>Ga0210406_10005645_pt1 | contig 13062 bp, 10 predicted proteins | sample IncBWC30MmetaG_FD_155454 | JGI IMG/M metagenome (GOLD analysis project Ga0210406, IMG submission 155454) | Forest soil microbial communities from Barre Woods Harvard Forest LTER site, Petersham, Massachusetts, United States - Inc-BW-C-30-M | ecosystem: Environmental > Terrestrial > Soil >...
ATTGTCGCCGTCGGAGGCTTGCGCGGCGTAGATGTTCCAGTCGGCGGGGCGGAAGCGCGATTTGACGATGTCGCTCATCGTCTGCAGCGCGCTGGACACCAGCGTGCCGCCGGAAGCAGGCCCGTGGAAGAAGGTCTCCTCGTCCACCTCCTCGGCGCGGTCGGTGTGGCGGATGAAGACGATCTCGACATGCCGGTAGCGCCGCTTCAGAAAGACGTAGAGCAACATGTAGAAGCGCTTGGCGAGGTCCTTCATGTGCTCGGACATCGACCCGGAGACGTCCATCAGGCAGAACATGACCGCCTGGGCCACTGGCTTCGGCACCGTCTCGAAACGGCGGAAGCGGATGTCGATGGGATCGATGAAGGGAATCCGGCGGATTTTCGATTTGAGGGTGTCGATTTTTGCCAACAGCTCTCCGCACCGGGCCTCGTCGCAATTCTCAAGTTCGGCTTCGAGTTCCGCGATCGCCTCCGGCCGCGGCCGCCGCAACGCGACGCGCCGCATCAAGGCCTTGCTCACGGTGCGGCTGACGGAGAGGTTTGCCGGCGAACCCGACGTCGTATAGCCCGCGCGATGGACGCCCTCGCTTTCCACGTCGGCGAGCCTGCGCTTGGTCAGCTCCGGCAATTCGAGATCGTCGAGGAAAAGGTCGACGAATTCGTCGCGGTTCAGGACAAAGCGGAACGCGTCCTCGGCGTCGCCTTCGCCCGGCCGCGATCCCCGCTCCCCCGGGCCTCCATCGGGGCGCGGAAGAATGTCGCCTTCGACGAACTTCTTGTTGCCGGGCAGCACCATGTCGCGCGTGCCGCCCTCGCGGCGGAAGCGCGGCTCATGCATGCCGTCAAGTGGAATCGAGACCTCGCCGCCCTCCAGGACATCCTTAATGTCGCGGTCCTGCGAGCTCTTCTTGACGGCCGCCTGGACCAGCGACTTGGCGCGCCGCAAGAACCGCTGCCGGTTCTCGAGACTCTTGCCGCCAGGATTCAGGCGCCGGTCGACGAAATGAATGACCACTTTTGCATCCGCCTCAACCGGCTCGCTTCACCCGCATGTACCACTCGACCAGCCGCCGGACCTGCCGCTCGGTGTAGCCGCGCGCCACCATGCGCGCGACGAACTCGCCGTGCTTTTTCTCGGTATCGCCGTCCTTCTTCGAGCCGAACGAGATCACCGGAAGCAGTTCCTCGACTTGCGAAAATATCCGCTTCTCGATGACCTCGCGGATCTTCTCATAGGAGGTCCAGCTTGGGTTCTTGCCACCGTTCTGGGCGCGCGAGCGCAGCGAGAACTTCACGACCTCGTTGCGGAAGTCCTTCGGGTTGGCGATGCCGGCCGGCATCTCGATCTTGGTCAGTTCCTGGTTGAGCAGCTCGCGATTGAGCATCTGGCCGGTGTCGGGATCCTTGAAATCCTGATCCTCGATCCATGCATCCGCATAGTCGACGTAGCGATCGAACAGGTTCTGGCCGTAGTCGGCGTAGGACTCCAGATACGCTTTCTGAATCTCGTTGCCGATGAACTCCGCGTAGCGTGGCGCAAGGTCGGCCTTGATGGACTCGAGATAGCGCTTCTCGACCTCGTCCGGCAGCTGTTCGCGACGGATGGCCTGCTCCAGCATATACATGAGGTGAACGGCGTCGGCGCCAATCTCAGTCGTATCGTGATTGAAGGTTGCGGCGAGCACCTTGAATGCGAAGCGGGTCGAGACGCCGTCCATGCCTTCGTCGACGCCGGCGGCATCCTTGTATTCCTGGACGCTGCGGGCCTTCGGATCGGACTCCTTCAGGCTCTCGCCGTCATAGACCCGCATTTTCGCAAACAGGGTCGAGTTCTCGTGCCTGCGCAGGCGCGACATCACCGAAAAGCGCGCCAGCGTCTCCAGCGTCGCCGGCGCACACGGTGCGTCAGCCAGCTCGGAGCCCTGGATCAGCTTCTCGTAGATCTTCTGCTCCTCGATCACGCGCAGGCAGTATGGCACCTTGATCACGCAGATGCGGTCGATGAAAGCCTCATTGTTCTTGTTTGACTTGAAGCTCTGCCATTCGGCCTCGTTGGAGTGCGCCAGAATGATACCGGTGAACGGAATCGCACCGATGTTCTCGGTTCCGATGTAGTTGCCTTCCTGGGTCGCGGTGAGCAGCGGATGCAACATCTTGATCGGCGCCTTGAACATCTCGACGAATTCGAGGATGCCCTGGTTGGCGCGATTGAGGCCGCCGGAATAGCTGTAAGCATCGGGATCGTTCTGGGAGAAAGTCTCCAGCTTGCGGATATCGACCTTGCCGACCAGCGAGGAAATATCCTGGTTGTTCTCGTCGCCGGGCTCGGTCTTCGCGATCGCGATCTGCCGCAGCCGCGACGGCTGCATCCTGACCACGCGGAATTGCGAGATGTCGCCGCCAAAGGCTTCAAGACGCTTGTAGCACCAGGGGCTCATCAATCCGGTCAGACGGCGGCGCGGAATACCGTACTTTTCCTCGATCATCGGCCCGAGGGTCTCCGGATCGAACAGGCTGAGCGGACTTTCAAAGACCGGGCTGAGTTCGTCGCCGGCCTTGAGCACATAGATCGGGTGGATTTCCATCAACGATTTGAGCCGCTCGGCAAGTGACGACTTGCCGCCCCCCACCGGTCCGAGCAGGTAAAGGATCTGCTTACGTTCCTCGAGGCCCTGCGCTGCGTGCCGGAAGAACCCGACGATGCGCTCGATCGTTTCTTCCATGCCGTGAAATCCGGCAAACGCCGGATAGATGCGCATCGTGCGATTCAAAAAGATTCGGCCAAGGCGGGAGTCCTTGGCCGTGTCGATCATCTGAGGCTCACCGATCGCTGCTAGTAGTCGTTCGGCCGAATTTGCGTATCGCATCGGATCGCCTCGACACGATTCCAGATATTCCGCCATCGACATGTCCGTTTCGCTTCGCGCCTCGAACGATCGCGCGAAAGCGTTGAACAAAGAATCGTTGTACATGCCTCTCTCCGCGCGTGTGGTCGCCTCACCGTTTACTCGCTAGCAGCCGATCAAGCTAATGCTTTGGCCGCATCAACATACGAAGCATTCTCAGCCCGCCGCTGGTAGTCGTCGGCAAGGGCCTTAAGCTGACCCGCGATCGCCTCGTCGGTCATGGTTTGGGCAGCGCGGAGGTGAGATCTGGACCGTCATGAAGCGCTCGCCTGGTTCGCTGGAAGCTGGTTGAAGGCGATCTGGAGCCAGCCCACCCAATTGCGGTCATCGTTCCTGCGAGTCCTGAAGCGATCGACGCACTTCTTGGAACAAAGCGGGGTTCGCCACGAGTAGTGGCGGACAAGACCAAACTTGCCATCACAAACTGCGCATCGCGCGGCTCTGCCGGTTCTAAGACTTTCGGAGCAGTGAGGCATTGTTGTCTCCTGTTGGCTTTATTGTAGGTGTTCGTCGACCATCCTATTTTCGCCGTCGCACTTCATGAGCCTGTGCGCTTTTCTAACGGATGCAGCTAAGACGATCGTGACCGGCGGCTCAATTGAACATAGGTAATCGTTCGGCATCTAAAGATGTTACGGAACGATACAAAGGTTTATGACGCTCGCCCTTACTGGTGTGAATCGATTGGCACCTCGATCCTATGGACATTCCGAGATTCAGCCTGGCAGACCGCTCGCGCTAGCCTTCCAATAGTTCGTCCCGAGAGAGAGGATTGACGTTCAGAACAAATCCGGCGCCGCGGACGCTACGAATCATCGGCGGCTCATTCACGCCGTCTACCTTGCGCCGAAGTCGACCCATGTGAACGTCAACAAGATTTGTTTGTGAAACGAATTTGTAATTCCAGACTTCTTGCAGAAGCCTTGCTCGAGTCAGCACTTTGTCGCTACGCTCCATCATGTATCGCAGTAGCCGAAACTCTCGCGGGAGTAACTCAATCTGCCGATCGCCACGTTTGGCCGTTCGCTCGAGAAGGTTGAGCTCCAGGGGCCGACGCGCAGCACTATCTCGGTCGGCGTCGCTTGAGGTAGTGTGACTAGCTCTGCCACACTCAGGAGGAGCTCCGGCTGCGGATTCGACGAATTGGTCGAGGGCGGGTCCGCCCCACGAAACCGATCGACAATCTTCTCAAGCGCGCTCGAAAGAATTGTCTGTATGTCGGTGTATGTCGCGCCAAAGTCAGATGGCTTTTTTGTTGAACCGCCATCCGGGACAACGCGGACAACGATCGAAAAACCATCGACGTGTAGACCCGTCTCAGCTATGCCGGACGACCCGAGCGAACTCTGCGCGGAGCCAGCTGGCTGGTGATAGCCGTTGGGCAGCATTGATTCACCGCCGTCACACTTCGCTTGAGTGAGCGCGGTGGCAGTTGGGCCCGTGCAGAGAATTGCTCCACCCCGTCGTTCGTCTGTGTCGCGGACGATGTGTGGATTTCTCATACGATCGTCTTCTCTCCGCACGAGCAGGATGGCCACTTGAAACAGGCCTTTGGGACGGCTCTGCAGCGGGAAGAGCCCGTTCGTTTGGGCGATGATTTCCGCGTCCATTGCATTTGTCTCCGCAACCCAAATGGGCCAGCCATCCGGTGAATGGAACGAGACGATGGGGCGAAGCGTCGTCGCTCTTGCCAGCACGTCCTTATCGGAAACAACGTCGGTGACCAGACCCAACTCCGCGGCGCGCCCGGCATCAAAGGGAACTCCCAACAAAATCAGCTCAGCCGCACGAACATGACCGATCCGCAACGGCATGGAGCATGCTCGATCCGAATTCCGGTACGACAGCAAGATTGATGAAGGGCATCTGGAATTTCGTGCTCTCGCCCGCGTAGATGAAGTCGCAGTGCGTCAGCATGGTGGTGCCGCCACCGATGGCGGCGCCGTGAACCGCTGCGATCAATGGCTTGTCGAAATTGACCAATGCGTTCATGAGGCCGGCCTGCGGAGATTCTCCTGGACCCGGAGGGTTCTTCAGAAAATCCTCGATATCGTTACCCGCGCAGAACGAATCCCCCGCGCCGTGCCAGAGGACGACACGCGTGTTCTCGTCATTCGCCGCCTCGTTGAAGATGCCTGCGAGAGCCACGTACATGGCTGACGCCATCGCATTTCGCTTTGTCGGCCGGTTAAACTGGACCCGCAAAACGCTTCCTGCATGTTCGGTAACAGTATCAGCCATCGTCGAAGTCCTGTTGCCTTTGGTAAATCTCGCTGCAAGTCGAGGTGTCGGGGCCACTCCTACCGCCCCCGACAGTTCGTCACGTTAAGCGGCATGTTCCTTTGTTTTCGGAATGGCACCACTTTCGTGCAAACCATCGATTTCGGCCGCGCTAAATCCGAGCTGCCGAAGAACTTCCCCGTTGTGTTCTCCAATCTTTGGGGCGCGTTTTGCGGGCACTTTGGCAACGCCATGCACCTGAAGCGGGCTGCTGATGGTGGACGTCAGCTTGCCGCCGGCACCATTGAGCGGAACGATGATGTCGTTCGCCTGGAGCTGGGGATCCTTGATCACCTCTTGCGGTCCACGCACCGCTCCGAACGTCACGTGAACGCCATTGAACACCTCGTACCAATGCGCCATCGGCTCGGCAGAGAAGATCTCGTCGAGGATCGCCGTGAGCTGCGGCATATTCGCCATCAGCTTCGCCGGATTGGAGAACCGCGGATCGGTGAGAAGATCAGGGCGGCCGATGGCCTTGGCGACGGGTGCCAGCTTGTCGGGCGTGATGATGAGAACGAACCAGGTGTCATCCTTGGTGCGCCAGACGTTCATGGCCGCATTCGCAGGATTCTTGCGATCGTGCAGCCCGAAGAATTTAGCATCGCACAGCGCGGCCTGGATCGAGACGCTGGCGGACCATACGCCTTCTGCAAGCAACGAGGTCGTGACATGCGCCCCCTCGCCGGTGCGCTCGCGACGGTACAAGGCAGTGACGATCGCCGAATAGAGCCCGACGGCGGTTGCATTGTCGCCGCTGCCGGCCACCGGCCAGGTTGGCGTCGAACCGGCATCGCGCGTCATCGACAACAGGCCGCTGCGCGCCCAGTATGAGGTGATGTCGAAGCCGGGGAGATTCGCATCAGGTCCCTTATCGCCGAAACCCGTGATGTCCGCGTAGATGAGCCGCGAATTCCACCGCACGACATCCTGATATTCGAGCTTCAATCGTGCGCGCGCGGGATGCGGCGTATTGACGATGAGTACGTCAGCCCATTTGACGAGCTTTTCGAGAACTTGCTGCGCGCTCGGGGCTTTCAGATTAAGCTCCATACCCCGCTTGTTGCGATTCGCGAGGTGCCAGGGGTAAGCGTCCTCGGAAAGCGGCTGCGGCGGCAGGTGGTTCGCAATTCGCAATAGCTCGCCGTTCGGCGGCTCGACCTTGATGACGTCGGCGCCGAAGTCCGACAGAATCACGGCAGCGCTCGGACCTGCGATAAAGCTCGCGAGATCCACCACCTTGAGTCCGGAAAAGATGTTGTCGTTCGGCATGTTTGTCTCCTTAGTGTTGAAGTTCGAGTGCGGTTGAAACGCTGTGGTCATCGTCGTTCAGTTTTTCCAGTGTCCGGGAAATCCAGCTGAGCAGGCGGGTTTGGACCTGCCGCCGGTTGATCTCGTTCAGCATCTCGTGCCGACCGCCCGGATAAAAATCGAAGGCGATATCGCTCAGCCCGGCATCGCGGTAGCGGGCAATCAGTTTGTGGCGCGCAGCTGCTGCCCGACCGGGTCTTCGCTTCCGGAGAACAAATAGATCGGCAGATCGCTGCGGACCTTGCCGAGTGCGACTCGATCGCACAATCGCGGCGCGGTGCCGAGGAAGGAAACAAGAGAGTCGGGATGAAGCTTTTCAAAGCAGAGAGGATCGGCCATGAACGCATCGACGATCGCCTGATCGCGGCACAGCCAGTCGAAGGGCGTGCGCGCCGGCTCGAATGCGGCGTTGAGCAGGTTGCTACCCGCGATTTCCTGAAGCGCGGTCCGAGCGAAGCCTTCAAGCGCTCCCGATCCCGAGAGGATCAAACCATCAATCTCGTGGCTGTGGTCGATGACGTATCCCTGCGCGGCAAAGGATCCCATGTCGTGCCCCAGGAGGAGCAGCGGCAGGTCGGGATTATCCTCTCTGGCGATCTCGCTCAGGCTGACCATGTCCTGGACGAGAAGTTCAAAGCCGCCCTTGCCTAATTCTCCCAATTGCGAGTGGGCCGAGAGGCCGTGCCCGCGATGATCGTTGGCGTAGACGATGAGGCCCGCCGCAACGAGCGCATCGACGGTATCGGCGTAGCGCCCCATGTGTTCACCCATCCCATGGGCGATCTGAACCACGGCCCGGGCCGGGCCGCGGCTGTCCCAACGGGCGCACGCGATGCACAGTCCGTCGGACTGGTCAACCGGAAGCGCTCTGTCGGAACTGGGGTGGGAGAAGGCGTTGCCATAGCAAATTTCCGGTCTCGCGCGCGCTCGATTCAGTGTCCGTGAAACTTCGGTGCACGCTTCTCGAGAAAGGCGGTGGTGCCCTCCTTCTTGTCTTCGGTAGCGGCGCAAATGCCGAAGTAGGAGGCTTCAAGGGCAAGGCCCTCGCTTTGGCTGGTTTCCAGCCCCTTGTTCGCAGCCTCCAGCGAGAACTTCACGGCGATCGGCGCGTTGGCCGCGATCTGCTTCAGAATCGCTTCGGCTCGCTCGATCAGGCTGGCCGCGGGGACGATTTCGTTGACGAGACCAATGCGGTAAGCTTCCTGCGCGGTGATCGTCTCGCCCGTGAGGATCAGTTGCAACGCCCGCCCCTTTCCCACCAACCGCGGCAAACGCTGCGTTCCGCCGCCGCCAGGCAGCAAGCCCAACTTGACTTCGGGCTGCCCAAATCTGGCATGCTCGGCCGTGATCCTCATCGTGCAGGCCATTGCCGTCTCGCAGCCACCGCCGAGCGCAAAGCCATTGATCGCCGCGATCACCGGCTTGCCGAGATTTTCGATGAGGTCCAGTACACCCTGCCCAAACCGGCTGGACTCCTCCGCCTCGTAGGCGTCGACATGCGCGAGTTCGCTGATATCGGCGCCGGCGATGAAAGCCTTATCGCCCGCGCCGGTGAGGATCACGCCGTGCACGGACTTGTCGGCCTTTGCGTCCTCGAATGCGGCCTGCAAATCGGTCCAGGTGGGCGTGTTGAGCGCGTTGAGCACCTTGGGCCGATTGACCGTCACATAGGCGGTCGAACCCTTCTTCTCGTACTTCACGTTCGCAAGCGCCAATATCGCTCTGGGCAACGAATCGGGCACGGTTGCCGGCGAAGGTGTGATTGATGCGGCTTCGGAAGCCATGGTCATATCTCCTGCATGGGGGATCGGCCGGCGTCGGAGCGCCGGCCGCCGGGATGTCACACGAAGGCGCCGCGACCGGTGATGGCTTTGCCGACGATCAGATTCTGCATCTGATATGTGCCTTCGTAGGAGTACAGCGCCTCGGCATCGGCGAAGAAGCGCGCGAGATTGTAGTCGGCGACGATGCCGTTGCCGCCCAGGACCTCGCGGCCCCATGAGACCGTCTCGCGCGATTTCGCCGTGCAGAACGCCTTCGCCAGCGCCGCATGATGGTCGTCAAGCTTGCCTTCGTCATCAAGCTGCGCCAGACGGAGCATCAGGCACTGGCACGCGGTCAGATTGGCAAGCATCTTGGCGAGCAGATCCTGAATCATCTGGAACGAAGCGATCGGCTTGCCGAATTGCAGCCGCTCCTGGGCGTATTTGAGGGTCGCTTCGAATGCGCCCATCTGGATGCCGGTTGAGGCCCAACCGACCATGTATCGCGTCATCCGCAGCACCCGAGCCGTGTCGCGGAACGAGTTACCGCCCTGCAGGCGGTTCGCTTCAGGCAACCGTACATCCTTCAGCGTGATCTGACCGTTCTGGACCACCTTGAGCGCAATCTTGTGCTCGATCTTCTCGACGCTGAAGCCGGGCGTCGACTTGTTCTCGATGATGAAACCCTTGACCTGGTTGTCCGCGAGATCGCGCGCCCAGATGATGGAGAGGTCGCACCAAGTCGAGTTGCCGATCCACCGCTTCTGGCCATTGAGAATCCAGGTGTCGCCCTCGCGCTTGGCGGTCGTGGTCAACCCGCCGCTCGCTCCCGAACCAACCAGCGGCTCGGTCAACCCGAAACACCCGATCTTTTCGTAACGGGCCATTTGCGGCAGCCATTTCTGCTTCTGCTCCTCGGAGCCATCGAGATAGATCGAGCCCATCGCCAGGCCGCTGTGTACGCCCCAGAACGTACAGATCGACGCGTCGACGCGCGCGATCTCCATCGTGACGAAGCCGTACAGCTTCTGGCTGCCGCCGGCGCAGCCGTAACCCTCGTAGCCGAGCCCGCCGATACCGAGTTCCTTGAACGAAGGCAGCAGCTCGAACGGAAAGGCGTCATCGGACCAGTACTTGTTGATGATCGGCTGGACCTTGGTCTGCATATATGTCCGCACTTTTGTAACGACGGCTTTCTCCTCGGGTGTGAGCAGCTCGATCAGCTGATAGAAGTCGGCGTTCGGTACGGGGACCGGCTTCGGTGCGACGATCTTGCGTGTTGCGGTTGCGGTGGGCATTTGGAACTCCTGATGCTGTGGCTTAAAAGCCGGAATAGTCGAAGGACTTATGATTGATCTCGTGATTTGTCTCGCCGGTGATGCCTGACCTCAGGCGACCGTCGCCGTTACTTTCGTTTGGCTCGACTTGGCCGTTCTGTTGCGAAGCTCAATCAGGCCGAGCAGGATTTCGTCGCGCTCCGCCTCCAGCTCCTCAATGGTGCGCGATCCGACCTCGGCATGGACGCTGTCGATGAGCTTCTTTTGCACTTCCGGAGTTAGCACCGGCGAGCCGAGGGTCTTCCACCAGGCCGTCATCGGGCCGCTGAACTGCTGGAAGAAGTGCTCGATGCCGCCCGGACCGCCGCCGAGGTGATTGAGCATCATGTTGCCCATGATGCCCCAGCGCAGGCCCGGGCCCCAGCACAGGGCGGTGTCGACGTCGGCGGCGCTCACGACTCCCTCGGCGACAAGGTAATAAACCTCGCGCGCCAATGCAGCCTGCAAACGGTTAGCGACGTGGCCTGGCATCTCCTTGTTGACGCGCACCGTCCGCTGCCCGATCGACGAATAAAATTCCGCTGCGCGCCGGATCGTCGCTTCAGAGGTCTTTGCCCCGCCGACGATCTCGACCAGCGGGATCAAGTGCGGCGGATTGAAGGGATGGGCGATGACGCAGCGCTCCGGATGGATCGCGGCGCCCGACTGGATATCGCTCATGGTCAAGCCCGACGAGCTTGAGGCGATGATAACGCTGGGATGCAGCAACTCGTCCAGTTGGCGATAGAGCGTCTTCTTGAAATCAATCTTTTCGGGTCCGTTTTCCTGGACCAGATCCGCATCCTTGACGGCGTCTGTCAGGGCCGCGGTGAATGACAGCCTGTTTTGGGAGGCACCGGATGCGAGGCCAAGCCGTTGCAGCGCGGGCCAGGCCGTTGCAACAAAGCGCTTCAATGCCGCTTCCGCGCCCGGCGCAACGTCTGTCGCCACCACATCAAGGCCGTTGGCGAGGAAGAGTGCGGTCCAGCTGGCGCCGATCACACCCGTGCCAATAATGGCAACTCGGCGAATGGGTTTGTTTTTCAACATGTCACTTGTCCTTCGGAATTTCGGCGTATGCGATGCCGGTGAGGTTACCCTGTGCTTCGAGGACATCTCGTTCGCCGGATCCATCAAGTCGTGCGGAGTAGACTGAGCCGGCGAAATCGGTCACGAACATGCGGTCGTTTGGAACGTCGAGCGCGATACCGATCCCCTCCATGAGGTGGGTCACCACGATCTCCGGTTCGACAGGCTTGTTGTCGATCGAGGCCCGGCTCACTGTGTTGCCACGCGGAGGGTCGCCGCGGTCGGTCCAGTAGAGAACACGGTTCTTGTGGTCGAGCTCGATATCGATCGGCTCAGGCAGGCGGTCGAAGAAGATCTCGATGTCGGACCTGGCCGCTGCAGTTTGGCCGGTGGGAATTTCAACATTGGCACGGAAGATGCGGCCGAGCCCGGCATTGTCTGGGCCTTTTTGGCTCCAGTAGATTTTCTGGAATTTCGGATCGATCGCCAGCCCAACACACCATCGTGTCGCATCCCGGCTATCGGCTTCGCCGCGCCCGGACTCGATGAGCGTCTCCAGCTTCGTGCCGTCGAGATTGCAGCGCATGACACGCATACCCTCGCGGTCGCACCAATAGAGCTTGCCACCGTTCTTATCGAGGATGATCTGCTTCGGACTGTGGGTGTCTCCCAGCGCGACGATTGTCTTGCGGTTCTTGCCGTCGATGTCGGCGCGCTCGACCGAGCCGTCGTTCAGGCTCGGGATGCCCATATTGGTCCAGTAGATATGGCCAGCCTCGACATCGACGACGATGCCGTCGGGCAAATGGCAATCCGACACGATGGTCTTGCGGTTGTAACCATCGGTATTCATGGAGTGAATGCGGCCAGCGTTCAGCTCAAGGACAAAGAGGCGCGGGATAGCCGCCCTCGCAACAGCGTCTTGAGAAGATTTCAATAACGGTCTCGACATGTCGTACCTCTTTTGCGATCTGGATCGTGTTAACTCAAAGCTCGATCGTGATATGCCGCGCAGGCCGATGATCATCTTTGATGAAACTGTCGCCGCTGGAACGGTTCTGCTTCTAACTCCACTTCCGAAAAGCGCGTCGCTTTCGTCCCCTTTGAGAGCAATCGCGATGCGGGACCTAGAAGCGTGAGTGAATGCTCGCAAATCCTGGCAAATCTCTCATAACGAACCGAGCGAACGACAAACAATGCCCGCACGACGGTCGTGTACGAGAGCGCCGGCCTCAGATTGAAGTGTTAGAGTGAAGCAACGGCTGCTAGGGCTTCGGACTGGGCGAGGGGATCCTGGCGCGGGTCCAACGCTCCCCATCCGCCAATGGGTTATGAGGGCCCTCAGCCGCAATCGGGCCCCGTGGTCGGATATTATGCGACCTGGTCGGATGCCTAGGGAGAACTCCCGGCGACCATCGGGTCATGCTAGTGGACTGACTCTAACGCTTGTTTCCCACGTTTGACAGCGGCGAGGATGCGGTTTGGGCGTGTGGTCCAAACGAAGGGTTTGGGCTCGGCATTGGCCTCAGAGATGAAGCGCTCGATGGCGATTTCCAGCTCGGCGACTGATCGGAATACGCCGCGCTTAAGGCGCCTGTTGGTGAGTTTGGCGAAGAAGCCCTCTACGGCATTGAGCCAGGAGGCGGAAGTCGGCGTGAAGTGGAAGGTCCAGCGCGGGTGTTTTGCGAGCCATTTTTGGACTTTTGGATGCTTGTGGGTGGCGTAATTGTCGATGATCGCATGGATCGACTTTCGCTTGGGAACCTGCGCGTCGACCTCACTGAGGAAGCGGATGAACTCCTGATGCCGATGACGCTTCATGTTGCGGCCGATGACGGTGCCATCGAGAACATTGAGCGCGGCGAACAGTGTGGTCGTGCCGTTGCGCTTGTAGTCGTGGGTCATCGTCCCAGCCCGCCCAGGTTTCATCGGCAATCCTGGCTGAGTGCGGTCGAGGGCCTGGATTTGGCTTTTTTCGTCAACCGAGAGGACGACCGCGTGGGCGGGAGGATCGACGTAGAGACCGACCACGTCCCTGAGTTTCTCAGCGAACTTCGGATCGTTCGAAAGCTTGAACGCCCTGACACGGTGCGGCACGAGCTTGTGGGCCTCGAGGATGCGTTGCACCGATCTCAAGCTGATCCCCACCGTCTTGGCCAGCATCCGGCCCGTCCATTGGGTAGTCTCGCCCGGCGGTAGCCCGGTCACGAGGTCGATGACCTTCTGAACCGTGGTGGCGGGAAGCGGCGGCTTGCCAGGCCTGCGCGTCTTGTCGCGCAGCAGCCCGTCGACGCCTTGCGCCATGAACCGTGCCTGCCATCGCCAGACCACCGGCTTGGCTTTGCCCGACCGGCGCATGATCTCGGTGGTGCCGCAGCCGTCGGCGGTGGCAAGGATGATTTGGGCGCGCCACACATGCTTTTGCCGCGCACTGCGATCCGACACGATCGCCTCA
>Ga0210406_10005646_pt1 | contig 13062 bp, 9 predicted proteins | sample IncBWC30MmetaG_FD_155454 | JGI IMG/M metagenome (GOLD analysis project Ga0210406, IMG submission 155454) | Forest soil microbial communities from Barre Woods Harvard Forest LTER site, Petersham, Massachusetts, United States - Inc-BW-C-30-M | ecosystem: Environmental > Terrestrial > Soil >...
TGGTAGAGGAAGACCGGGTCGCCCTTTTTTTCGGGAAGAAGCAATCGAGGAATCGCTGCGCCCGGCAACGCCTCGCGCGCCGTCGCCAGCATACCTTCAATCGTCGTACCGTGCCCGGGCATTGTCTTCGCAGTATTCGCTGTGTTCAGTAAATCGAGCAGCTTCCCGGTCTGGTAGTGGAGGCCGAGACCGGTGACAGCAAAGCCAAACATCGCGAGAACCGACCAGAAGCCTACGCTATAGTGCAGATCACGGTTGAAGCGCGGCAGCGTCATTCCGCGCCGAAAGCGAAATACTCTGCGCGGCCACCAAAGCACGATTCCAGAGAGCGAAAGAATCAAAAGGCCGACCGTAGCCCAAGTGACGATTTGGTTGCCGACCTTGCCGGACAGGAAGTTCACGTGCAAATCGTGTACCTTCAGAATCCAGTTGCTTCCGTCTTCCGTGCTGCCCAGAATCGCGCCCGTGTACTGATTCACGTAGACATGACGAATCCTCTTCGTCGTGACGTTGCGCAGCCGGACGTATGTGGAGCGGTCAGGCTGATCCGGAAAGTAGAAGCGAATGAGTTTCCATCCCGGTGACTGTCGTTCAACCCGAGCGCGAAAATCGTCCCAGTTCATAGGCTGGCCTTCCGGCTTCACATTGGTCAACTGTGGATGAAACGTGCGATTTAGCTCGCTCTCAAACGCAATGATGGCTCCAGAGACGCTCAAAGAGATGAGAAAGAGCGCGGCGACAAGGCCGACATATAAGTGCAGATTGAGCAGTAGTTTTCTCATACTCGTGTCCTCGCTTTGTGGTGTCGTTAGAAGATGCCAGGCAACGCGGGAGAATGTTCGAGGTGCAACGCCTGCAGATCGAACTTCTCCATTCCGAGCGCACGCAGCAGCAGTGGCCCAAGCTGCGTGGTCGGGACATAGGTCGGATCGTACCTGCCGGTTAGCTGCGCACCCGAGACAAGCAGCGCAACGTGTGTCTCCTCATCAAGCATGCCTCCGTGGGGCGCCGGCGCTTTGTCGTCTTGAGTTGTCCACAGAACTCCAAACTCAGGCTGCAGGATGATGTCAGGCATTCGGGAATCCTTCATTGGCGAGTTCAGGGTGAGCGTCAGCCTCGCGCCGGAATAAATGTCCGCAATCCCGAGGGCCTCGGCTTGATCGCCAAAAGCCTTCGCAACTGCGGCCGTCCTGGCTGAGTCACGTAGCCAGATCATGGCTGCGTCGCCCCCAGTGACATGCGCTGCAAAGCCCGGTTCCACGGCGTTCACGACAGCAAACACGCGAGTGATGGGGATGACTCGCCTTCGCCGCTGATCCATTGGCGATTGCCCATAAGGAGAGGTCACAAAGATCCAGGTCGAGTCGTAGAGATGCCTCGTCTTCAACGCCTGCACCATGCGGCCAATCGTTGCGTCGAGAGATGCGAATCTCTCCGCCAGGCCGGCCGACGGAGTGCCGACGGCATCGACATAGCCCATTCCGGCGGCGGTCTGCGCGGCCGCCAGCGAGGCGAAGCTCATACCGAAGAGCACGGGCACTGGAGTGTTGGCCTTGCCCGCGCAATCTTTACCGTCGATCCAATGGAGCACCGCAGTTACGCGTGCGTCATCGTCTGTCGACTTCTCAAAGTCGCAGGCGTCATTCAGGCCTTTGCCGGACGGCCCCCGTAAAAGGTCCGTCGTTGCCGCGCTCTCACCGGCCCATGCTGTGGGCCCGATCTTTTCGCGAACGACCTCGAAAATTGTGTTCACATGGAGAAGATTGTGCGGCTGCAGCGGAGTGCAGCCGTTGCGAGGGTCGAGCGGCGCCTTCGCAGCGTCAAAGCTGCCGTCCGCATGAAAGCTTGCGTCGAGCGCAAGAATTGCTCCCTTGCTCTTGCAATTGGAGCCCGGCGGCGACAGTGCATGATCGTACCCGTCGCTGCTTACAATGCCCGTTGAGATCGGAGTGCCTCCGGTGGTGAGCGCCAACAAACCTGCCGCAGCATCCGCCATGGGTGTATGCGCGTTTGTATAGGTGACGCCGCGAGCACTCAACTCGGCCAGAATGGAGTGCGGATTCGCTGCGATCCAGTTTGCAAGATCAACGGCGTGCAGGCCGTCAACGCTCAGCAATAACACGCGGGCTGCAGGATGGTCTGCAGGCGTGTGAATCAACGGCTTCGGGTACTGCTCCTGTGCGGCGCAGGGCATTGCCGGAGTCATCAACTGGCAGCTTCCGATAAGCCACCATGCCATGCTGTTCGTCACGGTCCGCATCACGAGCGCTCCCCACTTTGGGTCTGCCGACTACTTGAGTTTCTCCATCTCGCGAGCGTCCATCGCAGGCGGCAGTGGGGTAAAGATGCGGTCGTCTACGATGGCCTGCTGACCTTCCCGGCTCAGCGCATAGCGGATAAACTCGCGCAGCACCGGATTCATCGGCTTGCCTGGCTCACGATTGGCGAAGATGTAAATGGTCCGGCTCAATGGATACTTTTGCGAAGCGACGTTCTCAAACGTCGGCGCAATCGCTGGATCGCCGGGATGCACGATGAGTTTCAGCACCTTCGTGTCGGGATTCGTGTCCCAGGCGAGGCCCGTATAGCTGATCGCATACTTGTCGGCTGCCACTTTGTCCGAGAGCGGAATGACTGTGTGCTGCGATTGAATCCCTTCACGCCACTGGCCGCTCGCCAGCACATGCATGTTCACGAAGGTGTCATAGCCATTGGGAATCTCCACGCCCCACGCGTGAATCGGCTTATCGGCCCACTCCCCGGTCAGGCCAAGCTGCCCCCACTTGGTAATCGGCTCCTTGATGCCACGATTGTGAGTCGCGGAGTAGATGGCGTCCAGTTGAGGATAGGAGATCTCACTCAATGGGTTGTCTTTGTTCACGATGAAGACAACGCAATCCGTAAACGCCTTTACTGCGAAACTCCCGCCCGAGACCGAGATCGCCAAAGGCTTGTAGCCAAACTTGTCGACGAACGGGGTCTCCTCGCGGCCCATCATCTCGCGAGCGATGAAGGCAAAGTCCGCTGAACCAGCGGTCAGCCGCGGGCCGCCCTGGCCGGAGCCGCCGATATCCACCGAGATCTTCACGTTGGGGTAGATCTTAGTGAATCCGTCGATCCACTTCTGCTGGACGACGGTGACGGTGTTGGATTCAACTCCCTTGAGCGTTCCAGAAAGGTCCTTCACCGGTTTGTAGTCCGGAATCGCCGGGTCAATGGCGGCGCTGTAAGGTAATGGGGGATCCGGACGTGGAGCTGGGGATTCAAGATTTTGTGCCTGCACAACGCAACACGCCGACAAAACGAGGCCAAGAGCGGAAATGATCTTCATGAAGTGTGATCCGAACGCCTTTCAGGGGTACATCGTGACGACGTGACCACTCCAAGCCGCGCAGGTGAATGATGCCTGAACAGTCCATGAAAAGCTATTCACCGTCGACTTCATGTTTCGCCGTACGGGTGATGAAAGTAACTTGTTCTGCTTCCTTTGTCGACCCATTGACGGGCATTGCTGCAATGGCCTGGAGGTCCATTAACCCCTTTTCATCTGAGGTTTAGACTTCCTTCATTTCGCCGCCTATAAATGCTTGTGTCTCAAAAAAACCGCCTCCGCAGGTTTCTCCAGGCAAGGCGATTCGTTGCCAATTCAAGGTTTATCGAAGTCGGAGTTTCTCATGATCGAAGCATTTCGCAAGATATTCTTCGCGCTAGTGGCCGCTGGTGCGACGTTCCTCTGCGTTTCCGCCTACGCACAAAGCGGAGGCGCGACCCTTCAGGGAACAGTGAGTGACTCTAGCGGCGCTGTAGTCCCAAACGCTCACATTCACATCCTCGCAGAACTCACCGGAGTTTCGCGCGACGTCGATTCAAATAACGCAGGCTTCTATTCTGCGCCCAATCTCAATGCCGGGCGATACAAGCTCACAGTCACAAGCACTGGATTTGCGACTAAGGTTGAAAACGACGTAGTTCTCACCGTCGGCTCTGTTCACGAACTCGATATTCCGATGTCGATCTCCTCAAGCGATATCACCGTCACCGTTGAAACCTCTACCAACGCGGTCAACCCCGCCGACACCTCAGTGCAGGGGATTGTCGACGGTAAGCAAACCCGGGACCTACCCTTGAACGGCCGAGACTGGACAACCCTGGCCACTCTCAACAGTGGCGTCTCGCAGGTGCTTACCCAGTTTGCCGGCGCAGCTACAGCAACTACCCGGCTGTCGCGCGGTTTGGGTGCTCAGTTGACCATTGGCGGCAATCGCCCGCAGCAGAACAGCTATCGCCTTGATGGGGTCAATATCAACGACTATGCCAATGGCGGACCGGGTTCTGTCTCCGGTGTGACCCTTGGGGTCGATGCGGTGCAGGAGTTCAACGTTATTACCTCTGACGCACCCGCAGAGTACGGCCGCATGTCTGGCGGCGTCGTCAACTCCATCACCCGACAGGGAACCAGCACCTTTCACGGTTCTGTCTACGACTTCTTGCGCAACAGTGTCTTTGACTCTCGCAGTTACTTTGATCCTCCCTCGGGCGAACCCTCCTTCAGGCGAAATCAATTCGGAGGCACACTTGGCGGTCCAATCATCAAAAACAAGACCTTCTTCTTTTTCAACTACGAAGGTTTCCGCCAAGCTCAGGGAGTTTCGATACAATCGACAGTGCTCTCTCCCAACGCGCGGAAAGGTCTGGTCACCTGCACGCAGGCAGCCGCTGGATCCACGCAAAACAAGAGCTGCCTGACTTCGGCTGGTGGCTCCATTGCTGCTCCGGGAGCCGCGGGAGTCCAGCAATTAGCCGTGAACGCAGCTGTGCCTCCCTACCTCGCTCTCTTTCCTCTTCCCAATGGGGCTGTCAGTGGAAACACCGGCCTTTACAACTTCGTCACGACCCAGAAAAACAATGAGGATTTGTCCACGATTCATCTGGACCACAATTTCTCTCAGAAGGATTCTCTTCACGGAACTCTTCTCTACGACACAGCCTCACTGGACTCGGCGGATTCCACCAACACGCTCTATGACGAAGCGATATCTCGACGCACCACCGCCTCTCTCGAAGAGGTCCACACTTTCACTCCTCGCCTTACCAACTCCTTTCGACTCGGCTACAACCGTTCCGTAGCGATCGCGCCTAACGAGAAGGACGTCATCAATGCCGCAGCCAACAATCCTAATTTGGCGTTCTATACGGGCCGAAGCGTTGGACAGCTCATCGTCTCCGGTCTCACAACCGTCCAGGGAGGATCAGGCTCCGTTGGTACCAATGCCTTTCACTACAACTCCTACCAGCTATACGATGATGCGACTTACGTCGTGGGCAAACACTCCATCACCTTCGGCGGTACAGTGGAATGGGACCAGAACAACACTCTAGGAGGCGTTCTTCCTAACGGGGAATGGAGCTTTGGCTCGATCAACAACTTTCTAACCAACGTTCCAACTTTCTTTGAGGGTGGAGTTCCCGGAACGCCCGTTATTCCTCACGATCTGCGTCAGTGGATCTACGCAGCTTATGCTCAGGATAGCTGGCGAATCAGGAACAACCTTACCTTGAACCTCGGTCTGCGCTACGAGATGGCAACCAACACAACCGAAACAGCTAACCGGCTCGGCTCGCTTCCCACAACTACTTCTCCGGTAGCAGTCCCCGTTAAGTCATTCTTCTCGAATAATCCGACTACCAAGAACTTCGAACCACGGATAGGCGTAGCCTGGGATCCATACCACAACGGCAAGACGATCATCAGTGTTGCTTCGGGCCTCTATGACATCCTGCCCTTAAACTACCTTTTCCAACTTCAGGTGATCTCTAGTGCTCCCTCTTATGAGGAAGGTCGCGTCACTTACTCCGGCTCTGCGGGCAGCGGATTGTTCCCCGTAACGCCGTTTTATAAGACCACTCCGCTCCTTCGCGTTATCTACACTCCTCCGACTCCGCCCCGCAGCTATGTGATTCAGACCAACGTCAACCTTCAGCAGCAGCTTACAACCAATACAGTCCTTCAGATCGGCTACATCACTTCGCACGGGGTGCATCAGATTTTTAGTACAAATGACATCAACAACGTGCCTTATCTTGGACGAGACCCCAATGGAAACTACTATTGGCCCGACCTCAACAAGGTTACAGGGACCGCCCGTGCTGCTTTGCAGTTGAATCCGGCGGTCGGAACGGAATCGGACTCCTTCTTCGCTGGTAGCTCCGTCTATAACTCGTTCCAGGCCTCGATCAGCTACTCGGCGCCGAGGGGTATCGTCGGAAAGATTGCCTACACCTGGAGCCACTCAATCGATGACAGCTCTTCCGCTGTCTCCGGCGCCAGTTTCAGCAATTCAGTGTCCGGCTTACCGGCGTTCGATCTCAGTCTCGACCGGGCCGACTCCGACTTCGACCTGCGCAATGTCTTTAGCGCAAATGCGGTCGCTCCGCTCCCCGACATCAAACGAGGCGGACTCTACACTTCGATCCTTCGCCATTGGACATGGAACAACATCTTCAACATCCGCTCCGGCATTCCGTTCACCCCTGTTATCGGCGGCGACCCACTCGGCCTGCTTGGCTCGCAACCCTTCGATTTTCCCGACCGTATCGTTAGCAGCCGGAGATGCACTAACGGCCACAAGCTCAACTACATCGACACAAGCTGTTTTGCATTTCCTACAACCTACTCTTACGCTCCCGGATTTAATGGACCTCGCCTCGGCACCAGCCGTCGCAACACCCTCGATGGACCAGGACTCTTTTTTTGGACCACAGGTCTCATGAGGGACCAGCCGATCACAGAGCGCGTCAGGGCACAGTTCCAGGCCCAGGCCTTCAACGTAACCAACCACGCTAACTTCGCCAACCCTGCCAGCGCACAGACTCAGATCTATAACGTCAGCGGTGCGCTATCGGGTACCGCCGGCGTAATCACGGGTCCAACGGCAACATCCGGGAGACAACTGCAATTTGCTCTCAAGATAATCTTCTAGCCGCGCTGAGTTCCCAGTAGTGGCCATCAGGGTCAGAGGTCGATGTCGGACGAAACTGCGCAACGTACCCGATCTAATTAACCGCCAGACTTTCAGCTAGGGCTACGGCTGGTTGAGGGCGCGCACCGGAATTGCCGCCTTCTCCCTGCGCATCGCGGTCTTGTCGTCGCTCCACTTCTTCCATTCAGCATTTGAAACTGCCAGTTCCGCGCGCGTCTTATTCTTGATTACCTCTCGAGCGGCTAGAGCCTGCAGGTCCTTGTACTCGAGCACCATAAAGCTCGACCACGGGGCCCCTGCCGAGTTTTGGTTCACGTATGAAGCATAGGATGACAAGGCACCCGCTTTTTCCCACGCATCGAACTGCGGCACAGCGTAGCCCAGAACGTAGCTGGTGTACTTCGGCATGTCGACCAGGACGTCGTATTCGAGCACAAAGAACTGCGACTCCTTAGTGGTAGGCGCCGCGTGGCTCTCCTTCACGATATCGGCTGTACCAGAGGTGTCTGCCGAAGCAATCAGCTGCGCATTCACAGGCAAGCCGCCCGGAAAGGTCTCTTCGATCTTCTGCCATCGTGCCAGATCACTGAAGTGGTTGAACCTGACCACGAGAAACATATCTGGCACACTGTCGCCCGCGTACGAAGTAAAGAGAGCCTGGTAGCTTGCGAAGACGCCGGCCTTCTTCCATCTCTCGAACTGATCCACGCCTTCGCCCTGCATGATGCTGCGAAATTTAACCCGCGCTCCGGGCTTGACCCGGTAGGTCACGATCAGCGCCGTAGGCCCGTTGGCCTCTGCCTGAGCAAAAACGTTCTGAGCGGTCACCATACACATGCCGGCGACCAGAAGGGTGAGCGTTGACTTGAGTTCCATCTAGGTCTCCAGTTCGATCGGTGCAACTCCGATTAGGTCTCCATCGCAGCGCCGCACGGTGTGGGAGAGGATTTAGCGACGAAACATCTGGACGTTTTTTCCGTCCTCAGGCCCCGTCTATTTACCGCCGAGTGCCCACGCAGCGCACGAATCAAAAAGTTTCATGCCATCGGGAATGAGTAGATCGAATTGATCCGGCGCCAGGCCGAAGAAGACGCGACGCGACGGTATCACGAACTCATGGTCGCCATAGACTCCCTTCTCATACGCGAATATGAAACCCTTCTCCGGCTCGCCGGGAAGAAAGGCGATCACCTGCGCGGAAGGCAGCGGTTTGCCCCAGTTGTAGATCTTGATGGCGTGCTTGACCGGCATAAACATTCCATTTGGAAAGCCAGCCTGAATTGGGTTCGGTGCGTTGACCAACCAGAGAAAGGATTGCTCCTCCTTCTCATCTTCTCCGTAGTCCTTCTGCGGTTCGTAGCCCGTCATCCCGAGAAAATCGAGCAGCCAGGGCTTCAGCGTGAAGATTGGCACTGTTGTCGTCCGGTAGGAGTTAGTAATGGTTTTAGCCTTCACATCGCTCGCCAGCAACACGAGATCATAGCCATCCGCCGCGGGAGGGCTGATATCCGGAACCATGTTCACGATCATGCCAAGAGATTCGAAGTGCTTCTTGATGTTGGCATCCACCGGCGCTGTGGGACTCGAAGTTGCGGCAACCAGCAGCATCTTCTTGCCCTTGAACATTGGATTCGGTTGCTGTGCAGAGGCTACAAGAGCGCAGAGTGCAATCACACCTATTGAGGCGATCTGCTTCATGCTCATAAAAAACTCCTCATTGAACCTGGCAAAAACGCTGCATCCTCGCTGCGTACAGCCGTGTCGTGACGTGATGATCGGATTCGCCTCATTTTGCCGGCGAGTTGATCGTCCATAGGACAGCGGCGTCGAACAAGGCGTGTCCTGCTTCTGTCAGATCATCGAAGGCAGGATTGTCGACGGGGAACATGGACCGACGAGCTGGCGCGACAAATTCGTCAGCCATTGCCGCGCCCTTCTCGAAGCCGAAGATGGCGCGTTCATGCGTAGAGTTGGGCAGGGTCGCAATAATGATGGCCGACGGCGGTGGTGTGGCCCACTTCAACACATCTGCTTCTTTGATGAATTTAACGTAGCCATTCTTTAGGCCCGCAGCCATTGGATGGTTGGAATTGACGATCTCGAGATACGCCTCAGGCGGATCCTCGCTTTCCCTGGCTTCGCCATGCTCGCCATAATCGAGATACCGGCGACGGCCTGCCATCTTTAGCGTGTCAGCCATCAGCCCTTCAAGACACATCAGGGGAATCTTGGAGTCGCGATATTTGTTGGTCGTTTTGTACTTCGAGTTGGTCGCGGAGATCACGATGAAGTCCTCGCCGTCGGCCTCTGTTTGTGGTTGCGTCTGGTCCACTTCCTTGACGATGAAACCGACTTCCTTAAGGTGCTCGGCAATGTGATCGTCGGATTCTTCTCCCTCCGGAGTATTAAGGCGTCGAACGAAGAGAACCTTCTTGCCCTTGGCGGCTTTCGCGAGAGCAGCCTTGGTCGCCGCCGGATCGTAAGGTCCCGGAGCCACTGGCTGGCTCAGTGCCCAGCGGATGCTTGCATCGAAGAGCTTCATGCCAACCCACCAGTCGGCCAGGTCTGGGTCCTTCTCCGCAAGACCGTGCACTTCGGTGAGATAGTGAAAGGTCGAGTCCTGAATGTAGAAGCCCACCCGGCGCGCTGGAGCCACAAAGCCGCCATACATCGTGACGCCTTTTTCGTAGGCGAAGACCCCTGCATGAGTCGGATCGCCCTCGGTATTCACGATGATGTCCGCGCCCGCCGTGGGTTTGCCCCATCCAAAGTGCTGGGGCAGCAGATACCCGGTGCCAAACATCTGTGTCTTGCCGCCGAACTCCTTGACGATTGGATCGGTGGCGTTGGGGAAGTAGCCGTAGAGCATTGAGAAGGAGCGCGCATAATCCTGCACCGGGTCGATCGTCTCGAAGTCAACATGCCGCTCTGGTCCCGTCATCCTCATGTCCGGATAGTCGACAGCGTTCCAAGTGAAAACCGGCACAGGGACGTCGGCGTACTTGTCGCCAATCTCCCGAGGGTCGGCCGTCGAGGAGAGGACTACAAGATCCTGTCCTGTTGCCTTCGTCGCTGGATCGTCTTCGGTAGCCATGGTTACCACGTAGCCCTGCTTCTCGAAATATTTCTTCACCAAGCCGTCGTCGTTGGTTTCACCCTTCTCCGGCTCACCGACAACCAGGAGAATCTTCTTCCCCTTGGCCTGTGCGGACGTCAGGATCTGCTCCGCGTTCGTGATGACGCTCGAGGCAAGGGCAACTGCAAGCAATACGGGAACGATAGGTGTGCGTCTGAACATGGGGCAATAACCTCTATTTGTTTCGACCAAAGAGTGAGTTAGTAGCCAGCTACAAGGACGACCGGGGAGCCTGAGTTCATCGAGGTGATGAAGAGATGATGGGTTTTGTCGTCATAGGTGACGGAACCCAAGCCGGGACTGAGTTTGTACTGGCCGCCCATCGAGTAATTGATGAATGCGTTCATCCGGATCCCGGAAAGTGTGCCGTCTTCCTGCGCGACAAAAGCAGCCGCCTTCCACTGGCCCTTTCCCTGTGGCAACCATGCAAACGTCTCCCGCGCAACTCCAGTACCACCTTTCAGCTCGATGAAGGTAAATCCCGAATCGGTATCAATAATTTCGATCGTCCCATCGTCGCAGCTCACAAAGAGTCTGCGCCCCTTGGTGTCCAGCGCTAGGCCCGTGGGCTTGTTTCCCGTCTTCATCGGATAATCGCCATCGTTCTTCATCGTCTCGTGGTTCAGAACATGCACGACATTCGCGGTGGAGTCGGCGACATAGACATGCCCCATGTTGCCGCAGACGATCTGGCCCGCACCGGTAACAATCTTGCCGGCCTTCATCACCTTGTTGCTGTCGGCATCAATCGTTGTCAACGACCCGCTGGCGCTGACCGCCTCCACCGTCTTCGCATCAACGTCGTAGCAGAGCGAGGCTGGTCCGGAGGTCTCGAGCTTGACGGACGTAGTCGGTTTCATATCTGCGAGCGAAAACGCAATGACATGGCCGGTTTCATCGCTGGCAAAGCCCTTGGTGGATGGCGCCTTCTCCTCGCCATTCATCCCGGGGATTAGCATCACGTCCTGCGCCCCTTTTAGACCGCCAATCGTTCCAATGGTGGCCCCAGTGTCGGCGTTGAGAACGGTGACGCCATCGCCGCCGGCAACGAAGAGACGTCGCCCGTCGCTGTCGATCGCGATGCCCTTCGCAGAAGTTCCAGCCAACTTATACTCTCCGATCGTCTTGTAGGTTTGCGCGGGTAAGGCCGTGACGAGCAGGAAGAGAAGGCAAAACCTCGTGGAAACTCGAAGCAGGCGACTCATAAGCACCACCGATAGCAAATTTGAAAGCGATGCCAATGTAGAATTACCAGTTTCGCAATGTCAACGCGTTTTCGCCTGAAAACCCAACAATGAAAGGACTTTTATGCTGCCTTCAGCAAACAGATGAATGCATTTTCAGAAATGCGATTTTGATATCGCAGAATTGGTTCGCAGCTTGTTCCCATTCATGGAAGAAATCAAAAGTTAATCGAACTTCATCTCAACTTCAGACTCCATGCTCGACGGCCCAATATCATCTCGCATGCCAAGGGTGCGCTGAATTACAAGCGCCCTGGTGATGATCGAGCTAAGATGGACGAGCCCAAAAAATAGTGGAGCGGAGACGATGACCGAGACCTCTGTTGTGCAGGAAACGAAGAAGCAGTCGCTGTTGGGACGAGTCACGGCGTTCTTTGTCTACCTGTTTGAGAAAATCATGCCGGACCCCTACGTCTTCGCGGTGCTGCTGACCTTCCTCGGCGCGCTAATGGCGTGGAAGTTTGCCCCAAACGCGACTCCGACAAGCATCGTTGGAGCGTGGTACGCCGGAGTCTTTACGATCTTCACCTTCGCTTTTCAGATGGTGATCATGCTTGTAGCCGGCTACGCGCTCGCCACGTCACCGCTCGTGCACAAGGCATTGGCCAACGTCGCGTCGTTCGCCTCGACACCCATGTCGGCTGTCTCGTTAACGCTGTTTGTCAGTCTGATCGCATCCTGGTTGAACTGGGGTCTCGGCCTCGTCACGGCTGCATTGCTCGCACGTGAAGTTGCCAAGCGCGTTCGCATTGACTTTGGTTGGCTCGTCGCGGCCGCTTATAGCGGCTTCGTCATTTCGACTGAAGGCCTGTCGGGATCCATCGCCTTGTCTCAGGCAACCCATGGTTCTGCGCTCAACATCGTCGAAAAGGTCACAGGCCACGGGCTGCCACTCAGCCAGACGGTCTTCACGCGCTTCAACCTGATTCCTATTGCGGTACTTCTGGTAGTCCTGCCAATCCTCTTCCGCTTTATCGGGCCAACCGCTGGGAACACCATCATCGCTGATCCTGAGCGGCTCCGTGCTGAAGATCAGACGAAGGTTCCGCCTGAAGCCGCGGACACCGTGGGCTCAAGGCTTGATCATGCTTGGATCCTCAACCTCGGCCTCGCTGCCTTTGGCATCTTCGCCCTCGTTATGGAATTGAAACGTAGCCACGGTTCGATCGATCTCAATCTCGTTATCATGACGCTGGTGCTGGTAGGCCTTCTCCTCCACTGGAGACCTGTGGCCTACATTGCAGCCGTCAAACATGCGGCACGAATTACCGGGCCTCTCATCCTGCAATATCCGCTCTATGGTGGCCTGATGGGCATCATCACCACAACGGGTCTCGCTGGGGTCCTCTCCAAAATCTTCATCAGGTTTTCAACCGCGCATACACTTCCTTTCTTCACCTACCTCACATCGCTGGTGATCACGCTCTTCGTCCCGTCAGGCGGCGGACACTGGGCAGTTCAGGGGCCGTTCGCGATTCCTGCCGCAGTGAATCTGCACGCTTCGCTCGCAGGCACAACGATGGCCGTGGCGATGGGCGAGTCGGTAGCCAACATGCTGCAACCGTTCTTCGCGCTGCCCATTCTCGCCATCGCCGGAATTAAGATGCGGCGGATGATGGGCTTCATGGTAATCACGTTCTTCGTTTCGCTGCTTGCGTTCGCCGTGTCGCTATTGACGCTGGTTCCCCAGCAATAACTCCAC
>Ga0210406_10005647_pt1 | contig 13061 bp, 10 predicted proteins | sample IncBWC30MmetaG_FD_155454 | JGI IMG/M metagenome (GOLD analysis project Ga0210406, IMG submission 155454) | Forest soil microbial communities from Barre Woods Harvard Forest LTER site, Petersham, Massachusetts, United States - Inc-BW-C-30-M | ecosystem: Environmental > Terrestrial > Soil >...
CACCTCGCCGGAGTATATGGCCAGCTTCACGCGCAAGCTGGTCAAGGCGGGAGCGAGCATCGTAGGCGGCTGCTGCGGGACGACGCCAAGCTATACGCGGGCGATGAAGAGCTCGCTGCGTGCCCTGGAAGCGATGGAGGGCGGCGCGCAAGTCATGGAGTTGGGGCGCGCCGATTCGAGCAGGGCGGCGATCAAAGCCGCGAGCAAGGTAGACCCTCCCGTCCTGGCCGAGCGGTCGAAGATTGGGGCGATGGTGGCGGCGGGAGACTTCGTCACCATGGTGGAGATTGTCCCGCCCAAGGGCATCAACTGCGCCAAGGAGATCGATGGCGCGGAGATGTTGCACCGGCTCGGAGTCGACGCGATCAATGTGCCCGATTCACCCCGCGCCAGCGCAAGGATGAGCGCGCAGAGCCTTTGCGTGCAGATCCAGCAGCACGTCGGGATCGAGACGATTCTCCACTACACCTGCCGCGACCGGAATGTGTTGAGCATACAAAGCGATCTGCTGGGTGCCTCGTCGATCGGGCTGAAAAACATTCTTTGCCTCACCGGAGACCCGCCGAAGCTGGGCAACTATCCCAATGCAACTGCGGTCTTCGACGTCGACGCGATCGGCCTGGTGAACGTTGTGCACAATCTGAACTACGGACTCGACATCGGCAAAAACTCGATCGGCGAATCGACCGGCTTCACGATCTCGGTTGCCGCGAACCCGGGCGTGCAGGACATGGACCAGGAGGTCCGCAGGTTCGCCTTCAAGGTAGAGGCTGGCGCGGAGTTTGCCATCACCCAGCCAGTCTTCGATCTGCGCGTGCTGGAGGAGTTCCTGCGGCGTATCGAAGGCTTCCGCATTCCGGTGATCGCAGGCATCTGGCCGTTGACGAGTCTGCGCAACGCGGAGTTCATGAAGAATGACCTGCGCGTCAGCATGCCGGACGACGTTATGGCCAGGATGGCGGCGGTGGCTTCTCCCGAGGCGGGGCGAGCCGAGGGCGTGAAGATCGCGCAGGAGATGCTGGCAGAGGCACGGCCGATGGTGCAGGGAGTGCAGGTGAGCGCGCCGTTCGGACGATACAGCGTGGCGGCCGATGTTCTGGGTCTGGCTGAAGTTGAGGTTGCGTAATGCCTGACTTTGAAAAACAGTTGAGGGCGCTGGAGAGCGTAGTAGAACGGCTCGAGCAAGGGGATCTTTCGCTCGAGGAGTCCGTGCAGCTCTTCGAAGAAGGAATAAAACTTTCAGACGAGTGCAAGAAAGAACTGGAAGCAGCGGAGGGGAAGATCCAACTTCTGGTCGACCGCGGAAAGAATGGGATGAAGGCGGTGGACTTCGACTTGAAAGAGGGTGCCGGGCGGGGTCAAGACGAAGGCTAGCTCTATCGGTCTCGAGTGGTGACGAAGCCGGGAACCCACAGCAGAGCGCGCTTGGCTTCGGAGTCCGGAAGATCGGCTACGGAGAGACGGGCGGCTTCGGCGTAGGCGCAGGCCGTGTCCATGGCGTAGTCGATCGAGCCGTGGCGGTGCAGAATCTCAAGAATCTGCGGATGCGAGATGCGGTCGAAGGTGCGGTCGGCCAGCACGGTGCGAATCGCTTCGCGATCGGCGCCAGTCCCGCGCTCAAGCGCATGAATGACCGCCAGCGTGGCCTTGCCTTCGCGCAGGTCGCTCGCCACCGGCTTGCCCAGGACGTCTTCAGCGGCGGTGAGATCAAGAACGTCATCGACGATCTGAAACGCGAGTCCAAGGTTGCGGCCGTACTCGCCAAGCTGCGCTTCAAGCTCTTCCGGATCGCCGAAGTCATGTGCCGGCGTGATCGCCGCGCCAAGCTGCATTGAAACCTTGAAGAGGCACGCCGTCTTGCGGAAGATGAGGTCGAAATACTCCTCTTCGTTGATCAGGTGGCCGAGTTTCTGCATCTGCAGCAGTTCACCCTCAACCATCTGCTGGGTCAGCGAGATCAGAAGTTCGAGCACGCGGAAGTTGCGTTCTTCGAGCGCCGTAGAGAAGGACTGCATGTATAGCCAGTCGCCTGCGAGCACGCACTTCGCATTGCCCCAGGTTGTGTTCGAGGACGGCCGTCCCCGGCGCGTGTCGGCCTCGTCGATGATGTCGTCGTGAACCAGCGTCGCAGTGTGCAGCATCTCTACGACCGCGCCCAGCCGGATGCGGCTCTGGCTCGTGCAGCCCAGCGCCTTGGCCGAGAGCAGCAGCAGCAGCGGACGAATCCGTTTGCCTCCGCCTGCGATCAGGTACTGCGCGATGTCGGTGATCACCTCCACGTGGGAGGTGGACTGGCCGGCGAACGCCTGCTCGATAGCGGCAAGGTCGTCTCGCAGCAGGTCGAAGACCTCGGCTGCCGTCGCAATGGAGAGGGTACTCACTCGTCGTTAAAGAGTATCAGGAGGTAGATTTGGGTTCGGAAACAGGCTCAAAAATCCAAAACAAAATTGTTGATGGCAATAACGGCAAACCGTCCCGGCCGGATTCCAGCCGCCGGCGCGACCTCAGTTGGAACGGAAGTTGGTGAACTGCAGGTCGACGCCGATGTCCTTGCCCTTCAGCAGCGCCATGATCTCCTGGAGGGTGTCGCGGTCCTTGCTGACCACCCGGACGGTGTCGCCCTGGATGCTTGCCTGTGCCTTCTTCTTCGAGTCCTTGATGGCGGCGACGATAATCTTGGCCTTCTCCGACGGGATTCCCTGGACGAGCTTAATCTTCTGGCGAACGCTGGAGTTAGCCGCCGGCTCAATCTTCTCGTACTCGAGGTTTTTCAGCGAGACGCCGCGTTTAACCAGCTTCTGCGAGAGGATCTCGATGACCGCCTTCAGCTTGTACTCGTCCTGCGACGCGAGCTGGATTGCATCATTACCTTCGAGCTCGATCTTGGACTTCGAGTCCTTTAAGTCAAAGCGTGCGTGAACCTCTTTGCTGGCCTGGTCGATCGCATTTTTCACTTCCTGAAGCTCTACTTTGCTGACTACATCGAAGCTGTTATCGGATGCCATGGTGTCTTCCTCGTATGTGCCTGGTCTCGTTACTTTTGCCGCTCTCTATTATGGCAGCGGTTGGTTCGTCAGCGGGTGCCGGGAAACAGATTTTTGAAGTTGTCCGTGGTAAGCGCCGCCAACTCCTCTGGTGAGATGCCGCGGAGCGCAGCCAGGGCTGCTGCCGTATGGGTCATCAGCGAGGGCTCGTTGCGCTGGCCGCGCAGGGGGATCGGAGCGAGGAAGGGAGCGTCGGTCTCCACCAGGATCCGATCGCTGGGGGCTAGCACCGCGGCATCGCGAATCGCCTGGGACTTCGGGTAGGTGAGGTTTCCGGCGAACGAGAGGTGAAACCCGGCGGCAAGCGAGCGCTCGGCCTGCTCGACGGTGCCGGAGAAGCAGTGCATGATGCCGCCGAGGCCGGTTGGCGTCCAGTGCTCGGCGATGAGGGCCAGAAGGTCCTCCCAGGCATCCGCGGCGTCAAATTTTTCCCTGGCCTGCGGAGTGGCAAGCTCGCTGGTGCGGCAGTGGATCAGGATGGGTTTGCGTAGTTCGGCAGCCAGCCGCATCTGGGCGATGAATGCCTCTTGCTGCGTGGCCACGTCGGGGTTGTCGAAGTGATAGTAGTCCAGGCCAATCTCGCCAATCGCGATGCATCGCGGACCCATCGCAAGCCTGGCCAACTTGTTCAGGGCTTCGCTGGTGGCGCTCGCGGCCTCCTGGGGATGAATGCCAACGCTCGCGTAGACCGCTGGCAGACCCAGGCCGCTGGTTCCGTTAGCGATCTCCAGCGCCTGGTGCATCGTCGCGGGCCCTTCGCCGATGCCGATCGCGAGAATCGTCTGCACCCCGGCAGCATAGGCGCGACGCAAAACCTCATCGCGGTCGGTGGGAGTTTCGCTATAAAAGTCGAGGTGGGCGTGGGTATCGGTCAGGGGCATTGCGTCGTCTCAGGGTACTGCATATCGTCATCAGGCCTGTCGTTGCCTGTTCTATTTGCTGTCATTCCGCAGCGCAGCGAAGGAATCTGCTGTTGCCTCATTCGACACCAGGCGCAGGACTTTCGCGACCACCCTGAGGCAGATCTACCCCTTCGTATCCCCACCCAGCTGCACCACGCAATACTTCGCCGGTCCCTCGCCCGCATTCCGCACCGTGTGCAAGGTCCCGGACGCTACGAAGATCACGCCTCCCGGTCCCACCTTTTCCAATTTGCCGTCATGCTCGAAGGCCAGCGTCCCCTCGATCACGACCATCACCTCCGTGTGCTGGATCGTGTGCGGCGTGTTCGGCTTCATTCCTGCCGGCTGCTGGGACTCATGCACGCCAATGACTTCGCCGGTGGTGAGCGTGCCTCGCAGAACATCGCGGCTCTCCCCGCCGTTGGCCATCTTGCGCACCGGCATCTGTTCCAGCGTATACACTCTCGACTGCGAAAGGGTCTCCGCGCCATCTGGAGCCAAAACGGCCTCCGCCTTCACCACTCGACCTGCCACTGCTACAACCGCCAGCCCGGCACACATCTCTCGCCGCGTCATCTCTCTCATATAGCTATCGTAACGCGACTTCTGACGTGAGCAGAAATCAGAGACATGTCAGACAGGCGACCGGGCTGGAGAGGCGAGCGTCAGTCCGACTTGAGTTGCCGTTGTATGCCAACGATCCGTTCCTTGATGACCGCGATCGACTCATTCCACGTCTTGAAAGTCTCGGTCGTGTATCCGGAATCAAAGTCGCGAGGATGAGGCTCTTTGGCAGCCGACCGGCGCACAGCTTCTTCGAGTCTTCCCTCGAAATACGCCAGCCGGCTTTTGAGATTCGTGTGGCTCACTGCCTAAGGTTATCATCGCCGAACGAAGGTGGTGTTTGCTTGCTCCCATCCGTTTTCCCGATTAGCAATTGGGTCATCGCCTCCAGCCTTTCTTTGGAAAGCGAAAGGTATGTCCTCACCTTTTGAGGATCGTCCGCCTGCATCTCCGCCAGATAGAGCAGATTAGAGAGCGTCTCCAGAATGTTGCAGGTCTTGCGCTGGATGGACGCAGGAATCTGTTGAGTAAGTCATGCAGTGGACCCCGAAGTGAATGTGACTTGCTTCGTGCGCACAAGCTGTGCAAGTTCTGATAGATGGTCGGATGACAGGCGGGGATGTCTGGAACCTGCTGTCTCGAAAGGCTCACGAAGGTCCGATCTTCGTCTAAAACCGGGCCTTCTCCGGAGGCTGGCTTTCTAGACCATTGCGTTTGCTAAGTTATTGAAATAAAAAGATTGGTGCGGGCAATTGAGAGACTCTGAATTTGATTACCGTGTAGCCGCTAGCCGATCGAGATCCAGGTTTAAGAGCAGCACATTGACGCGCGGCTCACCCAGAAACCCGAGCTGCCGCCCCTGCGTGTGGCCGACAACGAGTCTGCGAACTGCATCCTCAGGCAGATGCCGCTCTCTGGCTACCCGGGCCAGCTGGAATTCGGCCGCCGCCGGAGTAATGTCGGGATCAAGCCCCGACGCTGAAGCGGTCACCAGGTCGATCGGCACATCATTACCGGGGTGCTCCGGCTGGTACCCTGCGACGTCGCTTGCTACGCGGTCGATCAGCTTCTTATTGGTGGGAGCGTAGTTCGATGCGCCGGAGTTTGCAGCATCGTATCCATTGCCCGCAGCCGATGGCCGGGAATGAAAGTACTGCGGAGCCGTGAATGGCTGTCCGATAATTCGCGAGCCGACGAGTTCGCCGTCCTTGTAGAGAAGCTGCCCGTTCGCCTTGTCATGAAACAGCACCTGCGCCAGCCCGGTGACGAGGAAAGGGTAGACGACGCCGAACAAAACAGTAGTCACGATGGTGTAGAGCACGGCGGTGATGAGATGACGACGCATAAAAATCCTTAGGCCAGATGAATGGCAGTGATGATGATGTCGATGAGCTTGATGCCCAGAAACGGAGCGATGAGGCCGCCAACGCCGTAGAGAATCAGGTTGCGCTGCAGCAGGGCTTCGGCCGACATGGCCTTATACCCGACCCCGCGCAGCGCCAGCGGAATTAGGCCGACGATGATCAGCGCGTTGAAGATCACCGCTGAAAGAATCGCCGACTGCGGCGTCTGCAGGTGCATGATGTTCAGCGCGTTGAGCACAGGAAAGGTGGCGGCAAACATGGCCGGAATAATGGCGAAGTACTTCGCAACGTCATTCGCAATCGAAAACGTCGTCAAGGCGCCCCGGGTCATCAACAGCTGCTTGCCGATCTCGACGATCTCGATCAGCTTGGTCGGGTTGGAGTCGAGATCGACCATGTTGCCCGCCTCCTTCGCCGCCTGCGTGCCAGTGTTCATCGCAACGCCTACGTCGGCCTGCGCCAGCGCGGGAGCGTCGTTGGTGCCGTCGCCGGTCATCGCAACCAGCTTGCCTTCGCCCTGCTCGCGGCGGATCAGGTCCATCTTGTCCTTCGGCTTCGCCTCCGCGAGGAAGTCGTCAACGCCGGCCTCGCGCGCAATGGCCGCTGCCGTCAGCGGATTGTCGCCGGTGATCATGATGGTGCGAATGCCCATCGAACGAAGTTGCGCAAACCGCTCGCGCATCCCGCCCTTCACCACGTCCTTCAGGTGAATGACACCCAGGGCCTGCCGGTTCTCGGCCACTACCAGGGGCGTCCCGCCGCTCCGCGCTACTACTTCAACCGAAGCGCGAACCTCCTCCGGCAAGACACCGCCATTTTCCTTCAAAAAAGCAGCGATAGCGTCCGTCGAACCCTTCCGAATCACGCGACCATCCAAATTCACGCCCGACATCCGCGTCACCGCACTAAACGGCACAAACTCCGCCTGCATCTCACTCAGCTCGCGGCCGCGAAGACCATACATCTCCTTGGCCAGCACAACGATGCTTCGCCCTTCGGGGGTCTCATCGGGAAGCGACGAAAGCTGGGCGGCATCCGCGAGTTGATCCTTGCTGACTCCAGGAGCAGGCAGGAACTCAGACGCCTGACGATTGCCCAGCGTAATCGTTCCCGTCTTATCGAGCAGCAACGTATTCACGTCGCCTGCCGCTTCTACAGCGCGTCCCGACATCGCCAGCACATTGTGCTGCACCAGACGATCCATTCCCGCAATCCCAATCGCCGAAAGCAATCCGCCGATCGTCGTCGGGATCAGGCAAACCAGCAGCGAGATCAGCACAAAGACAGACTGCGGGGCCGTCGAGTAGATTGCAATCGGCTGCAGCGTAACCACGGCAAGGAGGAAGATAATCGTCAGTCCTGCCAGCAGGATGTTCAGCGCGATCTCGTTCGGCGTCTTCTGCCGCTCAGCGCCTTCGACCAGCGCGATCATGCGATCCAGGAAGGTCTCGCCTGGGTTCGACGTGATGCGAACCTTGATCTGATCCGACAGCACCTTCGTTCCACCGGTAACCGCTGAGCGATCGCCGCCGGCCTCACGAATCACCGGCGCGGACTCGCCCGTAATCGCTGACTCGTCGACAGACGCAACTCCCTCGATCACCTCACCATCGCCAGGAATCATGCTGCCGGCAATCACCAGGACAACATCGCCTGACCGCAAGTCCGAACTCGCAACATTCTCAACGGCTCCATCCGCGCGAAATCGAACTGCTGTCGTCTCAGACTTGGCGCGGCGCAACGCATCGGCCTGCGCTTTGCCACGACCCTCGGCCATCGCTTCGGCGAAGTTGGCGAATAAGACCGTGAACCAGAGCCACAACGTAATCTGCAGGTCGAAGCGCAGTGCGCCGTGATGCGCCAGAACATCCCGCACCAGATAGATGCTTGTAATGACACTGCCGATCTCGACCACAAACATGACCGGGTTCTTCATCATTGTGCGCGGGCTGAGCTTGACGACCGCATCGACCAGCGCGCGACGTACGATCTTGGTGTCCCAAAGGGAGCGTTTGCGATTGTTTACCATGTCTTTGTCTGTCTTCTCTTCTGAACTAGAAGCTTCTGCCAGCGTGCATCAGTAGGTGTTCGAGGATTGGGCCGAGCGAGAGCGCGGGAAAAAACGTAAGCGCGCCAACAATAAGAATCACGCCAACCAGCAACACCGTGAACAAAGGCGTGTGGACCGGAAAGGTTCCCGGCGAGGGCGGAACCAGCTTCTTCCTGGCAAGGCTGCCCGCGATCGCCAGCATCGGAACGATCATCAGGAAACGGCCGATCAACATCGCCGACGCCAGGGACAGGTTGTACCAGTGGGTGTTCGCACTCAATCCACCGAAAGCAGAGCCGTTGTTCCCGGTTGCCGAGGTGTAGGCATACAGAATCTCTGAAAGCCCATGCGGTCCCGTGTTCGTCAGCGCAGAGAGTCCGAGGTTCGGCATCATCAGCGCCACAGCGGAGAAGCCCAGAATCGACAGTGGAAAGATGAGCACATAGAGCATCGCCATCTTGACGTCATAGGACTCGATCTTCTTGCCGAGATACTCCGGCGTGCGCCCAACCATCAGCCCCGCGATGAAGACCGCCAGAACGACGAAGATCAACATCCCGTAGAGCCCCGCGCCCACGCCGCCGAAGATCACCTCGCCCAGCATGATGTTCACCAGCGGAACCAGACCGCCGAGCGGCATGAACGAGTCGTGCATGGAGTTGACGGCACCGCAGCTCGCATCAGTCGTAACGGTGGCGAACAGCGCCGAGTTGGCGATGCCGAACCGTACCTCCTTGCCCTCCATATTGCCGCCGGCCTGCGTCGCCGCCACGTGCTGGTTGACCGAGTGCAGCAGAGGGTTCGGCTGCGCCTCGGCGTAGTAAGCCACGAACACGCCAGCGAAGAACAGCGTGGCCATCGCGGCGAACACCGCCCATCCATGTTTCGGAGCCCGCGTGATACGTCCCAGCGTCACCGTCAGGGCAGCAGGAATCAGGAAGATCGAGAACATCTGCATCAGGTTGGAGAGCGGCGTTGGATTCTCAAACGGATGCGCGCTGTTCGCGTTGAAGAAGCCGCCGCCGTTCGTGCCAAGCATCTTAATGGCTTCCTGCGAGGCTGTTGGTCCTTGCGCGATGCTCTGGTCAGTAACAGTCTGCGTGGCGGTCTTTCCATCTGTGCCTGTCGTGGTTACAGTCTGGGGCTGCACCAGCTTCGCCTGATCGTAGGGCCGGAAGTTTTGCACGACTCCCTGCGAGACCAGCAGGAGCGCATAGATCAGGCAGCCCGGCAGAAGCACCCACAGCGAAGCGCGCGTTGTATCAACCCAGAAGTTGCCCAGTGTCTTGGATTCCCGTCGCGAGATGCCGCGAATCAGTGCAACCGCCAGCGCCATCCCGACCGCAGCCGAAAAAAAGTTGTGATAAGCCAACGTGAGCATCTGGGTCAGGTAGCTCATCGTTGTCTCGGGCACATACGATTGCCAGTTCGTGTTCGTCGTAAAAGACGCCGCCGTGTTCAATGCAAGATCGGGTGCTACACCTGCTAAATGCTGAGGGTTCAGGGGGAGAGCATGCTGCAGCCGTTCAATGGCATACGTCACCAGCATCGTGACCAGGCTGAATAGCAGCATCACCACCGCATACTCGGTCCACCTCATCTCATGGGTTTCATCGATTCCCGTCAGTCGATAGATAAGCCGTTCAAGCGGACGGAAGACACGATCCGCAAAAGTGCGCTCCCGCTCAAAAACCCGGGCCATGTAAAGGCCCAAAGGTTTCGCGCAGAGCAGCACTAAGGCAAAAAAGAAAAAGATTTGAAACCAGCCATTCGCTGTCATGATGAAAAAATTCCTCTTAGAACTTTTCGGGGCGCAACAACGCGTACACCAGATAAACGAGTAAAGCCACTGTTACAAGGCCAAGAGCCAGCGTCTCGATCATCTCTGCGTCTCCTTCGCGCCCAGCCGGTCGCAGCCCGTCGCGTATCCAATCGCGATGTAGAAAAACAATATGCTTGCCACGACACAGCCGATATCCCACATGGTCTTGCACTCCTGCCAAACGACTCGATCGCAAATATGTCGCACTATTTCGATGCCAATCGTCGAGTCTTTGATCCTCGCCGGATCCGGCGACTCGCGTTAGAACGCGGTCTTCACCATTCAACCAGTCGATGCATAAAGAAAGCGTAGAAAGCTCGTAAAGAAGTCGTATGCAATCCGCTCGTGTGGCTCGATCATCCTGGCTTCATCACAGGACTTGAAGCAGTGTCGGCATACCGAGTGGCATCTAGAGGATGTTGTGGATGCAAGGATTCGCGGTCCGGCAACTGCTCCCGAAGTCACAAAAAAAAGCGCTGACCCGTGAAAGTCAGCGCGGGAGGTTAGTGATACCCCGGACGAAACGTTTAGGCGTCCGAGATTTCGAAGTTCCCTGACCTGTTAGCCTAGGGAACGACAGAGAAGGTGACGTGCTCTGTGGCCGTCGAATCCTCTCCGATCCATAGATCGAAGACTCCGGGCTCTACTGCCCATTGATGCGTCTGCGGACTCCAGAAGCCGAGATCGCTTCCGTGCAGCGTCAGTGTCACGGTTCGCTTTTCGCGGGGGGCGAGATGGACTCGTGTAAAACCCTTCAACTCCCGCCTTGGCCGCGAAGCGCTGCCGGCGCGCTGGTGCGTGTAGAGCTGCACAACCTCATCCCCCGCCACGGCGGCGGTGTTCTGAACGTCAATGGCTGCGGTCAACGATCCGTCAGGACGCAAGGAAGAGGCCTCGACTTTCAGATTAGAAAGTTGGAAGCTGGCATAGCTGAGACCGTATCCAAACGGGTACAGGGGAGCACTCGAGCCGTCCCAGTAGCGGGTATCCGTTTCATTGGGGATCTGGGTAAGATTTTGCGAGTAATAAATCGGAACTTGCCCGACACTGCGGGGCCATGTGAGAGGAAGCTTTCCTCCCGGAGTGGCGTCGCCGGCAAGCAGGTCCGCAATCGCGTCGCCTCCCTCTGTACCCGGGTACCACGCTTCAAGGATGGCAGGAACATGTTGCGACGCCCATGTGATGTCGAGCGGACGGCCATTCAGCAACACGAGCACAATCGGCTTTCCGGTTGCAACCGCGGCTTCGAGCAGCTCCTGCTGCCTGCCCGGAAGCGCGAGGGTTGATCGCGAAGCTCTCTCGCCGCTCATATTCTGCGCCTCGCCCAGGACGAGGATCGCAACCTCTGACTTTTTGACCTGGTCAACAGCGTGCTGGAACTCCGCATCACGCTCCTGCTCGGTTTTGAGCACAGGCTTTGGACTGGCAAACAGGTCATCGAAGATCGATGGCTGGACGCGATCGATCTCGACGCCTTTCGCGTAGTTGATCGTTACCGCTGAGCCTAGCTTCTTGCGAAGACCCTCGAGAACAGTGACCGCATCTTCGGGATGGCCGGCGAGGCTCCACGATCCCATGATGTCGGGTTTAGAGTCTGCAAGCGGCCCCACAACCGCGATCGATGAGATGGATTTCTTCAGCGGAAGCACGCCCGCCTGGTTGCGCAACAGGACAGCGCTTCGTTCGGCGGCGGCTCGGGCCGCGTCGCGCTGTTCTGTTGAGCCCAGCTCTCCGCGGGCGTGGTCTACCGAAATATACGGATTGGTGAACAGGCCAAGTTGGTACTTCATCAACAGGATGTCGCGAACGGAATCGTCGATGGCGGACTCTTTGACGGATCCATTCTTGACGGCCGCGGCCAGATTGTCGCGGACGGTAGAGCTGGTCATCTCCATATTGACGCCCGCGTTGACGGCGCGGACGGCGGCATCGTCATGGCCTGCGGCAAAGCCGTGTGTTTTCAGGCTTGCGATCGACTCCCAGTCGCTGACGACAAAGCCTTGAAAGCCCCACTTCTTCCTCAGCACATCGTGCAAAAGAAATTTGTTGCCTGTGGCGGGGACGCCGTTCAAATCCATGTACGCGCTCATCAGCGATCCCGTACCGGCCTGCACGGCGGCATGAAACGGAGGCAGATAAACGTTCCAAAGCTGCTCGTCCGAGATGTTGGCCGAGTCATAGTCGCGGCCGCCTTCAGCTGCGCCATAGCCGGCGAAATGTTTCACGCAGGCCAGAATGTGATCCGGGCTGCCGATCACATCGCCCTGGAAGCCGCGCACCTGGGCTTCAGCCATGCGCGAACCGAGATAGGGATCTTCCCCGGCACCTTCCATGATGCGGCCCCAGCGCGGATCTCTTGCAATGTCCACCATCGGCGCGAAGGTCCATCGGATGCCAACCGCACTGGCCTCTCTGGCCGCCATGCTCTGCACATGTTGCGCTACGGACGGATCCCACGAGGAAGCGAGCGCAAGCGGGATGGGATAGATCGTACGAAAGCCGTGAATCACGTCGTAACCGAAGATCAAAGGAATATGCAGCCGAGACTGTTCGACCGCGATATGCTGCAGGCGATTGATCTCAGCCGGATCGGTAAGGAAGAGAAATGAGCCTGTCTGTCCTTTGAGGATGCGCTCCTCATGCGAGACCGAATGAGCGTCTTTATAGGAAATCTGCGACATCTGCCCGAGCTTCTCCTCGAGCGTCATCTTGCCCAGCAGATCGCTGACAAAACGCGAAGCCTTAGTGTCATCCGCGGATGTCGTCGCGTGTGGAACGTTCTGCTCTTGAGCCAGTGCGAAGGAGCAGGCGACGCTCAGCAGAAGGGAGAAGAGGACGCGCCTGGAGCGAACAGCCGAAGCACAGAAGCCGGTGTTGTGAAAGAAAACCATAAAACTCCGAAGTGCAGTTGGCGCCCTCAAAGTAGCTGCGACCGGGCGGCGTTAGGGGAGCGACGGGGGGCTACGATGCATCCAGTCCTTGTACTATCGCATGGAATTATGCCAAACCATACTAGACAAACGCTTGTCTTTATGTCCAGCGTTCTTTTTTATCGCTTGTTCTCGGTAAATAGCCTGCCGTCGCGCCGGCAAATATCCCTGGAACAGGTACGCCAAGTGCTTCATTGGAGCAGGCTTCCGCTAGACTGGTTGCTGAAACCGGACTCTTATGCCTAGAAAGACATCTCCTCCGCCTCCGGCGGCCGCCCGCCGTGTCAGCCTGAAGATGCTGGCCGAACACCTGGACTTGAGTCCGGCAACCGTCTCCTTTGTGTTGAACAACGCGCCCGGCCGTTCGATCCCTCCAGCTACGCGG
>Ga0210406_10005648_pt1 | contig 13060 bp, 6 predicted proteins | sample IncBWC30MmetaG_FD_155454 | JGI IMG/M metagenome (GOLD analysis project Ga0210406, IMG submission 155454) | Forest soil microbial communities from Barre Woods Harvard Forest LTER site, Petersham, Massachusetts, United States - Inc-BW-C-30-M | ecosystem: Environmental > Terrestrial > Soil >...
TTACCGGCGCAGCGGCGGAGTTCCGTTCGTCGCTAACGAGCGAGCCGCTGCTGATTTTGGCGGCCGTTGTGGTGATCTACATCGTGCTCGGCGTTCTCTACGAAAGTTACATTCATCCGATCACGATTCTTTCGACGTTGCCATCTGCCGGCGTCGGCGCGCTGCTCGCGCTGCTCATTTGCCGCATCGATTTTTCGTTGGTTGCGCTCATCGGCATCATTTTGCTGATCGGCATCGTGAAAAAGAATGCGATCATGATGATCGACTTCGCCCTCGAAGCCGAACGCGAGGAAGGGATGTCACCGGAAGAATCGATTTACCAGGCGTGCCTGTTGCGCTTTCGGCCAATCATGATGACAACGGCGGCGGCCTTGCTCGGCGCGTTGCCACTTGCCCTCGAGGGTGGAACTGGCAGTGAGCTGCGGCGCCCGCTCGGAATTTCCATCGTCGGCGGTTTGTTGCTCTCGCAATTTCTCACGCTCTACACCACGCCGGTCATTTATCTTTATCTCGATCGCTTCGGGCGCTGGGTAGAGGAACGCCGCAACCGCGGCCGAATGGCCCAAGCCCAACTGCCACTCCGCACGTCGCCCGAACCAGAGCCTGAATTCGCCGGCGTCGATGGCGAAAGTGATCGACTGGGATTTTAGGCGATGAACGTTTCGGAGCCATTCATTCGCCGGCCGGTTGGCACATCGCTGCTCGCCGCGGGGGTCTTGTTGCTCGGCGCGGTGGCTTATCACTTCCTCCCGGTTGCACCACTGCCGAAAGTCGATTTCCCGACGATCAACGTGAGCGCGCAGGAGCCGGGCGTCGATCCTCAGACCGCTGCCTCATCGCTGGCCGCGCCACTGGAGCGACGGTTCGCACAAATCGCGGGTGTCTCGGAAATTACATCCGTCAGTTCGTTAGGTGGATCGTCCATCACGATTCAGTTCGATCTCAATCGCGACATCAACGGCGCCGCACGCGATGTACAGAGCGCAATCGACGCCGCGTCCGGGGAATTGCCAAGCGGACTGCCGCAACCTCCCTCCTACCGCAAAGCTAATCCATCCGACGCCCCGATCATGGTGCTGGCGATGACGTCGGATGCGCAGCCGTTGTCGGAGGTTTACAATCTCGCCGATCAAATCATCGGCCAACGCATCAGCCAAGTCGATGGCGTCAGCCAGGTGATCATCGGCGGCGGCGCTAAATCTGCGGTGCGCGTGCAGCTGAATCCAGTGGCGCTCGCGTCGATGGGTCTCAGTCTCGAAGACATTCGCACGACGCTCTCGCAGGTGAATGTGCTGTCGCCAAAAGGAGCACTCGACGGGGAGAACCAGAGTTTCGTCATTTCGAGCAACGATCAGCTAACTCACGCTGATCAATATCAGCCGATCATCGTCGCGCAGCACAATGGTGCAGCCGTGCCCTTGCGGGATGTCGGCACCGCCATTGACGCGCAGGAAAATCGCGACCAAGCCGGCCTATTCAACAACAAGCGCGCGGTGCTATTGATTATTTTTAAACAACCGGACGCGAACGTCGTTCGCACGACCGATCTGATTCACGCCATTTTGCCGCAATTGAGGACCTGGCTGCCGCCGAGCGTACATCTTGATGTGATGAGCGATCGCACCACGACCATCCGGTCATCCGTACACGACGTCCAACTAACGCTACTCATCACGATGGCGCTCGTCGTGATGGTGATGTTTCTCTTCCTGCGCCGGTTTTGGCCGACGTTCATCTCCAGCATCACGATGCCGCTCGCGCTCGCCGGCACCTTCGGTGTGATGTGGCTGTGCGGTTACAGCCTCGACAATCTCTCGCTCATGGCGTTGACGGTTTCGACCGGCTTCGTCGTCGATGATGCGATTGTCGTAATCGAAAACATTGTGCGCTTCATTGAGAAGGGCGAACCGCCGCTTCAAGCCGCGTTGAAAGGCGCGCGTCAGATTGGTTTCACCGTCATTTCAATCAGTCTCTCGCTCGTGGCCGTTTTCATTCCACTTCTGTTCATGGGCGGATTGATCGGGCGTTTGTTTCATGAATTCGCGGTAACGCTCAGCGTGGCAATCCTCGTCTCCGGTGTCGTTTCCTTGACCCTCACGCCGATGCTCTGCGGCCGATTTCTGAAAAGCGAGGAGCGACATCGGGAGCGCGGCGTAATCGATCGGTTGAGCGAGCGGGGTTTCAACGCCATGCACAAGTTTTATGAACAGACGTTGAAATGGGTGCTCGAGCACGAATATCTCATGCTCTTCGTCACAGGCGCCGTAATTGTCGCGACCATCCTGCTCTATTTTGTCGTGCCCAAAGGTTTCTTTCCCCAACAAGACACCGGTCAAATGATGGGGACGACAGAGGCCGCGCAGGACATTTCTTTCGAAGCGATGAGAGAAAAGCAAGACCAGGTCGTGAAAACCGTCATGGCCGATCCGGCAGTGCAGGCCGTGGGATCATTCTTCGGCGGCGGGACCGGCTCGGCGTTGAATAACGGCCGGATGTTTATCAGTTTGAAACCAAAAGGTTCGGGCAAAGGAGAACGTAAAGATGACGCGGGCACAGTTATCGCGCGTCTGAGGCAAAAGCTTTCGAAAATTCCCGGCGCGCAGCTTTTTCTCACAGCAAATCAAGACATTCGTGTGGGCGGGAGATCGTCAAAAGCGCAATACCAATATGCGTTGTCCGATCAAAACATCGACGAGCTGAATTCATGGGCGCCGAAGCTCGTGAATAAGCTGCACGAATATCCGCAGATCAAGGACGCCACGAGCGATCAGCAATTTCGCGGATTACAAGAAACCGTGGTAATTGATCGCGATGCGGCCGCGCGTCTCGGCATTCAGCCGCAAGCAGTGGACAGCACGCTTTACAGCGCGTTCGGCCAGCGGCAGGTCTCGATCATTTACACGCAGCAGAATCAATATCACGTCATTCTCGAGGTCGATCCGAAGTTTCAGCTCGATCCGAGCTCGCTCGACAGAATCTACGTCAAGTCAAATTCCGGAAGCCAGGTGCCGCTGAGCACGATCGCGCATTTCCAATTGGACAACACGCCACTCTCAGTCAATCACCAGGGCCAGTTTCCATGCGTGACAATCTCCTTTAACACCGCGCAAGGCGTTTCGTTAAGCGAGGCAACGCAAATCGTCGAACGAGCGAAACGTGATCTCGGAATGCCATCAAGCATTCGCGGAAATTTCGCCGGCACTGCGCAGGTCGCTCAAGCCTCGTGGGTGACAATGCCGTGGTTGCTTCTCACGGCGCTCTTGGCCGTTTACATCATCCTGGGAATGCTTTACGAGAGCCTGATCCACCCAATCACGATCCTTTCTACAATACCATCCGCGGGACTTGGAGCTCTCTTAGCCATGCTGGTAACCGGCAATGAGCTGGATCTCGTTTCGATTATCGGCATTATCCTACTAATCGGGATTGTGAAAAAGAACGCGATCATGATGGTCGATTTCGCGCTCGAGGCGGAACGTCACGAAGGACTCAGTCCCGAAGAATCGATTTATCAAGCCTGCCTCGTCCGCTTCCGCCCGATCATGATGACAACGATGGCTGCGATGTTCGGCGCGTTGCCGCTCGCCATCGGGATGGGAATCGGCAGCGAGTTGCGCAAGCCGCTCGGCATCGCCATTGTCGGCGGCCTGATTGTCTCGCAAATGCTTACGCTTTACACCACACCGGTAATTTACCTGGCTCTCGATAAACTCCGGCAACGTCGAAAGAAGGGCGGCAAGGATATTGTCGATCTTCATCCGCTGGGCTGGCCGCAGTTTGCCGGGCCTTCCGGCGGATAAGCGACCGGTGCGTTTGACATATCGGTTCGACGCGATCCTTTTAGAGCTTCGCTTCGCAAGCGAATTCTCATGAAATTACGCTTTGCCATCATTCTCATTTCCGCCGCCCTAATTGCGCCGGCCGGATTTACCCAAGAACAAAAGCCACCGACTCTCGATGAGTTGGTGGCCAAAAACATCGAAGCCAAGGGAGGGGCCGATGCGTTGCGCGCGCTGCAATCGCTGAAGCTTACCGGCAAAATGCTCGTCCAAAAGGGCCAAATCGAGCTGGCTTATAATCAGACAAAGAAACAGCCGGGCGAAGTGCGCACCGAAGCAACTTTGCAAGGGATGACGATGGTGCAGGCTTACGACGGAAAAGAGGGCTGGAAAATCTGGCCATTCCAAGGGCGGAAAGATCCGGAAAAAATGTCGGCGGACGATGTTAAGTCGCTCGTAGAAGACGCTGAGATCGATGGGCCACTAGTGGATTGGAAGGCCAAGCAGAGCACGCTGGAATATCTCGGGACCGAAGATGTCGATGGTACGCCGGCTTACAAAATCAAAGTCGTGCGCAAAAACGGCGATGTGAATTTTGTTTACCTTGATCCGGATGGCTTTTTGGAAATCCGGATTTTGACCCAGCGGATCAAACAGGGCGCGCAAGAGGAAGTGGAAACCGATGTTGGCGATTACGAAAAAATCGGCGGCGTGTTCGTTCCTTTCTCGATCGAGTCCGGGCGCAAGGGCGATCCGGACAAACAAAAGATCATTATCGATAAAGCCGAAGCCAACGTGCCTGCGGACGACGCCATCTTCCATTTTCCGGCGGCGGCTTCCAAATAATTCAGCTCTCGATCGCTATGCGCTTACTAAAGTTTGCTTCGCTTATCGGCCTGTTTGTTTCTGTCGCTACCTCGCACGCACAACAACCGACGTTTAGCTCAGCCACCATCTCGGGCTTGGGCGCGCGCAATATCGGTTCCGCGGCGATGAGTGGACGCATCTCGGCCATTGCCGGAACGCACGAACCGTCGGGGAAGATCACGCTTTTCGTAGGCGCGGCGAGCGGGGGCGTTTGGAAATCGGACGATGGCGGGACGCGATATCGGCCGGTGTTCGACGAACAACCGGTGCAATCGATTGGCGCAATCGCGCTCGACTCCAAGAACTCAAAAAACGTTTGGGTCGGAACTGGCGAGTCGTGGACGCGAAACAGTGTGTCGATCGGCGACGGAATTTACAAATCGACCGATGGCGGCGAGACGTGGACGCATGCCGGTTTGAACAATTCGGAGCGCATCGCCCAGATCGTGGTCAGCCCGAAGAACAGCGACACGGTTTATGCTGCCGTGCCCGGCCCGTTGTGGAGCGATTCGCCGGATCGCGGTCTCTACCAGACCACCGATGGCGGCAAGACATGGAAGTTGATCCTCAAAGGCGCCAACCTTTCCACGGGTTGCACATCAGTCGCATTCGATCCCACGAATCCAGAAGTAATGTTCGCGAGCTTATGGGATTTCCGCCGCAAAGGATGGGAATACCGTTCGGGCGGGAGCAGTCCCGAGCAACCTTCCTCCAGCGGATTGTTTCGTTCCCATGACGGCGGCGCTACGTGGACGGAAATTACGCCCGAGAATAACAAAGGCTTTCCGAAGAAGCCGTATGGCCGTCTTGCCGTCGCGATCGCACCGTCAAATGCCAAACGCGTTTACGCTTTTGTCGAATCTCCCGACAGCGCGCTCTTCGTTTCCGACGATGGTGGCGCGACGTGGGAAAAGCGCGACAAAAGTAATTGGATGGTCTGGCGACCGTTTTATTTCGCGCGGTTGGTTGTCGATCCTAAGAATCCGGACCGCGTTTTCAAACCCGACGGCGCGATGATTTTAAGCGAAGACGGCGGGAGAAGTTTCGCAGTGATTAGCGGCGGAATGCACGGCGACGTCCATGAGGTCTGGATCGATCCAGTCAATCCGCAGACGATCGCCGCCGGCGACGATGGCGGGATGTGGTATTCCTACAACGGCGGAGCCAAGTGGTGGAAAGGCGAGAACCTGCCGGTATCGCAGTTTTATCACGTCAGTGTTGACGAAGAAGATCCGTATCGCGTCTATGGCGGATTGCAGGACAACAGCTCATGGGTGGGCGATTCACAGTATCCCGGCGGCATCACCAACCAGCGCTGGGAGAACATGTACAACGGTGACGGTTTTTGGATGTTTCCAGATCCGGCCGATCCGGATTACATTTACGCGGAATATCAGGGCGGCGAGATCGCGCGAGTAAATCGGCGGACTCATGAAGCGCGCATCATCAAACCGCGACCTAATTACAATGAAAAACTCCGCTACAATTGGAACACGCCGATTGCGCTTTCGCCTAACGAAAAGGGAACCATTTACATAGGCGCCCAGTTCCTCTTTCGTTCGCGCGATCACGGCCAAAATTGGGAACGCATTTCCGCCGATCTGACGACGAACGATCCGCAGAAGCAGAAGCAAGAACAGTCAGGCGGCGTGACGGTGGACAATTCCTCCGCCGAGATGCACACCACGATTTATTCGATCAGCGAGTCGCCGAAAGACAAGTCGCTGATCTGGGTGGGAACGGACGATGGCAATCTTCAGCTCACTCGTGACGGAGGCAAGACATGGCACAACGTGGTCGGCAATGTTCCCGGTCTGCCGAAGAATTCATGGGTCAATTGGGTGCAAGCAAGCAATTTTGACGCGGCTACTGCTTACGCGGCCTTCGATCGCCATACGTTTGGCGACATGGCGCCGTATGTCTTTCGCACAACCGACTACGGCAAGACCTGGACGCCGCTGATTACACCGCAAGAGCTCAAAGGCGTTCGTGGGTATGCGCACGTGATTAAGGAAGACGTCATCCAACCCAATCTGCTTTTTCTGGGCACCGAATTCGGACTCTATATCTCGATTGATGGTGGAAAAGTTTGGGCGCAATTCAAGGGCAACCGCTTTCCAGCAGTGGCCGTGCGTGACCTCGCCATTCAACCGCGGGAAAACGATCTTGTCTTGGCCACTCACGGCCGCGGCATTTGGATTGTGGACGACATCACGCCGTTGCGTGCTCTGACCCCGGAGCTTATCGGGCAGGACGTCGCCTTCGTTTCAGCGCGACCTGTACAACAGCGGATTGAAGGAGACGGCGGATGGGCCAATGGGGACGCAGCATTTGTCGGCGATAACCCGCCAGACGCTGCTGTCATCACCTACTATCAGCGCTCCCGTCATTTATTTGGAAAGCTTAAACTGGAGGTATTGGATACGTCCGGCCGCGCCGTCGATGAATTACCAGCGAGCAAGCGTACAGGATTAAATCGTGTGACGTGGACGATGCGCGAAAAACCGCCACGCGTGCCGCCGGCTGCGCAGATCGCTTTTGCAGGAACCCGCGGTCCGCGCCTGGTACCGGGTGTATACACCGTGCGACTAACAAAGGCTGGAAAAGTTTCCGAAACGAAGCTAACCGTTGGCCTCGATCGCCGAGCCAAATTCACCGAGGCCGACCGCAAGTTGCAGTTCGACGCCGCGATGAAAGTCGTTGCTTTATTCGGCGAAGAGAGTGCGCTGATGGATCGGATTCTGTTTTTGCGCGGGGAATTGGCGAAGAGCGGCGCGACGTTGCCGGAGGGCGATGCACTTCGCAAAAATGTCTCCGACTTCGACGGAAAAATTGATGCTGTGCGTAAAAAAATTGTCGCCACAACCGAAGGCGGAGCCATTACAGGTGAAGAGCGGCTACGAGAACACACCGATCAACTCTACGGGGCGCTGCTCAGCTACGAGGGAAAACCGGGCGATTATGAAATTGCTTACATCGACGCGCTTAAAAGAGAATTGGCTGACGTAACCAAAGAATTCGAGCAACTGCTGGCAACGGATCTGACGACCCTAAACGAGTCCCTCAAAGCCAAAGGTCAACAGTCGATTCCGCCACCTAAGGTCGCTCTCAACGAGAATGGGCTTGGTTCAGGCGCGGGCCTCAATCGATCCGGAGATCCCGAAGCGCCAGGTGTTAACATAGGCCTGCCCGCCGGCTTCCGTCTGCTGCACTGACGCGGTATCAGCGGTCTTTTCCCTTGCGGACAAATTTTTGCATCGTGATAGTTTTCGCTCGCCGTCAAGGGGGTATAGCTCGGTTGGCATAGCGTCTCGTTCAACAATGCCCTAACGAATACACGCCCTTGCTCTCGAGCGCCCTATAGAGACAAACTGGCGAGCGGTGCGTGTCTCACGTTATCCGAAACGCGCTCAAAACACGTCATCGGTGTGACAAATCAGTGTAGCCTCGTAGTAGGGTAGCAACGAGGCAGGGCAGCAAAGAGAACGCTACAGCTTAACGGCCTCTGGAGCGGGGGCGCAGGGAAGCAACCGCTTTTACATAACCCAACTCCACCCGCCTGAAAGTCAACCAATGAGCCAGTAACTCACGCAGCGAACTGAGTTCCCGCGGTTTGGCTGGACAGGAAAAAACCAAAAAGCGGCTTCCGTTTCCAGAAGCCGCTTTTTCAGGATTGCTTTATTTTCCCCGCTTAAGGCGTTGGCACAACGGAGAGCACCCGCGGGTTGTAGGTAATCGTTTGGTTGCTGGGATTGTCGAACTCGAGCGTCACCGTTCGTGTTTTGTGCGGATGGATCGTGCCGTTGCACTGGTCGATGTCGATGTAAGCGCTACCCAGCGGGGCAAGAACCTGGGTCGTTCCATCGGCATTGAGCTGCGTGGCGTTGGAGCTCAAATTATCCAGCACGAGCCGCACTGGCGACGGTGCGGGGCCATTGCCGTTGTTTGTGATGCGCACCTGTTGAGAATATTGATGCGTATTCGGGTCGTACACGAAGTCGCCCGGAGTCACCAACAGACTCGCTGTAGGAATTGTTCCCGGCACAAACAAGTCGCTCAAGTCATTGACAATCGCGACGTTGTTGCAGCCACCGAAGTTGTTAGTCTCGCCCGCGGGAATAGGATTGTTGACGTTCGGCAGGCTGAAAATTTCTTCCATCGTTTTTAGATCGGAAGAATGGCTCAGCACGACGCTGCTGGCGTAGGCGTTGCCTTTGGCCAGTGGCGAAATAATGGCTTCCATTAAAGTGCGGCTCGTGTCGTCGCCGCCTTCGGTTTCATCCCACCAGATGATAATCACGCCGTTGTTTTGGTAAGCCTGCGAAGCCATGATTTGCGGGACAACTTGCGCCAGGAAGTTATCGCCTTGCGCAATATTGGCCGAGTCACCGGTGTAATGCATGCCGTGATAAGTGAACCCGCCATTCAACGAGCTGTGCGCGTCATTGTATTGGTCTGGTGTGATCCAGTTGTAGCGTCCGACCGAATTGTGGTTGAGGTCGTCAAACAATTGCACGAGCGGATAAACATTTTGAACCAGCGTATCGGTGAAGAATGCCATCGGGTTGTGTTTGGGGGCATAATTGTATTGCGTAGAGCCGTTAAACTGATTGACCGGCCCATTGGTTCCCGACGCGCTGTGGAGTGGGCTGGCGGCCAATTGAACGTCTTCCTGATAATTCTTCCACCGAATGCCCACCTCGTTCAATTGCGCGGTCAAGTGCGGAACGCCGAAGATATTGCCATTGGCGAAACTTGGGTCGGCGTCGGTGTGAACGCCAAAATCCGTTCCCGCTTCCGCCCAAACATAATTCGGCTCGGATGGATGGACACCAGTGCCCGCATTGTAACACGCCGTGCCGAACGAAACCTGCGTAGCGTTCGGATTGCCCGGGGTGATGAGGCTATTTATGAACGGCGCGGCTGGGTTACCGAAGATTTGCTGCGGACTGTTCTGCGGCGGTTGCGTGAAGTTATGATTCTCCATCGCAATCACGAAGACATCGCCGATTGCTTGCGGCGGATTTGCCGGAGATGTTTGCGCCACAAACAAAACTCCAGTCGCCACGCCGGCGAGCAGTGCGGCGCTGCGCCGGAGCTTTCCGAGCAAATAACCGGAAAATCCCGCCGCGTTATTTGTGTGGTTGTTGTTATTTGACCGATTAATATGCAGTTCTGTTTTCATAGTATTTTATGTTGTTTTTCGATTTCATGTTTATCCCGTTGTGGTGATGCCCACTCAATCACACCCGCGCGATTCGAAGTAAACGTGACAATTGTAATATTCTGGTCACGAACATGTGACGCAATGTGACGGGCCCGTTACATCCCCAAAAGGTGCGTTTGAAGGCCGCTGTTCTCGCTCAGTCGCGCGACGTTTTTTCTTTGGTAAACTCAGAGACGCTCTTTTGTTCGCCGATGACTGCGGCGGACGACCTGCCTGGCGAACTTGCTGATCCAAACCGCTGTGTTCGCGCCCAATGACTGAGAGCGGCTGATCGCGCATCGATGCGGCACTGGTTCAATAAGATTACACACGCCTCCTGGGCCGCCCTGTCTTTCCCCTGTTCCCCGAAGCCCAACGAGCGCGATCACATGGGGTCACGAAAGCGAACGTCACGTGAGGTTAAGGAACACGAGTGCAGCGAAACAGATAATCGGGTCCTTCACGTTTAGCGTTCGCTTATGTTACCAATGACATAGCAGCTATCAACTATCCGAATCCCAGCCTTACCCCCAACGGAATCTGAGCTTCCTCACCATTTAACGAGACAAAAGCTCAGCTACCGCTGGCGAGAGCGAGCCTTGTTAACATCGACAACTTTCTCATAAAATTCCAGTGTGGTCACGCGACGGTCAGCGATTGGCTGCAGCGCCTGGTTAGATGATAGGCGTGATAAGCTCACTGGTGAAGCCGCGAGAGTCCGACCAAAAGAAACGCGGCACCACCGAGGATAACGCAAGCGACCGGTGCCGACGGCAAAGAAGAAGAGCGAACCAACCCCACACCCGCAGGAGTGGACTCGCACGTCTATTCCCGATCAAACACAAGAATGCTCTTGGGCCTGCTTTGACCCACCAGGCGCTCGGTCATCGTCAAGGTCTTGAGATCTGTAGAAAGCTCAATCTGCCAGGTGCCCGTAATTTTGCCTTTGGATTTGTATGTGATTTCCAGACTGCGCTCGTTCACGCGGCGGCCCGAATATGCAGTGCCTTTATCCCCCCCTTTCGGATCGAGGTCCGGATAATCGTTCCCATCTAACTTGATCCTCTTAACCATTTCTTCATCGGAACGTTTAAATGACAGGCCGTCACCCTCGTAGGGCTGGACCTGGAGCTCGATTCCCGTCTTCACTTTCGCACTCTCGCTGTCCCACGTCCCCAGAAAACCTGAATTTCCCGCCGTCCGCTCGTACACGTAGGGCAAGAACAATGTCGAACCGTCGGGCAAAGGTTGCGAGAACAATGTCGTACCGTCGGGCAAATATTGCGTAAAGGCGTCGTTCAGTGTTTTGCCGTCTTCGGAAAGCGTCCAATGCGCCCTGAGGAGCGTGCGGCCCTTCATCTTGCGGACGACCTCCCAGGTGTTGGGTCCTTTCACCGTGACGGACAGGGTGGATCCGCTCAGAGCTGGCTGGTCACTCCCATCGGCCACGACTGTGTCCACTTCGCCGGGGCCAAAGGTGAAGGTGTATCTGTTTGCTCCTGAGACCTCAACCTTCATTTCGTCGTAGAGTTTGCTCTTGGACGGGTTCACCTTCCATTTGCCTACGAAGGGATCCTCCGCCGCCCATAACGTGCCGATGGCCAAACAAACAACCGGCAGCGACAGAAGACTACGCAGTAGTATTCGCATTCCCAAATCCTATCCGCCGGCGCCGCCTCTGTCATTCGAAATGTTGTGGAACGGATTAGCGCGGTGCTCGGCCGGCAACTGCGGGAGAGTCGGCGTGATGTATCGCTCCTCCAGAAGCTCGAATGTCTTGCGAAGCTTCACGTAATCGTCGTCGCCACGTGGCATAGACCTAACGAGACGGAGCTGAGCCACGGCTGGCGGCGGCGAGCGTGGCAAACACGGGGAACTGTTTCATGAAATCAAATCCGCGCATCAGAACGATCAGCGGTTGACTCCAGCGATTGGTTAGATGTCATGGCTTCCTTCAAAAGATCACTGAAAGAAAATCCGGGAAAAAGTAAATCAGAGCACAAAGTCCGGCCAGGAGCGGGGGAAGTCCGAGCCAGCGGCAACGCTCGCGCCGTAAGATTGCGATGACACCACATGCGAACGCGCACAGTGCAATAACGAAAATGCTGGCGATTACCTCGTGGAGGCCAGGGAGCCAATCTCCACGCGCGCGATCTGCAGCGGTGGCAGCTCTCACTATGAAATATGCGACAAGCCATGCCACGCACGGAAGGATCCAAGACGCAACGCCAAAGATAGGCTTCTTCCGGCTACGTGGGCGATTTGCGACGTCGGTCGCAGAATCCTGTGACTTCGTCATCTAACGAGAAATGGCTGGCTTGCTCGAAGGCTTTCGGAGTTGGTGTTACGGGCGCAGTCGGTAACAATCGTGTAACTTTTGCAAGGTAGTGCGTACCGCAAAAGCGTTGTCCAAGTTATACGTAATATATTCAGTTAGAACCTAATGAACCTAATGTGAGAACAATCACGATCATCTGCCCTCACTGCTCAACAGCACAAGCCGTATACGACGACGCATTACGCTCGAATGATTGGTTTGAATGTGAGACGTGCAAAAAGCTGACAGTCGTCGAACGTGCGTTTGGAACCTTTTTCCTGCGCGTTCCAACGGTCCTGGAACGTGTGAGCAACGTAGCAATCATGCTAGACATAGAGAACGCTTGGAACAATGAGATTGAACATTGAAATGTCAGAAGAAGAATAATACCACGCTTTCGCCTTGTCCAGATCAGGCGTGCGATAGATAACGGTGCGAAGTCCGTGAAAGTGTGAGTTTCTGAGTGGTTTGTTCATATGAATGACAGAAGGTGGATACATACGCGTAACGAGAAAGAGATAAGCCACGGCAGGGTGTCGTGGCAAGCATCCTGAAGTCATTTCGCAATGGGGCCATTGTCTTCATCGTTTGGTTAGACCGGGTCGCCTTCACGGATAATGCGCGCGCGCGTGTTACGCGTCGCCAGACCGCCGAACCAAATGCGATCCCTCCGAGTTTGGCTTCGTTTGTGTGCGGCGCGCCTGCTCACGTTTACGGAGCCACGCTACATTTTTCGGTATCGTTCGGTCTCCTTTTACAAGCGCGCGTGTTCTTCCGAGTTTTGGATCGAACACACGAACATCGGCAGGGAGTGCTGCCAGAAATCCACAAAATTTTGCCACTCCATTGTATTTGAATACTGCCTCGCGCACCGTTTTCGCGGTGAGCGCG
>Ga0210406_10005649_pt1 | contig 13060 bp, 12 predicted proteins | sample IncBWC30MmetaG_FD_155454 | JGI IMG/M metagenome (GOLD analysis project Ga0210406, IMG submission 155454) | Forest soil microbial communities from Barre Woods Harvard Forest LTER site, Petersham, Massachusetts, United States - Inc-BW-C-30-M | ecosystem: Environmental > Terrestrial > Soil >...
CACGCTGCACCGGCAACGCATCCTTGATCCGCTCATACTGCGCTTCTGTGATCTCCATCTTGTCTTGAGATTAACAGAAGAACCTTGCAATAGTGTGAACACGCCCTAGCTTCCGGCTGCTCCCGACTGATGCGGAAGGCAACGGATCATGGACAGCCACGCAGTGGGCGGAGAAACGGCAGGGATGGATCTTCATTACATCCCGGCCCGCGCTGCGCGAGGCGCTGCGACCGCTCATCAGTCTATGGCTCGACATACTTGTGTTGCGCCTTCTGACAGAGCCGCATCCGAATCGGCCGCCCGCTTGGTTCGTGATCGACGAACTGGCAAGCTTGCAGCGGCTGCCTCAGCTCCATACCGCCATCACGGAGAATCGGAAGTCGAACAATCCTGTAATTCTCGGTTTTCAAGGTAGGAGCCAATTGGAAGCTCGTTATGGCGAGGACGCAGAGGCGATGCTGTCACAGCCCGCAACGAAGATTTTCCTGAAGACCAGTGAGCCACGCGCCGCCCGATGGGTAAGCGAGGCGATCGGCGAGGTCGAGATCGAGAGGCTGCGGGAGACCCACTACGAAGGCCAGCGCGCGGGACGTAATTTTGGGCTTAACCGGCAGACCGAACCGCTCGTGCTGCCGTCCGAAATCTCCGGCCTCGACGAACTTCATGCTTTCCTCAAGTACGGCAATCATGTGACCCGGTTCTCGTTTCCATACATCGATCTGCCGAAGGGACACAAAGGATTTATCGAGCGCAAGATGGATGACTTCCTGTCTTTGCGGCCGCCCGTTCCGGACAGCGAGCCGCTGGCAGAACACAAACTCGTGCCGGAGGAATACCGCGAACGGCAGACGGCGCTTGAATTCGGCAACGGACAGGTTTGAGGTCTTTCATGCTCACTATCTCCAAACCGCTCTCGGCGGGCCAGGCGCAGAGTTATCACCAGAAGGAGTTCACCGCAAAGGAACAAAATTATTGGTCGCAGCAAGGAGTCATTGCGGGCGAGTGGCAAGGGAGACTGGCTGCAGGTCTAGGTCTGAGCGGGGCTGTTTCCGAAGAGGAGTTCGCCCGCCTCGGGCAGGGGAAACATCCGCAGAGCGGGGAGCAACTCGTGCGGCAGCGAGCCTCTTATGAATACACAGATGCGAACGGCAAGAGGGTCAAAACGATAGAGCACCGCGCAGGGTGGGACGCAACCTTTTCCGCGCCGAAGTCAGTATCTTTGACGGCTCTAGTAGGAGGTGACGAGCAAGTACGCGAAGCGCACCGCGAGAGTGTCCGCACTGCGCTCGAACACCTGGAGTATTACATCATGGCGCGCATTGGCGGGAACCATTCGCCGGAGACCACGGCCAGATTCGCAGTCGCCAAATTCGAGCATGACACAGCGCGCCCGGTAGACGGATACGCGGCTCCGCAGCTCCACACCCACGCCGTCATCTTCAATATGACCGAACGGGAAAACGGTCAGTATCGCGCCCTCCAGCCGCAGAACCTTTTCGCCTCCCAGCAGTTTGCGACCGCTATCTATCAGTCGGAGTTGACCTATCGGCTCCGCCAGTTGGGCTATGAGATTGCCGCTGGAAAAAGCGGCGCGCCCGAGATCAAGGGCTATACACAGGAGTATCTTGATGCATCCAGTCCGCGCAGCCAGCAAATCCGTGAGTACCTGGAACGCACCGGACGCAACGGCAAAGAGGCCGCCGAAATCGCTGCGCACTCGACCCGCGACCGCAAAGAGATCCACTCGCTGGGCGAGGTGATGGCCGCACATCGCAAATTGGCTGCTGAGGACGGTCATCAAGCCGAAGCCGTCGTCTGTGCGGCTCGCGAGCGGTCCCAGCATCGGACACAGGAGGTCAACCCACAGCAACGGGTCCGAGAGTCCATCACGTTTTCTCGCGACAAGAACTTCGAGCGCGAGGCAGTAGTTGACGAGCGTTCGCTCGTTCGTGATGCACTCCGTCGTGGCATGGGCGAGATCACCTATCTCCAGGTGCGCGCGAACCTTGAGTCCCGTTTGGCTTCCGGAGAGTTCCAAGCCATCGAACGGCTAAATCACTTACCGGGACGTCGGCTGACAACCGCCCGAACCATCGCCGCAGAAGAGGAGATCCTTCGCCGGGTGCGAGAAGGCCAAAACCGGATTCAGCCAGTCACGTCAAACGTCGAGGCGTTCAGGATTGCCAAAGATCATCCGCAACTCAACCGAGCACAGAAGATGGTTATAGAAGACGTCCTCAGTTCAACCGACCAGATTCAAGGAATTCAGGGTCATGCGGGAGCAGGCAAGACGACAGCGCTTACTGTGCTACGCGGCGCGGTTGAGGCTCAGGGATACGAGGTGCAGGGCTTCGCCCCAACTTCACGGGCAGCGCGTCAGCTCAAGGAAGCAGGAGTAGAAGCCGGAACTTTGCAGGGTTTCCTCGCGCAATCTGCTCAGCCTGATGCCGCGTCAGAACGGAAACATTTCTATTTCGTCGACGAATCGAGTCTCGCCAGCACGACCCAGATGCGTGAGTTACTTGCGCGACTTGGCCCAAACGATCGCGTGCTTCTGATCGGAGACACCCGACAGCATCAGGGCGTGGAAGCGGGTCGGCCGTTTGAACAGTGGCAGCAGGCTGGCATGCATACAGCGAAGCTTAACGAGATTGTTCGCCAGAGAGACCCGGCACTCAAATCCGCCGTCGAACTTCTCGCCACTGGACAGTCAGTTGCCGCTCTCGATTTGCTTCAGAGGCAGAGCTGCATTCGTGAAATTCCAGATCGTCCAGAACGCATCCTTGCCACCGCGCGGAACTACGCGGATTCTTCGGCCAACACGCTGATTGTGTCGCCCGACAACGCCTCCCGCCGAGAATTGAATGTCGCTGTTCGCGAGGAGCTAAGAGCTAATGGTGCGCTATCTCCCGAAGATCACAGCTTTCGCGTTCTGATCCCGCGTCAGGACATGACCGGCGCCGCCCGTGCCTGGGCTAACCACTACGAAATCGGAGAGTTAGTTCGCTATGCCCGCGGCAGCAAGGCCTTGGGGATCGAGGCAGGCTCTTATGGAACCGTTGCCGGCGTCAATCCTTCCGAAAACCTGCTCACGGTCGAGAAAGCCTCCCGCGAGTCCATCACTTACGATCCTCGCCGCCTCACTGGCGTCAGTGTCTATCGCGAGCTTGAGCGCGGTTTCTCCGTTGGGGACCGCATCCAGTTCACTGCGCCGGACAAATCGCTAGGCGTCGCCAACCGCGACCTTGCTGTCATCGAGTCCATTGAGCCGGACAGCCGTATGGTCGTCCGGCTCGACAACAATCGACAGGTCGAGTTCAACGTGACAGAACATCGCCACTTCGATCACGGCTATGCTGTTACTAGCCACAGTTCACAGGGACTCACCGCTGAGCGTGTACTCGTTCAAGCTGACACCAGCGTCCATTCAGACCTGTTGAATTCTCGGTTCGGTTATGTCTCGATTTCCCGCGCGAGCCATGAGGCCATCGTTTTCACGAATGACGCCACGAAGCTGGGTCGGCAGCTTAGTGCCGAAGTCTCAAAAACATCCGCTTTGGAAATCAGCACGAGTCCATCCGAAAGGCCTGGAATTGGAATGGCTCGCTGACAAGTTGGAGGGCTGTGCCTTGGATTGCGAGAAAACACGATTTAGGATTCTCGTCGTTACCGGATTGTGGCTAGGACGATTTCATTCAAAAAAATGCTTGACACGTCGATTTATCAGGAAAAGACCGACATTTCGGCAGCCAACGAGGTTCTTGACTTCCTCTTCATGACGAATTCGGCGCAACAGGCAGTAAGGTGCGGTTTGCCGACATCCATGTAGTCATCTGTCAAGTTAAGGCACGGGTGTCCCGGGCACGCTCGGGAGAGCGTGCAAATCAACAGTTTCAGGATGTTCTAGGCGCAACAGTGTGCCTCTCGGCATCGGTTCCTGCGCTCGGCAGAACCAGACATCCATTTGCAGTCTCGGGCTCCGAAGAGCCTTCACCGAAGATTGAGTTTGTGTTCTCTGCCAGTCCCGAAACAATTCGTAGAGAGCCTCGGGAGGGTGATCTCCTTCGCTCAGTCGGCAACATGCAGGACCTGGCAGTCTGCGCATTTTGTTCATCCTGTTTATTTCGGCAGTATTTTATGCTGCCGTAGTCCTGCGTTCTTCCGCAGGCACGAAGTCTCTTTGTTGCCGATCCACGGCAAGCAAATATGCGACCATCTTTCGCGCTACGGCAAGTGTCGCCCAATTGCTATTTCCTTTTTTCCTTTCCTGGTCATAAATCACCGCCATTTCATGGCTCTGTCTCGGTGCCAACTTGGCGGCTTCTACCAGCGCACGCTGAATATGTTTATTGCGCTGCTTCGAGAGCGGCATACGCATCGCCTTGTCGGCCGAGTTCCGTTCATCTCCGCAGAGGCCGCAGTAGCTGATGGCCTTCTTTATCGAGCCGAAGCGTGAGACATCGCCGATCTCCAGCGCCCACGTCAGTGCCGTGATCGGACCCACGCCAGGAACCGTTCTGAGCCTCTTGATCCGGTCGGCCAACACCGGATCGCGCTGAAGAGAACTAACCAGAGCGTACTCGGTCTTCTGACAGCGCTCGATCGTCTCCCGGCTGAGCTTCAACAGCGGCCGTAGGCTCGGATCAACCTCCCCGTTCGCGGAGAGCAGTTCCCGGAAGTAACTCACCTTGTGCAGCCGTTGCTTGTTGTACTCCACGCCGGTCTCCATCAGCAGTCCTGAGACACGGTTCTTCATCTGCACCATCTGCCGCACCAGCAGATGCCGGTACCTCAGCGTGCGCCTTCGATCCCGTATCGCTCGAGGCATCATGTGGCACTCCGGGAGGAAGTCGCATCTCAGGCAGTCGGCGAGCTTGTTGGCATCGATCTGGTCGTTCTTCTTCTTGGCTGCAGCAATCGCGCGCAGCATCAATGGATGTGCCACCTTGATCTGGGTGGCATGCGGCAGCAGGTGATCGTAGATCCAGCCGCTGAAGATCGTCGCCTCCATCGCCACGGTCCACGGCTGGGGCAGAGTCTTCATCCAACAATCCAGCTCGCGTCGGGTTGACCCGATCTTGCCTTCCTGCTGTATCCGGCCACTCACGTCCTTCACGCAGTAGCTGATCGTCTTCTTGTGAACGTCCAATCCGATATAGTTCATAGTCGTCATCGAGGAGCCTCCGTGGTTGTTCTCTGAATCAGCGTCACCGCTGAGTTCAGCTTATGCAACACCACGTGCTCCTCGATGACTAACATTCAAACAATACGGCCAGACCCCTTGATCCACTACTTCACCGTCACTTCAATCTTGAACACTCCAGTCCACTCGTAGCCGTTTGGATTCCAGAAGATCGAGCCGTCGAGTGGTTGGGTGCGGCCAAGAGCGTCGATAGCTCGCGACCAAATCTCATGGACGCCAGGCTTGAGATTCGCCTGCGTCGTCCACTGATACCAGGCATAGGGGCTGTCGGGCACTTCGAACTTCGCGGGTTGCCAGCTTTGGCCGCGGTCGAACGACACCAGCACTGACTCCAAACGCGCCGTGCCATCGTTGTACGCGACGCCGGAGACAGTGACACCACCCGCTTTCAGTTTGGCGCCTGTCTCCGGGTGAAGGATGTAACTCATCAGACGAATGTCCCAGGTTGGTCTGCTGTTCTCCAGCGTGAATCTGAATTTTTCCCCTTCCTGAAGAAGCGACAACGGAACACGATACTCGGTCGCGTGGTAGAAGTTGGGCGACTCAGCCGTCTCGAACCGCAGCCGACGGAGCCATTTCACCTGCATGGTGCCGAATAACCCAGGTGTGACCAGACGCAGAGGCCCACCGTGTATGCCCGGCAGAGGTTCGCCATTCATCTTCAGAGCAAAGATGCCTCTCTCCAGTACGGGTGCCACCGGCAAACTGTGCTCGAAGTCCGGCCTCTCGAGTCCCAGAGGCAAGTCGTGGCCCTCGGCAGTCACGAACTTGACCTGCGGATCGACCGTGACGTTGTACTTCTCGAGGATTGCCTTCAGCGGTACGCCCGAAAAGCATACGTTGCCGACTCCACCCTGATCCCAGGGTGTCCCCGGGATGCCCTGGTATTGCGTCCGGCCGTTGCCCGAGCACTGAAGTACCATCTCGTACTCGACCTGCTCCATCTGCAGCAACTCCTCTACATGGATGACAACTCGAAAAGGTTTAATCAGTCCGACCAGCTCGGTCTCCCAGCCTTCGATCGGCAAGGGGTCCATGGTCAAGCCCTCGGGCAGATCCTGGATGTTGCGGACGAACAGGTATTTCTTGCCTGTGATGCGCTGTTCGTCGAGTAAGCCGACGGGCGTTGACAATACGAGAGGGACTGCGGACATAACCTCCATCCGTTTGTCTTTCCCCTTGAGCCAGCCAGCTGCTCTGGAGGCCTGCGATTTAGTTGCGTTGGTTGAACGTGATTTGATTGCTTTGGTTAAAATCTTCGAGGACATAGCCTCTCCTTCTTTCGTTGGGTCGGCTCTCACGTTCCAGAGAGAACAGCGCCTCGAAGCGACCTCCGGCTCCCTTCGATCTGTGGTGACCTTGGGGGAGCCGGGGAAACCGCAAGGGGACCCTCAGGGGTTTTCAGACTTCCTCAGATATCTTCGATAAAATTCATCTTCGCGTTCATGTCACCGTAGAAGACCATCCCATCGAGGATTTGGTTCACGGGCAGCTTGTAGAACGGATCATCGTCCGACGGACGAAACTCAAGGGTTGCGTCACCAGCCCAGAGTTCGCCTTTCTCGAGCGACCACGTCATGCCGGTCAACTGCGACAACGCCCACTTGTTCTTCAGACCGGCTGCGTATGGTATAAAACGCGTGCAGATCGTCTTGTACGGCAGTCCCTGAACCTTGCCAGTGGGCTCGGGGAGCGGGAGCGTCAAGTTGTAGGGGAACGGGAAGGTTGGCTTCCTGTTTGCCGGCAGAGGTATCGAGACCATCTTGCCGGTCTTCCTGAACGTGTACGAAGCGACCCGGTTTCCGCTTCCCAGCGGACGCTGATGAGAGCGCTCGAGGTAGCCGGTTCCCATTTCACCGTGCCAGTCCACGCCGATGTCGGCGAGTTTCTTTGGATACCCCCCGGCTTCGCGCCCGGAGGTCATGGCGGAGTCGGTATCGACCCAGATCTGTGCCACATAAAGGTAGATCTCGCCCTTGTACAGGCACGGAATCGTGTGAATGGCTTCCTTGTACCGGGGAAGCGTGCCTCCGCGATAGTTCGCGAAGACCACTTTCACCGCCGTCTGGGTCGGCGCCATCGGGATATGGATGAGTTCGCACTGAGCCGGCAGCCACTCGGCGGCCGCCTCAGCATCCGTCATATAGTCGATCAGTACCATGTCTATGTCGAGCCAGTCCCAACCTTCCGGGCCAAATTCCGGATAGGTAGGCGCGTAGGAAGGCATAGAAGACCCGAAGTTCTCTTTAGTCAATTTGCCCCTGAGTCCCGCTGCTATGCTGGGCGTAACTTCTGCTGTAGCCATCTCGATCTCCTCATTTTTCTAAGCGTTTGACAGTCGTTACTGAAATGCACTTATGCCGCGCTGCGAGCCGAAGACTTCTGCGCTCCCACTTCTTTGGTTTTGAGCAACCGGGCGGCGTTGGAGTAGAGGTACTTCTCCATCGTCTCGTCGCTTATCCGGAACTGCTCCTGGAGTTTCAAGGTGTCCTCAACCATTACCTTCATATTGGTAAACGGGAAGGCGCTGCCGAAGATCAACTGGTCAGGGATTCGCTCCAGGTTCATGGCGTAAAGAAACCCGTTCGGCCAGAACATGTAGACATCGGCAGAGAGGTGGAGCTGGGGCCACTTGGCGCAAAGGCCCAGCACTTCCTGAACGTACGGATAACCCCCATGGGCGAGGACTACCTGAACCTTCGGGAATGAGGTCAGCAGCCGGTCAAGGGCTTGAGGATTATTGAACGAGATGTCCGATCCTGCGAAGAGTCCAGTCTGGATCAGCAGGAAGGCGCCGGTGTCATTGAGCACCTCCAGAATTGGCCAAAAAGACGGGTTGTCCGTGAACGTCCCCATCTTCCCTAGCCCGACCGTCTGATAGCCAGGTTCAAGGTTGGCGCCAGCCATGCCCAGCTTCTTGATCGCTCTCTCAACCTCCTGTGCCGTCTTATCCGGATCCTGATCAAGGTTCACCTGCGACAGTCCGAAGAATCTACCTTTGTATTTCTTCTGCAGGTCGGCCAGCGTGTCATTGTCCATGCAGAAATCAGGCATGCCGCCGACATAACGGCCGTTCACCACAACCGCATCGATTCCCGCCTCGTCGATCTCTTTCCACCACTGCTGCATTGCCCCGGGCTTGTCCACGCCCATTTCTATAGCGGGCGAACTCGTGTTAGCCCCCCGATTCTTGATGTTGAGGTGGGTCTTCATCAGCACGTTGTTCTTCAGGTCGAACAGGCCCTTGTAGGGCTTGAGTGGCGGCCTATTGCGGAAATCGATGATCTTTCGCTTGGGATTACTCATGATCGCTTCCTCTCGTTGATGTTTCAGATCTCTTCGGACGCCGCACGTCAAACTCACACGTGGCGGTTTCCCGTCAACTAAAAGGAGGATAGGGATTAGCTTGGCGGGCTGATAACTAGCAAAACCGACAGTTGCTATCAAGAAATAGACTAGTGGTGGTTCGTCGGGCGATGACTCTCGATCCTCATCCGGTGACAGAGATTAGCCTGAAATGTGGTTCGCCCGGTTGTGCCCGAGTGACGGGCCCGGAATAAATCCCTACTGCACAAGGAGTCGGGATTACTAAGATGGTCCGCCGCTTGATCTTCCCGGGGAGATCTTGTAGGCAGATTCAAGGAGGATCATCGACATGCAGATTCGATCGGTTGGCATCGACCTTGGTAAGACGACCTTTCACCTGGTGGCCCTTGGTGATAGCGGCAAGGTGCTGCTGAAGAAGAAGTTTACCCAGAAGCTCTGACTCCGAGCGTTGCTCCAAGCAGCGGGCGGGACAACTTTGTCCTTGACAACATCTTCGCCCTTATTGACGAATACATTAACGTAGCCTTTCCTTCATTCGAAACTTTTCCCTTGCATTCACACGGCGGACCATACATTGAGCAAGTTCACTCGGCCACTCGGGTTCGGCCGGAGCAGAGGGGACACGGAGGCTGGCTGGCACTGCCGGGCCGATCGAGGCATGGTTGCATGCCGAGCAGCGAGCGGCAGCGTTGGAGCGAAGCCGCGCGGCGCCGGTTGGCGAAGAGGCCGAAGTGGCGGATGCGGACCAGGCCTTTGGGCAGGACATGGATGAGAAAGCGGCGCAGGAATTCCTCGGCGGGAACGGTCATGACCTTGTTCTTGCCGCCGTGAGCATAGTCTCGCCAGCGGACGGAGACGCGATGGTTCTCGCAAGCCACGAGGCGATGGTTGGAGATGGCGACGCGATGGGTATATCGGGCCAGATAGTTGAGAAAATCTGGAGATTTGATAGCCGCCTCCGCTCCGACTGGCCCCGCCGCGTTTTCCGAACCCGCTCTCGAGATGACCAGCCCACCCAACAGTTGCAACAAACCTAATTCCACCTTAAACCTCTGGCGTCCTCGCTAGGAGATTTGATAGTTGCGCGTACACGATTGCGGGCGTAGTGTCAGCGACACGCATAGCTCCTGCGCTGCGACCGGAAGAGGAAGTGCGCTTCTTGGGGGAATTATGGCGAAAAGCAAAGAGAAGAACAACGGCAAGAAGGACAAGACTAAAAAGGCCACTATCGGCGCCCGATCGGGCACGGCTGCAGCAGCCACCACAACAAGTTACGCCGATGGAGCGCCGCTTGATGGAGTGCAATATCTGGAAGCCAAGCTCATATTGAAACCCGACCGCTTCGATTCGGTCCAGAGCTTCCGCGACTTCGGCAAGATCGTGCAGCGTACAGCAAAGAAGCTTGGTGTCGGTTTCATAGAGGACCGTGAGGCTGGGCTAAGACCAGAAATCCGGGAGATCCTTTTCGGCGATACGCCCGACTTCCGTCTCTACAACAACGCGTTCATCCTGCGCAGGCGGATCTCCTATGTGGATGGCTTTCCTGTGGGCGATCCCGAAATCGTCTTTAAGTTCCGTCACCCTGATGAGCAGGCGGCAACTGCGCTGGATGTCAGGCCCAAGATCGCCGGCAAATACCGCATCAAGTTCAAAGTGGAGGCGTTGCCACTGAAGGACCAACTCGGCGGATATCGCCTCCTCTACTCGCACAACTGCCAGTTCGGATTGAGTCAGATGCACGAGGCAGATCGGACCTCGATGGCTACTCTCGTGAGAGTATTCCCGGCGCTCGCCGCCATCAAGAAGTCCGACGACGAGAAAATAAGCCTCGTGAACGAAGGCATCGTTGAGGAGGTGCTGCTTCCTCTTGGCCAACTGGACTTCGGCAAAGGCGTCCTTGCCAAGTGCGATATCGGGTTGTGGCGCACCCGCGGCGAGCATAAGTCTCTGGTAGGAGAGTTCGCTTTCCAGGTCAAGTTCGATCGCAAAGAGTCCGTAGCGGAAAAGCCGAAGAAGCTCTGCGCGCAGTTCTATATAACCCTTCAGCAGGACGTGAAGGACTGGCTTGCGCTCGGCGTAACCAAGACGGGCATGGTGTACCGTCTCAAGGGCAACGAGCCCCAAAGCCATGAGTGACGCCGCTGCAAACCCCGCCCTGGAAGCCGCAGCCAGCGCTCCTCCGGCAGCAGCTCAAGCCTCGATTGGTCAGATATTCCTCGAGTTCCTGATCATCGGAGCCACGAGCTTCGGTGGTGTTGTGCCTTACCTTCGCGGCAGCCTTGTGACCAAACGGAATTGGCTCGATGACAAGGAGTTCGTCGAGATGCTTTCCATCAGCCAGAGCCTTCCTGGCCTGAACGCCACCAACATGGCTGTTCTGGTAGGGGAAAAGCTGCACGGCGCGCTGGGCTCAATCGCCGCGATCATCGGCATCTGCCTGCCGGGCGCAGTACTGATGTACATCGTCGGCATCTTCTACCGCATCCACGGAGACCACATCTGGATCACTGCCGCGCTGAAAGGGGTAGCGGCTGCAGCTGTTGGCCTGATCCTGTCTACCGTTGTGGGGCTCAGCAAGAAGTCGCTTGCAGGCAAGTTTGACTTTGTTTTCATCGCAGTCACCGTGATTGCCGTCAACCGCCTGCACCAGTCTGTGCCGCGAACGCTGATAGGCGTCGGTCTCCTGGCGATCCTCTTCCATAGGCCTCGCAACGCGCAGAAAGAGAGGGCCGCTCAATGAACCAGATCCCCGCTCTTGTTCGTGTTTTTGCGTACCTGTCGCTCCTCACCGTTGGCGGCGGCATGGCCGCATTTCCGGAGATGAAGATCCTGACCGTTGAGGTGCACAAGTGGCTCACCTTCCCACAGTTGATCCACCTCTACAGCGTGGGGCAGATGGCTCCCGGTCCAAACATGATGATGATCGTGGCCATCGGACAGTGGGCGGGTGGAATCCTCGGCGCTCTCGCTGTATTAGTTGCCTTTTTCGGGCCCACTGCGTTGCTCGCGTTCCTTGTCGCCCGTCTGTGGAAGAAGCTCGAGAGATGGCCCTGGCGGACTTCCATTCAGCAGGGACTTGCGCCCGTCTCGATCGGTCTCCTGCTGGCCGGCTGCTTCACCATGGCGAAAGGCGCAATCTTCGGCGTCGAAACTGCCGCCATTGCCGTTGGCGTCCTGCTCATCCTGCTGCAGTACAAGATCAACCCCGCGCTGCTGGTTCTGGGCGGGGCCGTGCTCGGTGTGTTCTCATTCATGCCCAAGTGATGGCAAGATCAGTCTCTGGTGGGGCGTGGAGTGCCTTACTATTTGCAGTGGTCGAAATGCATAAGAACGGGGATGCCGCATAGTTTATGCAGAATCGCGATTTCACTTATTGGCCCGGAGGGTTGCCTGGCTGATTCGCGCAATTCATGCACCCCCGGGTCTAAACTAAGGTGCGAAGATGATGCAGGGAACAACACTCTCGCTGAAACAGAAGGCGCTTGAAGAAGTCAAGCGATTGCTCGTCATTACCGCCTACCTCTGGGCCCTGCTCAGCGTGTTTGAGGTGCACCGTCTTGGGGTTCTTCGAGCGCAGCATATTCCCTACTCATATAGGGTGGGCTTTACTCTCATCAACGCGCTGGTCCTGGCCAAAGTAATCTTGATCGCCGATGCCCTACATGCGGGAAAGCGCTTAGCCGGCGCGACGATGTTAGCTACTGTTATTTTAAAATCCGGGATTTTCGCAATGATCTTGATTTGCTTCAACATTGTGGAAGACGTCTTGGTCGGCCTGTTTCACGGTAAGACTCTCGCCGAAAGCGTTCCGGAACTTGCGGGAGGAGGTCTCGAAGGTCAATTGATAGTCGGGGTCATGATCTTCGTAGCGCTCATTCCGTTTTTTGCCTTTGCGGAACTCCGCCGAGCCATGGGCCAAGACGCCTTCGATGACTTAGTTTTCCGCCGCAAGACACACTGACCCGACTCCCAGACTGGCTTACTGTGACCAGTGCCAGTATATGCGATTGTGCTCCCTAGTATTAGCGACGACAAAGCCCAACTGGCGGAGAGACGTTCGTCCTCCATCCATTGATCCAGATAAGACCCGAGGTCGTGTCCTCGCACTGCTGATCGAACAGAGCCATTGGTCGACATCGATATATCCGCCTTCGATAGGTGGATTGCTGCGAACCGTTTCCCAAACTGCCTGAAGCATTCTTTCTACCGCCGCCTGTTCCACGTGGAGTGTGTCGGCCTAAGCCGCACACACGAGCCATCATTGAGCCACAACCGTCCTCTTGGCTTTTGTCTCTTTGGCACCTTCAGCCCTTCGCGACGCCAGATGCGTTCGACTCGGTCCTTGCCTGCGAGCATGGAGTCAGTGAGCGGCATGCGTGCTTTCTGTTGGGGCAACCCAGGGGTGTAGCTTTCAGAATTATTTGGCGTAGTGTTTCAGAGTTAATTGGCGTAGTGTCTTGGCATGCAAGAGCTGAGCGGAGTGTCCGAAGCAGCTCGTGAGCTCGCGATGTCGCGTTTTCGGCTGATTCA
>Ga0210406_10005651_pt1 | contig 13057 bp, 12 predicted proteins | sample IncBWC30MmetaG_FD_155454 | JGI IMG/M metagenome (GOLD analysis project Ga0210406, IMG submission 155454) | Forest soil microbial communities from Barre Woods Harvard Forest LTER site, Petersham, Massachusetts, United States - Inc-BW-C-30-M | ecosystem: Environmental > Terrestrial > Soil >...
TGATTATTCCGTTGATTATCTACCGGTGGGGCAAAGGCGCGTACTGTGGCTGGGTGTGTTCGTGCGGCGGCTTGGCGGAAACCATGGGAGACACGAACCGGGAAAAGATGCCGCACGGGCCGTTCTGGAACCGGCTGAATATGACGGGGCAGGTAATTTTGTTTGCGGCGGTGTTGATTGCCGCACTCCGGTTTGTAAGCTGGATGGCGCCGAACTCGGGACTTGGACGCACGAGCGCGCAACTGTTCTCGGGGTTGCTGAGCCAGTGGTCGGTGCTGGGCGTTGAGTTGAATTACTACCACGTGGTGGATATCGGGCTGGCGGGGGTCATCGGCTTGTGCATGTACTTCTGGTTCAGCGGGCGGGTGTGGTGCCGGTTCGCGTGCCCGCTGGCGGCGCTGATGCACATATATGCGCGTTTTTCGAAGTACCGGATTTTCGCGGAAAAGAAGAAGTGCATTTCGTGCAATGTGTGCACTTCGGTGTGCCACCAGGGAATTGATGTGATGAATTTTGCTAACAAGGGAATGCCGATGGAGGACCCGGAGTGCGTGCGATGCTCAGCGTGCGTCCAGATGTGCCCGACAGGAGTGCTGACGTTCGGGCGGCTGGATGGGGACGGGAAGATTGTTTACGACAAGCTCGTGGCTTCGCCGGTGCAGATGAGAGAAGCGCACTAAGCGTAATGAAGAAGCAGAAAAAGGATCGGACTTAACGCAGAGGACGCTGAGGAAGGGCGCAGAGATCGCAGAGAAGATATCAGGCTAGCGCGCCCGCGCAGCTGGAGCCGGCGCCTGCGGTGCAGCCGAAACAGTGGCCAGCCGTGGAGATGCGGCGGCCCGCCCAGCCGGCGAAGGTTTCGATGTCCCACACCGTGGCCGCGCTTCCGGGTTGTTCCAATTCCAAATCCAGCATTTGGTTGAAATCGCAATCGTAAAGTTTGCCGTCGTAGCCGATGCTGACGAGTGAGCGGCACATCAGGCCGTGAAGCGTGGCGGGATTGAAATTTGTCTTGAGGAGTTCCATGTACGCGTCATGCTTGCCCTGGCGCTGCAAGTCTTCCTCGAACCGGTGAATCGGCATGTTGGTGATCGTCAGTAGATGATGGAACTCGATGCCGTGCTCTTCACGAAGGTGCTGCTTGTAATCGGCTTCAAGCTTTGCCTGTGGCGGAGGGAGCGACGGGCCAACCGGATTGTAGACCAGGTTTAGCTGCAGCTCTGAGCCTGGCATCCCGTAGCCCAGGCTGTTCAACTTGTGCAGGGCATCCATGCTTTTCTCGAAAACGCCCTTGCCGCGCTGCTTGTCTACATTTTCTGCGGTGTAGCAGGGCAGGCTGGCGATAATCTCAACGCGGCGTGCGGCGAGAAATTCGCCGAGTTCGTGCTGCCCATCCTCTAGAAGAACGGTCAGATTGCAGCGGTCGATGACGTGGCGGCCGAGGCGTTGCGACTCTTCGACCAGCCAGCGGAAATTCGGATTTAGCTCGGGCGCGCCGCCGGTGATATCCACCGTGCTGATGCTGGGGCTGGCGGCGAGAAGGTGCATTACACGGTGGGCGATTTCGGCGGGCATGATTTCCGTGCGTTTGGGTCCGGCATCAACGTGGCAGTGGTGGCAGGCCTGATTGCAAAGCTTGCCGACGTTGATCTGCAGCGTGGCGGTTTCCGCGCGCAACAATTCCGCCAGGCCGTTCTCGCGCAAGGTCTGCGCAAACCCTTCGGCATATCCATTGTCGCTGGGAAAGATCGGGAATGGCGAATTCGCAACGGCCATCAGCAGCACCCGCTCTTTCGATCGCCCGGAGAGCAGCAATCCGCCGGCGCTTCCGTGGTGAGGGAATAGTCTTCGCCCTTGGTCTCGCGCGGATTTCGCAGGAGCGTACCACTTGTGCACGGGAAAAGCTTGGCTTCTTCCTTGCTCACCGGCACGAGCGGCGGCACCGGCGCGAATGAATCTCGGTAGGGAGCCCGCGAATAAAGGTTGAAAGTTTTTTCGCAGACGGCGACGCGCATTCCGCGGCGGAGCACGTGACCGTCATCATCAACCACCTGCCGGAACGGTCCCTTATAAATGACGGCCTGCTTGTGTTCCCAGCATGCGCCCTGCTTGCCCTTGTAAGCGGCGACGGTCGTGCTGCGAAATTCGATGCCTTCGACCGTGCGCCAGGGGTCTTGTTGACGTTCGAGAATCTCGATGCCGTAGAAGCCGGCGTTTTCGAACGCGTCCAGGAAAAGGTCTTCGCGGAACGCGCCGGAAATGCAACCGCTCCAGAGCTCGGCGTTTTGCTGAAGGTGGAGGGGAATATCCTCGTCGGACACGATATCGGAAATGACAGCGCGGCCGCCGCGCTTCAGGACGCGAAAAATTTCCGTGAACAGTTGCTTTTTATCTTCGGGGCGGACCAGGTTCAAGACGCAGTTGGAGATGACGACATCCACGGAATCATCGGGAACGAGCGGCCGAGCGGTGCGTAGCTCATTCATCGTGGATTCGAGTTTCGCGAGATCTTCCGCGGCGCGCACGGGATGTTCGGCGAGCCATGCGTCCACTTCCGCCATGTTCAGGCGCAGGTCCTGTATTTTCCCTTTGCGGAATTCCACGTTGGCGTAACCCAGCCGCCGCCCCACCTCCGGCGCATTGCGCTGCGCCACTTCGAGCATGGCGTCGGTCATATCCACGCCAATGACACGGCCTGTGGGGCCGGCAATTTGGCAGGCGAGGAAGCAGTTTTTGCCCGATCCGGAGCCGAGGTCGAGGACGATGTCGCCCGCATGAACATATTTGGTGGGATCGCCGCAGCCGTAGTCAATGGAGAGGACTTCTTCCGGAATGGCTTTCAGGAGCGCAGGGTCGTAGCTGGTGGGGCAGCAGAGTGATGCTTCGCTTTTCCTGGCACCTTCGGCATAGCGCTCGCGAACGGCTTCTTCTTTATTCAGCGCAGGTGTGGCCATGATGGGTCTCCTGTGTTGGCGCCGCCAACCTCTTAGGATTCGCGCTTGAGCGGGAAGTTACACGAATCCGGGGAAAATTGCACGAAACCATTGGTCAAGAGGACTTCCTCGATTGCGACTCTCTTGCGCGCTCCTGGCGTTTCTCTTCCTTGTCCTTGCCTGAAGGCGGATAGCTCCTTAAGCCGTCGGTGAATTCATCTTCGGCCTTCTTGGGATCTTTATCCGGATCGCTCATTTTACGAACCAGATAGACTCGCCAGACAAGAGCTTTGGCCTTCGGATCGATCAGATCTAGGATCAGCATGCCGAGGTGCCGGCTGGTCGAGGTCACCGTGTTGTAGAGATAGCTCCAATCACTGCCGATAAAAGGGCCGTAGGGGCCCCAGTTGCCCATGACCGCGACATCCACCTGGGTCTCCGGATTGGCCCAATAACGCACGATGAGGTCGGGATTCTGGCCGGGGTTCACTTCGTGCAGGCCCTTTTTTTCAAGCTCGCGCACGACCATGTGGTGGAAACGAATGTTGATCAAATCGGGATTCAACTGAATCGCCACCAGATTTTCCACGCCACCGACGTAGGCAAAGGTTTTGAATTTGGAGAAATCAATATTGGGATCGAAATCGATGGTAGTTTTTGCGGAGGCGGGGAGCGCGAGGCCGGAGAGAAGCGACAGAATCACAAGAAGGAAACGAACCGCGCAATTGTGGTCACGCAAGGCCGAGTTTTTGTCCGTCATGAGACTCCTTCAGATTTGGGTAGTTTAGGCCAATCCACTGTCCTTTGGCGAGTTGCGCAGCGGCAAACAGGGGGCTTCAGTCGCGAGGCGTGGATATTGCTAGGTCTCGGCGTCGGGCGGTTCGTTGTTGAATAAGCGGACGAGCTCCGCGTGCTCCATTACGACGGCGGGGTCGCGCTGGATGGCGTCGAAATATTGTTTCTGAAAACCATCGCCGGTTTCCGTGGGCGCAAAAAGTTTTCGCGCCAGCGAGATGGGAACATGGGCGTCCGTTTCCGTTACGCCTTCCTCGCTTGACAAGGCCTCGTCAATGCGGACGACGAATTCGGAGATATTGTGCAGCCACGCGAATTGCGGGTCGTCCACGACAAGGCGGAAGAGTTCGCCAGTGGTGACGACGCCATGGGCCTTCTCATAGTCGCGGCGCTCCATATCCAGCAGGGTCTTGTGCAAACGGAGAAGTGCCTGCCGCAGTGCGACAAGTTTCTGGCGCGCCGGGGTGTCCCGCCCGTCGCCCTGATTCGTGTACGGATCTTTGGGTTGAGCCAAGTTTGTTGCTCCCTGACTATTTTGCGACAGTTTGCAACGGCTGGCTAGTTGGTGGGGCGCCCTTCGGGCGAACGGAAATGTTGTTTTTTACGTTCGAAACGCCAGGGACGCTGGAGGCGCGTGTGGAGGCAAGAGTCTTTTCAGCTTCGGACGAAACCGCGCCTTCCAGGGCCACCTCTCCGTTTCTGAGGATGATGTGGACCACAGGAACTTCCGAAACCGCGTAACGCTGCAGCGTGGAATCCTCGAAAATGGCGCGGTAAACGGCGCGACGGAAGCCGTCGTCCGTGGATGATTTGGGAAGGACTTCAATGAGGTTCTTAACAGAGGAGACGCCCTCGAGGCTTTTTACGGCTGCTTCGGCGTTGGCCCGCAGCGTCGGGCGCAAGACGTAACCGCTCAGGGTGACCTTGTCGCCTTCGAGAGTGAAGGTGATGTAATCAAATACGGAATAGTAAGGAAGCACGAAGAGTTGATGGCGAATTTCGCGAGAGAGTTGGCTTTCCTCGGTCTTGGGCGCGGTTGTGGCCGGTATTGCAGCTGGCGGATGTTGCGCAGGCAAAGGAGGTACGGCCAGAATCAGACCGATTGCAAGTAACGGCGCGATCTTTTGGCAGATTTCGCAGTGCATAGACTCCAGATTAGCAAAAGCGCTTCACACCTTGGCAGATTGTTTCGATTCGCGCACCAGCGATGCCCCTATGTTCCCTGCGGGGCTTCAGTCGGTGTTAGCATACGACAGGGAATCGCGCTCTCCTCATCCCGATTGTTTGCCCGATTGCCCCGGGAGGACGCTTTTCAGTGTTGGCCATCGCACATCGCGGTGCTTCAGGATACGCTCCGGAAAATACGCTGGCGGCGTTTCGCCGCGCTGTCTCGCAAGGCGTTACGTTCATCGAAACCGACCTGCACCTGACGCGGGATGCCCACTTTGTGGCCATTCACGACTCGACAGTGGACCGCACGACCAGCGGCCACGGCGAGGTGCATCAGTTTCCGCTTGCGGAAATCCGCAAGCTCGATGCGGGAGCTTGGTTCGCGAGCGAATTCATCGGCGAGCGCGTGCCGACGCTGGTGGAGGTGTTGGAGTTCGCGCGAAAGCATGACGTGGTGTTCTACCTCGAATTGAAGCCCAACGGTTTCTGGGGCGGGGAACACGCGCTCATCAGCAATCTGCGGGAATCGGGTGAGATTCCCCGAGTGGTGATTATTTCGTTTGACCCGGGAATTCTGGCGGGCTTGCGGAAGCTTGAGCCGACGTTAATGACCGGCCTGCTGCATGACGGGCAAATCGAAAATCCGTTTGAGAAGGCGCTGGAAATCGGCGTGCGGCAATTGGCTATTCGCGGGGACCTGATGACGCCGAATTTCCTGAAGGAGGCACACAAACGGGACCTGCAGGTGGTCTGCTGGACAATCAATTCGCCCGCGCACATGAGGTTGTTGGAGGCCGCGGGAGTGGACGGGATTATGTCCGACTATCCGGACCGGCTGCTGGATTCGTTGAAGAAATAGCGCGGTAGATGGCGGCGAATTGCGCCACGTTGAGCTGTTCAGCCCGCGCATCTTCTCTCAGTTTCAATTCCTTCAACAATTCACGAATACGCTGCGGCTCAGCGACCCCACGGAGATTATTCGACAGCGTTTTGCGTTTCTGCCCGAAACAAGACTTCACAAAATCCAGAAACCTTTCAGCATCGTCGACGCCGGATTGCGCGCCGGGGCCGGGAAGACGAAGGGTGACGAGCGCTGAAGCTACTTCCGGAGGCGGGCTAAACGCGCCAGGCGGGAGTTTGAGTACGAACTCCGGCCGCGTGTAGAACTGGGTGGCGACGGAAAGATACCCATATTCCTTGCCGCCCGGTTCCGCGGCGAGGCGCAGGGCCACTTCAAGTTGGATGACAATGTTGATTTCGTCAATCTGATCGGCGAAAGAAAAAAAACGGTGGAGGATTGGCGAAGTGATGTAGTAGGGAAGATTGCCGTATAGGCGGATGCGCCGGCCAGCGGCGAGAGTGCGCAGGTCGGTTTCGAGGACGTCGCCGGGGACGATGGTGAGATTTGGGTGCTTCTCCGCTAGACGCTGCAGGCGGCCGATGAGAGATGAATCGAGTTCGACGGCATAAACTGGAACACCGCTGCGGACAAGATACTCGGTCATTTCCCCATGACCGGCGCCAATTTCAATCCAGCAATAATCTTGCCCACCTGGATTTCTGGGGCTTTCCATGCCGTGCGAGGAAACGCGAATCGCGCGGGCGATTTTTTCGCGCCAGCCGGCATCGCTCAGGAAATGTTGTCCAAGTTTCTGTCTGGTCATGAGTGCGGGTCCTGCCAGTCTACCAGCAGTTTCGCCACGTGCGGCCATCTGGGACGATTGGACGAAGAATGTCCGAAACAACACAGTCGGTTGGCGTAGCACGTGGATCTTGAGGTTGCTGGCGATTTGCTATCGGCACATACTTTGGCAAGAGGGAACTGGTCATGACGGACGGACCGGTTTTAGAGTCCCGGGTCGAGCAGTGGCTGACGACCGTCGCCTCGCTGGCCGTGGGGGCTTCGTTCTTTGCACTGTGGTTCTGGCTGCTGCCGGGCTGGCTGGGATTTGACGTTGCGGCAGTCAGTACGGCGCGCTGGCGATGGATTGGAGCGGTGCCGTCCGTGCTGGGCTTTTCCGTGGCGCTGAGATGCGTCTGGGATTTCGGGCGGACAGGACGCGGAACACCCGCGCCGTTTGTTCCCCCTCAACGGCTGGTGGTGGTGGGATTTTACCGCTACGTAAGAAACCCGATGTATGTGGGCTTCTTTGCTGGCTGGATGGGCTTGTGGATTGTGTTTGGGAGGGCGAGCCGTGGCGCGCTTGTGGTGGCCCTGGTCGCCATCGCGGCGGTTGCGTTGTTTGTGCAATTCTATGAAGAGCCGACGCTTCGGAAATTGTTTGCTGCGGATTACGAGGAATATTGCAGGAACGTGCCGCGCTGGATTCCGCGAATGCATGCGTGGACCCGGTGAGACCATCCGCATAGTACCGGCGATCGACAGTCGATTTAGGCCTCGGATCAAACCAGCTCGCTTCATTTCACGCGTGACAGAGGAACAGGAAATCCGCCAAAAAATGAGCGAGGAATCAGGTTGACGGTGAGAGAAGCCTCCGATAGCGTAGGAATTTCGCACTGAATCTATGCGCATTCTCTTTGCAGCTTCCGAAGCGTTGCCTTACACGAAGACCGGCGGCCTGGCCGACGTGCTGGAAGCGTTGCCGCGCGCTTTGGTGAAATTGGGCCACGAGGTGGCGGTGTTTCTCCCACTGTATCGAGGGGTTAAGTCCGCGTCGGTGGTGATGCCTAGCCTGACGATTCCTCAAGGAACGCGGCTGCGCTTTCCAGCAATCAAGAACGGCGCGGTGCTGCGCGGAGTTCGATACTTCTTTCTGGATGATCCCTTTTATTTTGACCGCGACGGCATTTACGGGGAACAGAACCGCGAATTTCCCGACAACGCGGAACGCTTCACCGAGTTTTCCCGCGCTACGATCGAAATGGCCAAGCACATCTGGACGCCGGATATTTTTCATTGTCATGACTGGCAGACCGCGATGGTGCCGGCGCTGCTGCGGTCGTCGTATGGGGACGATCCGGTGGTTAAAGACATACCGGTGGTGTTCACGATCCACAATATCGGCTACCACGGCGTGTTCCCTCCGGAATCGCTGGCGCGCGCGGGGATTCCGCAGGGATTGTTTCATCCGGGCGGGATTGAGTTTTTCGGGAACGCCAATTTTCTGAAAGGTGGACTGATCTATTCGGATTACCTCACGACGGTGAGCCGCAAATACGCGCAGGAAATTCAAACACCGGAATTCGGATTTGGACTGGATGGAGTGATTCGTTCGCGCGCCAGCCGGCTGGTGGGAATCTTGAATGGAGTGGATTATTCGGCGTGGAGTCCGGAACGGGACACGCTGATTCCCGCGAAATATTCGGTGAAAAATCTGGAAGGGAAAAAGGCCTGCAAAGAAAAGCTTGCCGAAGAATTTCATCTGCTGCGCGACAATCCGAGCCGCCCGATTATCGGGATTGTCTCTCGATTTGCAGACCAGAAGGGCTTCGACCTGATTGCCGCGATTGCGCGCGATCTGATGCATGAGGAAATTTATCTGGCTGTTCTGGGAACTGGGGAGCGCCGGTATGAGGAGTTGTTCCGCGCGCTGGCGGCAGATTTTCCAGGCCGCGTGGGTGTGAAAATCGCCTACGACAATACGCTCGCGCATCTGGTGGAAGCGGGCTCGGACATGTTCTTGATGCCGTCGCGCTACGAGCCTTGCGGATTGAACCAGATTTACAGCTTGCGCTATGGTACGGTCCCGATTGTGCGCGCGACCGGCGGGCTGGACGACACGATTGAAATGTTTGATTTGGAACACGGCACGGGCACCGGGTTCAAATTTGTCGAGTATTCGGGCCAGGCGCTCTTGCATGCGATCCGCCAGGCGTTGCACTATTACTCCGACGACGTCATCTGGAAGCGTATTCAAATGAATGGGATGGCGAAAGATTTTTCGTGGAACACCTCAGCGGCAGAATATGCGAAACTATATGAGGCTGCCAGGGCGGCGCGAAACCAAACGACAGTTCCAGCATCTAACTAATCAGGAAAATGGCTGCCTAGTTGCAGCCCAAAGAGGACACAAAGGTTATGGCTGAAAATATTCTTGCGGTGAATGACGGAAACTTCGATACGGAAGTGCTGACTGCGAGCAAGTCCCAGCCCGTCATGGTTGATTTTTGGGCGGAATGGTGCCGCCCATGCCACATGCTGGCGCCGACGGTCGCGGAAATTGCCCAGGACTATGCGGGCAAGCTGAAGGTGACCAAGTTGAACGTGGACGAAGCGATGAACTCTTCGACGCGCTATGGCATTCGTGGCATCCCTACTCTGCTGGTTTTCAAGGACGGGCAAGTCGTGGAGCAGATCGTCGGCGCGGTGCCGAAGGATCAGATCACCAAGGCACTGGACCGGCACCTCGGATAATTGCGCACTGCTTTTCATAAAAATTGGAATAGGAGCACGGCCCGCTTATTGCGCGGGCCGTTGCTGTTTCGGCCGACGTGTGAAGGATTGGCGGAGGGCGAGATGGGTGAAGCGAAGCGCGAAGTGGTGCGGTGCCACTGGGCAAAAAATCCTTTGAACATTCCTTACCACGATGAGGAGTGGGGCGTGCCGGTTCATGACGATCACCGCTGGTTTGAGTTTCTGATTCTGGAGGGAGCACAAGCAGGCCTGAGCTGGGACACGATTCTGCAGAAGAGGGCGCGCTACCAGAAAGTTTACGCCGGGTTTGACCCGGGAAAAGTGGCGCGATTTGATGCGAAAAAATCGCGCGAACTTCTGGCCGATCCGGGAATCATCCGCAACCGTCTGAAAATTGCCGCTGCGGTGACGAATGCGCAGGCGTTCCTGAGAGTGCAAAAAGAGTTTGGGAAGTTTGACAAATATGTGTGGGAGTTCGTGGGTGGCTCGCCAATTCAAAACAAATGGAAAAAGCTCCAGCAAGTGCCGGCCGTGACGCCACTGGCGGCGGCCTTGAGCAAAGATTTGAAGAAGCGCGGCTTCCGGTTCGTGGGGCCGACGATTATTTACGCGCTGATGCAGGCAACCGGCTTGGTGAACGACCACCTGGTAAGCTGCTTCCGCTATAAGCAAGTGGTGCAAAGCTAGCTTGCGGCTGATAAGTTCATTTGATAATTTAGGGATAGAGCGGGCGTCGTACAATGGCAGTATAGAAGCTTCCCAAGCTTCGGACGTGGGTTCGATTCCCATCGCCCGCTCCAGATTCTAAAAGACTTACACCGCCGCCTCATTTTCTAATAATTTCATTTTTTCCAGTAACTCGGTTTCGGAATGAAATTCCATGGAAAATTCAGCCGAAACGCGTTCGTGGTTGACTGCTGCGATTCCGCAAGCTTCGGAAGTGGATTCGGTTCACCTGTGACAAATACTAGCTGTTGCAGTCCCCGCATACTATTACGATGAGCGTGTCCTGAAGCCATCAGCCGATGAGTACAGGTCGGATTTCATTACTTAAGGACATCGTCAGGGATTCAATGCTGCGGGACAGGGCAAGAAACGTCTGCAGTTCAGGGGTGAGTAATTTTTGCGGCCCTTCCGAACAGCAAGTCCGGATTGTCTGTTCGAGACGCTCAAACGAATGTTCCAAGTTGTCTTTTCTCCCCGCCGCTTTACCATCCATCCTGTCTGCCATGCCGTCCAGAACATTGGCCATTTCGGCGTCGAACTCCTGCTGGGCCAGTTCTACGGGTTCTGGCAATTCAAAGCCTGGGAGACGCAAGCGATACTTCAGCAATGCAACTCGTGTCAGGAAAAGCGCGCGCAGTTGCGGTTGCCACCGCCGGACGTGATCGCGCAGCGCAAGATCCTGTTGGCGTGAAGGACCGAATTCGAAAAGAACGCCATCGGCCAGAGATCTCACCCGGTCGAAACGTGTGTTGATTGTTTCGCGAAGAGAATAGCAGCTCTGGATTGCAACCCTTTTCTCTGCTGGAAGCGGTTCCCTTTCAAGTTCAGCTAGCGATCGCAGACTGGAAACGAATGTCTTCTTCATCTCCACCGCGGCACGAGACCCCCATAGGTGATCAAAGATGAGCCACATCATGAAAAGCCCCAGCAAGATGCCGACGACGCGGTCCCTTGCAATGGAGAGCGATGTCTGTGCCGCGAACTCCTGCAGGTTGATGAGGTAGAAAGCCAGCGCAGCCTGCAATCCGAAGTAGGACAACCGAGGGCTGGACGTCATGAACCAGGAAGAGAAAACCGTGACGATTATAAAAAGAATGGTGAATCCAGCAATCGAATCGAGGTACGGCAGAATAAAGATCTGCGAGCCCATCCCGATAAGAAAGCCACCCATCACGGCGCCCGCGATACGCAGGATCCCTTTCTGTCGAGATGCGCCGATCGTGGAAAGCCCTGTCAGCAGGCACGTAGTGACCGCCGTGCTGATCCCCGGCCAGGCGATGCCATTGTAGATGATGTAACAGAGGCTCGCCGCAAGGCAGCCTTTCAGCGCGAATTTAAGGTGCTCAGGGTTAGTGAGCGCGTCCGGGACGACAAGCTTCGATCGCGGAGTGTCGTCTGAAGGCAGCTGGTACTCATCCATTGATTTAGAACCCATAACTACCTGAGAAATGAGCGTAACGATTTTCTCCATCTCGAGCAGCAATGGAATACCGCGCGAGGGTTGGTCATTGGGATTGAACTGAATCGAGACTGGAATTCTCCGATTCATTAGATCGGTGCGAATGCTCGCGATGGCAGCTGTCAGATTCCGCAATTGCTTCCGATCAGTGCTAGGCGGCTCGAAGCGCAACTGCGTCAGGGTTGCAGCAACGTCCACCAGCCCACCGACAAGCGCTACAACACCACTCATCTGTGCGCGGTAATGCGGCGAGTAGTCAGAGTGGCGCAGGACGCGCCGCAACGTTGATGTTCCGAGCATGCCCAGCCTGGTGATTTTCTTTTCGGTCGTATGATCTACGGGGCGGTCCTCGATGTAGCAAGCCAGCAAACTCTCGACCGCGGCTAGACGTTCCGCAATGGGCAGAACGACATTGTCTCCAGGCTTCATGCGCGCAAGCGCCAGTTCTACCACGGCAGTGACTACGACTCCGACCGAGGCCGCCAACACAACCCAAAGCGTATCTTCAACATTGGTTTCGGCTGATACATGGCGATCCCACAAGGGGACTCCGAGGGCGGTCATGAAGGCGAAAATAGCAGCCGCACTGTAGTTGGTCAGCGTGCTAAACGCATAGAAGGCGGCGAAGAACGAAACGATGATCCAGAGAAAATGCAGCATGGGAACACTGATCACAAACCACACTGAGATCAAAATGTAAGCCGCGGCGACGCCAGTGACGAAGAGCATTGTTCCGCCTGATTGCAGAGTGGCTCGAAGATTTTCGCGAGAAATGAGAAGCGCATAAACCGCGCCTTGGAACGCACGGGGAATACGAAAGGTCATGCAGATGATCATGACGAGAGTCGCTGCAATGACCATTCGCGCGACTGTTCCGGCGCGGCCCTGGTAAGGAGCGAGTTCCCCTTTTAGAAACTCCCAGAACCCGGGCAACACCGGAGGCGACTCACGGACGCTCTGCGCAAGGGTGGCCATCTTCAACGTCCTCGAATGATCACAACGGCTGACTCGCCGACTCGAAACAGGTCTGGAGATGGATCTTTGACACGGACGCGGACGGGGTATCGCGATGCCAGGTGGACCCAGCTCAGCGTTCTTTGCGCGTCGGGCAGACCGGGACTCAAGGTGCCAAAAACGTCTGCATCTGGCGTTACGCCAAATCCGACACTATCGACTACACCGGCGAAGCGCACTTCGGGTTTCGACAGCACGTAAACATCGGCCCGCATCCCTGGCTCGATGTGTTGAAGGCTGCCTTCACGAAAATTACCAATCGCCCACCAAGTGCGCGCGTCAATCAGCGTGAACACCTGCTGGCCTATATGCGCGTAGGCGCCTTCCGAAATATTGAGATTCGTTACCCGCGCATCAAATGGTGCATAGACCTTGCAGTTGTGAAGGTTGTATTGTGCCGTCTGGACCGCCGCCGCTCTTGCCCCACGCTGGTTAGTCAACGGTTCAAGCGTAGTTACGGCGTGCACGGATTGTTCGTGTTGCGCTTTGCTCTGATCCAGAGCAGCCTTGGAGCGTTGGTATTGCGCCAAGGCCGACTGTAATCCCGCCTGCGAAAGCAGCAGTTGTGAGGACGACTGTTTGAGG
>Ga0210406_10005652_pt1 | contig 13057 bp, 7 predicted proteins | sample IncBWC30MmetaG_FD_155454 | JGI IMG/M metagenome (GOLD analysis project Ga0210406, IMG submission 155454) | Forest soil microbial communities from Barre Woods Harvard Forest LTER site, Petersham, Massachusetts, United States - Inc-BW-C-30-M | ecosystem: Environmental > Terrestrial > Soil >...
ACTGTCGGACCCACCGAAGTTGATGCCCACGGGCAGATCGGGCAGCGAGCCATCCGGAACCTGTTCCGGACCGTCCGCGGTGTAGAGCTGGGACCTGGTGAAGCCCGCGTCGACCAGAGTCTTGCGAATGGTCTGCATGTAACCGTGATCGTTACCAAAGGAGCCATACTCGTTTTCGACCTGGACCAGGATGATGGGGCCGCCGTTGCCGATTTGGAGCGGCGCCACTTCCTGGCCAAGGCGCTTGAACCAGCGATCGACCGGAGCGAGGAATTTCGGATCGCTGCTGCGGATGACCATCGAGCGGTCTTTCAGCAGCCAGGCCGGGAAGCCGCCGAACTCCCATTCGGCGCAGACATAAGGCCCGGGACGAAGAATGACATAGAGGCCCTCCTGCTGCGCCTCGCGCACAAACTCGGCGATATCGCGTTGACCGGAGAAATCGTAGACACCGGGACTGGTCTCGTGCTCGTTCCAGAAGACGTAGGTGGTGATGGTGTTGAGGCCCATGGCCCGGGCCATTCGGAAGCGGTCGCGCCAGTAAGCGCGAGGAATGCGCGGGTAGTGGATCTCGCCAGAAAGGATCTGAAAGGGCTTGCCGTCAAGGAGAAATGCGCCATGCGCTGCGACAAAACTGCGCTCCTGAGCTGCAGCCTGCGCAGCCGCGGCGGGCTTTGGAGCTGCAAAGCCAATCAACAGGAGAAGAGTGGACAAACAAGCGACGGCCGTCCGATTCATACTCGATCCCATCTCGACTCCAGTCTTCTCTCTAGACTCCAGTCCGGGGGCGGCAGGGGCAGAGAAGCTCCAGGCGTTTGTGCAGCAGAATGTACTCGGATACATAGGTCAAGTCTACTTTATTGGGTGAGGAGGATTGGCGGCGGCAGGCAAACGTTATCAGCCCGCAGCTACCGAGTCTGCACCTACCGAGTCTTCGCGCCGGCGCGGGCTCGTGCGGCCGAGTTGGAGCGGGCGACAGAAAACTGCAGGTCCCTCCACTTCCCCATCGCTTCGCTCAGGGTCCGGTCGGGGTGACAATTTTGTGGTTGCACTGGGCGTTGGCCTCAGGGCCTGAAGGCCGCATTCAGTCGCGACGGGTTGATGTCAGGGGTGAAGCCTTGACCTACCAATGCAAGCCAGATGCAGATCCATCCGCTTCGGTCGGGATGACAAATCGATAAGGATCTACCAGACTGCATCGACGAGCCCGCATCTACCAGGCTGCATCTACCCGACGAAGCGCGGCGTCCGAGGTGAGTGCTGATTACTGGTTGCGCAGCGCGACCATGGGTTCCACGCCTGCCGCTCGCTGCGCCGGGACCACGGAAGCCACAATCCCTGCCGCGCCGAGCAGCAGTGTAGCCAGCGTGAGCATGACCGGGTCCCACGGCTTGACACCGAAGAGCTGGTCGCTCATCAGCTTGCCGGCTCCAATCGCCGCCGGGATGCCGAGCGCCAGCCCGATTGCGATCTGCAGGAGAGCACCGCGGAGCACCATCTTGACGACACTGGCGCGATCGGCACCGAGAGCCATGCGCACACCGATCTCGCTGGTTCGCTGTTCTACTGTGTAGGCCATGACTCCATACAAGCCGACCGCTGCCAGCACCAGGCCAAGCACACCGAAGAGCGTGGTCAGCGCGGCGATCATGCTTTCCTGCTGGAAGTCGTTGCTTACGACCTGGGTGTAGGGGTCAACTCCGTAGAGCACCAGATTGGGGTCGACCGCAGCCAAGGCTTTGCGCACGCGATCTTCCATGCCGGGCGGATTGCCGGGCGCCCAGATCACGATGTTGTACAGGTAATGCGACCAGATTTCTCCGCTCTGAAAGGCCGTATCGTCGTACTGCATAATCTGCGTCTCGGGCAACCAAAACATCGGCCGCACCGGTTCCTTGTACTGGTAGGTCATGTACCGCATGTCCCTGGTGACTCCGACGATTTCAAAGGATGAGGAGTACTTGATTTTGTCGATCCCGAAATGCTGCCCGATCGGGTTCTGGTCTTTGAAGAACCTTTTCGCAAAGGCTTCGTTGATGACGGCTACCTTCCGCGTGGTCGCTGTGTCGTCTTCGGCGATGGGCCGGCCCAGCACGATCTTTGTGCCGAGGGTTTCAAAGAAGCCCGGCATAACTCGTGCCCAACCCGCGCTTGTATCTTCTTTGGCCCCGGGCTCTGGTCTGCCCTCGACGCGAATACCGTCGTTCCAACTGTCACCGGTCATGGGAGCATAAAGCGCGGGCGCCACCATGCGCACGCCGGGAATCTGGCGCAGGCGATCGTCGATGTTGCGGAACATCGGCTCCATTTGTTCGAGCTTGTAATTGCCCAGCATGGGATTGATCCAGGCGATATACCGTCCCTGCATCTCGAAGCCGAAATTCTGATGCTCGAGATTCCGCAGGCTCTGCCCAAGGAGGGCGGCAGCGGAGAGCAGGACGACCGACATGGCCGCCTGCGCGATCACCAGGGATCTCTGCGCCCAGGAGCGATGGCCGCCCACGGAACGGTTCTCTCCGCGCAGCGCGTCGACCGGGTTGGCGTGCGAGGTCATCCACGCCGGGGCGATGCCGAAGACCACTCCGGTGAGCGCCGAGACGCCCAGCGTAAAGAGCAGCACCGGCCATGAGGGTGTGGCCTGAATCGGAATGAAGTTAACCTGCCCACCGGTATGGAAGGCCAGATAGAGAATGAGCCTTGTCCCGGCATAGGCGACGCCGATGCCCAAGGCTCCGCCGATCATGGCCAGGATGACGCTCTCCACCAGCGCCTTGCGCACGAGCCGGCCACGCGTGGCTCCCAGCGCCACCCGCACCGAGGTTTGCGGTCGATCCTTCAAACCACGCGCCAGCATGAGGTTGGCAAGATTCGCGCAGGCAACCAACAAGACACACCCGGCCGCCACCAGCAGGAGTTTCAGACCATCCTTGTACTGTTCCCTCATGGAGGCCACGCCGGCGCCGCCGGGAATCATGTGGAGCGTCTGCTGCTGCCAAAGCTGCTTCTCACCCGGCTCCATATCAGGAACGTGGCTGGCCAGCCAGTCATGGAATTCCACTCTGAGTTTTGCTTCGAGGGAGTTCGGGTTCACTCCCGGGCGTGCTCGCCCGATCAGGTCGAGGAAGTTGCCGTTGGGCCTCTTCAGCCGCGAGGTCGCTCCGTCAATCAACAGCTCCGAGGTCAGCGGCAGCCAAAAGTCGGGCATGCCCCACCCGGCCAGCTTGGCTCCATAGAAACCCGGAGGGGCCACACCGATTACGGTGAACGGATGTCCATTGATCAGATAACTGGAGCCAGCCACCGAGGGATCGGAGCCGTACTTCTCCCGCCAGATGCGGTAGCTCATGACCGCCACCGAGGGCGCTCCCTCCTGATCGTCGGCGTCGATCATCAAGCGACCGATCCAAGGCTGCACGCCAAGCGTCCTGAAGAAGTTTCCGGAGACGTACTCCCCATTGCGGGTATCAGCCTGCGACTGCGATCCCTCTTTGCGAACACCAAGCGGCGCATTGCCGGCCTGCAATGCCGCCAGGTCGGTAAATTCCGGCGTGTGGGAGCGAAACATCTTGTACGCTTCCCACGAAAAGAGCGAGAAATTTCCGTCCTCACCCTGGGTGTAGCCGCCCCAGTTGCAGCATCGATCCTTATCTCCGATGCGCCAGAGTTCTTCCGGCCTGGTGACCGGCAGCGACTTGAGCATCACCTGGTGCACGAGCGTGAAGATGGATGTCGTTGCCCCGATCCCTAGTGCCAAGGTGATCACAGCCGTCGTCGTAAATCCCGGTGCCTTGCGCAGTTGCCGCAGCGCGTCTCGCAAATCGGCCAGCATTCGTCCCCCCAGCTTTGTCCGGTTATGGTCGTCTCGGGAGTGGTGAGCATGCCGTCCGCCAATCCGTGGGGTCGTACCGGCTCACAACAAAGGACTTAAGGTGAAACAGTGACCATCTCTTGTCCAGAATCATCAACGTCTGTCCAAAATCGGACAGTGTGCCACAGTTGCCGTAACCTCAGAGGCCGAAGCCCCCATTCTTTGGGATCAATCTGATGTGCAGGCTGAAGCCCGCACCTACCAGCCCGCAGCTACCAGCCCTAACCTACCAGCCCGGCTCTGCCGAAAACCACCGACTCTGGAATCGCTAACGTTTGAGAAGCGCCTCGAGGTATTCGAGTGCGCGAGGGTCGTTGGACTGGCCGAGCCAGAAGATCGCCTCCTTGCGGATGGCGAAATTGGAATTCGTATCAGCAACATGCACCAATTGCGAGATAGATTCGTCCTTGGGCAGCTGGCTGAGGGCGAAGACCGCCTTCTTCTTCACCTCGAACTCGGGATCATTGTCGATCGCGTCCTTCAGGCTGGCAACGGCCTTCTTGCCGGCCTTCTGCGCCAGCCAGAAGATGGCCTGGCCGCGGACATGCGGACTCTCGTCTGACTTCGCCATGGCGATCAGGTCGTCCACGGCCCCCGGGTCGGAGTTGATGGACAGGTCAAAGGCAAGCTTCTGACGAAGGTCAGGGGATGAATCATCGCGGATCAGTTGCCGCAAGGCGAGCAGGCCCTCGTGACCGCGCTGGGCACCAAGCCAGAAGGCAGCCTTTTCGCGCAGGCGGGCGTCGTTCGCGGGGGCGGCGAGCGCAAGCAGGGTGGCAGTCGCCTGCGGGGTGGCATGCATGCTGAGCGAGACCAAGGCCGGATCCGCAAGCCGATCGTGATCGCCCTTGAACTCTTGCGCGGCCAGCTTGCCCAGGAATTCGACGCTATCTTCGGGACGAACATCCGTGATCCAGGTAAAGGGCACGCCGCCGGCATTGAGTTTACAACTGGCCATCAGGGGACGAATCTTCGTGACCGCGCCCTTATCGAGGCGGACCAGAATGTTCATGACTCCTTCGGGCCGGCCGTTTCTATCGGAGGAGTTTAGATGGTCTCCGGACTCTTCAAGCTGATATTCAGAGCAACATCCATCTTCCACCTGCGACGATGACGACCAACTATCACACGCAGAGAGATGTGTCTGAGGAAGAACCGGTACCTGATATCCAATCCAGAGGAGTTGATTTGAGCGCAGAAATCGGTCCACCGTCGCGGACAGTCCTGAGCCGGCGGGCACAGTGTTGAACTGCGTGTTGGTGACTTGAGGCTGCTGCGCAGCCAGGGTGAGCACGGACGCGCAGAGCAGGACAGCGACAGAGAGACGGGAGTTCACGATGACAACCTCCAGTGGGTTCTACTGGTTGAGGATTTCGAGCATGTAGTCGGTGGCTTCCTTGCTTTGCATCAGGCTGAGCTGCTGCACGATGGCCGTCTTGAGAGAGGGGTTCTTCTCGGCGCGAGCCAGGGCGACAAGATCGTGGGCGTCGCCGGTGAGGAAGAGGCCTTGCAGGGCCGCGCGCTTGGTTTCCACATCCGCGTTGTTCTGGTAGGTGGCGACCAGCGCCGGTGCGACCGCCGCACCACCGGAAATCCCGAGATTGCGAATCGCCTTGCGGCGCAGTTCGGGGTTCTTCTCGGAGGTGGCGATGCCGGCCAGAGCGTCGGAACCCTTGGCGCCGGCGGGGATGAATCCATCGAGAATGCTGGACTTTACTTCTGTGCTGTTGGTTTCGTGGTAGAGCGTGATGAGGTCAGGAACGGCGCCGAGGGCACCCAGGAGATGAACGGCGGTCCGGGCAAGTTCGGGGTCGGATTCGTGGCGAGCGGCTTCGAGCAGTCGCCCTGGATTCCCCGAGATCAGATAAGCCTGCAAGACGGCCTTCTTGACGCGGTCGTCGTGACTTTGTTCATAGATACCCGCGAGGACATCGGCCGACTGCTGACCGCGGAAGGCAGCCCACATCTGGATGGCCTTGACCTGAAGCGCGGGATTGGACTGGCCGCGGGCAATCTGGGCAAAGAGATCCTGCGCCTCTTTCGATTGGCTCTGGGCCAAGACGAAGAGGGCGCGTTCCTTCAGGCGTTCGGGATGATCGCTGTTCAAGATTTGCCGGATGGCGGGCAGCGCGTGCGCCTCATCGTGCTGCATGAGCGAATTGAGGGCGAGCAGCTTGAGCTCATCGTCCTGCTCGGCCTGCGGTGGGGCCGGCTGGCCGCTGTGGCCACGAATCTCAATCTCAAGCGCGCCGCAGTCCTCGATCCAGTGGCTCTGCGGATAGCCGTGGCGCAACTCAGCGCAACTGCCGATGGCCTTTGAGGACTGGCCTTCCTTATTTTCCGCGTAGGCCTTCCAGTAGATGGCTCCTTCGGCGCGGGATCCACGCTGGCCGGCGAGCCGGGCGAAGATGGCTTCGGCTTCGGACCAACGGCTTTCGTTGATGGCGCGGGTGCCGTCGGCATAGAGGGCTTCCTCCTTGGGATCGGCGCTTTCGGCCGAGGCCATCGCCATTGAGGCAGAGAAAGCCGGGAGCGCGTGAAGCGCGAGGCCGAGGAGCGGAGCAATCAGTAACAGTCGGATATTCATTTAGATGGAGACCCCTTTCGAACGAGTGGTCCCGCCCTGCTGTTGCGCCTGCACCCGAGAGCGCAGCACGCGAACCTCAAAGAGGAGGCCGTCGGTATTCATTTCCTTTTGAATTCGGGCAAGGTCGGCATTGCTTAAATCGTCGGGGCCGTTGGCGACCTCGACCAGCGCGCGTTCCAGGTGATCGAGCGCGGCAGCGAGTACCGGGTCGCCGGCTTGTGTCGCGCTCGCGCGATACAGGCGGTTCGCGGTGAGCAAATCCTGGGCCTCGCTTCGAAGCGGAGCAGCGATGGTACCGCTGTCGTCGGCGTTTTTCAGTTCCACCAGCAGACGCTCGGATCGCTCCAGGTGGTCGCCGAGGACGAAGAGCACGACGCGCTCACGAGCCTGCGGGGTGTTGCCGGCAAGCGTAGGTTCGCGTCGGCGTTCCCATTGGCGACCGGCGATGAAGGCGGCCGCCAGAATGAGCGCACAGGCGGTCGCAAAAGCGAGAATCCGCAGGGGAGTCAAACGCCGCCACTTGGAGGCTGGCGCCGAGTAGACGGGCAGAGAATTGCGCAGCGACTGCCAGACCTGGTCGCCATAGGCGGCGTCGCGGGCGGGCGGCGCGACCTGCGGGATGCCGGCCAGGTCGCGGCTGAGAGCTTCATAGGCGCGGGAACAGGTTCCACAGGCGCGCAAGTGTGCATCAATTCCGGCCTTGCGGCCGCTCTCGCCGTAGTAGTGTTCGATCAGTTCTTCTTCGCTTAGGTGATTCATGAATTTACCCGCAACTCCGCTAGCCCGGTTCTGAGTTTCTGCACGGCCCGAAAGACCGCTTGCTTGGCGGCGTTGGGCGCGATGCCCAGGGTGGCCGCAATTTCTTCGGTCGAGCGGTCCTCCATATGGCGAAGGATGAAGGCCGCCTGCTCGGTCGGAGTCAGCCGTTTCATGGCTGCTTTCTGCCGGGCGCCAATCTCGCGACTCAGCAACAGGCGGTCGGGGCCGGCGGAAGTATCCGCAACCTGCACTTCCATCTCTTTGGGGTCTGCGTCGTCGGCGACCCGGTAGTCGGCCTCGACTTTGCGCGCCTTGACCAGGTCAAGGGAGCAATTGACGGCGATGCGATAGATCCAGGTTCCGAAGTCGGAGCGTGACTCAAAACCCGGCAGCCGTTGATAACCCTTTAGGAACGCTTCCTGCACAACTTCCTCCGCATCTTCTTCGTTTCCGGTGACCCGGAAAGCCACACGGAAGACACTCTGGCTGTGGCGCGCAACGAGCGTGCCGTAGGCCTCCTTGTCTCCGGCAAGAATTGCGCGGAGGATCGAGTGGTCATCCGTTCTCATTCAGCGCATTAGACAGGGTTTTTTCGGGAGCGGTTAGGGAGAAATTTTGTTGGGTGACGAAGGCGGCCGCCGTATGGAAAAATCGCACCGAGCGTAAATCGGGACGAACGATGAGGGATATCTAGCCATCGGAGCACGAGACTGAACGGTGATTCATTCCCAAGCTCGACAAAAAAAGGTGGAAGGCCCGGTCGAATCTGCTGTCCCCCGAACGACTAGGTGGTAAGGAAGAGTTTGGATCGGGCACCAGTCAGTGTATGAATCAATTGCGGTCTGTTCGAACTGGCTGCATGTATGCTGCAGCGGTTTTTGCAAAGAGCATGAGACCCGCTTCGTTGGCGGATCTCAAACGTGTTCTCTCGAAGTACCGCTAGTTTATGCAGCAAGTTCGAGACTGATTGGCAAAACCGGCGGTGAAATCTGGTCGAGTGGAGGTCGGATATGTCATTCCTTCGTGATTTGAGATTTGCGGTGCGATCGCTGTGGCGCGTTCGCGCCCTGTGGGTGACTGTTGCCCTGACGCTGGCTTTGGGGATCGGCGCCAACGCCGCCATCTTCACCGTGGTGCGTGCCGTGCTGCTGCGTCCGCTCGCGAACCGGGATGAAGACCGCCTGCTCTATTTGCGGCAGAGCGCGCCCGGGATTGGCGTCGAGAATTCGACGTTCTCGATACCCGAGATCGATGACCTGGGCAAGGGTCTGAAGACGGTCACGGAACTGGGGACGTTTTCGGAGATGAATTTCACCATGGTGGGGCTGGGCACGCCGCGGGAGATTCCGGCGGGAGTGGTGGACGGCCATTACTTCGAGGTGATGGGACTGCGCCCGGTGCTGGGACGCCTTCTGACGGTTTCAGATGATGGGCCGAATGCGCCCGGCGCGGTCGTGTTGACCTATCGATTCTGGAGCGCGGCACTGCACTCCGACCCGAGCGTCCTGGGAAAGATGGTGCGTCTTGACAGCTTCAGCGGATCGCGAACGGCGACGATTGTGGGAGTTCTGGAACCATCGGTGCCGTACCCGGTGGCAACCGAGATCATCGCGAACGTCGTGACCAGTCCGCATCATTTGTCAGCCACCATGGTGACCGGGCGTGAACACCGGATGACGGAGGTCTTCGCGCGGCTTGCGCCGGGAGCGACTGTCGATTCCGCCCGCATGGAGCTGCGTACGCACTACGCCGCGATCGTAGCTGCGCACCCTGAGGTGTACAAGCCTGCGAGTCATTCGAAGATCGATGTGACGCGGATGCACGACCAGATCAACTCGCGCGCCAATACGATTTTGTGGGTGCTGTTTGCGGCCGCGGGCCTGCTGTTTGTGATTGCCTGCTCGAATGTGGCCAACCTTGTGCTGGCGCGAACGGTTCGCCGCGAATCGGAGTTGGCGGTGCGTTCGGCGCTGGGAGCCGGGACTGGAGCGCTGCGGCGGGCACTGCTGGCGGAGAGCCTGGTGTTGTGCGGAAGTGGAGTGCTGGCGGCGCTGCTGCTGGCCGCGCCGATGGTGGCGGTCCTGGGGCGCTATGCGGCGCGGTTTTCAGTGCGCGCCGACGGACTGACGCTCGATTTCAGCCTGGTGTGGTTTGGGGTGGCGCTGGCACTGTTAGCGGCGGTCTTCCTGGCGTTGATTCCACGGCTGCCCAAGGGAAACGCGCCGCTGGCGGCGGGGCTAACCAGCGGCGGAACGCGGGTAACGGGAAGCAGCAATCGCCGGCTGCACGTTTTTGCGGTCATGCAAATTGCGGCATCGTTCCTGTTGCTGACCGGAGCGGCCGTACTGATGCGAACGCTGTATACGCTCGAGCAGACGCGTCCTCCGTTTGACACCACACACGTTCTAGCCGTGAATCTACCGGTGATGTCGTATGGGCGGACGCCGGAGCAGGTCGAGGACTTCTACCGCGAAGTGAAGCGACGAGTAAGCGCCCTGCCCGGCGTGTCCAACGTATCGACAGGCTTCAGCGTTCCATGGCGCGATGATCAGGGTCTGGATATCAGCTTTGCGTTTGCGGCCGAAGGAGCGGCGCGCAGGAACGGGTTGGACGACTGGCGCGCCAAGTTCAGGTCAGTATCGCCGGGTTATTTCGAAACGCTGGGCCTGCCGATGCTGGAAGGGCGCGACTTCAGAGACACGGACAAGAACGGCTCGGAGCGCGTGGTGGTGGTGAGTCAAAGCCTGGCGCAGGCGCTGTTTCCGGGGCAGGATGCGGTGAACCGGGAAGTGCGATGGACGGACGGAGTGATGAAGTTTATCGGCATCAGCATGGAGCCGCGCCGGATCGTCGGCGTGGTGCCCGATGTGGATGACGAGAATATTATCCCGTCGCCGGCCATGACGGTGTATCAGCCGACTGATCAGGAGGGATGGCAGGGGCGCCTGTTTGTGCGCGCCAAGCAAGATCCCTACGCATTGACTCCGGCCATCACACGTACGGTCCATGATATTTCCGCGGAGCAGCCAGTGGAGCGGGCAAGCACTCTCGAGGACATTCGCGCCGAAGTGCTAACGCCGGATCGGCTCAATGCGGTGGTGTTCGGCGGGTTCGCCGCGGTGGCCCTGCTGATTTCGGTAGTGGGCGTGGCGGGCGTGCTTGCGTTTTCGGTCAGCGGGCGCACGCGTGAGTTCGGGATTCGAATCGCACTCGGCGCGCAGCCGCGGGACATCCTGACCGATGTGCTGAAGCAAGGGCTGGTGATTGCGGGGATCGGCGTAGGCGCGGGTGTGCTGTTCGGCACTGTCTTCGCGCGCGGCGTTGGCAGGTACGTGGCGGAGGTGCATCTGCCGGGAATCCTGGCGTTTGTTGTGTCGGCCTTCGTGATCCTGGCCGCAGCGATGATCGCCTCGGCTGTGCCCGCAGCGCGTGCGGCAAGGGTGAACGCGGTGGAGGCACTGCGATCGGAATAGTTGCCCAGACCGATCGGACATGAATCCCTGAGGGGAGAAGCACTAAGGCGCCGGCGAGAGTTCGATGCGCAGGATTTCGGCTCCCAGTTTTGTTCCCTTGGTGAAAGGCTCCGGCGGGGTGACCTTTACCCATTCGTAAGCAGATGGTTTGGCGAGGGTGACTTCGGCCGATGTCTTGAAAACTGCTGCCTCGGCCGGCACTGGATGACTGGTGTCGAAGGCGATGGTTCGGCGCTGTTGTCCGATGAGTATGTCGGCCGCAGAGGCGGCGGTTGGCTGGCGGTAGAAGACGTTCATCTTGTAGCGGCCCGGCCTGGCGCCTGTGATCGCCCACTGTTGCTTGTATATGGTGGGCGGGTCTTCGTATCCGTAACCGTTGTAGTTATAGAAGGTGTCGGCATTGCTGCTGTCGAGCGTGATGATGCCGTCCTGAGCGGGCTTGACGGTGGGCGGAATGACGCGAATCGCGCCCTGATATTCGGCGACTACGACAGTGAGCGGCGGCGTGCGCTGCTCCCCGGTCAAGTGAATGACCTTGTCAGGACCGGCATTCTCAATTTGTAACGGTGTGTGCGCGGAGTCTGCGATGAGGAATGCCCGCGTAAGCTTGGTTTCAAGGCCCGGGAGCACAAGACGCCCGTCTTCGGGCCAATTCCTGACGAACAGATACAGGCGGCCACGTTTTACGGTTGCGTACCCAAACGAAAGCGTGCGGAAGGGCTGGGGCTGGGTTCCATAAATAGCTTCGCCGTTGACTTTCATCCACTCGCCAACGCCTTTGAGTACGCTGGCTTCAAAGGGCACAATCGAGCCGTCTCCTTCGGGGCCGATGTTGAGGATGTAGTTGCCACCGCGGCTGACAACCTGCCCAAGTCTCAGGATGTGCTCGTTGATCCGACCGGGAAGATCGTCGCGAACCGCCCAGGAACGATAGCCCCAGGTGTCAGGGTAGATGGAGGCGGGCGATTGCCAGGGCTCGTCCATGATGAAATCGGGAATCTGATTGTCGCCCATGACGGTGAAGTCACCCTGGTAGTTGAAGACGCGACCGCTGACCATGCAGTTGGGCTGATTGGCGTGAACCGTATCCGCGAATCGCTTGCTCTGCGCGGGCGTGGGCTTGCCCATATCAAACCATATCTCTGAAAGCGGGCCGTAGTTGGAGGTGAGTTCTTTCAGTTGGCCGACGCTGAAGTCTTCGTGCGCCTTGGGAATGACGTTGTCGTTGCGGTCGTTGTCGGTTTCGTAAAACGTCGCGCCGGGATAGTGCCAGTCAATGGAGGAGTAATAGACGCCAAACTTGATGCCATGGCGCGCGCAGGCTTCGGACAGCTCTTTTACCACGTCTTTGCCGTAGGGCGTGGCGTCGACGATGTTGTAATCGGTCAGCCGGGTGTGGAACATGTTGAAGCCGTCGTGGTGCTTGGAGGTGATGACGATGAACTTCATGCCTGCATCCTGGGCCAGTCGGACAATGGCGTCGGCATCGAACTTCGTGGGATTGAAGCTTTTCGCGACTGCCGCGTAGTCTTCGCGAGAGATGGGAGCATGGCTCATGATCTGCTCGCTGTATCCGTTGGTGACCCGCTTGCCCTGCCAGACACCGCCGAGTGTGGAGTAAGGACCGAAGTGAATGAACATGCCGAACTTATGTTCCTTCCAAGCCAGGATCGCTTCGGCGTTGGGTCGCGCTCCCTTAGGCGGCTGCGGCTGATCGGGCGATTGCCCTTGAACGAGCAGAGAGGCTGCGAAGAAGGCGGCGAGAAGCAAGGGTTCCCTTAATCGACGGATCATAGGTAACGACCATACTAACTGGCCGGACGCTTCATGCCAGGAAGGGATGTCTTGGCGATGACAACCGCGATCCATCTGGAATGAGTGAAGGGCAGTCGGATACACTCGCTTGCGAAACCAAATCGCTGGAGGCCCCGTGCTTCGAAGCAGAGTTCTTGATGCCGCGCCGCTGGTCCTGCTCCTCTTCGCATTGCCAGCATCCTCCGTGGGGCAAAGCCCGGCTCTCACCGCAGCCGAAGTCATGCAGCGCGTCATCGCGGCTACGGGAGCGACCCCGCCGATCGGAACCGTCGATACGCTCAAAGCCGGCGATCCCAACACGTTGGTCACCGGTATCGCTACGACATTTATGGACACTTATTCGGTTCTGGAGCAGGCGGCCGCGACCGGGGAGAACCTGATCATTACGCACGAGCCGACTTTCTATAACCACCTCGACGATCAGTCTCCGCTTGCCGCCGATCCTGTCCTGCAGCAGAAGCTCGCCTTCATTCGCGAGCATCACCTTGTCGTCTGGCGCTTTCACGACACATGGCACATGCGCCAGCCCGACGGCATCCTCGCCGGGATGGTGAA
>Ga0210406_10005653_pt1 | contig 13056 bp, 19 predicted proteins | sample IncBWC30MmetaG_FD_155454 | JGI IMG/M metagenome (GOLD analysis project Ga0210406, IMG submission 155454) | Forest soil microbial communities from Barre Woods Harvard Forest LTER site, Petersham, Massachusetts, United States - Inc-BW-C-30-M | ecosystem: Environmental > Terrestrial > Soil >...
CCGGCTTTGGTCAGCGATCCATTGAGGTTGAGCATGCCGACTAGACCGGGCCATTCGCCGCTCCAGTTGGCGACGGTCAGGATGGGTCCTTGATGCGAGTACAATCCGTGCAGCAGATGATGAGTGTATTGCCAGACGGCCTCCACCACTACCAGCGGCGCAGTGGGCGGAATATTTCGGAAAACCTGCATGCCATACTTCTGGCTGTCGATGAATCCGTGCTGCTTGGCTGGATCGTAGGAATGAGCCCGCTGGACGTCGCGTCCGGAGCGCCGAATGGCCGCCATGACCACCGCCTCGACACGTTCCTGCGCGGGCCAACACTTCCGGTTGGCGGACAGCCGCAAATCTCCATTTGCGACTATAACGATAGAATTGGCCATTAATCCACATTGTGCCACGTCGCAACATTGTGACACGACGTGCGCGCTCGCATTATCTTCCGTCGCAAGCTATGTTATGTTGAGAGAGCAGACCTTCCTTGAGCAGCTCCCGGGCCGGTAGCTCAGTTGGTAGAGCATCGCACTTTTAATGCGGTGGTCGCGGGTTCGAGCCCCGCCCGGCTCACCAATCCAACTCCCACCTCCACTATAACTTACAGACCTTTGATTTTTCGTGGTGACGCTATGGTGACGGGTCCACAAAAAACCGAATGATAGTATCATCCATGCTTCGCTACCAACGTCACCACAAGTCGGTTGCCGTGCGGGTAATTCCTGTAAGAAGTGCCCGTACTGGATTGAAGGACGCCACGAGGGGCGACGTTGGCACCAATCACTCAAGGCCACCGACGCAAAGACCGCGGCACAACTCGTCCAGCGTGCGATTCTGACCGGCAACATCGACGCACCCGCACAACCTGACAGCGGGATCACCATCACCGATGCGATCACGAAGTTCTACGCAGAACAGCACAGCCGCGACAGCGGCAGAACAACGATTCACCAAAGGCGAGTTGATCTGGAGAACGGGAGTACCGCCACAGGATTGAGTTTGTCTACCGCAAGATTTCCCGCACCTTCAGCTGCGTTGCACGGTCGCTGGGAGATCCACCTTCTCGGGAGATCCAGTTTCGAAAGACCTTCATCTGCACCGTGTGCTCGATCGGATCGTCGAGGATGTGAACTTTCACGTTCGTCAATCCTTCCGGTATCTCGCCAGCCCACGAACTTTTCTTGATAGCGCGAAGACCCAGCGCCACGGCTTCATATAGGGTGCTGGCGCTCACCCGCGCGGTGTGCTCGATGCCGTCCATGTCGGTGACGGTAACCCGGCAGTAGCGCGTTGGCACGACTCCAGTATAGACGAAGATAAGGCGAATATGAATCGGCAACGTGCGAGGGTGTAACTTCCCTCGGAACAAATTTACGCGTGATATCAATTAGATAGGTTGGAAGTCACATTTTCAGTTAGTAGTACTAGTCGACTTGTGGTACCATTTATGAAGTAATCCTAATCTAAGCGCAGGATAGGCTCACGGAAGCCCCCGTGTTGGACACCTCCAGCATGGCGATTTTCTTTCGCGGAGCACGAAGCAGTGGAGTATGGGTACGGTTATACACCAATGCTAATTCGTCCTTCCTCACCAATCGCTCGTTATGCCGTGCCCATACTCTTGGTTGTCGCGGCAACAGTACTCACGTTTGCAATCCAACCCTTGTTCGGCGGCAAAGCCCCGTTAACGTTCTTCACAATCGCGGTTGTGTTGTCGGCGGTTTATGGTGGCATGTGGGCGGGTTTTTTTTCCACTCTTCTTAGCGTCGTCATGGTAGGCTCGCTGTTCCAGCAGCCAGCCTTTCTGTTGGTGCGATCCCAGTCCAGTTTGGTACTCTTCGCCGTGGTCGGCTTTGCGATCAGCTCCATCATGCAGATACTCCATCGAACGAATGCCAAACTCGCAGCAGCAAGGGCACAACTTGAACGAGCCAACCAAGAGCTATCACAGCGCACAAAAGCCTTGTCCCGTTCCAACGACGAACTGCAACGATTTGGATATGCAGTTTCGCACGACCTACAGGCACCGCTGCGAAACGTGGCCACTTTGACGGAGCTTCTCGTACGCCGCAACTCCGAGATTCTGGATAAAGACTCGAAGGAATGCGCTCAGATGATCGTCGATGGCGTTCATCGGATGGAATCGATGATTAAAGGTCTGCTACGCTACGCCGCCGCAACCGGTGATCGGCATCACAGCGCTTCATCTAATTCCAAGACCGTGGTAGAGCAGGTCTTACACAACCTTCGCTACCTAATCGATGCTGAGGGTGCCCTTATAACTTTCGATGAATTACCGATTGTTCAAGCAAACGACGATCGGCTTGCTCAAGTCTTTTCCAACCTCATCACCAACGGCATCAAGTATCGTAGCGATCAAAAGCCTGAAATCCATATCGCCGCGACGTATAACGGAACGGAATGGATTTTCAAGATCACCGACAACGGCATCGGAATCGACATGAACTATGCCGATGAAATCTTCGTCTTGTTCAAGCGCCTTCACAGGTCAGATACGCACGAAGGCAGCGGAATCGGTTTGGCAGTCTGCAAAGCCGTGATCGAGCAATGCGGTGGAAGGATTTGGGTGGAATCGGAACCCGGCAAAGGATCGACCTTCTTCTTCACAATTCCTAAGGTCACAGGGGAGAACTCGGCAAACTCCGATGTGCCCGTGACGGCATCGATATCGAAAACAATAACTGTCGGAGTCGATTAGCTCCCGATCACCTCGTCGAGTATGTCGCTACAACGAGAAACCTCGCTATACGGATCGCTGGGTCGAGATAATCCGGTCCAGCCAGTTGTTCGCTTCGCCTTTCCAGAAGTAGAAAATACTCGTCGCCTGCGAATTGCCGCAATCGCAAGCGATGGGGATCTCCTCTTCCTTCCCGGTAGAAAGGAACCCACAGTGAAAAAGCTTCATCTAAAGCGCAACGCAACAGACCGATTCGCGCTCTGCGGAATTTTGCCCGACCACAATTTTGTACTGATAAACGCACTATCCCGTCAGTCGCGCGGGGCAGTTTGCCGAAACTGCATCAGCATCGCTACTCCTGCACGAAAGGATGCTGGTATTGCCGTGCGGGTCGCCGAAACAATTTCGAAGTAGTCGGCTTACCGGCTTCCACACCCCCGCTACCCGCCGTATCGCACGCAACGATCCGGCATCCAGGAACAACCGCCAACGCGCTATCCAGTTGCAGCCCTTCTGAAAAAACCTTCGTGTTACTCTCGCCTCATGCAAGAATCGGCGATCGAAATCCTGTACCTGCACGACAACCCCGGACGGGCTTTCTGCCGAACTTGCTTGGCAAAGCTCGCAAAACCGCAGGAGCAGTCGTTGGTCGGTCGGGTCGCCGAGATCGCCGGTAAGACCCACGTGGAAGACATGGGTCGGTGCTCGGAGTGTGGGCAGTACACTCAGGTGCTCGGGGTGCAGCCGTGATCAGGTTGAGAACATAGACCGCGCAGCCATCCAAAACAGACCTATCGCGAGCGAACGGCTGGTGCCTGTTTCGATCGAGCCAACGATTATTGGATCAGAATGGACTCCACCCGAAGCGCAGAAGGGTTCTCCATTGTCTCCACGAGTTCGTTGCCTCGGTAAATCTCAGCTTTCGTATAAAGACCATCGCTCATATGGAACACTCGTTGGATTCCCAGCACGGCTTCGGCTACCGTGCCATCCGTAAGCGGGATTCGTTCGGGGTGACCGTCGTTTCGGTAGAAGTAGATGATTATCATTCGGTCGGTGGGCATAACGCGCTCTCCCATGGTTAGACAATACTGAGCCTGGAACATTTCCTAGGTCACGTTGTTACCAGACTAGCAACACCATGCGGATCGCAGCCGATCTCTTATTCGGTTGTATGGTCCGAACATCCCCGAGCGTGACTTAATCGTTAGGTTACATCAATTCCACCCCGAATCAGAGGGTTGCGAACCCAGTGTGTCACGGCACACGGGGAACCGAGTATGCTCCCACGCATCAAGTATTACGTTGGGGCAATTCGCTTCCAAAGGACTATCACAAGGACAGCAAATAATGAGTACTTGCAAAGAACACCTAATGCTTGAAAAAGATCTTGCTGGCATACGGCTGGAAGAATACGAACACGAAAACGGGGTCGTGGTGCTGATCCCAGCGGGCGAAGTCATCCGCGTAGACCCAGCAGCGCCGCATCTGGGTCGTATGCAAAAGGTTGACTGGCAAGGTTCCGCGTACGGCGTGTTCCCCCAGGATCTTCTGAAACGGGGTGGATCGATCTAATTCGGGGAGTTGAGAAGCCCATGGCTGTCACGATCCGAGTACGCATTGGAGCGGCACTGCACAAGCCGTGGTAGTGGTCTAGCTTGCATCGTCGAACCTGTCCGAATCGTTGATACCCTCCTCAGTTTGAGTCCGAAGGTCTTTGGCGTACATAGCCAGGGTTTGGTCCATGTACCGGATCTTGACAAACCCGGTGCCATAGATATCCCCATCTACGATGACGACCACCGCGTTGGCTGGAACAGTTACGATACTCATGTGCTTGTTATCGGATTGAACAGCCATCGCAGGCGTGTTCAGTTTGACTACGCGTTCAGGCATCGGGATTTGTTCGGAGCGAGATTGATGCAGTTTCTTGGCTGTCGGATTCAAAACATTTAGGGCGTACAGAGGGGTTCCGACCCATGCTCCGTTGCGGAAATCCGGACACACGCCGGTATTGTTCCCAGCTATGCGAAAGTCTTCCAGCTTAGTAAACTGCGGTCATGCGTGACTTACACGATTTCCGCTGCCCATCTTGTAACTCGGCTGATGTCGCGCGAGTCCAGACTCAAGCTATCTATGACGAACTTATGGAGTGCCGTAGTTGCATGGGAATCTACCTAGCTGAGGAGGTGCGTGGCACAGCACAAACTAGTGCTGGATTCATCGAAGTTCCGCGAGAAGCGAAACGCTCACCTCGCGGAAGCGTTTGAACCGAATCCGTTAAGCCAGTCCAGTGCTGCCTGTCGTTGGGAAAACGTCAGAATCATCATCCCTCGATTCGACGCGACAAGTGCTCCGAATCCGGTGACCGTTGGCGGTTTGCCAACGACTGCAATGGTCGGAGGCATGGAGCGAATCTGACAGTATTCCACGATGGTCTTTGACACTTCATACTTCTCCAAGTCGGAAAGCTCACCATCCGCTCCGAGCAAATCAAACAAAATCTTACCGCACTCTCTCTCCGCAGCGGCATCACAGACTTTCTTCCAACGCTCTAGGGCTTCGCTGAACGACACCGCCCCGGTGACGGTAGCCAGCAGCACACCATCTCGCGATTCGAGTTTCAGTTCCATCTAGAACAATCTTCGCGTGCGCCTTGATGTTGGCTTACGCAGAGCATGATCGGGCTGACTCCCCTAAGGAAAGTCGATCGATCACATGTTTGATACTCCCCATCGCCGATCGGAGGTATGCGGCTGATTCTGGATCATCGTGTTCAAGTATCGTCGTGACAAAGTACCCGAGGCGATCTTGGATTTCGTTCAATGTTCGTAATAAAGGTTCGCGTTTATTGTTTGAAAGCATTATGATAAAACCTCTCATTGCTAGTCTTGCATTTGGCGTGATGCCAGATCAACCCCCGCGTCACGAATTCACCGGGCGCAGCCGCCGCGCTATCTGATCGATCGCGGATCTAGTTCGCCATAATTCTCGCGGTAAAACTGACGGAGTAGAATAAACCAGGGCATGAAACCCGTTGCTTCAGCCGCGCTTGCAATCGCATCCGTCTTCGGCTGCACGATCAAGTCGGCAACACGTCGTCAGTCGACGACCCCGTGCAGGCAACGATCGCGGCATTCGATCGTGTGAATTTGGTCGGACTTGGCGAGCGCCACTGGTCGCTTGAGGACTCGCAGTTTCGGTTGAAACTGATCCGCAACCCCGAATTCCCTCAGAAAGTCGACGATATCGTGATCGAGTTCGGCAACCCGCGATATCAGGGTGTGCTGGATCGTTTTGTGGACGGGGATGATGTTCCATACGCCGAGGTGAGCAAAGTTTGGCTAGATACAACGCAGCTACGCGCATGGAGGTCACCGGTTTACGAAGAGTTTATCTCCGCCGTACGATCTGTGAATGCTAGCCTACCTCCTGGCAGGCGGCTTCGAGTCGTTGCTGGTGACTATCCGATCGATTCAACACCCATCCCACCGATAAATACAGGCAGGCAGGTACCGGTCATTAATCGTGATGAAGCAGCGGCGGCTGTAATCCGGCGTGAAGTTCTCGATAAGAATCGAAAAGCGCTTGTAATTTTCGGCGCAGGACATCTATATCGGAACGACTCTCGACGGCTCGTGTACCTGGTGAATCAAGATCCAAGGGCGAAATGGTTTGTTGTGATACCCATCAGCGCCGCAGCATATCCTAATGCGATAGCTCGGCACGCTGCCAGCTCCGCTAAACCTGTCCTGCTCATGGCTACAGAGACAGTTGGGAATTTGGATGCGGCTGATATAGGTTACGCGGAAAAGTCGAACACTACCACAGTACGACAGATAGCAGATGCTTGCCTTTACTTCGGAAGCGTATCGCCTCTGCTGCTGGTTGGACCCTCAGTGCCGCCACGCTGAAACGCGGAGTGCTATAACAGCTCTGTGTGACTGCGCGAGCTAACCCTTCTTCGCCGCTGCCTTGCGCCGCCGCACCCACACCGCTTTCGCTCGTTCGGCTGCGGCACGTCGTTTCGCCGCGGTCCATCTGGGACGTTTACGGGCGTGATTCGGGGTAGGCGAGGCGTCGGTCGCAGGGGCGGCGTCTTTACGTGGTCTACCGTCGTGTGAGGTTCCTTGCAACACTTCGATAGCGCGGGTGAGTTTGTCGCGTTCTTTGATCAAAAGACTAAGTATGTGGTCAACGGGCATTCCAAGCCATCGTATCACGGGTAACTCGTCACCAGGCGACTAATACGCACCTATCGGACCACGGGAATCTCCGACCTAGTGGTGCCGCTGGAAGCGTGGCACCGAGGTTCGACAAATCGGCGCAGCAGTGAGTTTATCGCCCGCGATGATCCGGTGCGTTGTGCTGATGGTGGTGTTCCTTCAGCCATCTGCCCTTGAGGCGATAGTATTCTTTCACCACCAACCCAGCGAGTGCAAAAACGAGCAGGATGAAAACTGCCACTTGTACAGCCAGAACCACAAGTTCCGGGATTGATGGAAGCTGCATTGTCATCTCCTTTGATCTGCTACAGCGCTTGTCGGTACTCGGACTACACTTCGTACATGCGAAGTTTTGGGACCGTGAAAACGCGTGCCCAACGGTGGTTGAGCAGGAAATCTCTGCCACCACCGTCCGGTTGACCAGCCTTATCCAACAGTTCATCGATACCCGATGTGTGATCGAACCTGACGTGAAGATAGACACCCTGACGAAGATAGACACCCTGACATTGTTCAAGGCTTTCAAAACCGGGGCAGCGCCGGAGTGCTTGAAAAACCTAACCGAAAGCTGGGGTCTGCTCAGGTCTGAGTTGGAGCGCCGCGGGGTGGAGGTAATCCTCGACGGTGATGCGGTTCGAGGCTTCTGCGGGTGAGAGTTCGGAATGAGGACGAGTCGCCCGCGGCGGGATAGCATCGCGCTGGAGGGTATTCTTTCTATTGTTTCTTATTCTTTCTGGAGGTGAAAAAGAAAGAATGTCCTGGTCTTTAAGTGGTTGATATATAATATAGTTATGTTGACCACCACCTCCTCTTTCTTTATTCTTTCTTTCTTTCTGCCTACCCTACACGCTCTGGGTCCTCCCGGTTCCCCCACGCCAGGGGGTACTCAGAAAAAAGAACAACACCGTAACCTGTTGATGGCGTTGCGGTTACATTCTTTCTGCCCTAAAAGAAAGAATAAGAAAGAATACCCGAAAACCCTACCGCTGACCCTCACCGGCTTGCCCGCCGAACAAAAATCCTCTCCTTCACCGCGCCCAACCCCATCCCCCTCACCATTTCGACCGCGTTTGGCGACGCCAAACCGCCTTGAACCTGGTTGAAGAATACGTCCGCCCGCTGGCTACCGGCGCAGACCCGACCGCCGGTACGCAGTACCGCCCACCCCGCCCGCGGCGACGCGTAAACCCTGGTCGCCCAACGCGGGAATCGGGGTTCCAGGCGGCGGCTTCAAAACCGCTATAGCTGTTATACCGTCACATCCCGCAGATATCGAGTTGAAACCACCAAGGTATTCCGATAGTCCAACCACCACACCAATGCGCCGCGCTGCCAATGTGTTATACGTCGAAGACTCCGCTGGGGACGTCCTGCTAACAGGGCAGACTCTCGCCGAAGCCTTACGTCCGGTGAACCTCACGATCGCTCGTGACGGCATAGAGGCGTTGATGATGCTCGCGAACCCATCGTTCGCGCCCGCGCTCATTATCCTGGACCTGAACCTTCCGGCGCTGTCGGGTTTCGATGTGCTCGAACGCAACCCTCGCCGAGAGATCCCCGTTGTCATATTCAGTGCGTCGATGAACAAAGCTGACGTCGATCGAGCCTTCGCGCAAGGAGCAGTTGAGTACATCCAGAAGCCGATGGATCTTCGTGCTTACAAAGAAGCGGTGCTGGCGATGATCGACCTGTGGGCGTTCCGGGGAACCGATGCTGACGAAGCGGGAACGGCGTAACTACCCGCCGATGCCGTCGTTCAGTTCCAATCCGACCTGGACCGGGTTCTACGGTGCCGAATGGATCTAACGTGCCTGCAAAGGTTTCTTCGCCGCCAGTTCCAACTGCTGGTCGCCCGCAGCGTCCACCGGCAATTTATCGAGATCACGCATCGAAAGCATTTCGACGGTTGTTTGTCCCGCCACGATTGAGATCAACCGGGCTTTCGCCGGATCAGCCGCTCGACTTATCGGGATACCGAACACCAAAACATCGCAGCCTCGGGGCATGATCGGGATATCGAACCTCACCCGACCATCCGCCGGAACGTGATATTCCGATACCCGAGCGCGGAAGGAATCCTGCACCCGCACAGAATATCGCTCGGGCGAGCTGGCGACGATGTGGAGACGTTGCTGGGATGGCAGCACAGGAGCCATCAGCCGATACGCGCAGCCGGTCAGCCAGAGCATCGCTGCCAGTTCACCCGCGATGACGATTTTGGCTTGCTGGGTCATCCCGCACATTGATTCTAAGCGCACCAGGCGTCAGCGAAAACCCCAGTCCCCAGACCCCGGCACACGGCATCGTAGCGATCGGTCGGCGCACCGCGACTGCCTGAAACCCCTACTTGTAGTGGGCGCTCGTGACATCATTCGTTTGGAGACAATCCTGTTTTTTAAGTCTCGATGGTGACGTATCGAATCGAAGACGACAGTGGAGGTAACCATGCTGAATCACCTGCATAAGGAGTGGACTACACCGACCGTCCTGCTCGGTGTAGTCGCCGCCGTTATCGGGTTGCCTAGCGCTCGATCCGCGGACCGAACCATTTCAGTGACAGAAACCGAAGCTGTTGAAATTGGAACAGAAGCCTACGTCTTCGGCTACCCGCTGGTCACGATGGAGATGACCCGGCGCGTTATGACCAACGTCGCGAGACCAGACGGCAAACATGCGCCCATGGGTCAGTTTGCCTTGATGCGGGAATATCCGACCGCCGCTTTTCGCGATGTTACCGCTCCGAACGCTGACACGCTGTATTCCGTCGCGTGGCTGGATCTGTCCAGCGAACCCTATGTCTTCAGCATTCCCGATGCACAGGCTCGCTACTACCTGATGCCTATGCTGGATGCCTGGACTAACGTGTTCCAGGTTCCCGGTAAACGCACAACGGGGACTAAAGCCCAGAAGTACGCCATCACAGGACCAACATGGCACGGCACTCTTCCGGCTGGAGTGACGGAGTACAGATCTCCGACGAACCTCGTATGGATCCTCGGAAGAACATATTGCACCGGCACGCCCGAGGATTACAAAGAAGTCCACGCCTTCCAGGACAAACTCTCCCTCGTACCGCTGAGCGCGTATGGCAAGAGCTACTCCCGACCTCCTGGCCGCGTTGATCCAAACATCGATATGAAAACGGCGGTTCGCGATCAGGTCGACGCACTTGATGTGGAAGCGTATTTCAAACTCATGACGGATCTGATGAAGAACAACCCGCCTGCTCTTGCCGACGCGCCCATCTTGGCAAAAATGTCGCGGATTGGGATCGTACCCGGCGAGGCTTTTGACATCACTAAACTCGAACCGGCGACCGCCGCAGCGTTGGAGCAGGTGCCGAAACTTGCCGTACAGCGAATCATGGCCAGTTTTGCGAGCATTGGTACGCTTGTGAATGGCTGGGGCATTATGCTCAAGACTGGAGTGTATGGGACCGACTACCTCGATCGAGCCTTCCTCACTGGTATTGGCTTAGGCGCTAACCGCCCCGAGGACGCCGTGTATCCCACTTCGCTGACCACAGCTGATGGAAAACCCTACGATGGCACGAACAGGTACGTGATGCACTTCAATAAAGGCGAACTTCCGCCAGTACGAGGTTTTTGGTCGCTAACCATGTACAACGCCAAGTTCTTCTTTGTGGAAAATCCCTTGAATCGCTACACACTCAGCCAGCGGAACAACTTGAAGTTCAACGCGGATGGATCGGTGGACTTGTATCTGCAAGCTGCGAATCCCGGTCCTGACAAGGAATCCAATTGGCTCCCGGCACCGGAAGGCCGGTTCATACCTATGCTTCGACTCTACTGGCCGGAGGAGACAGCACCATCGATTCTTGACGGCACCTGGAAGCCACCCGCCGTGCAACAAGTGGAGTGACGTATTGACCGACCCCGAGCACCGGCAGTGGCACCCTGGAGTCGGTCGAAGTTCCAGCATTCTACGGCGGGCAAGTGATGGACCGAAGCTCGGGCCGTGTCGCGAACTCACAGGTCAAACCCGTGATGTCAAAGTAGGTTTTCACCGCCCATGCTCCCCAAATTAGCGCAAAGAAGATGAGCACGATCACGAACAGCACCAGCCGATCTAGCGATGTCAATTGCATGGGCGAACCTTACAGGATCACCAGTTTCGCAGCGCTCGTGCTCACCACCGCTCGAAACATCCGGATATTGTCCTGATACCGACCGCAACCACGGACCTGTTCCACAGCTCGAAGACGCCGACCCTCCTCCAGCAACTCGTAGCGAAAAGACATCGTCCACAGACCATTCGAACTCTGCGACCGGCCTGTAAACACCAGAACGTCTCCATCCCAGCACAGGCTAGTTACTGTCCCGCCTTCGGCGACTTCCGTCCCGTCCGACACCCGCTCGTAAGCATACTCAACCGGCTTGCCGTTGGCGACCATTCTGATTTGAAGGTGGACGATCGGCTCGCGATGGTCTATCCGCATGACGCCGCTCTGAAACGCGGCTGCACCGGAGTCGAGCGTACTTGCCTGGCGGTCCAGAATCCACTCGCCGGAGAAGTCAGGCTTTCATGGGCGTGCGCCAATGACATGTGTCGGCGTTGGGAACGGTATCACCGCCCCGATCGCCACCGCCCCTTTGGCGACAGCGGGAGCGGCGCGGATGAGATCGTCGGGGGTCACGGGCTGAATCTCAGTCTACCTCCGTCCCGACTTCGTGGCGGATACATCGGCATTGACCGGTGATACATTGTCCGCATGGCTGCGTTCGCGGAGTTTCTCAAAGCCATGTTCTGGCACGGTGGCCGAAGGTGGATCGAGGGTTACAGAAATCCAGAAACAACTATTGCGAACCTAAGAATCACCCGAATCACTTGGATCACCGGCGGGCGGAAGAGCCGCAATTTGCTGCCGCAAGATCAGTACGATAAGGGCTGTTACTGCGATGACCGACCCTGTTCCGGGTTCGGGCGTGGGTGTAGGAAGAGGCACGAATGTGTACTCGAACGTTGGACCTAACGAACCGCCAAATCCGACGGTTGGAGCGAGCGGGTCGGTAAGGACGGAGCTATTGGTCTCATCAAAGAGTCCTGATTGAAAGGTTATTTGCGGAAGCGAGGTTACTACAGGATTGGATAACCATGTAGCAGCAGAATTCACAAGTTCACCAATGTGGTAGGGTTGGTTTCCCGGAAGCAATACTGGCGTGATCGGGACATAAACGAATTGATTGGACAAGGTAGTCGCAGGAACATTAGCAGACGCTAAAAGGCTACCCGATGAATCCCACAATCCAACTTCGTACGCCTGCGCGAGACCAGAAATGCTGTAAGCGCCGAGATTGGTAACTGTGATCGGCTGATTAACAAAGAACTGATCACCTATTGTGAATTGGAATTGCATGAAATCAACAGTGCCACCGCTCACGCTAAACGCAGGTATGCTTGCCGCGTTTAACTTCAGAACTGTAGCCAAAGTCGAGAAAAATATTAACGACCGACCTCGAAACCGTAACATAACATCCTTTCTTCCCGCTGGCGGTATCCTAGCACGACCACTTTGTGCCAAGCCGCTGTGGGCGCTGCCCCGATAGGACGCGGCGTAACCGTTCGATTCCACACCCTACGCGATTGGTTCTCCAACATCCGCGCAAAACAAACTAACTCGTTGAAAACTCTTCCGTGACTGGTTGAGAACCTCGCGTGCATAAGCGTGAGCGTGGGACGAACAGCAACAATGATCTGCGCGGAACGTGAGCGAATGACCGAGGATTACCGCGTCTGCGTAGATCGGTTTCGACTTTCTGTATCCGCTCTCAGAAACCTCCTCGGCGGGGAGTTTGACCGCGCTTACGAGACGAGCGGGAAACACCGCGTTGCGGTTGAGAAAGCCAGGACCGGCCTGGATCGGCATCGCGTCGAACATCGGTGTTAGGTGGAGCCGCCTCAGGTATTTGGCGAGTAAAGCGGTTTGAGGCAGACGCCGAGACGGAAACCCGAATGTTTCACCCGTGCGCGTGCAAGCCGCCGGACTGCATGTCACTATCCAATGAGAATCGCGGCTGCACGACACACTCCAGGCGGCGTGCGCGTCTAACGTCACTGGAGATAACTATGCGGAATCACGACCCAATCCTTCGCCGCAGTTTCGCCGCCGTGGTGTTG
>Ga0210406_10005654_pt1 | contig 13056 bp, 14 predicted proteins | sample IncBWC30MmetaG_FD_155454 | JGI IMG/M metagenome (GOLD analysis project Ga0210406, IMG submission 155454) | Forest soil microbial communities from Barre Woods Harvard Forest LTER site, Petersham, Massachusetts, United States - Inc-BW-C-30-M | ecosystem: Environmental > Terrestrial > Soil >...
GGCTTGGACCCAGCACGTTGCCATGAACATCGCCAATCGGGCCCAACTATACGCGGAGGTCCACCGTGTGCTGCGCCCCGGCGGACGATTCGCTATCTACGACATCGTCGCCGGCGAGACAGAGCCCCTGATCTTTCCTGTGCCCTGGTCACGAGAACCGGAGACGAGTTTTCTCCTGACACCCGCCTCCATGCGCGCGGCGCTCGAACAGCAAGGCTTCCGGATCGCTGCCTGGATCGACCAGAGTGATGCAGCCGTCGCCTGGTTCGAGCAGCAGCGCAAGACGCGCCCGGCTACATCGCCGCAGCCCGCGCTAGGACTTCACCTCGCCATGGGGCCGGACTTTCCGGCGATGGCTGCGAACCTCGAACGCAATCTGCGAGAAAAACGTATCGGTCTCATCCAAACTGTCGCGGAACGCCCATGACAATTTCAGCAATCACCGCGCGTCACTCGAACCAGAGAGCACCCTATGAGCCCGGTAAGGTGAATCTCTTCGGCGGAGCACCTTACAACTTCGGCAAGCCTGACGAGTATCTGCCTTGGGGCCACAAGCAGGCATTCGCGTAGCTGAGGGTCCCATGCGTCCTCTTCCTGCTTCCGGCCGGTGGTCCGATTCAATTCACAGGTCATCCCCGGAAGCCGTTCGGTTGGGCTGATGCCTAGCTTGATTCGCGGCGTTGACGTCGGCATTGAAGATCGACCCGCGGTTGGTGCAAACCTTTCCCAAAAAGGGGGCGGCTTATCGCTGCCCCTTTGTATTGCTGTGTGGATCGTAGAAATGCCGAGCCTGTGTTACCAACAGTCGTTGCGGCTGTCCCAGCCGCCCGCATCTCGCCAAGCAGACCACGCCATGTAGTCGTTTTGCTCGCTGTAGGGGTTTCCCGGCTCCCTGTTTTGGCAACTGCGGTTCCGGTCAGGCGACGAGATCACATGACCGTCGCTTGAGTTATTTGCGTTGCGGAACTGTTCGCTGACGGCCAAGGGCGCGTCGTGCATGTGATGCTGGGCTGCTGAGGCCACTTGAACCGTCGATCCGGCAAGCAGCAACGTCCCGAGAATAGTCAGAGCTGTCTTTCGCACTTTAATCTCCATTAATTGGGTGCTCGGTCAAGGCAATCGCGCCTTGCCATCGAACAACGAATACGATTGGTGATTGATGTGCTCTTGTACGATCCGCACGAGTTTTTTCAGAAAGCGATGCAGAAATTCCGCCAATTTCGAAGACACTTTTAGGACGGGGGCGCAGCCGGATATCCCTCAGAGTGGAGAACCACTAGACATCGTCGCGTCCCCAGTCGCGGTAGACGATGCAGTCGTGCTGTTGCAAGTCGCTGGGGCTAAGACGACGGCGTTCGCGGCGATGATCAGCCAGAGGGCGGTTTTCGACCGCCCTCTTTATTGCTGTCTGGATCAAGCATTGCTCTCGGCGACCGGGTTAAAGGACCAAACCAACCGTCGTTCCCGCTATCCCAGCCGCGTCTGCGCTTCGTCGAGAACACTAGCTTCCGGAGGGCCGGAGCGATGGGTCTTCGCCGCCCACCCATGATGGGTCCCTTCCACTAAAGCCAAAGCCGTTCGCGGGGGCATCGTACGACCCGTTCCAATGATTATAGGCTCGGCGAAATGCACCAGCGTCTCGAGCGACCACCGGCGGATGGTAGACTTTGCGCACGTGATGTTCGGATGCTGCGGCCGTTTGGCCCGTCGATCCGGCAATCAGTAACGCGACGAGAGCGTTCACAACTGTCTTTCGCATTTTCATCTCCACTTGTCTGCGCTTCGTCGAGGCAACTTCACCTCGCTTTATGCGCGTTGTCCGAAAGGACGATGAGACTCACGATTCCGTAAGACCGTCACCGTACTGCTTCCTGAGCTTTCATTCGCTCTTCGCTCTAGGTAGGTGCAAACTTTCGACGCGCTATTAAAATCGGCTTCAGACAATGGATTCTCCATTAAAATCGACTTCAGAAACTTCTGCTTTTCCTTTCTTTGAGCGATCACGTGACATCCAACACAAACGTCATACTTCATTGATCGCCGCCGCATGGTGAAGGGGCACCCGATGGGACTGCGGATAATCGCGTAATGGGCGCTAATGACGATTTCCGACAGCAAGAAAGATCTCGATCCTCAAGGAAAAGAGCCCAGAAATCCCGCTTACACACATAACAAACTCCCGCCGGTAATCAGGGCTCAATGGAACGCATCGAGCACACCGATTGCCGCGAACGCATGTGTTTTCTTCGGCTGGACGTTCTACGCGACGTCAGCAGCGACACAAGGCTGCTGGCTGTCTGAACTTTGAGGCTCGGCGCAAAGAATGAACCCAATCCCACGAACATTGTGAATCATTTGTATTTCGTCGGGTCCGTCTACCTTGTGCCGCAGGTGGCCCATATGCACATCGACAAGATTACTGGTCGGAGGGATTTTGTAATTCCAGACTTCTTTGAGCAATATGGCCCGTGTCAGCAATTGGTTTCGGTGATGCATCATATATTCAAGCAGGCGAAACTCACGTGGTAGCAAATCGACTACGCGGCCCCCTCGCCTAACGGTACGCTCGATCCGATCAAGCTCCAGCGGCCCGACCCGAAGCATCGTCTCGCGCGGTTCTGTGGGACGGCGCAGCAGCGCGTTTATACGCGCAACGAGTTCCTCAATTGCAAACGGTTTGGTAAGATAATCGTCAGCACCCATCTCCAATCCGCGTACACGGTCGTCCACCGCGCTGAGCGCACTCAACACCAGCACCGGGGCGCGCACCTGATCTTTCCTCAGTGCCGGGATAATCGTAAGGCCATCCATATCGGTTAACAACCGGTCGATGATCATGGCATCGGGTTGTGTCGAACGCGCCTTGTCGAGACCCTCGACTCCATCGGCCGCCCATTCGACTTTAAACCCGAACTCGGCCAGTTCGGCGGTAATTAGTTCAGCGGTTTCGCTGTCATCTTCGATCAGAAGTAGTTTTGCCATTGGTCGACCCTCACCCGTCACCTAACTGATGCCCAATAGGATTTGAAAGACCAGCCCAAAGCGCGACGCACAACGCAAGCCCCGCTGCGCAGAATGTCCTCAAAGAAAACGACCACTCCTGCCAAGAAAAAGGCATCACAACCTCCTTACCAGCGACGCGGCTGCGCCTCAGCTCGCTCAGGGCGTATGAGGCCGCTTTGTTTGCCTCTCGACGATTTGTGGCTGCACCCCTCCAGGAAGAGGCGCGCACAGATTTCGGCGCGCTTCGCTATTTCTCGTGAGCTTAAGGGCTTGCGCTGCCGCAAAATCAAAGCGCGTTGGGGTTCCCAGATCATCATTCCCAACAGCAACCCGCCGGCCGTCCCGGGATCGTCTAAATCGATAAGACCCCGCTTGCCCTGGACGCTCAACCACGCCCCAAGTGCGATGAGCACCCGCATGACGCCCTTCTCGTAGAATGCCTTCGCAAGTTCAGGAAAACGATCGGATTCCGATGCAACGAGTCGCATGAGTCCGACGACCTCCTCGTCGAGCGTGAAAACTGCACAATCGACTAGCAGTTTCTCGAGCGCTGACCTGAAGTCGCCCTGGAATTCGCCATCCGTTGCGAGTCTAGAAACGAACCGGTCAAGGTATCCGACCATCATTCCTTCGAAAAGATCCGCCTTCGTCGGTATCAAGCGGTAGAGCGTCTTGGTTGAAATTCCCGCACGCGAAGCGACTTTTTCCATACTGGTAGATGCGTAGCCACTGGCGAGAAATTCGCCGCGAGCGGCATCGTAGATTATTTGTCGTGTGGCTTCGTCCAGTCGTAATCGCGGACGTCCCATTTTAACGACTCTGTGACCACGCGGCATAACAGTTTCTCCCGAACGCATTGACAACCACAACATAGTGACTACTTTGGAAAACATCAAGTTTCCATGCGGCAACCATGCCCAGCAGCATGCCGGCGGCCTCGTCGACGTCGTCGAACGCAATCCAGCCGCGCGTCTGTTGCACCTGCAAACCAGCCCGGCCGCGGCTGCGCTTGTCTGCCGTGGTGTCGATCTGAAGCTTCTCAATAACTCAAGTGACGGCGGTGTGATCTCGCATGCTGGCCGGCGCGTAGCCGCTGGCAAGAAATTCGGCGTGTATGATTTTGCGGGTCACTTCGTCGGGCCGCAACTGAGGACGTCCCATTCTGACGACTCTGTGATCGGCTTTCATGAAATTTTCTCCGGACAAGCTTGACTGCCCCAAGGTAAGCGCTACTTAGGAAAATAACAAGTTTCCTTAGTCAGCCAGATCGATGAGTCGGAAGACCAGACACCTAGGTTCCAACAGCATTGGCTCCGCGCAACTTATCGCCGCGGTTGTCGCAATCGGTTAAATATCGCGTCCATCGGCTACTCTAAAATGAAGGCTTCTGAACCTGACCAACGATTCATAAAGAAAGGGTTCTCCATGAATTCCATCAATCAATCCTCGTTCGAGCATCCATCGGCCGCAGCCGTTCGTTCGCATCCGAGCCGTGGCGTTCATTTGATGGAGCGTATCGGTCTCGCAATGATTGGGGCTTCATGCGGGCTGTTCGTCGCGGCATATTTGTCGAGGCCGGGCATCGAAGCTTTGTCATCTGTCGGAGTCATCTTCGCAGTTACGGCTTGCGGCGCCGTCGGATTCTACCTGGGAATCGATATTCCCCCTCGCCCACCCTTCGCATGGAAACCAGACGCCGCCGAGCTACTCAGCGCAACGGGAACATTTCTCGCCGCCGCCTCGGCTCTAATATCCGTCTGCAGTATCGTCGTCGACGCCGATCCCCTATTCGTTGAAACATTAGCCATAGGAGCAGGCTGGACATTCGGCCTTGCCATGCAGGTGACAGCAGGAGTAATCGGACGCATTCGTTCCTAGTTGTCTATCTGGCCGTTCAAGTGCCGCGCTCCGCCAGTTCTCGACTCTCCTCGATTTCGGCAATCTGGCTCCCCTGAAGGCGGAGCATCCGATCCCAGCGCGTTCCCCGAAATGCTCGTGGACGTAGTACGGTTGCAGAAGGCGGGCCTGCGCGACTGCAGCCCGGCGGCTACAAACCCTCGCGACCATGTTCGGCGAAGATCTGCTTGATAGCCGCCTGATCCGACTTTGAGGACGCGGCCGAAAGCGGTCGCGGGTGCTGCCGCAATTACTGCCGGCAAGCCTCAGCAGAAGGCCCGTGACACCTTCAGCCCGCTTTCGCCAACGGTTTCGATGCGGCGGGGCTTGCCTCCACTGACTCGAAGTCCCCCTTTCGGGATTCCAAAAAGCATGGAGAAGGCCTAACCCGTCTGTTTCTGGCAATCGCGACGGTGGCAAGCGCCTGTCACCGTAAGCGCGATGTTGCAGGTAGCGGATGGCTCGGCACAGGCAGCGCCGACAATTTGGCTCGGGCTAATGCGATGTCTCCAAGCTTACGCTTGGGCATGACGAGATCGGGGTTTGAAGCCGTGAATAAGGACGGGGACATTGAAGGCTTACAAAGCGAGTTTTGGATCGCGGACGGGTATCCGATGGAGTTCATTCCTATCCGCAAGAGGAATCGGGCGTCCGGTTTCGGACGCCCTCAGACCTCCTAGTGGGAACGGTCGATCCATGCCCCGTGGAAACCGCCCGGCACCCGCCGCGGAAGGGCGACGGCTGCAACCGGCTTCAACTGCGGGTCCGAGGCGTCCTGAACCAGAAGATTCGCGCGGTCCGCGTTTGCATGAGTGACGATGGATACAAGCCAACCGTGGTCCTCGGCTGAACTCTGTTGCGCGGGCACGAAAATCGCCTCACCTGGAACCCAATCGCGGCCCAACTCATGTTCGGCACGGGCTCCTGTCTGGGTATCATACTTCACAATTCGCGCCCCATCCCGCTCGGTCAGCAAAGGCGTATTGACGGCGTAGGTAAAGCGGTTTGGTCGTCCAGCTTTGGCGGCGCTTATGGTCGGAAACTCCACTGCCAAATCGTCAAGCGCCGCTTCGCTGACCTGACCCGTCGCCGGATCCAACGTCCAACGATAGAACGCGCCCCCTACTGGCTTTTTCTTCGTGTCAGACTCTGAAAGGACAGAGTACCCGCCCAATTCCTTCCAGAGACTGTTGAAGCTGGTCCGGTCATAGTTTACCGCCTCGAGCACAATCCGTCCCTGAGTGTCCTCATGAGCATTGCCCACATGGAAGGCGTAGCCGGGTTGGACCACGAACCAACGCACGTCCGCGTCGCTGCTATCGTGCGGCATGACCCCGATCCGGGTCGGATAATCGTCGCTCCAGCGATAGGCCATGCCGGGCTTTCCGATCCTGGATAGGTCGAATACCACGGGCATATCGAGCCACGCGATATAGTGCTCGGTGACGGCGAAGTCGTGCATCATGGTCGGACCTGTGACGCTGATCGGCACGCTGCGCAGGATCCGGCCGTCCGCCGTGGCGACATGGTACTGGAGGAAGGGCGGACGGAAATCGTAACCGAAAAAATGCAGCCTTCCGGTGGCTGGATCGAGCTTCGGATGCGCGGTCATCGGCCCCTTGAGCGCGCCGCCGAAATCGTATGGTCCTACGGTGTCGAGATTATCCGTCAGGGCGAAGGGCAGGCAATTCTCCACCAAGGCGAAAATCTTGCCGTCATAGCCGAGGACAGAAGTGTTGGCGGTGCTGGCAGTCAGGTCACGTGTGCCGTCCGCCCGAACCGACCGCGCACCGTGTAGTGCTGGCGTTTGAACCCATTTGTTCCGGTACCAAGCGGCGTGACCGCGATTGAGTCGGACCCCGTGCACCATTCCGTGGCCTGTGAAGCTGTGGCCCGGGTCGGTTCCGGGCAGCGGATTGGCGCCATTGCGGACGTAAAGGCCGTCGAGTTCGGGCGGCAGAGCTCCCTCAACCTTCAGATCGAAGGCCTCGATTTCGTTGGGGACCGGTCCCATAAAGCCTGAAAGGTAATCTGGGACCGTCTGGACATTCGAAGTCGCTGACATCTTGTGCTCTCCACGGGCTGCCTGCTGCTCCAACAAAAGTTACTACATAACATTTACAACGTAAATCTTTTAATCCGCAACGTACGAAAATAAAATTTACAGTGTACGACAATATGTGCAGCTCGGTTCATCTTGCGACCCTTGAGGCCGAAAGGCGTGTTGCGCCGGTTTTTTCGGACCCCGTTTGGCTCCGCGTGCGCATCGCGCGCGCTCGCCTTGATTGTTCGCCCGTCGCGCGCCAGGGCGTCGGAAGCACTGCTTCATGCCGGAGAAGAGCGCGCCGTGCTGCCCGGATGTCGCTTTGCGTTTATGTAGGCTAAGGACCCGGCATCGGCTTGCCGATGGGCGCGCAAGCAGAATCGCTAGAAAAGAGCACCTACGACCCGGGGGCTGCAGTCGACTTCCGGCGCCTTGCGCGCAGTTCTGCCGTCTGAGGTGAGACGATCAGGCGGGCTGAACGGGGAGACACGGGAGTGCTCTTTCGGACAGGAGGCTTTTTGGTTGAAAGGGGAGGCGCGATCGAGATGCCAGCAAAAAGCGTGTCGAAGGTCATCTGCCTCAGCATTGCCGCATTGACATCGCGAGAGAGAGCGCCGGCTTGGTCGAGCATAACGATACCGTGCATGACAGCCCAGAACATGTAGCCAATAAGGTGGACATCTCCAGATATGACCCCTTCGTCGACGAGTCCTTGGACGTAGTCGTCCATCGTTCGCCGGGCGCGCGCAGTTGCATGCGCAAGTTCAGGATATCGAGTCTCGTTCGGCTGGATCGAGGCGAACATAAGCTGATATGTCGAGGCGTAGCGTTTGGCAAAACGCACGTAGGCGTCGCCTACCGATTTGGCCCGCGCCTGGGCATCGGCCCCGCTTTTCGATGCCATTTCGAGCGTGGAAGCGAACTTGTTGAAGGCTGCCGCGCGGACCGTCGCGAGTATCTCGTCCCGCCCGCTAAAATATCGATAGGGCGTCATCGCGCTTACGCCGAGCTCGGCGGCGATCTGGCGCATCGAGACATTTTTCGCCCCCCGTTCGAGAAACAGACGCGTGGCAGCCTTGCAAACTCGTGCGCGGAAGTCCGCAACTTCTTCGTCGGACTTGGGCTTCTTGGCCAATGGCAAACTCCGAGGATCACTGGTATTCCGTCGTCGGAGGAATATCCGAAGCAGGATCGTTTCCCCAGCATACCAATAACCGCACAGAAAAGCCGCCGACTTTGACCTCGGAACAGCTTAATTGCAGGCGGCTGCCGGACCGAGAACAATGAAAACGATAACTGCGTCTACGCCATAGCTACCTAAACGCACGCATGGCCTACTCGTGCCGATGAGCGAGATATGTTTCACCAGAATGGATGGAAACGGATGGATTTTCGAACGGACTTCCGGCCAGGCCAACCTGTGGCGACAATCGCGCGGTGAAAACCATGGGAGACGCTCTCCAGGAGGAATGACTGGGAAGGATGAATTCCGGACGCTCGTTAGCGTATATAATTTCATATCGATTGATGTCAGATTTCGCGCCGACCGTCTGCCAACATCTCTCCTGCGTTTACAGCGAACAAGGCATTCCCATGATCCAAACGTCGGACAAAAGCGGCGTCGTCACTCTGATAAATGTCTTCACAGTTGATCCAGCCGACCAGCAGCGGCTCGTCGATCTGCTTACTCGCGCCACGGATGGCTTTGTCAGTCATGCCCCTGGGTTCATGTCCGCCGCGCTCCTTAGCAGTATCGACGGTACCAAAGTGACGATGTATGCGCAGTGGCGCAGCGCCGAGGACTATCAGGCCATGCGCCAGGATCCTGGCCCTCGGCCATTCCTCGAAGAGGCACTGACTATCGCAAAGTTTGAGCCGGGCATGTACGAGATTGTGCGGACGTTCCGGCCGACCGGCTCATAGTAGCGTGCCCCGTTGGCGGCTCCAAGGGCCAGAAGGGCGACGTCCGTTCTGGAGAGAGAGCTGTGGCGCCAACGACTATTTGCCTCCCCGCTAAGCAAACTGCACCTCTCTGATATCGATCGACACCATCAGCATTTCCACGATTGGCCGACGATCCGGACCGCGCGTATAGGCGCGACGCTTGGTTGGCAAGCGAATACCATCCGCCTCGGTATAATTTGAAGTGAGCTGTGCCGCTGCAAAACCGCCTGCGATATTCACGCTGTAGTCGTGGCGGCGCAGCAGCAGATCCTCGCCAAAGAAAAATTCCTGAACGAGGTTGTGCGTTTCGATCGAACCGCGAAAATAAGCACGTAGCACGCGCCACGTCTCAGGGCCCTCCTGCCAAGGCTTGGTCTCCTCGACCCGCATGCCGTCCATCGCGAGAAGAAAGGGCGTAGTGAGATACGTCCACAGGGCGTATCCGTTGAAATAAGCACGATGCAACGGATCCCATGGTGTGTTCATTTGATGGCCTGCAAACGAGTCCCTGGGCGCGTAGCGCTCGGCAACCAGCGTGCCATCGAGCTTCTCGATTGCGATGCGATCCGGCGTGAACATCGTGCGCTGATCTGGAGCACCAAACGGCAGCACAGATGAGCGCTCCTCGTGCAGCCATGCCGTCATGCGGCGCGGATTCGAATCCTGCAGCACGCCCTTAAGAGGGAACAAGCCGCCCCCACTTACAATCGTGGCCGCGACTTTTTCGTACTTCGTCCAGCGCGCTAGACCGCCGTGAGCGTCGATAACATTCGCTAGCAGTTCGTTCATCGGATATCTCCATGAAGGCGCCTTGACACTCCCGAACCCAAACCGGACCGTTGAACGCGATCCTGGCCACCAGCCCTGCTGCCCTCCGGCTCGGCCTCACTTAACCCGAGGCGGGGAATCACCAAGCCATTTCATGAATTCGCTGACATGGTCGGCCCACAATTCGGGATGCCCCATAGTCAAATGACCGAAGGAGGTTGAAGTGCCGGGTTGGACAACAAACCGGCCTTGGCGAACGGTTGGCACGAGATGTTCGAGGACGTGGAGCTCCGCAGGATTGAAGGCGTCGTCGTCAAAGTTGAGCGCAAACAGTTTGGTCTTGATCGATGCGAGACCAGGCTCCGGATCGTAGTCGGCTGATGATTTCAGCGAATAGAGAATGTTGTTCGGATCGATTACCGATGCCTGCTTGCGCACATTCTGAAGAAAATCCTCCGATGCCGTACTGTCCGGAATCATTGTTTGGAAATGGGGCACGCCGTCTATCATCATTTGCAGAACTGCAAAACCCCGAAGCCACGCTGTCGGTCGCGTGGTGTAGTTTCCACCGTTCCATTCCGGGTCGGCGCGAATGTCGTCGATGACGATCCGGCGCCAAAGGGCGTTGCGGCCCGAAACTTTGATCGGCAGCGACACCACCGGCATCACGCCATCCATAGCGTCAGGATATGCCTCTGCCCACTGCCAAGCGTTCATACCGCCCATCGACATGCCCACAATCGCGTGGAGGTGCTTAATGCCAAGAGTTTCGGTTACCAGCTTGTGTTGTAGATCGACAATGTCGTTGTAACCGTAGTTCGGGAACTGGGCCCTCAGTCCGTCGCTTGGCTTACTCGATTGACCATGGCCAACATTGTCGGGAACGATCAAGTAGTATCGCTGCGCGTCTAGAGGGCGCCCGGCGTCGAATAACGCCTTCATGTAGGTTGGACTGAGAAGTGCCCGACTGTCGGAGCCGGTCCAGTGCAGGACGAGAATTGCGTTATCGATATCGCCACTGGCATTTCGATGCGGCGTTCCGAGCGTGGCATAGTGGATCCGCAAGCGCGAAATCGTTTCCCCGTCACGAAACTTGTAATTGTCGTACCAGGCATCTGTTTGCTTGGCGCCAGAGTTCTCCCGCAAATCCCAAAAGATGCTATTGTGAGTAGCCTGTGGGGACCCGGCTGGCACAGCCGCCGCCTCCTCGGCTGCCGCAGGAACCTGAGCAGCCCCGATGAACGCTAGCGCCAAGCCTATGAGCAAGTTGTGAGAGCGACGCGATACCATAGTCAATCCTTTCATCATCTGTGACAATGGCAATTGGTTTGTCATTCAGCGACTCTGCCTCACCCTCGCTCAATGCCCGCGGAAAGCCGGTTTGCGCTTGTCGACGCGGTTTCGGCGTCAACGCGGATATCGCAGGCGAGCGACAGCGCAAGCCCGGCGCCTGCCGCGGGTCCTGGAAGCGCCTCTCGGTGCGAACCACGAAGTCCTGTACGGTCATCGGCGACTTACCGGTCAATTCGGCGATGATCTTGTCTTCGCCCGAGAAGACGCCATTCTGATAATTAACGGCAACCGCGCAGAAATGCTGGATCATGAACTCACACAAGCCTGTCTTCTCGAGACGCTCCTGATATTGAGGAATGGTCAGCGGCCGGTAGCTGATCCTTCGGCCCAGCACCTCGGTGAGGACCGCGCAAACTTCTTTCGCCATGCCGGATATGACCCGGCTTAAGTGGAAATCGCTCTAGCCAACGGTGGGATCGCCGCTAGTGCTTAATCCTCAAAAAGGCGTAGCGCGATTCTCCTTAACCCACACCCGTTCCGCTTCCGAATTGGCCTTTGGCGGCGTAAGGCCCTGAACACGCCACAACTCGCGCGGCGTCTGGCCATAGTGAATCTCCCAATCAAAGCCACGGTCGCGAATGAATGGGGCGATGGCTTTTTCGATTTTCTCCATCCATTGGTCGGCACCGAAGCCACTGTCCTTATTGTCTCCCACTTGGTGCCGTGCGAAGTGATCGGCACGTATGCGAACAAAGTTCCCTTTCGCGACGGCGCCCATGTAGAAGTCGTCCTTCGGTATCTCGTGGAACAAGACGCCCACGTAGAAACGAGGAATCACAGTGCCATACGTATCGACAACAGCCTTGGCGAAAGCGGCTTTTTCGCTCGAGGTATACGCACCGACCGGGTGATAGATGTTGTACAAAGGCATAGCTGCTCCTTTACATGGCAGTGGGGGTGACTGCGCCAACCAAAATGGTCATCAGCGCTTATAGGGGCCAAGCGGCGGTGCACCAGCGGGTGCGGTTGTGATCAATTTTTTGTTGACGAACTCGTCGAACCCGAGCTCGGAAAGTTCGCGTCCAAAGCCCGAATTCTTGATGCCGCCGAATGGAAGTTCCGCTTGCGTGCGAATTGGTTGGTTTATGAACGCCATGCCACTATCAATCTGAGCGGCGACTTTTCGTCCGCGCTCGAGGTCGGCGGTAAAGATGGAGCCGCCCAATCCATACGGTATCGCATTTGCCAGCCGGAGCGCCTCCATCTCGTCCTCGACAACATAGAAACATGCCACCGGACCAAACAACTCCTGCTCGTAAATCGGATTGTTCTCGGTAACTTTGGTCAGTACGGTCGGCTCGAGATAGAAGCCCGGTCGATCGATCCGCCTACCGCCGACCGCAACCGTCGCCCCGCTCTCGCGGGCGAGTTCGATCTGACCGAGAAGGGTCTCGAGCGCCCTTTCAGAGGAGACGGGCGCCAAGGACGTAGAGCGGTCAGCGGGGTCCCCCGGCTTGAGCGCGGCCATGCGCTTGACGAACCCGTCGAGGAAGGCCGCCCCGCGGTCCTTGCCGATGACGATGATGCGCTTTGTTCCCACACAGCACTGGCCAGTGTTCACCATCCGTCCGGTGACCGCGCTGTCAATCGTCCATTCGAGCGGCGCATCCTCAAGAACGATCAACGGATCACTGCCGCCCAATTCCAGGACTACCTTCTTAAGATTGCGTCCCGCGCGCTCACCGACTGCGGCACCCGCCCGCTCGCTTCCGGTCAAGGTGACGCCGCGCACTCTCGGATCCTCGATCACGCGTCCGACCTGATCGATGCTAGCGAAAATGTTGGTGTATACGCCCGCTGGTGCGCCCGCTTCCTCGAAGAGGCGGGCAAATGCTAATGCCGCCTGCGGCACGTTTTCCGCGTGCTTCAGGAGGAGGACGTTGCCGACCATCAACTGGGGTCCGGCCACCCGCGCGATCTGGTAATAGGGATAGTTCCACGGTTCAATTCCGAGCAGCACGCCGATGGGATTGGTGTGCAATTCCGCGCCCGGCGCCTCGGGAAGCAGCTTCGGCTTAAGATAACTCTCTGCCTTCTTCGCGTAGTAA
>Ga0210406_10005655_pt1 | contig 13053 bp, 13 predicted proteins | sample IncBWC30MmetaG_FD_155454 | JGI IMG/M metagenome (GOLD analysis project Ga0210406, IMG submission 155454) | Forest soil microbial communities from Barre Woods Harvard Forest LTER site, Petersham, Massachusetts, United States - Inc-BW-C-30-M | ecosystem: Environmental > Terrestrial > Soil >...
CCTGCTGACGCAGCGCGTCGGCGGAATCGAGGACCTCGGCCGACGCAAGGTGGCTGAAAACACCCTCGAGCTCGACCCGCGGGATGTTCTTGATGCGCTGGGCAAAGCTGTCGAGGTCGGAAAGCGACAGGCCGAGGCGGGTCATTCCCGTGTCGAGCTTGAGGTGCACGGCAACTGGCTCGCGGCGTCCAACACGGGATGCGGCTGCCGCCACTGCCTCCACGTCTTCGATCCGATGAACCGTTGGAGTCAGCCCATAACGCAGCGCGTCTTCTTCCTCGCCGCGCCAGGCGCCTACGAGTATTAGGACCCGGCTACCGATTCCGGCTTCGCGCAGCGCCACTCCCTCGTCGGTGGACGTGACCCCTAGCCAGCAGGCTCCTTCCGCCTCGAGCGCGCCGGCGCAGCCCTCGCACCCGTGGCCGTAAGCATCGCATTTCACCACCGCGCAGATGGTAACGGAAGGACCGACATGCCGCTGGAGAAGGCGGAAATTGTGGCGCAGCGCCGAGAGCGACACCTCGGCCCAATTGGGACGAGTCGAGGCGCGCACCGTGGTCGACGTTGCCTGCAAGGCACGATGATAACAAGAATTGCGGGGCCGGAGTTTGTCCGGACGTTGCCGGTCTTGGCTACCGAAGTTCTGTAGCAACGGATTGAGGTGGCTCGCCCCTGTAATCGCAGGCTGGATCAACATCCCGCCGCGTGGCATGTCGACATGCGGGGTGTCGATTGGTGACACCTAAGTGCCATAGAGATACGACTTTGTTGGCACTATCGTTGACAAGTGTTATAAGAGCACGAAGGCGTAGCGTTTCTGAACGCCTGCTGCCAGTTAATCGGTGCTCTCCGAAAAAACTGTGAGACTGCAGTGTGCTCTTTTGGATGGGCGCCGAGCACAGCCGATTGCGCCGGCGCAACGCAGGGTGCACACGCTTTGCGGCGAGCTGTTAGGTATGATCAACGTTATCATTGCGGACCATCAGTCGATCTTTCGCGCTGGCGTGGCCAAAGTGCTGGCGGTCGAGGACGATCTTCGCATTGTTGGCCAGCCGCAGTCTTCCGAGCAGATGCTTAACGCCATCGAGCATTTGCGGGCCCACGTTCTGCTGATCTCCACCAGCTTTCTGACCATTTTCTCCGAGATCCAGGCGCTTACTATGCGCTACTCCACGGCAACTCTTGTGCTCGCGGAGAGTAGCGACGAGGCCTCCGCGTTTATTGCCATGGGCGCGAACGGCGTCGTGTACCGCTCAATCAACGGAACGACGATTGTTGAAGCGGTGCGCCGCCTGGCGGGCGGCGAAACTTTTGTCCACACCCCGAACTCGGCAATCACCGATATCAGTGAAGATCTGGTCGGCATGCGGGTGCGCGATCGCCTCTCCGAAAAGGAGCTGCGCATTATCGCGTCTGTAGTGCGAGGCTACAAGAACCGCGAGATCGCCATGCAGCTCTACACCACCGAACAGGTGGTCAAAAACGCGCTGCGGTCTATCTTCGACAAGATCGGCGTCTCCGACCGGCTGGAACTGGCGCTTTTTGTCCTGCACCACCGCATGCTGGCGCACGCCACCGCCTCAGTGCGTGTCGAAACCGGATCACCTCACCCTAAGCGCCTGGGAGGCGATCCTTTCGGTCCGCAGACTCGCTTTGAGCTCAAGGCCTGACTCCACGCATCGCCAGCAGCGCGAACCTCGCCCGGTGGTTTCCCGGCACTCACTCTTGCCGATACGCCGCCTCCCAGGATTAGTTGCTCTTGCCCTGAGACTCGCGGGAGTTCACCAGGTCATTGACGACGCTGATCAGCTCGTCAGGATTGACGGGCTTTTCAAGATAGTAGTCGGCCAGTGGGTCCTGGGCCTGAAAGGCCTCATTGACGAAGCCGGAAATTACCACGACCGGCAGGTCTGCCAGTCTTCGAGCGGCCAGTACAATGTCACGGCCGTTGGCATCGCCCAGTCGCCAATCAGTCACCACCAGGTCGTAAGGATTTGACTCCATTAACGAAATGGCCTCGTGGGCCGAAGTGGCGGGAGTGGCTTGGTGACCGGCGGTCTCCAGAATAATGCACTTCAACTTGGCGGCGTGCGGCTCGTCGTCCACGCAGAGAATTCTTCCCATAAGTCGGCGATCCCCAGAGTCTATCAGCTCGTGCCGGCGCTTGCGCCAGCAATGGATGAAGGGCGCCTGCCGGCGAGGTGCCGGCTCGTTGCTCATTGTTCAGCACGTTGTGCCGGCTGTCAAACCTGACCTTCCGACTGCAAGAGGCGCTGGGAATAGGAGAATACTATTTGCTTGACGCATGCAACTATTTTATTTTAAGCTCCGCCTATGAAGTCCGAAAGAAGCACCGACGCACTGCAAGGCTGGTGGGACGAACTCGAGCGCCTGTCTCGCATCCTCGGACAGATCGGTCCCGACGAAGTCTGCTGCGACGGCCTCAGTCAGCGCCAGACCGCCATCCTGCGGGTGCTCGTTTCCAGCGAAGGTGCTCGGCTTACGGACTTGGCTGCGCTCTCCGGCATCACTCCCAGTGCCATGACTCGGATACTGGAGAAACTGGAAGCACGCGGACTGGTGGAGCGTGTTCGCGGAACGCACGAGGACGGTCGGGCTGCCATGGTGCGCGTCACCGCGGCCGGGCGACGCACTCGCAAGCTGCTCGATGAGCTCATGCGCAGCCGCACGCAGACCATCATGAGTGCGATTCCGCAAAAGCAGCGCGCATCGGTGCTGAACGCGCTGGCACTTCTCAACAACGCGATCGAGCGGTCCGGCTGCTGTGCCCTCAACGCGCCCGTCACAGAACTGGTCACCACCAAGGAGCAGAAATGAAGAACGCAGCGATTACCACTGCTGTCGAAGGGCACTACGCCGCGGTCGCGCGGGGGGAGGCCTCAGCCTGCGGCGCGCCGGCCGATGACGTTGCTCGTTCCATCGGATACTCCGCCGAAGAACTGGCGCTGGGCGGCGATGCCAATCTCGGTCTGGGATGCGGCAATCCCCTCGCGCTCACGGAAATCAAGCCCGGCATGACGGTATTGGACCTGGGCTCGGGTGCGGGCTTCGATGCTTTCCTCGCCTGGCACCGGGTCAGTTCCTCCGGCCGTGTGATCGGCGTGGACATGACCGACGACATGCTCACCCTGGCGCGCGAGAACGCTGCTAAACGCCATGCGACCAACGTCGAGTTCCGAAAGGGATTCATCGAGGCGCTTCCGTTGGACAGCGCCACCGTGGACTATGTCATCAGCAATTGCGTGATCAACTTGTCGACGGACAAGCCCGCGGTCTTTAACGAGATCGCCCGTGTGCTGAAGCCCGGCGGGCGCTTCGCAGTCAGCGACATCGTTCTGTTGCAGGCGCTTCCCGAGGCGCTGCTGCGCGACATCAGCGCCTACGTGGGCTGCATCCCCGGCGCCAGCCTGCTGACGGACTTCCTCAGCGCCGCGCTCGCCGCCGGGTTAGGTGATCTCAGCATTCCGCGCATCGCTTACGGCTGTGGCCTCGTGAAAGTACTGGCGCCAGAAGGCCTCGCTGACGACAAGGGCAGCTCGTGCTGCGGATCCGCGTTCTCCATTACGTCCTTAAAGAACCCCGCTGAGTTGGTCAATCTGGCCGCCCGGGTCGTGGCATCTATCAAACTGCATGGAAGCAAATAAGTGAGCGGTAACATGCAAGACGATTTCAACGTGCTCTTTTTGTGTACGGGAAACTCGGCTCGCTCGATTATGGCCGAAGGCATCATGAACAGCCGGGGCAAGCCTCGATTTCACGCTTACAGTGCGGGCAGTCATCCTGCTGGCAAAGTCCGACCTGAGGCGCTGCGCGAATTGGAGCGTGCGCAACTCCCGACTGCGAATGCTCGCAGCAAGAGTTGGGACGAATTCGCCCAGCCCGGCGCGCCCGAGATGAACTTCGTCTTCACCGTCTGCGACAACGCCGCCAACGAAGCATGCCCAATCTGGCCGGGACAGCCTATTACGGCGCACTGGGGCATCCCCGATCCAGCGGTGGTCCAGGGCTCACCGGATGAGATCGAGCGTGCATTTCGCGAAGCTTTCCTCGCACTCGATCGCCGTATCGGGCTGTTCCTCGGCTTGCCGCTGCAGTCGCTCGACCGACTGGCCATCCAGAAAGAGATCGACCGCATCGGCAAACAATAAGGTGGCGCCAACGCATCATGGAAGGGCGCGATGAAGACCAGTGGCTGAGTTTTCTCGATCGATACCTCACTGCGTGGATCTTTGGCGCCATGGCATTGGGCGTGTTATCGGGATGGCTCGTCCTCGAGGTGGTGCCGTTCCTTAATCTTTTCAATGTGGGCACCACTTCAATTCCCATCGCGGTCGGATTGGTCGTGATAATGGTTCCGCCGTTCACGAAGGTCCGGTACGAAGAGTTGCCGAGGCCTCGAACAACTTTGAAGCTGGCGATTGCGGTGGCTGGTCTTCGGAATCAATTCGGGTGCGGCCTTCGCGGAGGTGATCGGGCCATTGGTTGAAGTGCCGGTAATGATTGCGCTGGTCAACGTGGCTTTCTATTTTCAGTGGCGTTATTACAGCGCCTCTGCCTGACCAGGCCTCGTGCCAGTCGAAGAGGTTGTTACGGTCGCGCGGGCAGCTTCAATGTAAGCAACTTTCCCGGATCCAGGTACTCGCCGCTCCATCGCGCCGCCATATGCAAGTGCGGTCCGGTGACCCGGCCGGTGCCTCCGCTCAGAGCGATGGTTCCGCCCTTCTCCACTTTGTCGCCCTCTTTCACTTCGAACTTGGAAAGGTGCATGTACATGGTCATGAATCCCAGCCCGTGATCGATGACCACGCAGTTTCCTTCGTAGAAAAGCTCCCGCGCCAAGACGACTTGACCGGCATTAGAAGCATGCACTGGCGTTCCCATGGGCGCGCGAAAATCCTCGCCGCGATGCACGCTGGCCAGTTTGCCATTGAACGTACGGCTGGTGCCAAACGCCTCCGAAACCTCAGACGGTACCGGCGCCACAAAATTCCCCGACCATTCCGGGACCGCGATGAAGTGGGCAAATGCATCGCTTTTGATCTCCTTCTCCACCTCGATGCGCTTTAGCGTCTCAGGATCAGGCGTGACGTATTTCTGCGGGACCGTCAGTCGTGAGGTCTTATATTTCGCGGCACGCACCATAAGCGTCCGCGACTGGCGCAACACCTGGCCGTCGCGCATCACCGCTTCGATAGCGAGATCATAGCTTCCGGGCTTGGTATCGAGCGACACTCCACCGAGGGCATACCATGCCCCGTTGGTTCCTGGCGAAAACTCCAAGTTGTGTCCGATCCACCGAGCGGTGACCTTGGTCGGCGTCCCCTTCAGTCCAACTATGAATAGGCACACGGAGCCGTTCACCAGAGTCTGAGGTTGCCACGAGAAAGTGGTGAATGTCGCGGACTCAGCGCCCACCACCGCGCTGCCTGCATCCAGCACAAGCAGAATTGCGAACACCAGACAACGTAAGCCCATGAGCGATGGCCACCGAACAAAGTAGTTTCCTTCACGAGAGTAATGTGGGGGGCCGTCTTTTGCTAGCGTGTCACGAATGCGGAGTTGCCACCGCTGGGTACATCCAGATCGGCGTTCTCGAACCTGGCGAGTCAAATAGCGCAGGCCGGGAGGGTTCCCGGCCCGGTTGTTCACTCGTGCGATCCTGGAGGCCTAACGCCCAGAGGCAGCGACGGTGATCGGCTCTCCGCGCTGAGCCGAAGCGATCCAGATATTCTTCTCCGGAAACTTGGCGCCAGCAACTTTCGTCGTCAGGCTCGCCAATACGTACGAACCGCCGATCGAGTCGAACTGCAGTCCAGCGTTGCCGAAGCCCTGCCGGGCCTGGTTGCCGTAACCCAATGATTCACCCGGGAGCGCAAGTATCACTTTGCTGCTGTGGCTCGCGGTGTTGATCACTGTCACGGAGTGGTCTTGGTCGTTAAGCACGAACTCGTAGGTGCCGGCCTCGTACTGCTGACCGTCAGCGTAGAAACTGAACGGAACGTTGGCGACCACTCGATCGGTCAGGCTCTGCGCGAGCGAAACTCCGGTCAGAGCCAACGCGACGGCCACCGGTATTACAAAATTGCGAATCGTTTTCTTCATTGCATTCTCCTTATATCGTTGCCGTCATCTGCCCCCGGCACCGTCTGAGGAGAACGATGCTGCTTGAATAGATGCGGCATTGCGCGCAAAGTTGCTGCCCACAAGCCACCAATGGGATGAACGCCGCTGCGTGGACGATGAAAGGATCCGCGCGAGATTTGAATTCCACTCGATGCGCCATATCGGTAGACATGCTGCCACTACAGGCAAAATGTCGACATGCACGCTAACCGCATGAATACAGGGGATAAGTGACTGTGTCTGCGGTAAATGTGTCGACCCTGTGACATTTTTGGATCGCACCTCGCCGCGGCTGCAAGAACAAAGGCCGGGTTGTGGCACCCGGCCTGTCGTCGCCATAGTTGCGAAACGAACTGACTCTACCGAAGTGAAGCAACAATCGCGACCGTGCCTCTACGTTTGGCTGATGTCGGCAGCACCTTATGTTCCGTGAAGTTGACTCCGGCGTTGCTGGTTCTCAGGTCGGCCAGCATGTGCGCATCGCCGATCACGTCGAAGTCCACCACGGCCCCGCTAACCGCCTCACCATCCGCCGGAATCGCAAGCAACGCATAGCTGTGGCCGGTGGTCTTGTTGCGCAACACCACGCCGTGAGTCTCGTAATCTACCTCGAATTGATACATGCCGGCCGGTAACTGCTGATCACCGACGTAGAAGTCGAAAGGTACGTTGGCATTCACGCGATAGGTTGAATCCTGCGCCAGGGAAAGTCCAGTCATCGCTGTCGCGAATACGGCGAACGCCACAAAATTACGAACTGTTTTCTGCATGACACTCTCCTCATTTGATGTCGCCATCATTGCCCCCGGAACATCGGCTCCATACCTTGCGTCGCGGCTCTGTGCGTAACGATGGTGCTGCTATAGACGTGTTCGCGCCTGCAAAGTTCTTCCCGTTGGGCGCAGCTGGGACGATCACAGCGGATTGCGGCATGAGGCGAGACCGGGCGGGTGCGAACCACTGCTTAGCCCCTGAAGGTGTGGAATTTGAGAATAATTCAGCGCAGGCGGGCGGTCCGCACTCGCTGCGTGACCGGCGCATGAATAAAGGTGATGAGCGTCTCGCGGTTGGATGAATCTACATTGCTGAGGGACGAATCGCTTCTGCACCGCAGGTGCGTCGATGTCGCGGTGGCAGCGCCACTCACTACGCCGGGCACGCGAGCTCCGCTGCAGCAACAGAGGACTGGCACGGCGCACTCCGGCGTGTAGGTCCTTCCTATTTACTCAGCGAGCGGACGTAGTTGACCAGGTTCCACAACTCGTTCGGACTAACCCGAATGTTCTCGTGCAGCATGTGTCCCTTGCCATTCTTCAACCAGCAGAACATTTCTCCGTCGGTGGTGTCCTTCATTCCGGCGGCGATACTACTGGAGTCGGGTAGCTTGTCGCCGGAGTCGACCTCACCCTCCCCGTTCCCGGTTTGTCCGTGACATATCGCGCAATCGCAGCCGCAGTATTTCTTACCTTGCGCCAGCGACTCGGCTGTGGGCTTCGCGGGATCGACCAGGTTTCTCGGCGTCAGCGGGATTGGCACACGTGTTGGCCTGATTGTTGCGCTGCAGCGGGCAAAAGAAATGCGGACAGCAATAGTGCACTCCGGCAATGTTTAAGCATAGCGGCCCGCGGAGCTGTGAATTATGACCATTGCGGAAGGTAATTGCGGGCGGGCTTCTCGGGCAAGAAAAAGCGGGGGCGCAAAACCCAGGTCGCCACTTGGATGTCCGCTTTGCGTGAATAACACCCGCCGTGGCGGTCAAAACCCGCTTGATGATCCTACCGTCGTCGCCGGATCACCCATAAAAATCCCTGCCCGCAGCCGGCGGACAGGGTGAGAGGAGAGACGTGCAACTAGGGCTTTACTGGTATGGGATTACCCGAATATGTGCCATCATGCCTCCATCTTCGTGCTCAAGGATGTGGCAGTGATAGACAAAGTCCCCTACTTGCGAGAACGGAATGCTCACATACACCGACTTGACCTGGCAGGCGCCTGACCGCCACGTTTGGATCGATCCGTCGCAGGCGTCTGAGCCGTGCGGCACCGGTGTATTGTCCAACAGGATTCCGATTGGTCCAACGACCACTGCGGCACCAAGGCGGAACCTGGTCTGGTGGATGTGGAAATTGTGGTCCTCACCCGCGACATTCACCAGTTCCCACATCTCGTTGACTACGGTGTTGCCTCTGCCTAGTGGCAGGCACACGTCGATAACGCTGTGGTCAAACTGGGTGATTTCGCGGAAGGTGCCGGGCACGCCTCGGCCCGCCTGATCGATCTCTTCATATCCGAGGCCAAAGGCGTCAGGGTTATCTGGCGGCAATCCGAAGAAAATGCGCCGATGGTGCCCAGGAGGCAGCGCGACACACGGCGCGCTCGCAAGATCCGGCGCTGCCGACAGCGCAACCAGATGTTCACTGAGTTTGCTCGCCGCCGCCGCAGGCATTTGTGTCACCAACTTGGGGGCGTTCTGCAGCGAGATCCCGCCCGAGTTGGGCCCGCCATCGATTTTCACTGGGGCGCCCAGCAACCCCGAACTCGATATCAATTGGGTAGCAGCGCCCTTCACGTTGAGTCCCCGCGAAGAAGAGCTTATGCCGGCCGTAAATACCACGTGAGCGAGGTTGGCAGCCGGCCAATGGTCGCCCGCCGGCCCTGTCAGGTACGAATGGGTCACCAAGGTCGCCGATCCTCCCGACGCCGACGGCGGTACCCAGATTTCGATACGCGACGAAGGCATCATACGCAACTTGGTCGCGCATACCGGCTTAGTCACGCCCGTCGACAGCCCTGAAGAACAAGCGACTGGAATGAACTTCCCGCCGGCGGCTTGGGTTAGCGCTTGCAACCCGGCTCCGCCATCAACCGCCACCCCGTCCACCGCCAGTACCTGGAACTGCCTCGGCTGCCCCGTGGCGTCGTCGTTGATGGCCAGCTCGTAACTCCGGCTGCCCGATGCATGGGTTAGCCGCCATACTTCCCCGGTGGGTGCCAGAGTGATCGTGGGATACACTTGGCCGTTGATGCTGAAGAACCACTTGCCACCGACGTAATTGCCGCCATCGTCGCCCGTAGCATCTATGCCAGGACAAAAGCCATTGCGTGGGTGGTCTGTCGGATCGGGATCAGGGTTACAAAAACCAGGGTCCTCTTGCGACAAAACAGTACGGCCGTCCGGAAGGATCTGCATGTCCTTCAACGTCAGATGCCGGACAGCCAACGATAGGGAGGATGGCGCAGAAGCCGAAACCGGGCGGGAAAATGTGGCATTCACCGACCCGATGGTGATGATGCCCGCCATTCCGTAGGACATCTGGTTGAACGCCAGGCCGTGCACGTGCGGGTGGATCCAGAACAACCCCCTCGGATGTGTGGGTGGAATGTAAATGTCGTAGTCAAGCGGCTGATCGGTATAGTCGAGCCCCGGCATCTGGATCGTGGGCAGCTTCCCCTTCGGATAAGCCAGCACGTAGACGAAGTCACCATACGTTGGGTCGGCCTGCGTGGCCTGGCGCGGCTCCACGATTAACCCGTGCGTGTGAAGGTTGCTGGGGTTGTCCTTGAGCATCTCCGGCATTTCCTGCACGTGTTCGGCATCGGGTGGCGCCGGGGGCAGCTGGTTGATGAAACGGATCTTCAAGTGATCGCCGGGATTGAGCTGCAACCGCATGCCGCCATATGCCGACGCGGTGCGGGAATCCGTCGGACACGTGTTGCCCGTGGCGTCGGCGCGGTAACAAACTTCGTAGACCCACGCAACGGGCGAAAATGTATCGAGAGTGATGGGCTTGGCCTTCGCCGTGATCAACACGTCGAGAACTTGATTTGAGCTGTAAAAGGTGGGCGGATCGATGAGTTCATTCGGCCCGGTGGCAAAAACCCAGGTCGACGTCAGCAGCAGAGCGGCAAGAGCCAGAATCCGTTTCATGTGTTTCCTCAGTATTTCTGATTCGACCGCAAAGGCCCCACCCCGAAGCGGTCAGTTGCAATACAGGCCATTCGGCTGCGCGGCAAGCGAACCACACCCGCGTACCAACAACAGGCGAGGTTCTCCGCCAGCCTGTTCTTTGGCCGATAGCTCTTAGATTGTTCCCGAAGTCGTTCTACGCTCGCCCCGGCGAATTCCCTGGAATCAACCGGAAAGTGTTACACCGGATTGGCCCACAGTCCTACACTGTGGCACACCGTTAAAACCAATCCGGGTTAAGTTAACGCAACCACCTCTACCGACAGAGATACCGCCACGTAATTTACGAGTGACCGCCAACGGCGTCAATAGTTGATGCAACAAATAAATCGCAGATGCAACGGACACTCAACCATGGCCGCGCAAACCGTTACCGCATCGAGTTATCACCTCTGTAACAAAACAGGACAAATGCAACAACATGCGCGTATCTTGGGGTCGTCCCGAATGGCCATGGGTCAGAAGGTGTTCTCATGCGCTTCAGGAAATGCCGCGGCTTGTCCAGAATTTCCTCTCCCCACTAAAAACCCTGCCCGCGCTGGCGGACAGGGTTCGGAAACCGAAGTGAAATTGTTTTGCTATCGAATAATCTTCTCGCCGATCGACTTCCCTTGCGTGAACAGCAGCAGGTAGTCCGGTCCGCCCGCTTTTGAGTCAGTTCCCGACATGTTGAATCCGCCAAAAGGATGCGCGCCCACGATGGCGCCCGTGCACTTGCGATTGATGTACAGGTTGCCCACGTGAAACTCGCGCTTGGCATACTCGATCTTGTCGGGCGACGAAGTATAGGCTGCGCCCGTAAGCCCGAACTCGGTATTGTTCGCGATGGCGATCCCGTCTTCGAAGTTGCGCGACTTGATCACCGCCAGCACCGGGCCAAAAATCTCCTGCTGCGAAATAGTCGCCATGGGATCGACATCCGCGATCACCGTTGGCTGCACAAAGTATCCCTCTCCCGCATCCTTCGCCGCTGCGCCGCCAGTGATCAGGCGGCCGCCCTCGGCAACGCCCTTCTCGATATAGGCGAGGGCGTTCTTCATAGACTTCTCGTTGATGACCGGACCCATGTTGACGTTCTGTGTGGGATCGCCGACCGTGATCTTCTCCACCCGCGCCTTCAACGCCTGCAGGAACTTGTCATAGACACGCTCGTCCACGATGACGCGCGAGCATGCCGAACACTTTTGCCCGCTGAAACCGAACGCCGCCTGCGCTGTTCCCTCGACTGCTGCGTCGATATCGCCATCCGCGTCGACTACCATCGAGTCCTTGCCGCCCATCTCCAGGATGGTCCGCTTGATCCACACCTGGCCCGGCTTCTGCTGTGCAGCCGTCTGGTTAATGTGCAATCCGACTTCTTTCGATCCGGTAAACGCGATGTAGCGGGTCTTGGGATGCTCGACGATGGCATTGCCGAAAGTGCTTCCATGTCCCGGGCAGTAGTTGACCACGCCGTCGGGCAGGCCGGCATCTTCCAGCAGTTCCATGAACTTCGCGGCGATGGTCGGAGAGTCACCCGACGGCTTCAGCACCACCGTGTTCCCGCACACGATCGAGGCCAACGTCATGCCGCCCATAATCGCGGCGGGAAAATTCCACGGCGGAATCACCGCTCCCACTCCCAACGGAATATAGCGCAGTTGATCGTGCTCACCGGGCAACTGTACCGGCGTTGCGGCGTTGTCGAGCCGCAACGCTTCCAAGGCATACAGGTTGCAGAAGTCGATCAGCTCTGCGATGTCGGCATCGGCCTCGCCATAATTCTTGCCGACCTCAAACGCCAGCCACGCCTCCAGCTCGAACTTCCGTTCACGCAGCAGTTGCGCTACCCGAAACAGCAGCGTCGCGCGATCCTGTACTGTGGTCCGGCTCCAGGTCCCGAACGCCTTGAGCGCGGCCTGCATGGCCGGTTCAACTTCAGCAGGCCCTGCCTGCTGGTGGACGCCCACTACTTCCGACGGCTTGGCTGGATTCACCGAAGACGCGGTGTAGCCGGTCTTGATGCGGCGTCCGCCAATCACCAGGTCGTACTCGCGACCCAGTTCGGACCGCACCTTCTCGATGGCGGCCTGCATCTTTCGCACGTTCTCCGGATTGCTCCAGTCGATCATGGGCTCGTTGACAAAGCTGTCGGGGGCAGGGGCGATGATTCGATTCTCGTCGGCGCGGTTCGCCTCGCGCGCGGGATGTGTAAGCGTTGACATAAATGCGTCCTCTCGATGGATGTGATTGCGTGATTAGCCGGGGTCTCTCAATAGATGCGCAGCGCACTGCGGCGATGCGTATCCGTTGGCAAACCCGCCATCTTACACCTAACTGCCCGGTCGCGGCATCCCGGCCTCTGGTCCACAGCGCCTGAACTGCCAGACTTTGATCGGTCCAGCGCCGGTGTGGGGGCCACGTAGCAATAGTCTTGCCGGTGTAGTTCAAGAAAGCGATGCGCCTCGCATTCCCAGTCGGGCTTCAAACGGGTCGATCCCATGAACCAGACACCCTCGGGCAGCGGGCTCGGAATCGGAGCATCGGCGGAACCAACAATGATGAGATCTGGCGCCGTCGGCGACGTTTGGCGGTAGTGGTCGAAAACCACCTGCGGGAGCCCGTCCACAATGACAACCTCATCCCCGGGATGCGCGCCCCGAAGCAGAAACGCTGCCGCCTCGCGCCAGTTCTCATCGAATTCCGCATGGCGCATGTAAAAGCGAATGTTGGACGCAGAGAAGAACAAGATAAGCAGCAAGAGCCACTCCACGCGCGTCGTGGGTGGCAGTCCTCCCCGAGATTGGCCCAGTCCCGTAGTCGGAGACTGCGCTGCGAGCTGGGTTGCTTCAGTGGGGCTTCCGCGCATACTTCACCCAGCTTCGTTAATACCGTTGCCGACCTCCCGGCAGCGAAAATTTATGCCACGTCCTGTCGATTTTCACGCCCGTCCAACGTCGAAG
>Ga0210406_10005656_pt1 | contig 13052 bp, 12 predicted proteins | sample IncBWC30MmetaG_FD_155454 | JGI IMG/M metagenome (GOLD analysis project Ga0210406, IMG submission 155454) | Forest soil microbial communities from Barre Woods Harvard Forest LTER site, Petersham, Massachusetts, United States - Inc-BW-C-30-M | ecosystem: Environmental > Terrestrial > Soil >...
ACTCTCCAAACGCCGTTCGGACGGCAGAGTCACCGAAGTGCATTTGACCCCGCTCGGCAAGCGATGCGTCGAACGGGAACGCGGCACGGCGGGTGTAGTCTACCGTCGTGCAATGCGGGATTTGACGTCGTCGGAAATCGCCGTCCTGAATGGGCTCACGCGGCGCATTTTCGCGAATTTATCGAAACAGGCGAGTGATCGAGGGATCGCGCGGCCAGTGTAAGTGTGCTCAACCACCTCGGATAGCGGGTCGAAATGGTCGTTTGTTGTCGCCGTTTCCCTACGTCCCCGTTTCCCTACGTCACCTTTTTCCTACGCAACTTCGAGCAAGTGGCCGCTGTTCACCAACGCCTGAGTCGTTGATCCTACGAACATCATTATGAAGCGACCACATCATGGTGTTACTTGGACGATTCATTGATGCGCCGCAAACCCTTCGAAGCCTGTGCCTCGTCGGTATTTTTATGGCCTGCAGCGTGGGTGCGAGAGCGGACGAGTCGAATTCGACCGCTCCGCTAGCTGCCACGCATCCGGCCTCGCCGGTGCATGAGCCGGTCGTGGCAAATCCTCCGCTCGACCTCTCCGGCCGTACACGTCGCGGAAAAGCCTCCTTCTATGCGCAGAAATTCTCCGGCAGAAAAATGGCCGACGGCACCGCCATGCGGCCGCAAAGCAACAATGCAGCGAGCAAGACCCTTCCGCTGGGCACCACCGCCAAGGTCACGAACCTCGAAACCGGTCAAAGTGCAGTGGTCACCATCCGCGACAGGGGGCCCTATATCCGAGGCCGCATCGTGGACCTCTCCCCGTCCACGGCGAAGGAGATCGGCATCGACCGCAAAAAAGGCGTTGCCAAGGTCGAGGTCGCTCCGATCGCCGTGCCGCTAGCCGACGGCCGCATTAAACTGGGTGCTGCTGCAACTGACGACGATAGAGTGACGAGCAACGATTGAGTCGCGCAGGATCCTGCTGCGTCTCTCACTGATTCATTTGATCTCTACGGCCGCTCGAGACGCGGGTGATAAGATTCTCCGCGCCAATCAACCCCTGACAATCGCGGCGGCGTGGAGGATGCCGTTCACATGCGTGTGTTGCTCGTTGAAGACGACGGCATGATCGCGCAAGGCTTGCAGACCGCCCTGCGGCAGGGCAACTACGCCGTCGATTGGGTGGCCGATGGGAAGAGCGCGGATGCGGCGTTGAAGGACTCGGTTTTCGACTTGGTGCTTCTCGATCTCGGGCTGCCGCAGCGTGACGGCCTCGACGTCTTGCGCGCAATGCGTCAGCGCGGCGGCGCCACGCCCGTCATCATCCTCACGGCGCGCGATGAGGTTGGGCAGAGGATCGCGGGCCTCGATGCCGGCGCCGATGACTACATCGTCAAGCCCTTCGATCTCGACGAAGTGATGGCCCGCATGCGCTCCGTACTGCGCCGCGCGGCCGGACGCGGCGACCCCGTGATCCAGCACGGCGATCTGCGGCTCGATCCGGTGTCGCATACGGTCGAGCGCGGCGGCGTGCCCATCAGCTTATCTGCGCACGAATTTTCGGTTCTCGAGGCGCTGCTGCAGCGTCCCGGCGCCGTGCTGTCGCGCGCCCAACTCGAGGATCGCTTGTACGGTTGGGACGCACAAATCGGCAGCAATGCGGTCGAAGTCTACATCCACGGGCTGCGGCGCAAGCTCGGCAACGATGCCATACGCACGTTGCGCGGGGTCGGCTACTTCGTGCCCAAATCATGAGGTCCATTCGCGCCCGGCTCTTGATGGCATTGATAGTACTCGTGGCCCTGGTCTCGCTGCTCGCGGCGACGGTCACGTACCGCCGCGTATTGAACGAAACATCGACGCTCTTCGACTATCAATTGCGCCAGATGGCACTGTCGCTGCGCAGCCAAGTCTCCCTGGCGCCGCGAATCGAGGTTCCGCCGGATCAAGGCGACACCGATTTTGTGATTCAAATCTGGGATCCCTTCGGGGCGCGGGTGTACCTGTCTAGGCCCGGTCTCCCGCTGATCAACCAGACCGTTCTCGGGTATGCGAATCTGTCGCTCCAGGGCCAGGCCTGGCGTGCTTACGGCCTGCAAACGGAGGACGGCGTGATTCAGATCGCGCAGCCGATTCAAGTTCGGGAGCGGCTGGCGCGGGCGGCGGCGCTGCGCGTGGTGGTCCCGCTCATTCTTCTCCTGCCCATCATGATCGCCTTCGTCGCCTGGATCGTCAGGCGCGGATTGCTGCCCCTGCGCGATGTCACTGCCGAAGTGCAGCGGCGGGAGGTGCGCAGCCTGACCCCGTTGGTCACCGACAATCTGCCGCTGGAAATCCAGCCGTTGGTCGCCGAACTCAATCGACTCCTGGTCCGATTGGATGAGGCCTTTGCGGTTCAAAGGGCGTTCATTGCCGATGCCGCTCACGAACTTCGATCGCCGCTCACGGCGCTGCGTCTGCAGCTTCAGCTGCTCGATCGCGCACCCGACGGCACGGCCCGCCGCACGGCGCGAGACAGCCTGGGTGCGGCGGTCGAACGCGCCATTCACCTGGTCGAGCAGTTGTTGACGCTGGCACGCAGCGACCCGGGAGAAACGGCGGGTGACTTCGAGCTTGTTGACCTCGCGGCTGCCGCGGCGCAAGCGTTGACTGAAACGCATGCATTGGCAGAGTCGAGGCGCATCGATCTGTCGCTGGAACGCGAAGGCAACGTTCCCGTGAGAGGGGACCGAGATGCGCTTCGTACGCTGGTGCGCAATCTCGTGGACAATGCGGTCCGCTATACGCCTCCCGGAGGATCGGTACGGGTACGCTGCCATGCGGGGGCCGCGGGCGCAAAGTTGGAAGTGCTCGACACCGGCCCCGGCATCGCGGCTGCCGATCGAGCCCGAGTGTTCGACCGGTTTTACCGGCGGGCCGACGCGAATGAAACCGGAACGGGTCTGGGGCTTGCGATAGTCAAAGCCATCGCGGCGCGCCATGGTGCCCGGGTCGATCTGGGTGATGCCCTCTCGGGCGGTTTGCACGTCACTGTGAGCTTTCTCCCGCCCTCTTAAGGCTGTCTTAAGGCACTTGTGGGAACGTGTCGCCAGAGCGTTTGCTCAGCAACATACGGAGACCTCACATGCAAATTCGCGGCAAAACATTGGTTTGGTCGGCGGCTGGGCTGCTCGCTGTCGGCACAGCCACGGGCCTGTCCGCGGCCACTCTGCTTCAATCCACGACGCAGACGGCGCCGGCGGTCGCAGCCACTGATTCCGCTGCGGCGGGTGCAGCGGCATCGCACGCCATCTCGCCCGCAACCGCCCCCAATTACCGTGCGATCGTGGAACGCAACCAAGCCGCGGTCGTCGGCATCACGACGGCCGGCGTCATGGACACATCGGCGCAGGAATTCAACTTCGGCGGTCCTTTCGGCGACAACGACAATCCCCTGTCGCAGTTTTTTCGGGGTGTCCCACGTCCGCGCAATCACGGAGTGATGCATGCCCAGGGTTCCGGGTTTCTGGTGAGCTCGGACGGCATCGTTCTTACCAACGCCCACGTGGTCGACGGTGCGAAGGAAGTTACCGTCAAGCTGTCGAACCATCGGGAGTACAAAGCCAAGGTTCTCGGCGCGGATCGCACCAGCGACATCGCCGTGCTGAAAATCGACGCGCATGAACTGCCTACGGTGCAGATCGGCGACTCGAACCAATTGCATGTCGGCGACTACGTGCTCGCAATTGGCGAACCCTTCGGGCTCGAAGAGACGGCGACCGCGGGCATCGTGAGCGCCAAGGGCCGTTCTCTGCCCGGCGATGGCTACGTGCCCTTCATTCAAACCGATGCGGCCGTCAACCCCGGCAATTCCGGCGGCCCGTTGTTCGACGCGAATGGCAACGTCGTCGGCATCAACGCCCAGATCTACACCAATTCCGGTGGTTACCAGGGTGTTTCCTTCGCGATTCCGATCAATCTTGCCATGCAAGTCAAGGATCAAATCGTGAAGACAGGCAAGGTGGCCCACGCGCGGCTGGGCGTCGAAGTGCAGACTCTCGACCAGTCGCTGGCCGACTCGTTCAAGATGAAGGCGCCCAACGGTGCTCTCGTCGCCAAGGTGGAGCCCAACAGCGCCGCGGCCCAGGCGGGCCTGAAGGTTGGAGATGTGATCCTCGAGTTCAACGGAAATCCGATCGTCGACGCCGGCCAATTGTCTGCGCGCGTCGGTGGGGTTGCTCCCGGCGATAAAGTCTCGCTCAAGGTATGGCGCGACGGCAGGGAAACGACCATGAATGCCACCGTCGGCTCCGCCGCACCGGTGGAAGTGGCCGACGCCGACGCAGGCGGCGCGAATGCATCGCCGCAGGCTCGGTTAGGCTTGGCCGTGCGTCCGTTGAATCCGGATGAGCGCCAGCAAGCCGGTGTGAGCGGCGGTCTGATCGTCGAAGACGTTCAAGGCCACGCTGCCGAGGCCGGCATTCAGCCGGGCGATGTAGTTCTTTCCGTCGATGGCACACCGGTGCAAAGCGTCGCGCAGCTGCGGAAAATGGTGCAGGAGCACGACAAGCAAGTAGCGCTGCTGATTCAGCGGGGAAATAACCGCCTGTTCGTCCCGGTAACCCTTGGCTAGTGCAAAGGCAGGAGCCGATTCGCGCAAGCCCAAGCGCGAATCGGCTCGTTGCCTACGCGTGATGGCTGATCTGGCCGCGCGGCGCTTTGGTCATTAACCTGAGAAACTCGCTGCCACTCACATGAACCAGTGCCTGGTGATCGCCCGCCTCGAAATAGATGTCCGGCGCATCGACCAGACGCTCATCGAGAATAGTCTCGATGCCGTAGGCGAGCCCTAGGGGCGGCAAGGCGCCCGGCTCGCAGTCCTTGAAGAGTTCGACTAGCTCCCGATCGGTCGCGAGGCCGAGCGTGCGATTGAGCTGTCGATGCACGGCACCAAGGTCGACCTTGTGGCTGGCCGGTATCACTGCCATGAGGTAACCCTTGTCGTCTTCCAACATGACACACTTGGCCAGTCGATCACCGGGAATGTGAGCGGCTTGCGCGGTGTGGTTGCTATCCCGAGTGCGCTCGTGCGCGATCATGTCGTAGTGCACGCCTTCGCGGGCCAGACAGTCCTGTACGGATGCTGCAATAGTCATGATGACCTCCTCAGATCTTCCCCGCCCCGGCCTCGGATTCTACTCCCCGTTCCTCGTCTGCGACATTCCGGAGGACTTTGGACAGGCGCATCGAGAACACGTGAACTCGTCGACAACGCGCATCTCCGCGCTGCAGCGGAAGATCTAAGCCGGCTGCGTGCTACATTGCAGGCGCCCCTCCGGGCTGGAGCGCAACTATGCCACGCCAGAAACGCGCGGATTTCTTCGAAGAGATTGAGCGAATCGAGCAGGTACTGAAGCAGCTCTTGGAGGCCGAGGAAGACGCTTTCCGGCGCATGATGGAGGCACCCGCGGGGCCTGCAAAGGGCGCCGCGCTAAGTTCGTATCGGCGCGCTGCTGGGGCACAAAAGAAGGCGGTGGATCGGCGGCAGAAATTCCTCGAGAAGAACCGCCCGTGATCATCGTTGCTGTTTTCGACCCAACCGCGCTGATGTGCGCGGCGGCGATGCATCGTTGAGCGTACCTCTAGGCGCGCCGTCCGATCTTCGCAACCGGCACTCTCACTTCGGCCGCACTTGTGCCGACCGGCTCCTTGCTCCGCGACGGCCCCTCAGTCGTTGGCGACTGTTCCGAACCACAACTGTCGCAGCCGCCACAAGCGCCATGCGCCTTACCGGTGGACGCGACGGCGAGCCGCTGTGCGGTCCGCCGCAGACCAAGAGACACCGTCGCCCGGCTCAAAGCTGCGAGCAAGCGGCGGCGAAGGCTCCGCGGGCCGAGCGATAACAGGGCGTATCCCGCACTGCCCAGCAGCGCGAGGCCCACCAGAGAATTATCGATGACGCTGTTCATACGCGCGCTTCCACCGTCAGCTCAGCAACGCCACGGCAACCCGATAGGTGATCCATGAGCCGGCGTACGCCAGCCCAAACAAATATGCCGCCATGATGATCGGGTAGCGCCAAGAATTGGTTTCGCGTTTGACCGTAGCAAGGGTCGACAGGCATTGGGGCGCAAATACATACCACGCCAGCAGGGAGAATGCGGTCGGCAAGCTCCATGAGTGGGCGATCAAGGGCGTCAGTGCGCCGCTCACGTCATCTCCGGTCGCGGACAGGGCGTACACGGTGCCGAGCGCGCCGACGGCAACCTCGCGCGCAGCAAGCCCAGGGACCAGCGCAATCGATATCTGCCAATTGAAGCCGATGGGCGCGAACAGCACGGCAAGCCAGGCGCCCAAATGACCGGCGATGCTGTATTGAATCGGCGGACCGGCGGCTCCGGGCGGAGGCGCGGGGAATGAGCTCAGCGCCCAGAGAATCACCATCAGCGCGAGAATGATCGTGCCGACGCGGCTCATGAATATCTCGACCCGCTGCCACAGACCGATGCCCAAGCTGCGCAAGTTCGGCCAGTGATACGCCGGCAGCTCGAGCATCAGTGCCTGAAAGCCCGTGCCCCGGCCGCTGCGCTTGAGCACGAAGGCCACCGCCATGGCGCTCGCGACTCCGACGATATACAGGCCGAACAAGACCACCCCCTGTAGCTCCAATCCGCCCCACAGCGTACGTTGTGGGATGAAGGCGCCGATGATCAGCGCGTATACCGGCAGGCGCGCGGAACAGGTCATCAGCGGTGCGATCATGATCGTCGCCAATCGATCGCGCGGATTCTGGATGGTGCGCGTCGCCATGATTCCCGGAATTGCACAGGCAAAGCTCGACAGCAAGGGAATGAAGGCGCGGCCCGACAAGCCGACGCTGCCCATCACCCGGTCGAGCAAGAACGCGGCGCGCGGCAGGTACCCCGAGTCTTCCAGCATCAAGATGAAGAAGAACAGGATGATGATCTGCGGCAGAAACACCAGCACGCTGCCGACGCCGGCGAGTACGCCGTTGATGAGCAAACCTTTCAGCAGGCTCTCGGGCAGCGCCGCTCCCAGCCAATGGCCAAAGGCCGCGACCCCGAATCTGATGGCGTCCATCGGCACCTGCGCCCAGGCAAACACCGCTTGGAACACCAGGAACAGGATGCCCGCCAGGATGAGGGGCCCGAACACGGGATGCAGCACGACGGCATCGACGCGATCGCTGATGGTCACGCCGTCGAGCCGATCGCCGCCCACCAACCCCAAGATTCTGCGCACTTCGGACTGATCGTGTTCGATGTCCGAGGCACTCGGGGTGCGCCATGCCGCAGCCTGCCGCGCACGGCCCGGAATCGCCAAGCCATCGAGCACCTTGATCAGGGCCCGGACGCCGGTCGCCTTGACGCCGATCGTTTCGACCACGGGCACACCCAACTCGGCGGCCAGCCGCTCGGCATCGATCACGATGCCTTTGCGGCGCGCGATATCGCTCATGTTGAGCGCCACCACCATGGGCAGACCCAGTCGCTTCAAGCTCAGTACCAGGCGCAGGTTCTGGCGAAGATTGGTCGCGTCGGTGACGCAAACGACGAAGTCGGGCTGGGTCTCGCCGGTACGCCGGCCGAGCAGAACATCGGCCGTGACTTGCTCGTCGGGAGTCAGTGGATCGAGGCTGTAGGCTCCCGGCAAGTCGAGTATGCGCACGCGCAGCCCCGAAGGGGTGAGGAGCGAGCCCTCTTTGCGCTCGACGGTTACGCCGGCGTAATTGGCGACCTTTTGCCGGCTACCGGTGAGGATATTGAACAGAGCCGTCTTGCCGCAGTTGGGATTTCCAACCAGAGCAATGAGAGGACTCGGAGCGCTGGGCAAAGCCTCCATGGACTTAGGCTGGCTGCGGCTGCTCCGGACACACGCGGATACAGGCGGCCTCGAAAAGCCGCAGCGCGAACGTGCCCGTACCAATGCGCACGGCAATCGGTGCCCGTGCCATCATGCCCCGAGCCACGATGCGAACGGCTTCGCCGGGCAAAAAGCCCAGTTCGGCCAGGCGCCTTCCCAATTCGGCGGGCGCGGCAGCATCCGCCGCGGTGACGGACACCACCCTCGCGCGAGTTCCTAACTGAAGGTCGGTAAGCCGGATGTCGGCAGATGCCGGAGCTGGGATGGGGGGCCGAGTAGTCGTTAACATGAACGCAATTCTATATGAGAATCGTTCCCATTACTATTACCGGATCGGATTGTTGCATTGCAAATCCAAGCAGTGGTTCCGTTCCTGCTAATCTTGAGACCCCTTAATGCTCGGAGGCATTGAAATGCCTACGCTTTTCGAAAAAATCATCGCCGGCGACCTGCCGGCTACCGTGGTCCACCGTGACGCCCGTGTCATCGCTTTCTTGGACATCAGACCGGCGGCGCCGGTGCATATACTCATCGTCCCGAACAAACCCATTCCCACCGCCAACGATATTGCCGACGAGGATGCATCGTTGATTGGACATATGTTCATCGTGGCGCGCGATCTCGCGCGCGCCCAAGGCATCGCAGAGAGCGGTTATCGGCTGATCATCAATTGCAATGCGGACGGCGGCCAGGAGGTCTACCACCTGCACGTGCATCTGCTCGGCGGGCGGCCGCTCGGGCCCTTGGTTTCGAGAGCACAAATACCCAAAAAAGAGGAGTAGTGATGAAAAAGAAACAGGGCGCGCCGGTCAAATCACGAACTACGCCGCGGCGGTCCACCCTCAAGCGCACTGCAGCCGGAAAGAAACGCGCGGTCAGCGCTGCAAAGCTAGCGACGCGTTCGGTCAAGGCACGCGACACCGCGCGGCGCGAGCTGTATCCGACGATCGAGCCCGTTCGGCATGGATACCTGCGCGTCTCGGACGTCCATGAAATTTATTACGAAGAATGCGGCAACCCGGCGGGCAAGCCGGCGGTGTTCCTGCACGGTGGTCCCGGCGCCGGCTCAGATAAACGGGCGCGGCAATTCTTCGATCCGCTGCACTACCGCATCGTCGTGTTCGATCAACGCGGCTGCGGACGCAGCCGCCCAAGCGCGAGCCTGGTCGAGAACACGACCTGGCATCTGGTCGCCGACATAGAACGATTGCGCAAACACCTCGGGATAGAGCGCTGGCTCGTGTTCGGCGGATCGTGGGGCAGCACCTTGGCGCTGGCCTACGCGGAGGCAAATCCCGAGCGCGTCAGTGAAATCGTGCTACGCGGGATTTTCCTGCTGCGGTACTCCGAAATCCGCTGGTTCTATCAGCACGGCGCCTCGGAAATATTTCCCGATGCATGGGAGGCCTACCGCGACGCGATCCCTCCCGACGAGCGCGATGATTTCCTAAGCGCCTACCATAAACGGCTGACCGGCAGCGACCAGCGAGCCGCACTGGCGGCTGCGCGCGCATGGTCGATATGGGAAGCCTCCGCCAGCTTCTTGTACAGCAACTTGGACAACATCAAGAAGTGGGGCGAGGATCAGTTCGCTCTGGCCGTGGCGAGAATCGAGTGCCACTACTTCGTGAACCGCGGCTTCTTGCGCAGCGAAAGCCAATTGCTGGACGATGTACCGCGTATCCGCCACATTCCCGCGACGATCGTTCAGGGACGCTATGATGTCGTCTGCCCCGCAACCAGCGCCTGGGATCTGCATCGGGCGTGGCCTGAGGCGGACTTGGCGATAGTGCCGGACGCCGGACACTCGGCATTCGAAGCGGGCAATACACACGAGCTGGTGCTCGCGACCGACCGGTATCGTAGCCGCTGAAATTAGCCGAGGAGATTGATGCCTTCCATATATTCGGCCGCCCGTACCGCGGCGGCAAGGGCTGCGGCCGCGCTCGTGTTGCTGTCATTCGCATCGCATGCGGCTGCCACCAAGCTGCTGCGCTTTCCGGACGTGTGGCACGATCGGATCGTCTTCAGCTATGCGGGAGACCTGTGGACCGTCGGTACGCAGGGGGGTACGGCCACGCGCCTCACGTCGAATCCGGGCCTCGAGCTGTTCGGCAAATTCTCTCCGGACGGACGCTTCATCGCTTTCACCGGCCAGTACGGCGGCGACGAACAGGTGTACGTGATTCCGTCGGGCGGCGGGGCGCCGAGGCAGCTCACGTTCTATCCGGCGCCGGGTCCGCTCGCCGAACGCTGGGGCTACGACAATCAGGTTTACGGCTGGACGCCGGACGGCACCGCCGTGTTGTTCAGATCGGCGCGCGACGGCTACATGCTGACGGATTCCAAACTCTACACCGTACCGATGAACGGAGGCGCGGCGACTGCGCTGCCCATGCCGGTGTCGGGCGCCGGCCATTTTTCGCCCGACGGCAAGAGAATCGTGTACTCGCCTCTGTGGCGCGATTTTCGCAGCGAGAAACGCTATCAGGGCGGTTGGGCGAACGACCTGTATATTTTTGATTTGACCCATCCTTCGCTGCTGCAAGTCACGAACGATCCGCGCACCGACCGCGATCCCATGTGGATCGGCGACGCCGTCTATTTCAACTCCGACCGGACCGGCGTATTCAATCTCTTTCGCTATGACATCGCGACGGGGCAAACCAGGCAGCTCACCCACTACCAGGATTGGGATGTGCGCTGGCCCAGCGCCGACGCCGATGGCCAGATCGTGTACGAATCCGACGGCGAGCTGCATATCTACGATACGCGCGACGGTCGGGACCGCGCGCTCTCGATCGTGGTGCCGGCGGATGCCACCACGACTCGCCCTCAGACGGTCAATGCCGCCGACAATGTCGAAAGCCTGGCGTTGAGCCCGGGCGGCGAACGGGTGGCGATCGTGGCGCGGGGGGATGTTTTTTCCGTTCCGGTAGAGCACGGCATTACCCGCAATCTCACTCGGTCTTCGTCCGCGCATGAACGGGAAGCCGCCTGGTCGACCGACGGCAAACGCCTGGCATACGTGTCCGATCGCTCCGGCGAAGAGAAATCTATGTGCAGACGCAGGACGGCAACGAGCCGGCCGTCCAATTGTCATCGGGATCATCCTCGCGTTTCTATTTGCCGCGGTGGTCGGGCGACGATAAGCGCATTGCATTTTCCGACAACACCGGCCGGCTGTACGTGATCGACGTGGCGACCAAGCGGCGCGTCACCGTCGCCCGCGATCCCGCCGACCTGACGCAGGATTATTGCTGGTCGCCCGATGGTCAATTCTTGAGCTATTCGCTCAACGAATCCAACGGGTTCTCCGGCGTGTACATCTGGTCGGCGGCCGACGGAAAGTCGCGGCGCATTACGCCCCAATTCTTCAATGCGCACTCGCCCGCTTGGGCTCCGAACGGTGAATTGCTGTACTTCCTGAGCGAACGCGAATATCAGCCGCTTCTCAGCACCATCGAATTCGACTTCGCCACCGATCGGCAAACCGGAATTTTCGCCGTAACCTTGCGCAAGGACGTCAAGAATCCATTCGGCATACGCGACGATGAACCCGGCGACGACGGAAAGGACGGCAAGGATGCCGACGGCGACAAAGAGATCGACAAGGACCATGACAAGCATCGCGACAAGAGCAAGGAGAGCGTCAAAGGCCCGGTCAAAATCGAGTTCGAGGGGATCGAGCAGCGCGCGATCCGCGTGCCTCTGGAGGCGGACAACCTGACCAATCTCGAGATCGGCGATGAGAGCCTCCTCTACCAACGCAGCGGAGCGCCGTATTACGGGCGCGATTCCGGCGTCAAAGCCAGCGTGATGGCTTATTCGATCAAGGATCGCGAGGCCAAGCCCGTGGTGGAAGATGTCACGGCTTGGGGTGCGACGGCCGACCGTAAGCACGTGCTCGCGCAGCTCTCGTCCAAGGAAATCAAATATTTCGAAGTCGGCGCGGCTTCAAAGAGCCCGAGCGAGGACGCTAAGGCCGTGTCGCTCGCGGGTCTGGTGACCACGCGTGTTCCCGCGGCCGAGTGGCGCGAGATTTTTGCCGAAGTGTGGCGCCGCTATCGCGACTATTTCTACGTCGAAAACATGCATGGCTACGACTGGCAAAAGCTGCGGGCAAAATATGAACCGCTGCTGGATTTCGTGGGGTCTCGGGCGGACCTCAACTACGTCATCGCCGAAATGATCTCCGAACTCACGGTCCAGCATGCCTACATCGAGGGCGGCGACCTCGGGCTCCCGAAGCGTCCCTTTGTCGCACTGCCCGGTGCGCGCTTCGAACTCGACGTAAAATCCGGCCGCTATCGGATCGCCACGATCTTCGCCGGCGAGAACGAAGAGGAGCGCTACCGGTCGCCGCTCACGGAAGTGGGCGTGGATGCCCACGTGGGAGACTACGTGCTCTCGGTCAATGGGCGCGAGCTCAAGGCCGGCACCGATCCCTACGAGCTGCTGCAGGCGGCGCCGAACCAGCCGACCGAGTGGCGCGTGTCGGCGACTGCCGACGGCAAGGCGACCCGGACCATCCGCTATCAACCGCTCGCCAGCGAAAATAACCTGCTGTACCTGGCCTGGGTCGCCCAAAATCGCGCCCGCGTGGATCGCATGAGTCGGGGACGCTTGGGCTACGTTCATCTACCGGACATGGGCGAGGCCGGGATCCGTGAATTCATCAAGTGGTGGTATCCGCAGGTCCGCAAGGAAGGTTTGGTGGTCGACGTGCGCGACAACGGCGGCGGCAATATCTCCCAGTTGTTGATCGAGCGGCTGGCGCGTACGCTCCACGGTACCAGCTTTGCGCGCAATCACGAGGCGGCGGACACCTATCCGCGCGTCGTGCAGCCGGGACCGAAAGTGGCATTGATCAATGAGGACACCGCGTCCGACGGCGACATATTTGCGCATGCATTTCGCCAGTGGAAAATCGGCACACTCATCGGCAAGCGCACATGGGGCGGTGTGATCGGCATCGACGACCACGGGCCGCTGCTCGACGGCGGCACCGTATTTGTGCCAGAGTTCGGCACAGCAGATGAGAACGGTCGTTGGATCATCGAGGGGCACGGGGTGGATCCGGATATCGTCGTCGAACAAGACCCGGTGAAAGTACTGGAAGGCCATGACCCTCAGTTGGAGCGCGGCGTTCAAGAGCTCATGAAGCTTTTGCCGGCGGCGCCGGCCGGATTGCCGCAGCGT
>Ga0210406_10005657_pt1 | contig 13049 bp, 11 predicted proteins | sample IncBWC30MmetaG_FD_155454 | JGI IMG/M metagenome (GOLD analysis project Ga0210406, IMG submission 155454) | Forest soil microbial communities from Barre Woods Harvard Forest LTER site, Petersham, Massachusetts, United States - Inc-BW-C-30-M | ecosystem: Environmental > Terrestrial > Soil >...
TTCGCCCATGCCGAATGCGCCGGAGACCGGGACGAACAGGATTCGCGGCGCCTCAGCCAAAGGCGGTGAACCAGCGGTCCAGCACCAACAAGTACCAGGCTCGCCGGAATTCGGCGCCCACCGCTTGGCGGAGCACACCGCGATCCATCAGACGCCGCACGGCATCTTGCAACAGTTTTGGGTTCTGCTTCAGCCAGCGGTGCACCGGGAGCCCAAAGCCTGATTTGGGACGATTCATATGATCGGGCGGCAACCGCGGCTCCATCAAGCGGCGCACCAGCAGTTTTCCCCGCCGTCGCCGTTCATCGACCAGAAGTTTCGGTGCAACGCTCAGCATGAACTCAACCAAGCGATGATCCAGCAGCGGTGGCCGCACCTCCAGAGAATGTGCCATGCTGGTTCGATCCACCTTGGTCAACAAGCCTTCGGCCAAATCCGTGTTCAAATCCAACCACCGCAGCTGCGGAAGGGCGCCTAGCCCCTCACGCCAAAACTGCCGGTAAAACCACAGGTAGTCGTACTCCGGCTCTTTCCAGCCAGGCGCCAACACGGCATCGATCTGCTGCGCCGTCATTCCGCCCAAGGCGGCGGCAAAGGCCGGAAGCCCCATAAGCCCGCGGCGCTGCATGGAAGATGCCAGGCGCGACAGCGGCGGCAGATAGCGTGCCAATGATCGGTTCAACAAATTCGAGCGCGCGCCGATGCGCGACCAGTAACGCGGGTAACCGCAAAAAATCTCATCGCCACCCTCGCCGCTCAGCGCGACCGTGACTTCGCGGCGCGCAAACTGTGCAATCAAATAATTCGACCAGGCGGCGCTGTCGCCGAACGGCTCATCGAAGATCACCGGCATCCGGTCCAGTGCGCCGGCGAAATCCGCCTGCGGCGCCATCATTTCCAGATGTTCGGTGCTTAGGTGCGCCGCAACACTGCGCGCCGCATCCGCTTCGGAACGAGCACCCGCCTCAAACCCCAAGGTATAGGTGCGCGGGGTGTCCAAGTAATAAGCCGTCAGCGCCGAGTCGACGCCGCCGCTCAAGAAAACGCCAACCGGCACGTCCGACACGGTGTGCTGCGGGATCACGTCGCGCAGCAACGCATCGAGCTGCTGCACGGTTTCATCCGCACTGCGCTCGACAATGGCGGTCGCCGGATTCCAATAACGTTGTACGCTTACGCTGCGCGCGTGCCAGGTGAGCGTATGGCCCGCCGGCAATTTGCAAATGCCGCGATAGATGGTCTTCGGCGCGGGAACATAGCCGTGAAATAAAAAATCCCGTACCGCGCTTGGATCGATGTCGGGCGTGCCCAGCAGCATCAGGGCCTTGAGTTCAGAGGCGAAGGCAATGCCGTCCGGCAATAGGCGGTAGTACAGCGGCTTGATCCCCAGCCGATCACGGACGAGCAGCAGGCGCTTGGTTTGGGTATCCCAACTTGCAAAGGCGAACATGCCGACCAGGCGACTCAGACAGGCGCTGCCTTCGGTCGCCAGAAGCCTCAAGAGCACTTCGGTGTCGCCGGTGGACGCCCAAGGTCCCGGCAGAGCGCTGCGCAGCCGCTCGTGGTTGTAGAGTTCGCCGTTGTATGTCAATACCTGCGAGCCGTACAGCATCGGCATGCGGCCGGCGTCCGTTAAATCCTGAATGGCCAACCGGCGGTGAGAAAGGGCAACTCCCGGCTCACTCCATACACCGTGGCCGTCGGGCCCTCGATGCAGCAATCGTTGCGCCATGCTCTGCGCAATCTCTGCACTTGCCGACGGCCCGACAATTCCTGCGATGCCACACATGGCGGCAGTTTAACGCGACGCCGTCGCGATGTACCGTCAGGAGCCCTAGCCATCGGGCAACGGTTCGTTTAGGGTGCACGTCGGAGCTGAAATGACATGGCAACACCCGCTGACCAACGATTGCTGGAACTCTTGGGAAGATGGCTCGAGAGTCTCGAACTGCATACCAAGTATTCGTCGCTGGACGACGACAGCTATTGGAAAGTCCAGCCCTGGTCTGAGCATCAACGGCCGACGCGTTGGATTGTCGACCTAGCGCGGCAAAAGACGCTGGCCTTGCGCGCCCAGGTCGAGCAGCGCGCCAAAGCCGGTGATACGCAGTTTTCGGACTCACTGGAGTTGATGGCATTCCTGGCCAACCTGGTCGGCTCCGAACACATTGAGCGTTACATCCCGGTGGCAGAAGCGCGAAACGAGCGCGACCTGTCCGCGAAAACCGCCGAGCATGAGGCGAATACGGTTGAGCATGACGCCGGCAACACTGCCCAGCAGCCGACGGTGAGCATTACTGCCACCCGAGAAATGCCCAAGTTCTCGGGCGCCAAGCGCGTGCCGCCCCCGCAGGCTACATCGCAGGTCGCGCGCAACGAACGCAAATCCACGGCCGCGATTGCGAAGCCGGCGCCGAAGGCGCCCGTCAAGCAGCCGCCGAAGAAGCCCACTGCTCAACCCGAGCGCGCCCCGGACTCAGCCAAGGAACAGGTGATCGCCGATGCCGCTCGCTTGGTACAATGGGGCAGAAAATGGTTTGAGCTGCCCGAACTCATCGCGCGCATGGCGGACCGTCCCGCTTTGCCGGATGTCCGGCGTATACTGAAGGAAAATAAAGTGGCCATTGAAAAGAAGGTCGGGAACGTCTAGCCGACCTTGCGGACCGGGCGTACATCGCTCTCCGCGCATCACAAAAATTAGGGAACCCATGCGAAAATCAACGCTCAAAGGCGCTCATGATTACGACCAATAATTTATCCAAACGATATGGCGACAAGCTGGCCGTCGATGACTTGACGTTCTCCGTGGCGCCGGGCGAGGTTCTCGGCTTCCTGGGTGCCAACGGCGCGGGCAAGTCCACGACCATGCGCATGATTGCGGGCTTCATTTCGCCCTCCGCAGGGAAAGTGTCGGTCTGCGGACACGATATCGAAGAGTCGCCGGTGCAGGCGAAATCCTGCATGGGGTACTTGCCTGAGGGCGCCCCCTGCTACGGCGAAATGACGGTCGGTGAATTTCTGGATTTCGTCTCCGATGTGCGCGGGTTGAGCGGCGAGCGGCGACGGCAAAGGCGCGCGGTGGTCATCGACAGGCTGGGACTGGCTCCCGTTGTCGATCAAGTGGTCGAGACGCTGTCCAAGGGGTTTCGCCGCCGCGTCGGATTGGCCCAGGCGCTCATCCATGACCCGCAAGTGCTGATTCTGGATGAACCGACGGACGGATTGGATCCGAACCAAAAGCATGAGGTGCGGCGGCTCATCAACGAACTGAGCAAGGACAAGCTGGTGATCGTTTCCACCCATATCTTGGAAGAAGTGCACGAGGTCTGTACGCGCGCCATCATCATTGCCAACGGTCGCATCGTGGCCGATGAAACGCCGACCGCGCTGGAATCCCGCTCGCGCTACCACCACGCGGTAAGCCTGCGCTTTGAAAAGGCGGACGAGCTGGCGGCGGCGCGCCGGGAAATCGCACTGCTCCCGGACGTCGCCGCGATCGAGTCGGATGCGCGTGAACTGCGGCTTACCGTGATGCCGAAATCCGGCGCCAACGTGCTGTCCGCCGTGGGCGCGATGATCGCCAAATACGATTGGGATGTGCCGGAATTGCACTTGGAATCCGGGCGGCTCGATGAGGTGTTCCGCTCCCTGACGGAACCCGACGGGGTTCGCGCGGGCATCGATCAGTCGAGCGCGGCGAGCTTCAGCGTATGAACAAGGTACTTGTGGTATTCCGGCGTGAATTGCGCAGCTATTTCGCCACGCCCTTGGCGTATGTGTTCATCGTCATTTTCCTGGTGCTGGCCGCCGTATTCACCTTTCAAGTGGGTGGATTCCTGGAACGCAACCAGGCGGACCTGCAGTCATTCTTTCGCTGGCATCCGTGGCTGTATCTGGTGTTGATACCGGCCATCTCGATGCGGCTTTGGGCGGAGGAGCGCAACAGCGGCAGCATTGAATTGCTCATGACGTTTCCGATCACACTGTGGCAGGCGGTGGTGGGCAAGTTCCTGGCCGCCTGGTGCTTCGCGGGCATTGCGCTCGCGCTGACATTTCCGGTCTGGATCACGGTCAATTATCTGGGCTCACCGGACAACGGCGCCATCGTCGCGGCCTACCTGGGCAGCTTTTTGATGGCGGGCGGATTCCTATCCATCGGGATGTGTCTTTCCGCGGCGACGCGCAACCAAGTCGTGGCATTCATCACCGCCGCCTTGGTCGGATTCATATTCCTGCTGGCCGGCTTTCCTCTGGTGCTGGATTTCGTGCGCGGCGTGCTGCCGCAGGCGATTGTCGATGCGATCGCATCCTTGAGTTTTTTCACCCACTTCGATGCGATCTCCAAGGGCGTGATTGATTTGCGCGATCTGGTGTATTTCGCCGCCCTGATCGGATTTTGGTTGGCCGCCACGGCCTTGGTACTCGACATGAAGAAGGCGGAATAGTGAACGGTAATCGTTGGCGAAGAGTCGGCTTAGGGGTCGGCGGGCTGGTCGCACTGGCGGTGCTATTTTTGGCCGTCGTGATGCTGTCCAACGTGGGGCTGCGCGGCATGCGCGCGGATCTCACGCAGAACAAGCTCTATACCTTGAGCAAGGGCACCCAGCAGGTGCTGCGGGAATTGAAAGAACCGGTCAATTTGTATTTTTATTTTTCGCGGGACGCGGCGGCAAAACAGTCGCCGCTGATCATGCCGTACGCTGCCCGGGTACGTGAATTCCTCGAGGAGATCAGCGCCCGCGCGGGCGGCAAGATACACCTGCAGGTCATCGACCCGCAGCCCTTCTCGGACGATGAGGATCGGGCCGCGGAATTCGGCCTGCAATCGCTGCAGCACGGCGGTAGCGGCGAGGCGCTGTACCTTGGGCTGGCCGGCACCAATTCGACCGACGGCCGCTCCGCCATCCCGACCTTTACACCGGACCGCGAAGAATTTCTGGAATACGACGTGGCGAAACTCATTCAAGAATTGGGCACGCCGAAAAAACCCGTGGTCGGCCTCTTGAGTTCCATCGGACTGCAGGGACAATTCAACCCTCAGAACGGGCAGATGGGTGAGCCGTGGCCGATCTACACCCAGATTCAGCAATTGTTCACGGTACGCACGCTGACCTCGGATCTCGACCATATCGACAAGGATGTCGATGTGCTGATGCTGGTTCATCCGAAACAGCTGGCGCCCAAGACCTTGTACGCCATCGATCAATTCGTCATGCGCGGCGGCAGGTTGCTGCTGCTGGTCGATCCGAATGCCGGCGCCGACTTGAGCGGACAGGATCCCCGGAATCCGATGGCGGCCGCGATGGCCAATCACTCGTCGGACTTGCAGCCGTTGCTCGCCGCCTGGGGCGTTGATTACGATGCCACCAAGGTCATCGGCGACTTGGGCCGCGGACTGGAAGTGCGCACCAACACTTCCTCGGCTCCGGTGCGCCATATCGGCATATTGGGATTGCGTCATGGCGATATGAACCAGAAGGATGTCGTCACGGCCTCTCTGGAATCCATCAATCTTTCCACCGTCGGTGCACTTGCGCCGCACGCCGGCGCCAAGACCACCTTCGAGCCCTTGCTGCAAAGTTCCACGAGCGCCGAGCCCCTGCCCGCGCAGCGCTTCAACGCGCTCATCGATCCTGCGGTCCTGCGCGACGGGTTCAAATCGACGGGCGTGCAATACACCATCGCCGCGCGCATCACCGGCCCGGTGGATTCGGCCTATCCCAATGGGCCGCCGGGGGACCAGAAGCCCGCGCCGGGGCCGCCGATTGCGCACCTGGCCAAGTCAACGACGCCCGCCAACATCGTCGTGATCGCCGACACGGACTTTTTGATGGATTATCTGTGGGTGCAAACGCGTGAATTGCTCGGTCAACGGATCGCGCAGCCCTTCGCCAACAACGGCGACCTGATCGCCAACATCCTGGACAATTTGAGCGGCAGCAGCGCACTGATCAGCGTGCGTGGACGCGCCTCTTTCTCGCGGCCCTTTGAACGGATCGAGGCGCTCAGGCGCCAGGCCGACGATCGTCTGCGTGCCAAGGCCTTGGAGCTGCAATCTCAGCTGCAACAGACCGAAAGCAAGCTCACCGAGCTGCAGGCCAAGCGAAACGATCAAAGCTCCCTGATGCTGTCGCCGGAACAGGAGGCGGAGCTGAAGAACTTTACCGCCGAAAAGACCCGCGTGCGCAAGGAATTGCGCGAGACCGAGCGCGGCCTGGATGTCGAAATCAATCGGCTGGGTTCGTGGCTGAAAGTGATCAACATCGCCATCGCACCGCTGATCGTCGCTGTGGGCGGGGTGATCATTCTGTCGCTGCGTCGCCGTCGCCGGGCGAGCGCCAAGCCTGCAGCCGCGGCGGGTCCGACATGAGCCGCCAACGATTCGTGGCATTGATGGTCGCGGCGTTGGTGGCCATCTGCGGCGCTTTGTACTTGAGCACTCAGCGCAATCTGCCGCGTGATCCGCACGGCTTGCCTCTGTTGCCGTCGCTGGCGGGCGAAATGAACACGGTGAACTCATTGAGCGTGCGCAAGGGTGGTGCCAAACCCACGGTCACGGTTCACAAACAGGGCGAACAATGGACCGTGGCCGAACGTGCCGAGTACCCGGCTGACGTGCCCAAGCTGCGCAAACTGCTGCTGGCCTTGAGCGATGCCAAGATCCGCGAAGAGAAAACCTCGAATCCTGAGAACTACTCCATCATCGGGGTCGAGGATCCGGCGCAACCGGGCGCAACGGGTGCCCAAATCGAATTGACTGCGCAGGATGGTAAGCACGACCTGATCGTCGGCAAATCCGCCGGCGAGGGCAATTTTGTGCGGCGTGCCGGAGAGAAAACCAGCTACATCGTCGAGCCGGGAATTTCCGTCGAAGCCGAGCCGCGCTATTGGATCGATACGCATCTGCTCGATATCGCCGCCGACAAGATCCAGATCATCGACACCAAGCCGGCAACGGGTGCTGCCTATTCGGTGCATCGGGTTGCGGCGAGCGAGCCGAAGCCGAGCGATGCGAAATCCGCCAGCCCCGCCGCAACGACGCCCGCCGCAACGCCACCGACCGCGAGCAGGTTCGTGCTCGAGGGTGTGCCGAGCGGACGACAGGCGGCTGATCCGCAGACCTTGGCGCCCTCACCCAGCATGTTGGGCAACCTCGCGGCCGAGGATGTCGCCGCTGCCGGCGACATCGACTTCAGCAAGCCCTCATTGACGGTCGTGACACTGTCTGATGGCGGCGTGATCACCTTGACGGGCGCCGTCATCGGCGACAAGCGATGGATCCAAGTGGCCGCCCCCAAGGATGCAAGTTTGAGCGCGAAGACCAACGGCCGCGCCTTCGAGATTGCCACCTATCGGTACGATGGTATTTTCAAGCCCTTGGAGCAATTGCTGGCGCCCAAGCCGGCGGTCCCCGACACCAAAAAACCGGCGCCTTCCAACGCCAAAAAGCCCGCGTCCGCGCCGAAACCGTGACCAGCGGCGCGAATGCCGGATTCGGGCGCCGGCTGGCTGCGCTGGTATACGACTTTCTGCTGTTGGCTGCGCTGCTGATGATATACACCGGTGGCGCACTGTTTTTTACCCGCGGCGCTGCGGTAGTGCCCGCCACGGCCGGCGCGTGGGTCTATCTTTACCGCGCGGGCCTGGTTCTGGTGATCGGTGGCTACTACGTGATCAACTGGCTGCGCAGCGGCCAAACCTTAGGCATGCGAGCGTGGCGTCTGCGTGTGGTGAGTGATTCAGGCCAGCCGCCGGCGCTCAAGGCCGCGGCCCTGCGAGCGGTCTTCGGGGCATTGGCCTGGGCACCGTTGGGATTGGGCGTGCTATGGATGTACGTCGATCCCGATCACCTGGCGTTGCATGACCGGCTGTCCAAGACGCGGGTGATCCACCTAGCGCGTTCTTGAGATCGCGACCAGCGTGCAGAAGCCGATGACCGCCGTCGGCAACCAGCCGACCAGCGCGGGATTGATATTGAAAAGCTGTCCGCCGTTCTCGACTGTGCGGGTAATGAGGAAAAACAGCACCCCCAGCAACGCGCCGATCACGGTGCGCGTGCCGGCTCCCGTCGTCCGCAAAGGGCCGAACACAAAGGGCAGCGCCAGCAACGTTACGACCACCACGGCGAACAGCCTCGCGATTCGCGACCAGTAGCCGATTTCATAGGCGGCGGTCTCGAGATTGTTACGCCGCAGATGATCGATGTAAGAAGCGAGACCACGCAGCGTCAGCATTTGCGGATCGGTGGCCGCCAACCCCAGGAATTCGGGATTCACGGTTGATTGCAGAGTCAATTCGCCGACCGTGTTGCCCGCAATTTTGTCCTTTTCGAACAGCGATGTGGCGACGTTGTGCAAGCTCCATCGGCCCGGATCAGCCACCGATATTCTCGCGGCGCGCTGGATCGAGCGCAGGCGCGTAGGTCCATCCAGTTCGAACACGGAGACGCCGCCGAACGCCCGGTCCACTTCGCCGGTCTGCACGCGCAAGATTCGATTGCCGTCCTTGATCCACGCGCTGCTGGTGCCGGCGAAGCTGACATCGGCCAGTTTACTGGTGGTCTTTTCGCGCTTCGCAATCTGCGCCATCGATGGCGCTGCGTAGTCGCCGATGGCGAACATGATCACCGCCAGCGTGGCGCCGGCGAGGCCCACCGGCCAGGCCATGCGCCAAACGGAGACGCCCGATGCCCGAGTGATCACCAATTCGCTGCCCGACGCAAGATGACCGAGGCCCATCAGCGCGCCGATCAATGCACCTATCGGCAACAGTTCGAACGCTTGCTGCGGCATGTTGAGCAGCGTGAATAAGAAAGCATCGGCTGCGCTGTAGCTGCCCACACCGATGTCGCCTTGCTGACTGATGAACAGCACCAGTCCTCCCAAGACCAGCAGCACGGCCATGGCCATGAACGTGTAGATCAGCACGGTGCGATACAGATAGCGATCGAGAATGTTCATGCCTTCCTCGCATCGCGCATCACCAGATATAGCCCCAGCGCCAGCGCCGCGGCATGCACCCACCACACCCCAATTGCGGGAGGCAAATCGCTTTTCTCCACCCAGATCTTGGCTGCCGATAGCAGATTGGAATAGACGTAGTACACGATGATGGCGAAACCCACCCGGGCATACCGGCCCTGCCGGGGGCGCAGCTTGCTCAAGGGCACCGCAACCAAGGTGAGCACCAAGGCCATCAGCGGTGTAGAGGCCCTGAACTGCAATTGTGCGATGTCGGACGGGTCGCTCGACCCCCACAGCAATCGGGTTGGCTTGGTATCCGGATCCAAGGAGCCGCGGACATCCTCCGGCGTCGCAATGGGAATGCCGTGCTCGCGAAATTCAATGACGCGAAAGTCGTCCTGACCGGGTACTCCTTCGTAACGCCGGCCATTGAACAGCGTCACCAAGTGCATGGCCCCGGAGCTCGTCTTGGTATACGTGGCGGTGTCGGCCAGCGCGACCTCAAAGCGTCCCGCCGACTCGCGTTGCACGAAGACATTGTGCAAAACACCTTCCTGGTCGACGCGTTCTGCGTAAAACACGGCATCGCCGCCGCTGAATGCGCGAAATCGGCCGGCATCCAGCTGGCCGAATTGGGCTTCTTTTATCGCCGATTGGCGCAGCGCCTGTACCTGGCTGTCGGCCCGCGGCACCTGCACAAAGGCGAGCCATCCCAACCCTACGGCAATGACCGCGGCGAAGCAGAACAACGGCACCAGCAGGCGTGAAGGCCCAAAGCCGCAGGCCTGCAACGCGGCCATCTCACTGTCGTGGTACATGCGGCCCAAGGTCAACACCATGGCCAGCAGCAACCCGACCGGGACAATGACCGACAGATACATGACCGTGCCGAGCGCGATCAAGTCGAACACCACACCACGGCCGTACTGGTTCTCGGCGGCTTGGCCGAGCACCCTGGAGAGTTGATTCGACACCAGGATGGCGACCAGCACACCGGTTACGGCAAGCCAGGTCTGCACCACCTCGCGCAGTACATATCTTTGCACTGTCCATTTCATGGGCTCAGCTTAGAGCCTTCCCAATAATCTAGTAAACTATTTGCGCAATCCCGCGCAACGACTTTGGGACAAAACGGAGCTTGAGATATGGAATTCATGGCAATTGTTGATGCAAAAGCGCGCACCCCGGCGGGCTGCGCGGTCGTGGGTGTCTATGAAAATGGAGAGCTGGGCCTTGCAGCCAGGCAGGTGGACAAACAGTTGGCGGGAATGATTACCAATCTGCTCGGCAGCGGCGACTTCGCCGCCAAGCTCGGCGACTCGCTCATGCTGCCCTCGCCTGCCGGATCGGCGGCCTCCCGCCTGCTGCTGATTGGCCTGGGAACTCGCGCGGGCTTCGGCCGCAAGCAATACCGCAAGGCTTTGCAGTGCAGTGCTCAGGCGCTGGCCAAGACCGGGGCCGCCGATGCGGTCGTCTACCTCGCCATGGAACCGGTACCTGAGCTCGATATGCAGTATCGCGCGCGCATCGTTTCCGAAGTCTTCTCATCGCAAGCCTACAAGATCCCGGATCTGAAGACCTCGCCGAAGCCAAAGGCGCGGCGTCTGGCGGCGGTCAATGTCGCGACGGCGGATGCTCGCGCGGCAAAAGCGGCCACAGAGGGATTGCGCATCGGGGCTGCGATCGGCAGCGGCCTCGCCTTGGCACGCGATCTGGCCAACCTGCCGCCCAACGTGTGCACGCCGACCTACATCGGGAACCGCGCGCAGCAGTTGGCCAAAGAGTTCCCCAGTATCAAGACCAAAGTGCTCGATGAAAGCGGCATCAAGGCGCTGAAGATGGGGGCTTTCCTCGCGGTGACTCAAGGTTCCAAGGAACCTCCGCGTCTGATCGTGTGCGAGTATCGGGGGACGAGGAGCGGTGTCGCGCCGATATGCCTCGTGGGCAAGGGCATTACCTTTGATTCGGGCGGCATTTCGCTCAAGGATCCTCCCGCCATGGACGAAATGAAGTTCGACATGAGCGGCGGCGCCGTCGTCTTGGGTGCCGTGCGCGCGATCGCCGAACTGAAGCTGCCGATCAACGTCGTGGCCATCGTCGCGTCATGCGAAAATATGCCGAGCGGCACCGCCGTGAAACCTGCCGACATCGTGACGACGATGTCGGGTCAGACCGTCGAGATTCTCAACACCGACGCCGAAGGCCGGTTGGTGTTGTGCGATGCCATTACCTACAGCCGCCGTTTCAAGCCTGCGGCAGTGATCGATGTCGCGACCCTGACGGGTGCCTGCATCGTCGCTCTGGGCAACCATGTCAGCGGCTTGATGAGCAACACGCCGGAGTTGGCTCATGAACTGGAATCCGCCGGACTGCGCGCCGACGACCGCGCCTGGCGCCTGCCGATCGGCGAGGAGTACGTCGATCAGCTCAAGAGCAACTTCGCGGATATCGCCAATGTCGGCGGACGCGAGGGCGGCGCCTGTACCGCCGGGTCGTTCCTGGGCAAGTTCGCCAAAGATCTGGCATGGGCACACCTGGACGTGGCGGGGACCGCTTGGGTTAGCGGTGCTCAGAAGGGAAGCACGGGCCGGCCTGTTCCCCTGCTCGTCGATTTCTTGATCCATCGCACCAAGGCCGCATGACCGAACGCGTCGACTTCTACGTCTTGAAAAGCAGCGCCGCACAACAGCGCTGGGCCTTTGCATGCCGCCTGACGGAAAAGGCCTATCTCAAGGATTTGAAAATCGTCATCGTCAACGACACGCTTGCCGATGCGCAGGCGCTCGACGAATTGCTTTGGACTTTCAACGAGCGGTCGTTCGTTCCACACAAGGTATGCGTGGACGAAAAGTCGCTGGACCCGGCAACGCCGGTTCACCTGGTTCTGGAGTCGGCTGCAATACCCGCGGCGGACTTGCTGGTCAATTTGGCGCCAAGGCTCCCAACGCAACTGCAGCGTTACCAGCGCGTCGCTGAAATCATCGACGCCGACGAGGAGCGCAGACGCCAGGGCCGTGAACGTTTCAAGGCCTATCGGGACCTGAAGTTCACGCTGGAGACGCATCAGATTGACGAAGCCGCGGAAGTCTGACTGCCATGGATAAGGCCTACTCCCCTGCGGAAATCGAATCGCGCCTCTACGCGCACTGGGAAGCATGCGGATATTTCGCGCCCGGCGGTAAGGGACCCGCCTATTCGATCGTCATACCCCCGCCGAATGTCACCGGTACGCTGCACATGGGGCACGCATTCCAGGACACCATCATGGATGCGCTCATCCGGTTTCATCGCATGCGCGGCTTCAACACGCTGTGGCAGCCGGGCACCGATCACGCCGGCATCGCGACACAGATGGTGGTCGAGCGCCAACTGAACGCCGCGGGTCAAAGCCGCTTAGGACTGGGCCGCGAGGCATTCATCGAGCGTGTCTGGCAATGGAAGGCGACGTCCGGCGGCATGATCGCCAGGCAGATGCGCCGCCTGGGCGCATCGGTCGATTGGCAACGCGATGTATTCACCCTGGATCCCGCGCTGTCGCAGGCGGTCACCGAAGTGTTCGTGCGGCTGTACGAAGAAGGCCTGATCTATCGCGGCAAGCGCCTGGTGAATTGGGATCCGGTGCTCAAGACCGCCCTGTCCGATCTGGAAGTGGTTGCCGAGGAAGAATCCGGCAGCCTCTGGCACCTGCGCTATCCCTTGAGCGCGGACCCCGGTTATCTGGTGGTCGCGACCACGCGGCCCGAGACCATGCTGGGCGATGCCGCCGTCGCCGTGCATCCGGACGATGAGCGCTATCGGCATTTGATCGGCCGCAAGGTCAGGTTGCCGCTGGCGGATCGCGAACTGCCCATCATTGCCGATGCCTATGTCGATCCGGCTTTCGGCAGCGGCTGCGTCAAGATTACGCCGGCGCATGATTTCAACGACTACGAGGTCGGCCAAAGGCATGGACTGCCCTTGATCAATATCATGACCCTGGACGCCAAGCTGGATGACAGCGTCCCGCGCGCCTACCGTGGCCTCGACCGCTTTGACGCCCGGGAAAAAATCATCGCGGACCTCGACGCGATGGGCCTCGTCGACGCC
>Ga0210406_10005658_pt1 | contig 13049 bp, 12 predicted proteins | sample IncBWC30MmetaG_FD_155454 | JGI IMG/M metagenome (GOLD analysis project Ga0210406, IMG submission 155454) | Forest soil microbial communities from Barre Woods Harvard Forest LTER site, Petersham, Massachusetts, United States - Inc-BW-C-30-M | ecosystem: Environmental > Terrestrial > Soil >...
CCCGCGCTGGTTCGCGCCGCTTCTCATTCCCCCGGTCCTCGTCCTGACCGTTCTCTTCATCATGAAAACATTCGTCTCGCCGGTTTTTGCGCCCAACCGTTTCTTAATCGGCGCCGGATTCGGTTTTGTCGCCGGCTTTTTTGAAGAAATCGGCTGGATGGGCTACGCGTTTCCCAAAATGCGCCGCGCGGGCAACGCCCTAGCTCCGGCAATCCTGCTCGGCCTGCTCTGGGGAGCTTGGCACATCCCCGTCATCGATTACCTGGGAACCTCCACTCCCCACGGTGCTTACTGGTTCCCCTTTTTCCTTGCGTTCACCGCAGCCTTGACCGCCATGCGCGTGCTGATCGCATGGATTTACTCCAACACGAAAAGTGTCTTGCTCGCCCAACTTCTCCACGCCAGCTCCACGGGCTCACTCGTCATCTTCAGCCCTCCTGGCGTAACCGCCGCGCAAGAGGCGCTGTGGTACGGCGTCTACGCAGTCGTGTTGTGGCTCGTCGTCGCCATCGGCGTCGCTATTTTTGGCAAGCGCCTAACGCTGCAAAGCGGCCAGCCTTCTTCAGGCGGGTAAAGCACCCTTGCGTGCCAAAGACGCGCTGAACTTCTCTTCCCAGCGAATTCGCCCCGTCATTTGCATCACCACGAACAGCGTGATGATCGTGCCAATCGTCACCGTCAATCCCGTGAACCCTTCAAAGAAAAACGCGTACGAAAACAGCACCAGGTAGATCAGTTGCGTCAGCCCCGCCTCCACCACGGCGAACCGCAAACCCACCACCAGTCGCAAGTAGCTGACCACCAGCACCACAGAAACGATCGAGGAAATCAGGAATGCCGCATGAATCGAAATATGATCCGCCAGATACGCCAGCAGCAGGTGAAACGCAAAGAACGCGCACGCCAGGAAAAAATAGTTCATCGGGTGCAGATCGTTGCCGCGCAGCGCGGACAGGATGAACACCAGGAAGAAAAAGAAGAACAACGACACAGGCGCGAAATAGCTGATTCGCCCCGCCAGCGGCCCTGGCTGCAACTTCTGCGGCATCTTCAACGCGATGTCGAACCCGGACACCAGATTCTGATAGTTCCACTCCAGCTCCCAGCCGTTTGCCGTCTGCCGTTTTTCCGTCGGTGAAAGTGAATTGTCCGGGAAATCGAAACCGGAAAAGTTCGTTTTCACCAGCAAGTGGAAGTCGCGGGCCTGTGAAATTTCCTTGCCGTCCGTATTGTCGCGCCCAGCCGAACCGTCTGTGTTCGCGCGCGAGAAGGTGTATCGCCAGCTGTCCAGCCCCTGCGAGCGATAAGCTGCATGCAGCTCGGACTTCGCGCCCGCCGCCATCCGGGTCCGCGCCACGGCTTGCGATCCGCTGAGCGTGACCGCCAGCGGCTTGTCATCCAGAAGCAGTTGCACGTTGTCGTACACCGCTTGCTGCGCCGGAAACGGCAGCTGAATCACAAACTCTTCCTCCCGCGCTGTAGGATTCTGAAACGTATAAACCCCGTCGAAGTCCACTGTATACGTGCTGAACCACAGCAGCCCTTTTTGCCGGTAATCGATGTGCAAGCCTGCTTTAACTCGGCTCGCGTCAATCTTCACCAGGTCCGAGCGAAGGTAGCTTTCCGTCCGCGTGGTCTTCTTTCCCTTCTCCTCCACTTCGACTGTCTTTTCTTCTTTCCATTCCCGCGCGATCGCCGGCGGCGCCTGCGCTTGCGGCGCTCCCCACGTCGATGCCACTCGCCCTGACAGCCCGGACTCTGCGTTATACGTCCTGTAGAAAATGGTGGACCCCAGAATGGCCCACGCTACTGCTGTGCACCCAAAGATGAAAGCAATCGCCGCAATCCGCTTGAACATGGTGGTTTGTGCCCCGACTCTCTCCGCCGCTACGCCAATCTACCTCGTACAGTTGGCATTGTCAAGTACTTTTCATTGCAAAGTGCGGATAGTGTGAAGAGGTGTGTTCTGCTCTTCCATTCCTTGTGGCGCTGCCTCTTGGCTGTGCTCCTTCCCGCCACCCAAATTCTCCGTGTAAAATACTCGTGAGCAAAGACCATGAAAACCAGAATCATGTACATCGAGCAAAAAGCCGACGGAGTGAATGGCCCCGCCAGAATTGGCCGAGTAACCTTCTCAAAATCCGGCCGCTCCCTCTACTACCGCGGTCGACGGTTTCAGGCTCTACGTGGAGGCTTCAAAGCAAACTACTTCGACGTCGAATCCCGCGCCGAGTATTGGATCAGTGGGTGCAAGAAACGGGGCGGCGACCGGCTCTACCCTGGCTTAATCGAAATCGATCCCAACGTTCGAGAGGAATACTGGAAAGAAATTCGTGCCCTGCCCCAAAACATCGATCAACCCACCATCAAATGCTCCGGAAAGTACGGCGGCAAATGAAAGCAGCGCTGGCCTAGGCGCTGGTTTCCGCAAACTACACTTTTCAGGACGCGATTTTTGCTTCTTCAGAATCCCCAAACCGCATCCTTTCAACACCTTCCGTAATCATTCGAATTACACACTAAATAAACATTGACAGCCAGTACCTTTTGTGTTACACTCTTTTCGTTGGCATCGTGGCGGAGAAAGGAGCGCCTTCCTTTGTACCTCTCCTTCCTCACCGCCTGCCGCTCGGCCATCGCTGTCCATTCCCCTCCGCTTCGACGTTTGGGCGTCCAGATCGAAGCTCGACTGGGGTTGCGGGGTGGAGATCCCGACTTGGTCGGGACGTGTCGGGCGCGTACTCCCTATCCACCATCTACTTGCCCAACTAAACCCTTTAGATGCAACACTTGCGGGTCTCCCCCGTAACTGTAGCAAACAAAAGACTTACGAATCCAGCTAAGCGCTTTAGATGCAGCACTTACAGAAAACAGGGGGGAGGGGGCCAGTTATTGTTAACCAGATTTCCGATGCCTCTTCGACGCGGTGACGTTGGACGTTCAGATCGAAGCTCAATTGGGGTTGCGGGGCGGAGATCCCGACCTGGTCGGGACGTGGAGACGTTCCATTTCCCGCTCTGCTATTCTGCTCGTCATGGGCAGGACTCGGCCCCTGCCTCGACCGTGCCTGCACTGCCAAGGAGCTCCATGCAGTCCCTTCGACTAAACCCCATCCTCAACACGGACTCCTACAAGCTCACTCACTGGTGGCAATATCCACCGGACACGCGCCACATCTATTCCTACCTCGAGTCGCGCGGCGGCATGTTTGAAGAAACGATGCTCGCCATGCTCCAGTACATCATCAAATCCAGTTTCGCCGGACAGGTTTTCACCCTCGACGACGTCGAAGAGGCGCGCCGCATCGCCCGAGCGCACTTCTCCGGGCATCCCAAAACATTCAACTACGAGGGCTTCAAATCTCTCTATGCAAAACACGGCGGCCGCCTCCCGCTCCGCATCCGCGCGGTCAAGGAAGGCACCGTCGTCAAAACTCACAACGCCCTTATCACCATCGAAAACACCGATCCGGAGTTCTACTGGCTCACCAACTGGGCGGAAACCCTTCTCGTCCAGGTCTGGTATCCCATCACCGTGGCCACTCTGTCTCGTGCTATCAAGCAAATCATCGGCAAAGCCCTGGTCCGCACCGGCGATCCTTCGCTTCTTCCCTTCAAGCTCCACGACTTCGGATTCCGCGGCGTCTCTTCCAAGGAATCCGCCGCCATTGGCGGCGCCGCGCATCTCCTGAATTTTCTCGGCACGGACACACTCGCCGCGATTCAACTTCTGAATCAGTTTTATTCGGCCGATCTCACGGCGCAGAACCCGCTCGATTGCGCCGCTTACAGCATCCCCGCTTCCGAGCACTCCACCATTACCGCTTGGGGCGAAGCGCACGAGCTGGAAGCCTACGCCAACATCCTCGAAAACTGTCCCGAAGGACTCGTCGCCTGCGTCAGCGATTCCTACGACATCTACAACGCGGTCCGCAATCTCTGGGGCGGCGCGCTGCGCGACAGGGTTCTTCAAAGAAAAGGCACGCTGGTGATCCGCCCGGATTCCGGAGAAGCCGTCACAGTCCTCGAGGAACTCTTCAAAATTGTCAGCGAGAAATTCGGCTACGAAGTAAACCGCAAAGGCTGGAAGACCACCGTTCCGTGCGTGCGCTTCATCCAGGGCGATGGCGTCAATTTCTACACGATTCAAAACATTACCGCGCAGCTCACCCGCAGAGGCTGGTCGCAGGACATGTGGAGCTACGGCATGGGTGGCGCGCTGCTGCAGCAAATCAACCGCGATACGCTCAAGTTTGCGTTAAAATGTTCCGCTATCGACCGCAACGGCCAATGGCACAACGTTTACAAAAACCCCAAAACTGATCCGTCGAAAGCCAGCAAGGGTGGCCGCTTCAACCTCATCCAAAACGGCAAGGATTTCGCCACCGTGGAAGTCGTTGAAGGCGCTCCGGTCCCGGCAAACAATGCTCTCGAAACCATCCTCGAAGACGGGAAGCTCCTGCGCGATCAGACTCTTGCCGAAGTTCGCGCCATCGCCTCCTCCTACGACACCTACAATGACGCCCCTTGATCAATTCCCCGAAAACGTAGCGCCGGGCTTGAGCCCGGCAGCATTTTGGCGTGGGTGCGTATTGCAAAGAATTTATTCAGCTGCCGCGCAGCTTGAAACGCTGGATTTTCCCCGTCACGGTCTTTGGCAGTTCGCGGCAAAACCGCACTTCACGCGGCACTTTGTACGATACGAGCCGCGCTTTGACGTGCTCGCAAATTTCCGTCGCCAGCTCTTCCGAGCCCTGCACATTCCCGCGCAGCACGACATGCGCCACAGAATACGACAGCCCTCGCTCATCGGTCGCGCCGACGACGGCGGCTTCGGCAACGTGCGGATGCCCCAGAAGCGCGTTTTCAACCTCCATTGGGGAAACCCACATGCCCGCGACTTTCAGCATGTCGTCCGCGCGCCCGCAGTAGTGGTAGTAGCCGTCGGGATCACAAAAGAATTTGTCGCCGGTCACCACCCACTCTCCGCGTTTCGTGCGCGCCGTCAATTCGGGAATGCGCCAATACTCCGCAAAAGCGCTATCGCCGCGCACCCAGAGATTGCCGATCTCTCCGTCACGCACCGATTCTCCAATGTCATCCACAATTTTGACTTCGTAACCCGGCACGGGAAATCCGCAACTGCCCGGCTTGCATTTCCCGGGACGGCTGGAAATAAACATGTGCAGCATTTCCGTCGATCCGATTCCATCCAGGATCTCGAGCCCGAACCGTTTTCTCCAGCGCTCAAAAACCTCAACGGGGAGCGCTTCACCGGCAGAAACGCACTGCCGCACGGAAGAAAAATCCGCGTCGCAATTCTTCTCTTCCGCTTCGCGCAGAATCGCCGCGTAAAATGTGGGGACAGCGAAGAAAATGGTTGGCCGGCGGCGTTTCATCAGCTCGATCACGCGATCCACCTTCGTGCGTTCTGGATTCAAGACTGTACATGCGCCGGCAGACAGCGGAAAATACATTCCGTTTCCCAGGCCATAGGCAAAAAACAATTTCGACACGGAGAACGTGACGTCCTCCTCGCGGAGATCGAGCACGCCGCGCGCGAAACCCTGGCTCGTCACCAGCATGTCAGCATGGCGATGCACCGCAGCCTTCGGCGTCCCGCCGCTTCCCGACGTGTAAAGCATGAAAGCGGGATCGCCCGGCAAAGTGTCCGCCGCCGCGAGTTGTTCACTCGCTGTCGCGATCCATTCGTTCCACTTTGCGCACGATACGCCGTGCAGATTTATTTTTCCCTCGCCTACGACGACAATCGGCACCTGCGGGAGCACGCTCGATGCCGGCAAGAACTCCGCGAGCGCTTCGGAATGAATAATCGCGGCGCGCGGCTCGCTATTTTCGAGGTAATGAATGTAGTCGGAAGATCGTGCGAAGGGATTCACGGGAACCGCGACGGCGCCGATTTTCGCCGCACCGAAAAATGTGGCGATGAACTCCGCCGAATCCGGCAGCACAATCACAACGCGGTCGCCACGGGAAACACCTAGCGCGCGCAGGGCATTCCCAGCGCGATTCGCGAGCGCGGCCAGTTCTCCGTAACTTACTTCGCGCGGTTCGCCGACAATGGCGATGCGCTCAGGATGCAGCGTGGCCGGCGCATCCAGAAAATGAGCCGCGACATTGAAGGATTGAGGGAATTTCCTGCTCGCCGATTCTTCGGATGAAATCACGCCGAGCCTTCAGTCCACGCCGATGTCTTCGTTCCAAATTTCCGCGTGGTCCGCAACGTACCTTGCAAGCATTTGAATGCATTCTTCGGACCGCAAGTCGATAACTTCGGTGCCGTTCTCACGTAGCCAGTCGATGCCGCCGCGAAAATTTACGGACTCGCCGACAACCACCCTCCCAATGCCAAACTGGCGGATCAGACCGCTGCAATACCAGCAGGGAGCAAGCGTCGTCACCATGATTTTGTCGCGGTAACTTCGCTGCCGGCCCGCTTTGCGAAACGCATCCGTTTCCCCGTGCGCCGAAGGATCGCCGTCCTGCACTCTGCGGTTGTGGCCGCGTCCGAGAAGTTTTCCGTCGCGTCCGAATAGCGCCGCGCCGATGGGAATTCCTCCTTCGCTGAGGCCGAGGCGCGCTTCTTCCACTGCTGTTTTCAGCATGGCGAGATACTTCTCTCGATTTCCTTCTGCGTCCGTGCCCATTTGCTCCCGCTCCTGAGTTCCTTGCCCCATCACTTCATTTGCCTGCACCAGTCACTGGAAACATCCAGCTCAAGAGAAGGTGTGTTGGCCAATAAAGAAGCGCGACTGCTCCAACAAAAATTACGGCAAGATGCACAGGAGCAGGTCCCCAGGAGCGATGAAAGAGCGGATCCTGATACGCATAATTCATATTGAACCCCGAGGGCAAAAACCGCGAAGCAACGAAGAGCGCGGCCGCAATTGCTGCTTGCAGTGCCAGAGCGCGGCGGTCGTATCCTATTTTGCGCATGGCCCAGAGTAGCGCCAGCGGAAGTCCGATGTGAAAGGTCGAAAGCAGCCGCGCCCACAGCGGCACGCGGGCATCCCACATGTACTCCGTCCCGCCGACCAGAAACCGTCCGGTCAGGAGGCGCCAGCCAACATCGATGGACCAAAGGATTCCGGCCGCTAGTGAGCTGACCGCCTGGCTCGATATCAACAAGGAACTTCCCCACCACAATCCCGCGCAGCCGAGGATCACGGCGATATCGCATAAGTGCAGCAGATTGGCCCAACCCCACACGCGTATGTAGGTTGGCAGCCACACAATTGTCCACAGGAGGCCAACCCAGCGCAGCACCGGAAACGCGGTTGTGGCATTGGTCATGCATCATCTCCGCTTGAAGCTTGCGTTGCGGCACAGCCTACCATAGGCGGTGGAATCCTCGCGCCATCGATTGAGTGCGTTCGAATGGACGGAGCCGGAAGAACCTATTTGCCGATCAATGGACACCAAAATGGAGCTTGGTGTCACACGGCTGAATCCCTAACATGCTGCGGCATGACCAGGCGAGCCTCCGGAGATGCGGTAAAAACCGATCAACTAATGGGATGGCTGCGGCAACGCGAGGAAGAGATGGCTGGGCTGCTGGCAGCGCTGGTGGCGATACCGTCAGAGAACCCGCCGGGGAAAAATTATCGCGCGTGCGCGGATCTTCTTGAAAACCAGCTGCGGCAATGTGGTCTCGAATGTGAGCGCCTGGAAGCCGGTGAGTTGAAAAGTAGCAAGGGTGATACTCCCATCTGTCTGGTTGCCAATTACGGACGGGGCGAACGCGTTCTCTACTTTCACGGACATTACGATGTGGTTCCGGCACAGTCGCAGGAGCAATTTCAGCTTTCGCGCAGAGACCATTTTTTGTTTGGCCGTGGTTCCTGCGACATGAAGGGCGGGATTGTGGCCATGCTCTATGCGATTCTTGCGCTGAAGGATTGCAGTGCAGGACTTGACGGTCGTATTGCGTTGACTCTGGTTCCCAATGAGGAGACAGGGGGCGAAGGGGGCTCGGCATGGCTGGCGGCGCAGGGACGACTGGGCCGCGGCGGTATTGGCATGCTGCTGGCAGAGCCGACCAGCGGCGCGGTCTGGAACGCGAACCGCGGGGCCATTTCGATGCGCGTTCGCGTGCTCGGGAAATCCGCGCACGTTAGTTTGCAGCACCAGGGCGAAAACGCGTTCGAACGAATGAGCGAAGTTGTTCGGCAGCTGCAGAAATTGAAGCAAGAAGTGGAACAAAGAACGACAATGTTCAATGCCGGTGCGGAACTTGCAAGGGGTTCGATTCTGATGCTGGGGGGACAAAGCGGCGGGGGCACCAACTTCAATGTGGTTCCGGAGGAGTGCTGGTTCACCATCGACCGGCGAACCAATCCCGAAGAAGACCAAGCGGAGGAAAAACGGAGGCTGATCGCCACACTGCAAGGTTGCAAGAGCGACGGCATCCCGCTCGAATGGGAAATATTGCAAGAAGGGCAGTCCTCGTCGTGCCGTGAGGAGGAGCCGCTAGGCCAAACGCTGGCTCGCAGCGTACGAGCTGTTACAGGCGAGGCGCCACATTTTGAGATGTGCCCTGGCCTCCTGGAAATTCGCTACTATGCCGGACAAGGCGTCCCTGCGTACGCTTATGGTCCTGGGCGGCTTGAGGTGGCGCACGGACCAGACGAATTTGTCGATCTGCGAAGAATAATCGATTGCGCCGCGGTCTATGCGCTGGTGGCGTTGGATATGCTTCATCGCTGAGCCTGCCGGGGCCCAAGCGCGTCCTGTCGTTCGGCATTGTGCCGAGTGACTAACTTTGCGATAGTGGGGAGGTTGCAGGGGAAAACGGATGAAGGAAGCGACGGACTTATCCTACCTTTCAGCTCTCTATTACACGGCGGCAGTGCTTCTGATTTTGACGGCTGTTTTTGCCGCAGTGAGCAAGAGCTGGGGGATGGCGGGGGTGTGTTTCATTTTGGGAAGTGTTCTGCTTGGTTACCTTGTACGAGCGCCGAAGAAGCGGGAATAGGGCTCTAAATTATTGAATTATAATGTATTAAGAGGCGTCAGGGAGACTTTGAACTTCCTGGCCCATTTGCCAGCTACTGGCCCTTCGTACTATTGAAGTCTTTCAGAGATTTGCCGATGATTCCGAAGTATGCCAACCCTTTATTTTTGCCAACCCCACGCGAAAAACCAGGGCATGCTTCGCGCCGTTTTGTCTGTCAACGAGTGTGAACGCGTGGTCAGCGAGCACCCTGCCACCTATGTTGGCGATCAGTTCCCCAAGTTGGCCGACGAGCAAGGGGCGGCAAATGATTTCGCCGTGCTGAACTTCCCGCCGAATGAGGTCCCGGCAGGCTGGCGACCCGGCTACTACCGGCTGGACTCCGACCTGACCAGACTCAACGAATCTCTGCTGGCACTTTCACGCTAATACCCAAGCGGTTTCTTCCAAAGGGCAGCCGTTCGAGGACCTCGCCGGCGGGTTATTTCCAATCACCCGTGGTTGCGAGGAGTTGTAAACCGATGGCAAAGGAATTGTGCTCCACGGGCTCGCAGTAAACGACTCGGGCCCTAGCTCGGAAATCGCCTGGGAGCGCCCACAAATTCAGCCGCTCATTTAATCTTAAGGGATTATTTGAGACCACGCGCGCGCCGTGGGCGCTTATGTTTTCCGTGAGGCCTTCCTGCGTACGATGACGCACATCCAGGCTGCAGAGATCGACTCTTACGGTCAAGGGAACACGTTCTTCAAACCGCCGCGCAACTGCTTGCATGAGACACCCCCACGGCTCAGGTAAACGGAGAGGGTTGGGTGTTCGAGGGCGGGAACGACGGCTCCTATAATAATCCTGGCAGTACCGGTATTGCCAGCGATTTTGCGAAAGAGCGTCGACACGCCATGGATATTGGCGAACCGGATACACGATGGTACTGCAGGTCTATCGACGCCTCCGGAAGCGAACAGGAAAATTAGCTCAATTCAGAGAATTCTAAGGTTACCGCTTCCCTCTCTGGAGTAGTTACCCCCGGTTGTGTCAGTCAGAACGACGAATTGGAGGTTGCCCGTGAAATCATTTAGTTTGTTGAAGATACCTGTGCTCGTGGCAGGTTTTGGGGCCTTGCTGTTCTTCGCCCCCGCCTGTAAAGCGCAATCAGAAGTGAATCCGGACCATTTCGATGGCACGGATCCGTGGGAGATAGCTGTCCGGCGATCGGTGAGTCCGAAAGCCAAGATTGGGCCGGCGTCGGGTTCCTACCAGGCCGAGAACAAGAAGGCTGGTTCGGCTGCGAGCCTGCAACTCGCCGCGGCACGCGAGGTCCCGAAATCCGCGCATCACACTGTGGTGGCGGTTCGGGACAAGCGCAAGACGGCGGTCCTCCCATCCGATAAGAAATAGCCAGTGGCAACGCCAGGCGGCCACACCAAAGCCGCCTTGTGGTGTTGCCAATTGGAGTTGAGAACTGGTTGCCCTTAGCTTGCGACGGGCAGCCAGTTCTGCAACACGTTCTGAGAATTGCCCGGGACTTCTCCAAACATCAACCCCATCCCAAGATGGGCATGGGAATAGACGACAGTCGCGGCGCTTCGAAGACGCGTGTGCCGAACCGGCGTCTACAAATTTCAGTGACTTAGGCGCAGAAATCCAAGTACCATCTTGCAAGTTCCCAATCCATTTCAGCGTGGGGAAAGAATGCCTCCAGAAGGCCTGCGTCGCAGCAGCCGAATTCCGAAAGAAATTGGAATTTTGTTGGTCGGCAGCGACATGGAAGGCAAGATGTTTTCCGAGCAGACCAAGACGGTCGTGCTAAGCCGCCATGGCGCGGGCATTGTTTCACAATACGCACTTTCCGCAGAGCAAGAGTTAATCCTTCGCCGGCTCGATACCAACAAAGAAGCTGAAGTTCGCGTCGTCGGCAATCTCGGCGCTCATGGCAAGAGCTACACCTATGGCGTAGCCTTCCTGAACCCAGAGACGGACCTCTGGGACATCAAATTCCCCGGTATGACGGACTCCGAAAAAGAGGCCAGCCACGTGCTGCTCCAATGCAGTGGCTGCAAGGCCAAGGAGATGGTGCAGCAAAGCGATTTGGAATCGGACGTATACCTCGTCAACGAAGGAATTGTACGCACTTGCAAGAGTTGCGGATCGTCGACGTTCTGGAAGCGGCCTATTGACGATACCGGTGATAAACCGCTTCCATTGGAGGCAGCCCCCGCAGAAGCGGAGGAAAAAGAAGAGCCCGTTGAGAATCTTCCGCCGGCGTCACTGGAACCGGAGACTGCCCCTCAACCTGGAGCGCGCGTCGAAAACAGGCGGAAGCATGTGCGCACGAGGGTTAGCTTCCAAGCTTGCGTCCGGAGTTTTACATTCGGAGACGATATCGTGTCGTGCGAGGATATGTCCCGCGGCGGACTGCGGTTCAAGAGCCGGAAGGAATACGTTGCGAAAACCGAGGTGGAAGTGGCCGCGCCCTACTCGCCGGGTGCACACGCGATATTCGTCCGAGCGCAAATCGTGCATGTTGAAGAACTGAAGGAGGAAAGAAGATTCCGCTGCGGGGTCTGCTACGCCAAGTCGTGACGGCGCAGACCTTCCTGTTTCATGAGTTCGACGCTTCCTGACTTATTTCAACGAAGCCTCAATTTTGTTCTTGAACTCCCTGGCCTTGGCAATCGCGGCGGGTTCGTCCACGGTAAGCAGTTTTTTGTCTCGCATCACCATGCGGCCGCCGATGATCACCATCTCGATGTCGCTTCCCTTTAGCGCATAGGCCAATTGCGTATAGACGTCGTACATCGGCACGGCGTTTGGGGCATCGAGGCCGAGCAAAATAATGTCGGCTTTCTTGCCCGCTTCAAGCGAGCCAATTTCCTTTTCCATATGCAGGGCCCGCGCGCCCTCGATGGTGGCCATCTCGACAACCGTTTTCGCGCCCAGCGCTCGCGGGTCCATTTTAGTGATTTTTTGAAGCTTCGCCGCGAGGTCCATTTCTTCCATCAAGTTCAGATCATTGTTGCTGCCTGCTGGGCTGTCCGTGCCGAGGCCGACGGCCATGCCGGCGGCTCGCTCTTCGATCACGGGGGCGACGCCACTAGCCAGCATCATGTTGCTCGAAGGATTGTGAACGCAACCTACCTGCCGCAGGGCGAGGATTTTGCGGTCCGTTTCATCCACCCAGATGCAATGGGCCGCGAGTACGTCCGGGCCGAGAATTCCAAGTTTGTCGAGATACTGTACCGGCGTGGTGCCATTTTTCTCGCGGCTGTCGTTTAACTCTTTCTTCGTCTCCGCAATGTGAATCAGGACCGGGGCATTGTATTTCCTGGCGAGCGCGGCGGAATCCTGCAGTGTGGCTTGGGAGCAGGTGTACATCGAGTGAGGCGCAACCGCGGCATGAATCAGGGGATCGCCTTGCCAGCGCTTCAGGAATTTTTCCGTGTACTCAAGCATGGCGGCGTTGTTCTTATTGTCCGGAGCAGGAAAGTCGAGGATGGTCTCGCCTAGAACGCCGCGCATTCCGGCAGCCTTTGTCTCTTCGGCGATGGCATCCTCGAAGTAATACATGTCGGCGAACGTGGTGATGCCGCCGCGGATTTGTTCAGCCGCGGCGAGCCGAGTGCCCCAGCGTACAAACTCCTCGTTTACATTCTTGGCTTCGGCCGGAAAAATGAATTTCGTCAGCCATTCTTCCAGGGTTACATCATCTTTCAGACCCCGAAATAAGGTCATCGGCACGTGCGTGTGGCCATTAATGAATCCCGGAAGGATTAACTTCCCCTTCGCGTCGATTAGCTGCTTCGCCACATGTACATATTTGTCGATGGCTGCGGGACTGGACGGCTCGACGGCGACAATCAGGTCTCCTTGCACGGCTACTATTCCGTTTTCGAAGATTCGATGCGGTGTATCCATCGTTACGACCGTGCCGCCCGCGATAACCAAATCCCAGACGGGTTCCGGCGCTGACTTCTGTTTCCCCAGTCTCTGAGCCTGTTTGTGCTTTGCTGTCGCCTGCGCGGCAACAACGGGTTGAAAGAGAAAGAACTTCAGGACAAGAACTACGAGGACAACTAAA
>Ga0210406_10005659_pt1 | contig 13047 bp, 13 predicted proteins | sample IncBWC30MmetaG_FD_155454 | JGI IMG/M metagenome (GOLD analysis project Ga0210406, IMG submission 155454) | Forest soil microbial communities from Barre Woods Harvard Forest LTER site, Petersham, Massachusetts, United States - Inc-BW-C-30-M | ecosystem: Environmental > Terrestrial > Soil >...
CATTACTGCGTTTCCTCACTTTTCTTCGAACAGTTTCATTCGATGGTTCACAGTAGCCGCGAACTGCGCTTGCAACAAGATGGCAGATATGCCATTGTAGGTAGGCATTTACGCCATCGCTCGAACGCACTGGTTCAGGAGAAACTGCAATAGTCAACGTCACGGTGCTGTTTTTGAAGGAAACCTTCTCATCCACCGCCGTGGGGCCGATGGAAGTCTTTCGCCACGCTGGCACGCTGTGGAACATTCTTACCGGCAAATCCCAGCACCCCTATTTCCAGGTAACGACTGCCTCCGCGGATGGCGGCTCGGTCGAATGTGATGGCCCCATCTACATCAAGCCGACGGCGGCGATCCGCGAAATTCGGAAGACTGATCTGATCTTCATTCCCACCACTGGACTCGGCATCGACGACGTGGTCGAGCGCAACGCACCGGTTGTTCCCTGGCTCAAGCGTTGGCACAAGCGGGGAGCCGCCATCGCCAGCGTATGTTCTGGCGTGGGCCTGGTCGCCGAAACCGGCATGCTCGACGGCAAACGCGCCACCACGCACTGGGCTCTAGCCGAGCGCTTTCGCGAAAAATACCCCAAGGTGAAGTGGATGCCCGAGCTCATGGTGACCGAGGATCGCGGCTTCTTCTGCGGAGGCGGCGTGCACGCGGCGCTCGATCTCAGCCTCTACTTGGTGGAGAAATTCTGTGGACACGAAATTGCCTTGGAGAGTTCGAAAGCGCTGCTCATCGAGACTCCGCGGGCGTGGCAGGCGGGCTTTGCCGTGATCCCGTTGAAGACCGAACACAACGATGAAGCGATCTCCCTTGCGCAGGATTGGTTGCACCAGAACTTCCATCGGACCTTTCCGCTGGATGCTCCAGCACGACGCGCGGGCATGAGCCTGCGCAATTTCGTCCGCCGTTTTAAGGAGGCAACGGGAGATACCCCGCTGGCTTATCTGCAAAAATTGCGGGTGGCGGCCGCCAAGCGCTTGCTCGAAAACAATCACCGCAGCATGCAGGAGATCAGCGACGCGGTCGGCTATCAGGACGTTGCTTTCTTCCGTTCGCTGTTTCAACGGCACACTGGCGTCTCGCCCAGCGCGTATCGGGAGAAGTTCGGAGTTTAGGGGATCTGTTTGAGCATACCCTGACCAGTCATTGCAATTAACGTACTAACTTCTCGGAGGACCTGAGGACTTATGGATATCCGATCCGTTCAAAAGCCATTGAAAGATCAATACCGCCGCGATCCACAAAGTTCGCGCATCACTCTCACCGCGAAAGGCACCGAAAACGCGACTCCGTTGTCATGTTCCGTAGACATCGGTCGCGCGATTTACGCGGCCGAAGCCCATAAGGGAGTCGGCGGCACCGGCACGGCCGCGTGCTCCGGCGACCTGCTCATTGGCGCACTCGCGGCGTGTGCTCAATTGACCTGCCAACTGGTCGCGACCGCCATGGGGGTTCCAACCCAGCACATCGAAGTCACTGTCAACGGCGACATGGATCTGCAGGGAACGCTAGGCATTTCGAAAGAGGTGCCGGTCGGCTTCGAGGCCATTCGCCTGCAGTTCAACCTGGACGCGCCGCAAGCAACGCCAGAACAGCTCAAGGCACTGCAGGAGAAGACGGAGCAGTACTGCGTCGTCTTGCAGACCCTGTTGCATCCGCCCAAGATTGAGAGTCACTGGAGCACCTCGACAGGCGTGTAGTTCATTCGCAGTCGAACGTGGAAGTTTTGTTTGCGACTCGCTGGATGCGAGCGCCATCCAACCACATACCCACGCCTGGAAACCAAACATGCGGAGCCCTTCATGGAAAAAGTCAATATCGCCGACAAGTTCTCGAAAATCACTGACTTCTGGAAACCTTACATCGCTGCCGAGTTGAACGGCCAGAGCGTGAAGCTCGACAAACTCAAAGGCGAGTTCGTTTGGCACCATCACGAAAACGAGGACGAGATGTTTTTTGTTGTAAAGGGTCGATTCCGCATGGAACTCCGCGACCAGAACATCTGGCTCGAAGAGGGTGAGTTTCTGGTGGTGCCGCGCGGCGTGGAGCATCGCCCGGTTGCCGAAGAGGAGTGCTGGATCGTGCTGTTCGAGCCAAGCACAACGTTAAACACCGGGAACGTGCAGAATGAGCGAACCCTGCACGAACTCGAGCACGTTTAGGCAGCTTCAGAAGCCGAGCCTCAAGGCATCTCGTCCGTGGTAGTTCTTGGAACTCTCCGCTACACTGCCTGCGCGAGGTGCCCGTGCTCGGATCCAGACCCATCGTTACCTTCCTTCCAACCCGCGACAAAGGCAAGGCCAAAGCCTTCTTCGCCGATGTCCTCGGGCTGCCCTTTGTGAAAGATGACGGCTTCGCCCTGGTGTTCGACGCGAACGGAATCATGCTGCGCATCGCCACCACTCCGAATTTCACGCCCCAGCAAGGCACTGTGCTCGGCTGGCAGGTCGAAGACATCGCCGGCACCGTTCGAGGCCTCATCGAGCGTGGCGTTCATTTTGAGCGCTTCGGCATGCCACAGGATGAGCTAGGCATCTGGACCGCGCCCGGCGGTGATCAGGTCGCGTGGTTCAAGGATCCGGATGGGAACCTGATATCGTTATCTCGGCATGTATCGAAGTGATGCCAAACCTCATCCAATTCCCGACCATGGAACTTATTGTTTATTCTGCCTACTGGTGCCCGGACTGCCGGGTTGCCAAACGCTTTCTGAACCAACACAACATCCCCTTTAAAGACATCGACATCGAAACCACACCCGGGGCGGCCGACGAGGTGATCAAGCAGACCGGCAAGCGCGCCATCCCGCAGTTCGTGATCGATGGCGAGTGGGTGCAGCCTTACCGGCCCGGAAAGGGCTTCTTGTTCGAAGAGATGGGTGAGCGACTCAGGATCGATAAGTAGAAGTGACTTGGTCGCTACTTGAGTCGTGCCCAATGTTCGATTTAAAACAATTCTGCGTGCTATTGGTGCTATGATCCCTCGATAGTTCTGGGGTTTCACCCGCACTCCAGGCCCTTGCTAGGCGATGACGTTTTGATGCCCGCGGATCCGTTCGGGCAGGCGAGGAGCCTCATGAAATCGCCGTACGGTCTGTCAGGTGAGTGTCACGCGTGCAACCGGCGTTCGAGTGATTTCTTCTGCGCGCTCTCGGCCACCTCGCTGAAGGCCTTCGACGAGATCAAACACCCCGCAGTGTTTCCCGAAGACGCGGTCATTTTTGTGGAAGGCCAGATCGCACGGGGAATCTTTTTGCTGTGCGAAGGACAGGCCAAGCTCTCAACGACGTCGCGCGAAGGGAAGACTCTGATTCTGCGCATCGCGAACGCGGGCGAAATGCTGGGCCTGCATGCGATCATCACCGGCAACCCTTACGAGCTGACGGTAGAAACGATGCGCCCGAGCCGGTTGACATTCGTGGAAAGGAACGACTTTCTGCGCTTTGTCAAACAGCACAATGACGCGTGTCTGCAAACCGCCCGACAGATCAGCCGCGACTGCCAGCATGCCTACGATGTGGTCCGTTCCCTTGGTTTGGCGCATTCTGCCTCGGGCAAGATCGCAAAGTTCCTGCTGGAGTCAGCAGCGGACGGGCTGGTTACGAACGGAATCGTGCGGACGACGCTCGCCCTCACTCATGAAGAGATCGCGCAACGCACAGGCACCAGCCGGGAGACAATCACGCGCATCCTCTCAGATTTCCGAAAGCGGAACATCGTGGAGCTGAAGGGATCACGTTTGACCATCCGGAACAAGATGGCGCTGGAGCGCATGGGGGCCGCCTAGATTGGCGGAGTTCTAGGCGACGAGTCGAGACAGCGTGCCGAGATATAACGCCGCAAGTCCAAATCGATCTTAGAAGCGTAACCCGCAGGGCAGACCTCACTAAGAGGCGCTTTCTCAGGTAGTTCCGGGAAACCGGACACGCCAGAACACCTGAAACTGTCGCGCACTCCAGGCTTGAGTACGGCTCGCGCGAGATTCCCGATTCCCTTTTCAAGTGCGAACGCTGTCCCACCATGGGAGCATCCCCGCCTGTACACCACCTTCGGTGTCTTGGGGAAAGCACTGAAGAAATGGAAGATAAGGGCAGACAGTATCAATCCCTGGCCCTTCGTCTTCCCCCAGCTGGAGCCGGTTCCGCGGACGTGGAATGTCTGAGCAAGAACAGCAACCGGTCGAACCCGTCGAGGCGCATCAACCTGAGCTCGACATCGCAGGCGAGACTTGGATTCGTGTGGTCCAGTTGGCGGCCGGCATCCTCGTGCTGATTGGCGCGGGCGTGCTCGTGGACCGCTATGCGCCCCAACCTAACGCAGCATTGCAGCAGGAAATCGCCGAGCTCCACCAGCATGTCCAGCAACTCGAGCAATCGCAAGGCATGCCGGCGAGCGTGCTCAACGACTATCGCGATTCGATCTGCTACATCTATGGCGTTTACAACGTGGGGTTCCCGGGTCAGCCTGCAAAGCTGCGGGCCCGGGTTTCGGGGACGGGCTTCGTGGTCGGGCAGGGCTTGCTAGCGACCAACCGCCATGTGGCCGAGCCGTGGTACGGCGATGCCGAGGCAGAAGTGCTGATCCGCCACGGCGCAACGCCCACGCTCGAGAAGCTGATCGCGTTCTTTCCCCAGTCGCCCACACCGATAGAAATTATCCCGACCGTCGTATCCCAGACGAACGACCTGGCGGTCCTGCACCTGGAGTTCACTGCGTTCACCAAGAAACTGAAACCTCTGCCCCTGGCGAGTAAGCCGACGGCTCCGGGCGACGTGGTGACTGTCATTGGATATCCGATGGGAGTGGCTGGCATGGTGGCGAAGTCACCGACGAAGGTCTACGATCGGCTCGCTTACCGGCATGACGACATTGGCGCGGCCAACGAACTGGCTGCGTTGTCCCTGATCCGGCCTTCGGCGACAGTAGGGCACCTGGGTGATGTGGTCGGCGACAAACTGATTTATGACGCGGGCACTGCGCACGGCGGCAGCGGCGGTCCGGTCTTCAACTCACGCGGTGAAGTGATTGGCGTGAACTCGGCGTTCATCGACGGCTTCTCGGGAGGCACGCTGGGCATCGCGGCACAGGCATTGAAGCCGCTGCTGGTAGCTGCCGAGAATCGCGTGCCCCAGACTGACGTATACATCGGCGCGCCGGCTACGAACGTGAAGGCGCAGGCGAAGACCGTCGAAACCCACGCAGCCAGCCCTGCTCCCGCACATGTTCTTCCTCAAAGCGCCGTAAGCGCGCGGCCATAATGGCGTGGCGTCCCAGGTAGCCGACAATCTTTTTGGGGTCAGAGCGATCCACCACGGGCAGCCTGCCCACGTTGCGGCCTAACATCTTCGCGGCAGCTTCGGACAGCGATTCGTCTGGGTAGGTCACTACCAGGTCGTCGGTACCGGCTTCAAGCGCGCTGACCGCACCCGTCAGGTTCTCTTCGAGGGCGCGCAGAATGTCGCCGCGCGTGATGATGCCGCGCAGCTTGCCTCCTGCATCCACCAGAAACAAGCCTTCATGGCGGCTTACAGCTGGATCGCGTCTTGCGATGCGGTCGGCCAGGTCTGACACCATCACTTCGGCCGGAATCACTGGGGCATTCTTGTCCATCATCTCGCCCACGCTCAGCTCGTGCAGAACGTCGGACTCGTAGTCCTGGTGAATGCGCAGGCCGCGGCGGGCAAGTTTCTCGGTCATGATCGAGGAGGCCGGCATCAGCCACATCGCGACGCCGTCGGCGAGGACGCTGACGAGCATGAGCGGGAGAACCGCGTTGTAATCGCGCGTGATTTCAAACGCGAAGATGATGAAGGCGAAGGTGGCGCGGGACGCTGCGCCAAAGACAGCCCCCATTGCGACGAGCGCAAAGGCCGCAGGGGAAAGATTCGCGGCGGGCCAGATGCGATCGGCAACCAGCGCAAACGCCCCGCCCATGGCTGCGCTCGACATGAACATGGGAGCGAGCAGTCCTCCCGAGGTGCCCGAGCCGAGCGAAATCACGAGCGCCGCCGACTTCGCCAGCAGCACTACCAGCAGCAGCTTCAGCGCCAGCTGACCGTTCAGAATGTCGCTGATGGTGTCGTAACCCACGCCGAGCACGCGCGGGACAAAATATCCGATGACGCCGAGGCCAAGCGCGCCAATGGCGGGCCACCAACGTTCATCAACCGGCAGCTTGTCGAACTGATCTTCCACCCAATAGAGAAGCTTGCTGAAGCCGACCGCCGCCAATCCGCAGAGCAATCCGAGCACAAGATAGAAAGGCAAGGCGCGTGGAACGTTGAAGTCCGTGTGCGCGACCGTGAACATCGGCCCCGCGCCCAGCAACTGCATATGCACGGCGGTGGCCAGCGTGCTCGCAATCACCAGCGGAATGAACGAGCGCGACTTGAATTCGAACAGAAGCAATTCGATGGCGAGGATGACGCCGGCGATCGGTGTGTTGAACGTAGCGGACATGCCAGCGGCTGCGCCGCACGCAAGCAACACTTTGCGTTCGGAGGCGGTGGTGTGAAGCACTTGGCCCACGAGCGAGCCGAGCGCGCCACCGGTCTGGATGATGGGACCTTCGGCGCCGAAAGGGCCTCCGGTGCCGATGGCGATGGCTGCGGAAATCGGCTTCAGGATCGCGACCCGCGGCTGGATGCGGCTGCAATTGACGAGCACCGCTTCCATCGCCTCGGGGATGCCGTGTCCCTTGATCTTCGATGACCCATACTTGGCGAGCAATCCAACGATCAGGCTGCCTATCACTGGAGTGCCGATCACCCAGGGGCCGAGATGATTGAGGCGCGCGCTGGTGAATTGATCGTTGAAGCGATGGAAGAAGAAGATGTTGGTGAAGAGCCCGATCAGGCGGTACAGGATGTATGCCACGCCGCCGGCGAGCAGGCCGATAACGGCGGCGAACAAAGAGATCAGGCCCAGGCGGAACTGGGCAGGATGATGCGCGGGCAAACTGGGCCGCGTGGCGCCCGTCACCTTTGTGCGCGCGCCATCCCCATCAACACTGTGCCTGGGCAGATTCGAAGAATCAGTCTCGGACATCGGTCGGTATGGTCATCTCCCGTTCCCAGCAGAAGCCCGTGTTCTCCGGCTGGAGTTTTGGGCTTGATGCATGGCACGACGGAGCGCCTCGACCAACGCCGGTCCCGCCGAGCGCAATTCGGCCCGGTGGTGCAGCGACAGATCACGCAAGACCTTCTCGCCTTTCGGAGTCAGTTCCAGAAACACTTCGCGGCGATCGGCGCCACTCGTTTGCCGGCGCACATATCCGGCTTTGGAGAGGCGATTCACGAGCTCGACCGCGCTGTGATGCTGGACGTGCAGGCGCGCCGCGAGTTCTCCAATGCGCGGCCGCACGTCTCCGGGTAAGCCCTTCAAGGCGAGCATGAGCTGGTGGTGTCTTGGCTCCAGACCCACGGCACGAACTGCCTGTTCACTCATTGCGAGAAAGAGGCGAATCTGAAAACGCAGCTCCGCCAGGGACTCGTAGTCCGACAGGGTGAGTTTCTTCATGCCGCGGATTATATCGTACCCTGACTTAAACCCATCTCTATCGTAGCACGATATTGTATCGCGATGCACGCTGCGTGGCAGCGAAGGAGAACGGCTTTCGCGAACACCGCAGCCTTTTGCACCATTCACCACAAAGGCCCGAAGGTTCACGAGGGAAAGCCCTGCGTCGAGCCTGCGTCCTTGCGAACCTTCGTGTGACTTTGTGTCCTTGGTGGTTTGTCGGTTTCTGGCGACCTTCCTGGCAGAGGATCGGTTAAACTTCTTAAGTTCCCTGATCATCTTTTTCCGAACTGGAGCGGAGCGTTCATGATTCCACGCTACACCCGGCCTGAAATGGCGCGCATCTGGAGCGAAGAAAACCGATTTCGTACCTGGCTTGCGGTCGAAGTGGCCGCGACTGAAACTCTGGCGGCAGCTGGCATGGTGCCGAAGGACGCCGCACACGCCATCCGCGAGCGCGCGGACTTCCGGCTCGAGCGCATTCAGGAGATCGAGGCCGAGGTGCGCCACGACGTAATCGCCTTCACCACGGCGGTGGCGGAGATCGTGGGGCCCCATGCGCGCTGGTTTCACTATGGCCTGACGTCGAATGACGTGGTGGACACCGCGCAGGCGCTGCTTATCAAGCAGGCATCGGAGATCATTGCGAGCGATCTGGAACGGCTGGCGGAAGTGCTGGAGCGGCGCGCGTGGGAGTTCAAAGACACGCCGCAGATCGGGCGCACGCACGGGATCCACGCGGAGCCGATCACGTTTGGATTCAAGCTGGCCAATTGGTACTCCGAGACGCAGCGCAACATTGCGCGTTTTCGAGAAGCGGCCGAAGGACTGCGGGTGGGCAAGTTCTCCGGCGCAGTGGGGACGTTTGCGCATCTGTCACCGGAACTGGAAGAAAAGATGTGCGCGCGGCTGGGACTGAAGGCGGCGGATATTTCGTCGCAGGTGATCCAGCGCGACCGGCACGCGATGTATCTCTCGGTGCTGGCGGTCATTGCTTCGACCCTGGATAAGATTGCGACTGAGATCCGCCACCTGCAGCGCACCGAGGTGCGCGAGGCGGAGGAGTTCTTCAGCGAGAAGCAAAAGGGGTCGTCGGCGATGCCACACAAACGGAACCCGGTGACCTGCGAGCAGATCAGCGGATTGGGGCGCGTAGTGCGCTCGAACGCACAGGCCGCGTACGAGAACGTACCGCTCTGGCACGAGCGCGACATTTCGCATTCGTCAGTGGAGCGAATCATTCTGCCGGACTCCACTACGCTCATCGATTACATGCTGCAGAAAACTACGAACCTGATCGACACGATGTTCGTGTATCCGGAGCGGATGCTGGCGAATCTCGAGAGCACGCGCGGCCTGGTGTTCAGCGGGCAGTTGCTGCTGGATCTGGTGGAGCACGGCGTGTCACGCGAGGATGCTTACCGGCTGGTACAGACGCACGCAATGCGGGCGTGGCGCGAAGGACTCGACTTTCACCAGCTCGTGCTTGGTGACAAAAATATTACAGACCGGGTACCGCGGAAACAGATTGAGGGCGCGTTCGATCTGGATCGGCAACTGCGAAATATTGACAAAATTTTCGCCCGCGTGTTTCGCGGCAAGCGCGCACCCAACGTAAAGAATCGTAAAAGTGCGAGCGGCGCGGGCCGCTCGAGCACAACTTCAAAACGAGGCAGGGGTTCACGCTAAGGCAGGATGCGTCTGGCCGGCTAAGACGCCGTGCCCTCGCAATCCTGCGGAGGATGGGCCGTGAGCGCTTCGCAGGTTTTCACTAACGAGAGCAGATCCTCCGCGCTGGCGGAGACGAGCAACTGCTTTACGAACTCGCGTAGCGGACGATCGAGTTCTGCGAGTAGATCCAAGCCTGCAGACGTGATACGCGCCCGCACTACGCGGCGATCCGTCGAATCGCGGCTGCGGGCGACGAACTTCCGCTTTTCCAAGCGATCCACCAGGCGAGTGATGTCGGGGTCATGCGTGAACATGCGCTCGCCGATCTGGGTGCAGGGCAGGCCGTCGGGGCCGGCTCCGCGCAGGATGCGCAGAGCGTTGTATTGGGTGGGCGAGATGCCGTGGGGCTTGAGCCTGGAAGCAAAGCGCGTCTGCAGCTGGTCAGCGGTGCGGAGCAGCGCGATATATGCGCTTTCTTCGAGGCTCGGTGCGCCACGGGAGAGCCGGCGAGAAGTCTTCCGCGAATCCATCTCTTTATTATTCGTTACAACGACTATCTCGTCAAACCTGTGCCAAAGGCAGCGTTTTCGGGCGCTTATTTCCGGCTTCATCAGCGGTTCAAAAACAGGCATCCCGAGCCGGTCTCCGCACATCTAATAATTAACCGAACAGTTAGTTCGATTCGGGCAGGAGGATGGCGATGAATTTGAAGCATGTATTTTCTTCCATGGTGTTGGTGGGTGCGCTGAGCGTAGGTATGACCGCGCAGACGAATAGCGCTTCGCGGAATGACCCGACGATTACGACCGGCGTTGCGCAGAAGCTGCAGCAGAAATCGCAGTTCGAGAATGTGAAGTCGTCCGTCGAGGACGGGATCGTGACCCTGACCGGGACGGTGCCGGTTTATCAGGACAAGCTCGACGCTGCGAAGAACGCGCGCAAGGTGAAAAATGTGCAGGGCGTCCGCAACCTGATCGAAGTGGCGGGCACGTCCGTACCAGACGCGGAACTGGCCGCACAGCTGTCACGCAAGATTTACTACGATCGCATCGGCTACTTTGATAACGCGTTCAACTACGTGACCGTGTCGGTGAAGGACGGCATGGTGACTCTGAACGGGCAGACCTACAACGACGTGCCTAAGAGCGATGCCCTCGCGATCGCGCAACGGATGCCGGGCGTGAAGGATGTCGTGAGCAATATTCAAGTGCTGCCGACTTCCAACTTCGACGACCGGCTGCGCGTGCAGGCGTTCCGCACTATTTACGGAAACTCAGTGCTGAGCCGCTACGCGATTGATCCGGCGAAACCGATCCGCATCATCGTGGACAACGGCCACATTACGCTTGAGGGCACGGTGCAGAACACGATGGATAAGCAGGTGGCCGGAATCCGGGCCAACCAGCTGCCGGGTGCGTTCCGCGTCGAGAACAACCTGGTCGTGGAGAGCGATTCGAAGCAAGGCTTGTAAGACCCTCCTGAAGTATCGGGGCGCAGCGCGAGCTGCGCCCTTTTTTTGTTCGAAAGCTGGAGCCGAGTTCTCCACACTCCATGACAAAGCTTCCAACGCAGAGGACGCTGAGGATCGCAGAGACGCGGAACGGGCCTGCGCAGCATCACGGCAGGCGATTGATCAGCGAAGCCACGTAGCCGGCGCCGAAGCCGTTGTTAATGTTCACTACGCTGACGTTGGAGGCGCAGGAGTTCATCATGCCGAGGAGCGCGGCGAGGCCGCCGAAGGCAGCGCCGTAGCCGATGCTGGTGGGCACCGCGATAACGGGCACCCCCACCAGGCCTCCCACCACGCTGGGAAGTGCGCCTTCCATGCCGGCACAAACGATCACCACGCGCGCGTCGGCTAGCGTATGCCGGTTGGCGAGCAGGCGATGGATGCCGGCTACCCCGACATCGTAGAGGTGCTGGACATCGTTGCCCATGACTTCGGCGGTGACGACAGCTTCCTCAGCGACCGGAATGTCGCTGGTGCCTGCAGAGACCACCGCGATCGTGCCCTTCCCCTGCTTGGCGCGATCTTTTTGCAGGACGATCGCTCGCGCCAGCTCGCGGTATTCGGCTTGGCGGACTTGTTTGCGGACGGCGCGAAATTGTTCGGGCGTGGCACGGGTGGCAAGGATGTTGCCTCCATGCTGGGAAAGCCTCTTGAAGATGCCGGCAACCTGCGCAGGCGTCTTCCCTTCTCCGAAGATGACTTCGGGCATGCCGGCGCGCAAGGCGCGATGGTGATCGACTTTGGCAAAGTCGAGATCCTCGAACGGCATGTGCCGCAGACGGGCGACGGCCTGGTCGGGGGAAATTTTCTTCTTCCGAACATCTTCGAAGAGATCGCGAATGGATTTGGAATCCAAAGAGTGGGTTCGCCTCGGACGGAGCTAACGACCTTTTAGCGTAACACTGATGCGAAGGTGGATTGGAGCATCGGGAGGCCTGAGACTCTACTGCCCGGCCGAGGCTGCGTGCCCTTTTCGGTGCGAGCGCCGCAAGCTATGGACCAAGTCGAAGTAAGCGCGAGGCGCGGCTTCTGGCGCGTCGTGGGGGGTTAGAAAAAGGCGGCGCACCTTGCCCGGGGTCACAAGCCCTTGGAGGTACGCGTTGTAGATATCGGAGCCCAGCAGAAGCCCCAACTGTCGGGCGAGGAAGTCGGATTCGGGTTGTGAAGGCATTTCGCCGGCGATCGTTTCACGGAAATCTTCGAACTTGGCTAGGGTGGTTTCCAGATCGCGGTGCCAGAGCGCCAGGTCGATGAACTGCTTGGCCAGCTCGAACTCCAGACCGGTGGAGCGTGCAAGGTCCTGACGCGTCAACGCATTCATCGCGTGCAACGCGGACTCTGCAAGCGTGACACGCGCTGGATGCAGGATGCGCGAGCCGAAGTCAGCGAACGCTTGCTCGAGCACAGCGCGGTAAAAAGCATCCACGGAGCCGGCTGATCCGGAGGCCTGGGCCGTATGCAACTGTGGCATTCCCTGGCAGGCAGCATATAGAAAACGGGCAGCGGCTTCACTCGCAGCGAGCATCTCGAACTCGCGCACGGAAATGGCATTGACCTCTGGCCAGTAAATGCACGCGTTCTCTTCGTGGCTGAGTCGGCCTTCCATGTCCCGCGGCGAGATTCGGTGGCGCTCCAACCGGCGACGCAGCGCGGAGAACGCTGCCGGCCCATGGACCTCGGGTAACAGATCAATCAGAAAGCGCGGCTGGGTGTGATTGTGGGCCGAATAGCGCTCAATGCCGAGGAAGCTGGCGAGGCCGTTGATCAAGTTGTAGAGCGTCGGCGCAAGATCGGGGCCGCTCGAGTCTTCGCGCTGCCAGCGATCGAGGCAGAGACGGTAGCTCTCATACTTCTCGAGCGGGGTGGCGTTGAAGACGCAAACGGTGTTTGCATCCACCCGGACGGCGGGGACGCGGTCGGCCTGTTCGCCAGAAACGCGCCAGTAGAGCGCGTCGACATTTTGCAAGACAGTGAGCACACGGTCAGCCGGCAGGAGTTCGCGGGTGCACGCCGGCAAGTGCTGGGGCGCCAGATGCGACTCGCCGAACAGCGCAAGAATCATGGCGCTGGGATGACGCTGGCGGATCTCGGAAATCTTGGCGGCGGCGTGGCGGTCGCGCGCGGCGATCTTGCGCAGGTCTTCGCGGGGCATGCAGTCGAGACCGTAGATCGCGTGGGCATGCTCGCGGGCCGTGACCAGCAGTTCATAAAAGGGAGCCCAGTCGTATCCCCACTCGGTGTCGAAGCGGATGCGGGCACGGAGTTCCTCGGGGCCGATTTCGCGGCGCCACCACTCGTCGAGAATGTGCTGGTCACGCGAGTAGACGGTTTCGATGCCCA
>Ga0210406_10005661_pt1 | contig 13045 bp, 18 predicted proteins | sample IncBWC30MmetaG_FD_155454 | JGI IMG/M metagenome (GOLD analysis project Ga0210406, IMG submission 155454) | Forest soil microbial communities from Barre Woods Harvard Forest LTER site, Petersham, Massachusetts, United States - Inc-BW-C-30-M | ecosystem: Environmental > Terrestrial > Soil >...
GAGGGCGGAAACGCCGCAAATCGATTCGCCGAGAGTCAAAGCCTCGATCATCGACCGCCGCATCGAAAAGTACGCCTCGCAAGGGTTAGCGCGCGCAGCCATTCTCGAACAATTGCTGCAGCATGGCTGGCCCTTAGAGCAGCTGCGAACTCGCTTTCCCGAATTTCCGGACAGCACCTTCCGGCATCCTCCTTCGTCTGGCCGGGCCGATCGTGCCGCTGACGCTCCGCTTTCCCTGCTTCGCTGCGGTCCAGCCAGTGCATCCATGCACTGGCGTTCGCAGGCATGCTGCTCACCCCTGGACTCGCCGGGCACGGCGAATCAGAGGCGTGACTCCGACCGCAACGCTTCGGCATCGAGCCTCGCTGCGGGCCAGCCGCCACATCCTTGTGGCGTCGTTCGCCGCGATGCGGCTCACCCTTCCGGACGCGGTGCGTCCGTTGGTATTTCCTATACCAATTCTCAGCCCGTCGTTTCCAAAGTTTTGCCCTCTGCTGCTCAAACTCCAGTCATCGATCGCGCAAAAATCAGTGCGGTGTCGGCGGTGGAGGGCATCTCCTTTCAATACGTGCCGCTGATTCAATGTTCCTTTCCCCACGCGGATCCCAAGCACGCCAGCAGCTTCACCCGCAAAAACGGCTGGCTCGAATTAACACTAGGCACGACGCGTCCCGAGACCGGCTTGCCGTACGGCGTGCCGGCGCGGCTCCTTACGATTTACTGCACCTCCGAAGCAGTGCGCACCAATTCGCCGGAAATTTATTTAGGCGATTCGGTGCATGATTTTTTGCGCCGGCTCGACGTGCCGATCACACGAGGGAACCGGGGGTCTTTAAGTGTCTATGCCAATCAGCTGCTGCGCCTGATACACAGCACCTTGAGCATCGATGAAAATATTCGCGACGGAGCAGGGCGCCAAGGTCTGCACATGCGTCAGGCCTTGTTCGTCGAAGAAGCCAGACTTTGGTGGGATGATCCTCAAGCTCCGAAGAATCTCAAAGGGGCAGGGCGCAGCATCGGCAATGGATCGTCGCTGATGCTATCGAGCGTGCTGTTTCATTCGATTCTCGAGCGCTCCGCACCACTCGCGACATCCGCCATCAAGCAACTGCGCAAGAGCCCGATGGATCTCGATGTCTACGCCTGGCTCGTGCATCGACTGTTTCATTTGCACAAGCCCAGCATGGTGAGCTGGGAGCAGCTCTCCAATCAGTTCGGCCATAACTACCGCGAACCCAGGACTTTTCGCCGCTTCTTTTTGGATTCCTTAAAGCGCGTCTCCGCGGTCTATCCGGAAGCAAAATTGAATGTCGGGTCCTCAGGTGTTTTGCTGCTTCCGTCCCGACCGCATTTAGCCAAAGCCACCGCACCTGTAAAGCGCTAACCGCGACGCGTGACGTCACGCGAGATCTTGTTCTCCGTTACATCTCTCCCGCTACGCAATCTCATTTCCATTCAATTCCCGCAGAAATACAGGCGAAAACAGTGAATTACGCAGGGGGTAGGGAAGGGCGTTACAACTCTCCCGTTTTTGTCACAACCCATTGTTTTAATTGATATTTAAAATCAACGTTGCAGCACGCATCGTGGCAACTCTCCCGCAAAACCGTCGCATCTCTTCCCCAAAAGCGTTGCATCACTTACCAACAGGCGTTGCATCTCTCCGCGGAAGTGCCATTTACGAGTTTCAATTCAATGTCTTACAAATTCCCCCTGTATCCTCTCCTGTAATACCTATAAATCCTTCTTCGCAGAACAACGCCCAAGAGAACTCGAATTGTGGTGTCACAGGAGAAGGGCGAAACCGTCTCTTGTTCAACTGTGAATTGGATTGGTTGTCGTTTCGCGGGACGGCGTAAACCCATCCACGAGTCGGCAAGCATCGCGTCGCCGACCCCCTGGAGTAACACGCGTGTTACTTCCGATTCTCCAGCAGCTTATGAGCTCGCGCCGCCAAGCGACTTGCGACAAGGAAGTCGCAACGGATTGAAGGGCGTCGCGCCCAAAATCCGGAAGGTGAGTTAGAGTCACGCCTCTAACTCACCGTGGTTGAGCGAGGGTAGGAGCCCGAACAGCTCAACCAGACGAAGAAGATGCATGTTGTTTAAGCCATGCGTGCAGCCATTCTTTCAAATCTCGCCGCAGCGGTTTGTGGAGTCCTTTATCGATTTGTTTGCCGAGCCGGATGCTATAGCGGCCCTTACGGGCGGAGAATTCGAACAGCACCTTGTTGCCTCTTTTGATCGATTCCGAAGTCTTGGCGGATCGCTTCTTCTTGGGCGCGGTTGTCAGCAGTTCTTTAAACGCCGCTTCAGGTGAGGGTGGCGGGATTCGTTTGGCAAGGTCTGCAGCCAGTACCTTCAATTCGGATTCGCGAGTCTCGCAGGCTGCGGTGAGCTCGGTACTCCATCGCAGTGACAACAAGCGCGGATCGCGAAACGCGGATATGAGGTAATCGGGGAGGGAGGCTAAGGCAATGTAGCGACCCACGTTTTGCTTGGACTGGCCGGTCTCGGCGGCAATGGCTTCCTGAGTCGGAAATATGCCGGCATCGAGCCAGTGGCGAAACATCATGCCGGTTTCATGAGCGGAAAGAGGTTCTCGAGCGTCATTTTCGCGATACATCTTGCGCACGAGATCGAGGGTGTCGCAGGCGGCCGGGTCCACCATGGAAATGATGGGAAAGCCGTGGTTGGTTGATGCGTCGAGTGCCAGGCAGGCGGCATGGCGTCGGTGGCCTGAGACGATTTCAAATTCAAAGGGCAGGGCGTCCTTGACCGGTCGAACACGGATGGGCGTGTCTTGTCCGCGGGCGGCAATGCTCTTGGTGAGCTTGATGAATTTCGGATCGTGAATGAGCAGCGAGAGATCGCTGCGGTTGCGATACTTGGTGGCGCGAATCGTCTTCGGATCAATTCGAACCAGCAATAAGCCTAAAGCCTTGGCCTCATCGTAATGCTTGGCGCGGAGCGCGACTTGCTCCGCATCGAGGGCGGCGCTGGGAGGATCGGCGTGTGGCATTGGCAAGCCTGATTCGAAAGGCCTGCAGAAGTGTAAGAGGTTTGAGAGGGAAGTCGATGCTTTACGCGATTGAGAGGCCGAATCGGGCGCTTGCCTAAATGTCGGGCGTTCGGCTCCTGGAGGTCGCCTAGCCCCGCTGAGCAACTATACAAGTTGTATAGTCAATCGTAGAATTCGACCTGAGAGGCGCAGAGGAGTTGGCGCGGGGGCCTAGCCTAAGGGACCCGAAAAGAATCTAGGCGCCGGGAGATTATGGTTAATCGGTAAACTATACAAGTTGTATAGTGTTTAGTAGAATCCAACCCATGAAGCAAGCCAGCAAACCTAAAGAGCGAATTGAGAAGCCGTTGACCGTTCGGCCGGAGTTGTCGCGGGCGGCGGTGCAGTTCGTCGATAAGCATCCGAATGAGGTGACGGGGATTGTGGCGAGCGCGTTGGAAGCGGCGGCGCTCGAGGCGGGGTTGGTGGTTGCCAAAGACCGGGTGTTGCCGGAGGCGTTGCGTCGGTTGGTGGTTCCTCGGAGTTCGGACTCGAATGAGGGGAGGGTGCTTAGCATTAGCGAGGCGGCTGAAGCTTTGGAAGTCACGCGGGTGACTGTGTATGCGTGGATCGAGTCCAAGCGATTGTTGGCCTGGCGGGCAACGCGGCGAGGTGTGCTGATTCCAGCGGAGCAGATTCTGGGTGCGGGTAAGGTGGTGCCGGGGATTGCACGAGTATTGGCGGTGATTCCGGATGCAGAGGCGGCCTGGGATTTCTTGAGCGAGGAGTCGGTGTTTGTCGATCGCGAGAATTCGGTGCGGCCGATTGAAGCCTTGCGAGAAGGGAAGGTGGATGCGGTGGTGGCGGCAGCGGACTCGTTCCTCGAAGCGTTTACCTAACCAAAAAGATGGGCCGATACTCGCACGAGCGCATTGAAGCGCGGTTGCATTTGTTTGCGATCGACGGTGCGCATCGGGTGTTTGGGGTGTCGCGCATGCCTCTGCAGCTACATTCCTCGCCATCGCGGTTCTGCGATGGGAAGTCAGGATTTGCGGTGATGTATGCCTCGCTGTCGTTTGAGACCTGCATCGTCGAGACCTTGGTCCGAGATCGATTTACGCATCGCACGACGCGGGAGCTGCCGTTGGCGGCGGCGCTGGCGCGGGGCTACGCGCGGATTTCGACGCAGAGGGATCTGGAGCTCAATTTATTGGACCTGCGGGATACGGGGTGCGTGGATATCGGTGCGCCGACCGATGCGGTTCGCGCGCGGCATTTCGCGGCGGGTCAGGCGTTGGGGAGGGCGGTGTATGAGGAGCACAAGGACGTGGATGGGTTCATCTATGCGTCGCGACTCACCGGGGATGATTGCGTCGCGGTGTTCGATCGGGCGGTGGGGAAATTGAGAGTCGTGGAGGCCTGCGAATTGAAGGATCACGCGGAGCTGCCGGCAGTCTTGAAGAAGAATAGGGTTGTACTGGTAGACTAGGTGAATCTGGGCACAGTTTTTACGGGCAGGGAGAACAAGGAAGTAAGGACGTGAAACGGAATGCTACACGTCACTGCTGGCAGCTAAATAATAGTTAGATGCCATGACGTCGCGCGTTGCCAGCATATTCATCGTGACACTGACCGCTCGACCGAGCGATCAACTTGAAGGTTTCGCCAAATTTGGGGGCGCTTACGTAGATTGCTGGATCGACGCGAATGGTATGGACGCCGCGGTCGCCCAGGCCGAAAAGGAAGTTCGGGCTGCGGCATGGACACCCGAGACAGTCGACTCCGTTCGGCCAGTGACGTCCAAGGACTATGCCGATGATATTGCTGGGCGTAAATATTTCGAACAGGCCATTATAGATGGCGTGGTTATCGTTTTTCATACCTGGCCGCGCGGGTCCGATGCTAACTCCGATTTGCACTAGCGCTTGTTTTGGCAAGTCACCTAACAATCGGTTCGAGCGATCGCGGGTACAGGGAATTATCGGCAGGATAGAGTAGTCATGAAAGGTGTGATTTAGTTACTCGGCCTTCGGCCTCGCCCCTGCGGGGCCGACCTAAAGGTCGTTCTACGTCGATGCGACGTAGTCGGTGAGCCAAGGAGGGGATCGATGATTGGGATAAATCAGCTTCGTCGTGCGACTGCGCAGCCCCGCATCGCTCAACCTAATCGTTAGCGTCCGCGGAGTCATCACCTGTGAAAATCGCAGCGCTTGTTATTGGTGTCCTGGCGGCATTTTGGCTCGGCTACGGCTTTTGCGCGTACCGAGCGTATGGGTTGCTTTTCCCCATGCTCTCGCAGTCGCGGGATGTCTCAAATGCGTCTCTCATGATTAAGTTTGTCGACCTGATCGATGGGGAGAATACAGTGGCACTGCGAGCTAAACTTCTCGCAATAGCAAAAGTGTCGAGTGAGAACTCGGTTCCATCGCCCGGTTACTCCGTTAAGTCATTCCTGCGCGGTCCGCTGGAGTCCATCGTTGAGCCAGTGGAATCGATACGGGAATCCACTGCGTCTCAGTTAGTGACTATTCGAGCCGACATTACTCGTCTTTGTCAGACATCGCCCTCGACAGATACTTATCGTTATGTATGCGGCCGCTAACAATCGGTTCGAGCGATCGCGGGTACAGGGAATTATCGGCAGGATAGAGTAGTCATGAAAGGTGTGAATTAGTTACTCGGCCTTCGGCCTCGCCCCGCGGGGCCGACCTAAAGGTCGTTTTGCTCGGTGCGCTGCACCTCGTCCCTCGCGACGCTCGGGACCACCGTCGCGCAACGCGCCGGTGTCCAAACATAGCCCAGTCGGGCCATGTTTGTTTCGTCGAAGCGGCGTAGTCGGTGAGCCAAGGCAATTGCCACAGGAAGTGGTAACGGACGGTAGTCCGGAAGGCGAATCAAAGTCACGCCTTTGATTCGCCGGGGCCGGGCGAGGGAAAGGATGCCCGAACAGCCCGGCCAGACGAAGGAGAGTCGATGATCGGGATAAAGCAGCTTCGTTTGTTGGCAGCGCAACCGCGCGTCGCTCTACCTCATCGTTAGCTCCAATGTTCTCGCGCCTACGTAGGTTTGCCCGCCGCTTCTCGCGATTTCGTGAAACAGCCGCGGCGTTTGATCGGCAGCGGTTCATCTATGTCAAAATTCCTGGGGACATTCAGCCACTGGAGCGGGGCACGCGCTTTGAGGATCCATTACAGAAACTCTTAACGGCATCAGGCCTAGGTTCCGTTACAGGCGGCGGTTCTCAAATGGACGACCCGTACCCTGATGGTCGCCCCAGGGTGGAATTCTGCGGAATTGACCTCAATGCTGCGGACAGAGATCGTGCCCTGGCATTCTTGCGGAATGAGCTGCCTAAATTGGATGCTCCCGCTGGCACCGAGCTTCACTACACTATAGATGCCGCGGCGTTGCTGGATCGGCGCGAAACGGATGGTTGGCGCTTGGGCTTGGTTCGGACCTACCTTCATCCGAGCTACGGTGTCTAATGTGGTCTAACAATCGGTTCGAGCGATCGCGGGTCATGAGGTTGTGGGCTTGCGGTACGGACACCGCAACGGATTCGACAAGAATCCGGAAGGCGAGTTAGAGGCGTGGCTCTAACTCGCCGGTGCCAGGCGAGGATAAGGATATCCGAACAGCCTGGCCGACGAAGAATTGCCACGGAGTGGATCGATGATTGAAGCAGCGTCGTTGGTCGTTGAAGCAACCGAGCGTCGCTCAAATTCGCCATTGGACGCCAGCGTAGGAGCGCATGTGTCACTGCCATTTAGCGTCGATGTAGAGGTTATAGATCACGGGCCCGGCGTCTGGAAAACCGCTGGCGTCGATATCTTCGAAGAAATCGATGGCACGGCTCGGCAAATTGGCAGCTACGAACGAAACCACGCGGGGTGGTGTGACAGCACATTTGCTCCATTTGTTCTGGATGGTCGCTGGTATGCGCTCTATTCGCCGGAATACACGGCAACGCGCATCATGGAATTGCCTTCATGCAGGGATCTCGGTGGCGAGGAGAACCGCAGCAATGGCTTTTGCCCGGTGGATTATTACGTACCGCATGATCATCCTGCCGTAGTGGAGGCGGGTAATGCGGGACGCTTTGGCTTCTAGCCGGGTGCATCTGGGGCGATGATTCGAGCTGGAAGATTCAATACTTGGATCTTTCCAATGCGGCAAACGGGGTGCTCGTTAGGAAGGAGATCTTTGGGTATGTCGCCATGCGCAGTAATGAAACTCGACTCGCGGATTGCATTTCGTTGGCGGAATATTCACGCGATTACCCGCGAGCGGAAGTTACTCTGAGTATCATCTATGATCTGGCCAAAGAGGCAAGGGTCGATCCGTTTGAATGACGTTGGATCGAGTCGTTGTGCGGAGTAACCGGAGCACCTTAGGAGGGATCGATGATTTGGGTGAGGTCGCGCCGGACAATTCGTGCGAACGGAGGGATCCCAGTACGCTTGATCGCGGGATGGGAGGATGAAAATGGAGAACAGCGCAATGGTCTTCGGAAAACAGCTTGCTTGGCGAATTTGGTTGGTGGTCTTCCGTATGCTACGTCGTGGTCTCATCTTGTTGGGGTCTCTCACAACAATTGGCAGTTCTCTGTTTTTGTCCTGCGTCCAATCCGGCCCGCATCGTTCGTCGACGTGCCAGCCCCCCAGTCTCGCTTGTAGCTGCCGCCGTGGGGAAATTGTTCCTGCTGGTGGGTATCAAAGGTCTTAGGATAGAGTCGTTCGGCGACGTGGAAGGCGAATTGAAGGCGTCGGGTTCAGCGCGCGACGGCCTGGAGCGCTGGATCAACAAATAGGTTCGCAGGTGACGGACGGGCAGTGCAGGATGAGGATCATGGGGATGTTGGGGGCTATGTGATGATCGAACCCGCAGTGGTGAAAAGGAAATCGGAGGCCGCGATCATCGCTGCCTCGGGCAAGATTTGTGACTGGCTGCCGACGATCGACACGGAGAACTTGACGGTCCGGGATGCGAGAGCCGTCGCGGAGCGCGCCTTAGTCCTTAACGCATTGGTGAATTTGTCGTTCGGTGCGCCTAAAGATTTCATTGCCGGGTGGCTTCTGTCCAATGGTTTGCGGGCTGCGCTCTCTCCTAAGGAACAGGCAATCCTCACGAAGCCGGGCCAGTGTCCGAGTCTGAGCGCAATCTGCTCCGATGGAACTTAGAATCGATTTGGTCCATTGCTTGGATCGCAAGCCTTAGCGATGAGCTCACGGTTACCGGAGGCATTTCCGATCAGCTGGCAGGCTTCTTCCCAAAGCTGCCTACGCAGGAGCCGGCCGAGCCTTTTTTCGCGAAGGTCAGCGTTAGAGGGATGGATGAGCTATACGAAAAGCTGGACTTGTTTTACCGGGCGCACTGGTACGCGCGAGATTGCCGCGTCAATGCCGTCGCCGACACCTCGTTCAACGAGGGGGTCATGCTGTTTCGCCGAACGCCGCTTGAGTGGGTGCTTCATGATGATGTTGGCTGGGATGACGTTGACATCAGCACTTAACGTGGGAGAGGACACCTTTGATGAAGCGCGCCTTACTAACAACCTGGTTGCTGGCGATTGTGGTTCCAATCGCGGGGCTGTGGCTCTATTCAGCGCTCAGGTTTTACGCTGACTACGGAGGAACCTGTGGTCTGCTGGACGCCGGCTGGCCGTGCACACGAGCCCAATATGTTGAATACTCGAGAGTGTTCGTGTTGCCCACACTTGCGCTTTGGAGTTGTACTTGGGCGATTGTCGTTGCTGCACTGGCGCTGCTTATCCGGTGGATACGCAAGGGACGCAGTGCTCGATCGATCGGAATCTAATAACCGGTTCGAGCGATCTGGATGAGGGGAGGGCGAGGGTAATGAGCAGGCGTCCTATTGATCGGAAACTGCTTGCGTCATTTATCAATATGCTTTCGAATGGAGTAGTTACTTCGCTCGAATGGCATCGATTCGTAATCAATCACTATGCCGATCCCCTAATGGAGCGAGCACGATCCGAATGTGCACGTATATTTCACGAAGAGCGTGATCCGAAGCATATTTCCATCGAACATCGAAATGCCTTACTGTTACTTGCCGAGGAGTTGCGCTGTACGGCCTGACAATCGATCGGAGCGATGAGACGGGAAAGGACAAGGCGATGAACAGGATGTGTTTGCGCGATTGGCGACAGAGAATTGCTAGAGAGGCGCCATGCGAGCGCTGATCGTCGTCGCAGGACTCCTTGCATTCGCACCCAGCGCATCGTTGGCGTGTTCGTGCATGGGGACAGGGTCCATTGGAGCTGCCGTGACGCACGCGGATGCGGTCATTGTGGGACGTCTCCTGCGGCGCGCGCCAGCGGATTATTCTCACGCTGCAGTCGCTCCGGACGCCCTGATCTTCGAAGTCTCGGAGACTATGAAGGGCGATGTGAGCGGCCCCGTTTACGTTCCAGCATCCGCCCCTTGTTACCATTCGTTCAGAACGGAAGACTTCAAGATAGGTGGGACGTACGTGCTGCCTCTGTATCCAGTGGAGAATGCGAGCCTCGAAGGCATCAATGAAGCGGTCATATCGCTGGAACCTACCAGCCGAACGGAGCCAATGGGGCGATGGTTCAATTTACGTGGATGTTCACATTCCGCGTTGGCGCTGGTCGATGGAAATTTGTACACGAACGAACTAACTTCGGGCGGTGGACGGCGGTCGGAGTACTACATGAGCCTTCCTGTCATGAAGTTCTTGCTTCCGCTAGGGCTACTCGATCTTCGTGTTTCATTGATTTACGTGGCAGTGGCTGCGGTGCTTGGTGTCGGACTAGTGTTTTTGCGCTTGTGTAAGCTCAAGAGGCGGTATGGCGTCTAACAAATTGCGGGAGCGTACGCGTGAGGAATGAAGTGCCAAGTCCAAACCGGTGCGGCCGCGGCGCTCAGCTCAATCGTTAGCGCTCAGGAGACTTCATTGAGCATTCGCAAGTTCGGAAGCAGCCTGATGGCGGCAACGCTCTCATTCGCGGGCACGGCAGCTAACGGTGAGTCGCAGCCTGAGAAGCTATGGCAGGCAAATTACGATGCGCGGCAACAATATTTTGCAAGCGCCGTAGGGCCACTTCCCACAGACATTTTGAAAATGCTCAACATGACCGGAGTATGGCCGGGAGGCGGGTTATATGTCATTCCGGCTCGCGAGCTGGGAAAGAACCTGTTCGTTTATACAACATTTGGTTTCACGAATCCGGATATGCCAACGACCCTACAGATGGCCGGCTTCGATTTGAAGTCGGATGGCAATCGGGCAACTCAAGCTGCAGGTACGCTTTCCAAGAGGCAGCCAGCGCCGAAGCGAGCCGGATTCGCCGGATATGGCTACGAACTTATTGTGGTCACACAATCCAATCAGCAATGGCCGTTGAATTTCCTTCAATGGGCGGTAAACGCGGAAATTGGCAACGACGTGGGTCTTCTCGGACGCGTCGAGAAATACGATGGATTGACGGTCGAACAGATTCAAGTGGGCAAGGGGCAGATGGTGAATGTCTTGATCGCCAAGTCCCAAGCCCCGCTGCCGGTGGGAACCAGTCTACCGGCGGGAAGAATGGAGATCTTGGTTGCCACAACCATTACCGCTGAAGAAATGAAGTGGTCACAAAGCAATGGAAGAGGCGCGCTGCTAAAGAAGTTGCAGGAGGCGGGAGTTGGGCAAATCAGTGCTTTGGATCGCAAGAGTGTTACGCAATGACTACAAGATGACTGGCGACGAAATCCCTGGAAACAATTGGGAGCTCCGGGCTGGCGTTACATAACAACGCCGTGCCACATCGCAGTGTGACACTTGCTAACGAGAATCAAAATAGGTAAGACTGGTCTTTACAGGCGCGCTTCAGGGAAGGGGGTAAAAATACATGGCAGGGATTTGCACAGATTATTCCTCGACTCGAGATTGTTTTGCATACATTATGCTTGCTGCTCCTGGGCCATTTCCCGGCAATAAAAACACCACTCTTGAATCTATCTTTGCCGATATTGAGGCGGGTGTGTCAGCCATATCGGAGCGAGCAAAACATCCAGATGCTCAGGAGTTATTTGCTCGGTGTCGCAACGAACTTCGTTCGAGTTATCAACTATTCAAAGATGGCAATTCGGCGGAGGCCCGGAAGAAAATTCGAGAGGCGAAGAAGCTTTTCGCAGAGGCTGGCAAACTCAGACGAACTAAGCCGGTGCCTAAGACAGACATCAAAACGTCGGCAGTCGCATTTCGACAAGTAAAAGGCCATGAGGTACAGCTTGACGGGGCAACGATGACCGGCGCCACGACCGTCGCGCCCGCACTCATCGTCAAGCGTTTTGGACCTCCCGGCCGGGGAGATGGCCACAAGATCAGTGGCGAGTATGTTTTCTTAAGTGCCAGCGGTGACGCATTTGTTCTTCACGACTGGCTAGCTACTAGTCTTTACTTCCGCTCCGGGCTAACGCCGGATCAATTCTGGGCTCGTGCAGACAATTGCGAGCTAAGGGTGAGCAGTCTAGATCTAGATTGCAGTGAGTTTCTCGCGTGGCTTGGGAATGAGGTTGGGTTGGAGAGCTAGCGAGATTAAGGTAGCAATTATTGGCTGGGGCCATCAAAAACAAAGAGATCTCAAGTATGAAAGTTATTGTTTCGATGGCATTGTCAGTGCTGCCGCTGTTGAGTTTTGCCCAAGATCAACAAGTTGTCTGTATGCAAACGTTCGATGAGCAACTGAAAAAGCGCGGCTACAGAAACAATAAACGTTGCAAGATCTCTCAACTACACGATGCTCTTGGAGAGCGCAACTCGATGTGTGCAGGCCGGCAAATGCATTAAAGCCGACCTCTTGGTCTCCGTCATGGAGCTGATGGTGGACGACAAAATCGTCAATCTGCAGCGAGAGAAGGTCGCGGTTTTGAAAGACTATTTCTCGAAGAACAAAGACAATTTTAGAAGCAATAACTATTGCGCAGTCATGGCAACATTCCCAACCATTATGGAAAAGATGCAGTCCCTGAACCGTGGTCAGTTAGATCGAGTCAATGAACTCATGCAGAAAAGTCTGGATGCTCTTCCGATAACGTAGGATCATTTTTCGGCAATCGTCTTCAAAGGACTGCGGCCTGAGTAGACTAGCCAGCGATGGCGTGGTCTACTCGGTGAGCCAAGGCAATTGCCACAGGAAGTGGCAACGAACTCGAAGGCGCTTTGCCTGAGAGTCCGAGAGGCGGCCCGGAGTCGCGCCTCTGGGCCGCCGTGGTCGAGCGAGGGCAGGAAACCCGAACGGCTCGACGAGACGGAGAACAGTCGATGATTGGGATAAATCAACTTCGCTGGACGTCGGCGCAGCCGCGGGTCGCTCAACCTGATCGTTAGAGCCTGAATGTTCCGCTGCCCTCACTGCCACCGTCAGGGAGTAACGCTCTTGGGCAAGCTCAGCTCCCACGCGTCGCGGCCGGTCCGGTGCCGTTACTGTGGCGAGATATCGTTTTCGAACGCTCCCTTCGCGCTGCTTGTCGCCATCCTCAGTGAGTTGTTGCTCTACGGGTCAATTTTGGCGGCACTGCTGTATCGAAGTTGGTTTCCATTTGCCGTCGCTGCCCTTATATTTACTGCGCTCCAGGTCGCGCACCTTCTTCTGCCGGCAACACGCACAACACTAAGGACTGTACGGCGTGTCCGATGGCTGCAGGTTGCATTCATGGTTGCGTTCGTCCTGGCCGTAATCGTACTGGGGTACCGGTCTTGAACGTTCTCGCTAGGCCTCTAAAAACCGGTTCGAGCGATCGCTGGTTATGAGGTTGTGGGCTTGAGGTACGGACACCGCTAACGGATTCGACAAGAATCCGGAAGGCGAGTTAGAGTCACGCAGTTGCGCGATAGCACAATAGGCAGAGACGAGTGACTCCGTGAATCTCATCCTTGAAAAAACAGATGAAGTGCCGTTCTTCACCAACATGGAGTCTGTGTTTCATGCATTGAAGATCCCTTGCCAGGACTACGACTGGTATTTAAGCGATCTCGATACCAGCTACTACCCTGAGGGGTTCTCTCCAAG
>Ga0210406_10005662_pt1 | contig 13042 bp, 10 predicted proteins | sample IncBWC30MmetaG_FD_155454 | JGI IMG/M metagenome (GOLD analysis project Ga0210406, IMG submission 155454) | Forest soil microbial communities from Barre Woods Harvard Forest LTER site, Petersham, Massachusetts, United States - Inc-BW-C-30-M | ecosystem: Environmental > Terrestrial > Soil >...
TTAGCGACTCGTCATCACTCAATCGATCAAGAAATATTGAGAGGGAAATTTCATGCAGAGTTCGAAGCAAGCAATTGCAGATTCTTCCACGAAATTGCAGAAGGAGGAGACAACCATAAGCTTGGACAACTCACTCCCGGGCAGATCGGGGCTCGATGAGTTGGTTCCGTCGCGCTACGCGCTGAAGGTCGGCGAGATTGACGTGATGGTGGTCAGCGACGGAGTGCTATCGCTGCCAGGCGCAATGTTGGGCCACAACGTTGACCCTGCCGTCCGGGGGGCTTGGCTGGAGCATAATTTCCTCCCGCCGGACGTGCTCGAGTGGGCACTGAACGTGGTGGTGGTAAAGAGCGGCGGCCGGACCATACTCATCGACGCTGGGCTCGGCGCGGACCCGGACTTGAACTTGCCGCGAGCCGGGCGATTGATCCAACGATTGGAAGCCGCCGGCATCGATCTCACATCCGTAACCGACATAGTGCTTACTCACCTGCATATGGACCACATTGGCGGGCTACTCGTCGGCGGAGTGAAGGACCGGCTGCGTCCTGATCTGCGGATCCACCTGGCGGCAGCTGAGAGCCTCTCAAGGCGGCATGACGCCGCATGTTTGCCGACTTGCTTATCAAATGGCTAGGACTATTTTTCCGAGCTGCTGATTTGACTCCATGTATTGATGAGCCTCACGTACCAGGCTGAGTGGGAACGTCTTGGCGATGATGGGTTTCAACTTGCCTTCCGTGAGATTCTGCCGAATGAACTTTGTGGCACGCTGAAAAGCTTCTTCATTTCGGGGCAATCGAAGATCCGGTAGGCCGCAATAGTTGTAGAGCAAGTAGGTGCGCAGCGAAAAATTCCGCGCAAAAGCTGTAAGAAGCGGGTAGGGCGTGTCCACAGAATCCAGAGCCCCATAGAGAATGATTTGCCCACCCCAGGCAACCGCTTCAGCGAGCGAGGGAAGCGATGGACCCGCAATGGGATCGAAAATCACGTCGGCTCCTTTTCGACCGGTTAACTCCATGACGCGCAGGGCGAGATTCTTGTTACCGGTGACGATGACATGCTGTGCGCCAGCCTCCAGCAATGCTTTTTCTTTTTCTGCCGAACGCGTGGTCGCAATCACCGTTGCACCCAATAGTCGAGCCATTTGTATCGAGCCAACTCCTGAGCCTCCAGACGCCGCGGTAATGAGAACGGTCTGACCGGGCTGAATCGATGCCATATCGACGAAGGCGAAATAAGGCGTGAGATACTGCACCCATACTGACGCCGCTTCTGAGGGAGTGAGATTCTCGGGATAGGGAACGACGGAACTCGCCGGAACAATCGCGGTCTCGCCGTAGGTTCCGTACCGTCCGATGGATTGTCCTGGCGCAACGCTGACGCGATCCCCTAGGCGTACGTGCGCGACCCCCGAGCCAAGAGCCTCGACAATGCCCGCGGCCTCCACTCCAATTCGAGACGGGAATTTCGGCTGCTCCAAATAGTTGCCAGAGCGAAACAACGCGTCCGCGCGGTTCAGGCCAATGGCTTGAACCTTCAGTTGGACTTCTCCCGCTTTCGGAGGCTCGACAGGAAGTTCTTCAATGTTGAGTACTTCGGGTCCTCCAAACTTTTCGAAGCGAACGATCTTGGAAGTGTTCATGGCAATGTCTCTCCATTCGGGAACGCATTTTACTTGCTCACCTAGCTCTGTCCACGTAAAGAAACCGAGGGGACTCTAGCCATGCATCCAGAGTCCACCCAGTTTCGCCTGAGCGCCCTGAAACATGCCGCTCTTATGGCCGAGATTTTTCGGTAGCTGCGTTGCGCATTGACTTGAATGACGTGCGCATTTCCTCGACGAACAGCTCGGGTTGTTCCCAATGCAGCGAAGTGGCCACCCTTAGTGAGCTTGTTGTAGTGGATCAGGTTGGGATATGCGCGCTCCGCCCAGCTCTGCGGGGCCGTATAGATTTCGTCGGGAAAGGCGCTCACGGCAACCGGGATTTTGACGCCCCTTACATCGAAGAAACCGCCAGTGGCAACCTGCTGCGTGTCCCAGTAGAGGCGCGCCGAAGAGACTGCCGTGTTTGTCAGCCAGTATAGCGTCACGTTGTCGAAGACGTCGTCGCGAGTCAGACCTTCGGTCTTTCCTTCGAAGACGCGTGCGATCATTTCCTGACTGCGCGCGTCATGATCGAGCATCCAGGCCGCAAGACCCACCGGTGAATCCGCGATCGCATAGAGCGTTTGTGCGCGGAGAGCCATCTCGTTGGCGTAGCCGAGCCCTTTTTTGTAGAAGAAGTCGAGCTGGTTCCATGCATTGCGCTCGTCGGCCGAAAGATCGGCGGGCGGCGCTTCATGGAATGCAAGTGCCTTTGAGACATTGGCTGGAACGGTGGCCGCCATGTTGGTGTGGATACCGAGCAATCCCTGCGGTTGCTGCAGAGCCATGACCTCGGAGACAGCGTTCCCCCAGTCGCCACCCTGCGCCACATACTGCGTAGATCTGAGACGCTGCATCAGAGTTTCCCAGGCACGTGCGATGCGAACGGGGTGCCAACCAGGGGCCGTTGGCTTTCCGGAGAAGCCGTAGCCAGGCAGCGACGGAATCACGAGATGAAAAGCGTCGTTTGCAGTACCGCCGTGCGCAGTCGGATTCGTGAGCGGCTCAATAATTTTCAGCTGCTCGATAATCGAACCGGGCCAGCCGTGCGTGACAATCATCGGCAAGGCATTCTCATGTTTGGAACGGACGTGAATGAAATGGATGTCTAGACCATCGATCTCGGTGATGAATTGGGGAATGGAGTTCAGCTTGGCTTCAACTTTTCTCCAGTTGTACTGCGTCGCCCAGCATTGTGCGAGCGCTTGAACCGTGGCCAACTGAACGCCTTGGGAAGCGTCGTTAACTGTCTCTCGCTCAGGCCATTTTGTTGACTGGATGCGGCGACGCAAATCCGTGAGTTCCGCTTCCGGGATCTTCAATCGAGGAAACGGCCGAATGGCGGTCTTGTCCCCATTTGTTTGTTGTGAGACTTCATTTCTATTTGTCCTCCCATTTGGGCTTCCTTCAAAGCTGAGTACACCAAGTGGGACAAGTCAACAGAGAGGAGAGTGGCACGCAACCGCAAGTTGTTGTAAATTAAAGGTCTACTTGCCCGTTCCCCGGTAGCTCAATGGTAGAGCATTCGGCTGTTAACTATACGGCCGAACACCATAAGCCCTTGTTTTGGCGTCGGTTAGCCTACCAAGCTATCTCCTCTACTTGTTCCCCAGTTGTGCCCCGCGTATCCGGAGCAGACGGTCAGAATCGGATCGACGCCTGTGAATGGCTCCATCTCTCACAGTCCCGTTACTGGAGCGATGGAATGCGACGCGCCGCAAGGATCGCTTAGAGCAGATGGGAGTGGACGAAATCTACTTCGGCAAGCAGATGAAGTTCATCACCGTGGTGAGCAACTTGGAGACCGGCGAGCCTTTGTGGTTTTGACAGGATCGCAAACAAGAAACGCTGCATGAGTTTTTTCGAACCCAACTGAAGGAAAGCCAGAGGAAGCGCATTGCGGCGGCTTGCGTGGATATGTGGCGGCCGTTCACCAACAGTAGAACAAGGGGCTCCGAACTGCCGGATCGTGCACGACAAATTTCACGTTCTGCAGCACGCCAACAAAGCCATCGACGAAGTGCGCCGAGCGGATGTCTTTCGCAAAGGTGGGAGCATGCGCGGTGTAGTGAAGGGCAAACGCTGGCTGCTGTTGACGCGCTGGATGAATCTGGACACTCAAAAGCGCCAACAGTTAAACCAGCTGTTCGCCCTCAACCGGCGGGTAATGAAAGCCTACCTTCTGAAGGAAAGTCTGGAACGGTTGTGGACCTACCGCTATGAAGGGGCCATGGTGCGCTATTTGCAGAGTTGGATCGATCAACTGCGCTGGCAACGGTTGGCACCCTTTCAAAAACTTGCCTTTATGTTGGCGGATCACCTGAACGGGATCTTGAACTACTGCCGCACCAAAGTACGCTTCGGAGTGGTGGAAGCCATCAACTGCAACATCAAAAGCATCGTTAGAAGGGGTCGCGGCTACAAGAATCTCGGCTACCTGCTGCTCAAGGCCCAGCGCATGGCCGTCACTAAGATCGGTAAAATTGCTTCCCCGTAACAATTCGCCAGAGACAGGGAGGATTATCAATGGAAAAGGTCTAAGGCCATTTTCGCGACTCTGCGTACAAAAAAGAAGCCCAGCAAGGATCACGCCTGCCGCGATAAGCAAGCTGCTCGTGACGGTCAAGGCACCAGAGGAGATGCAACCGACAAAGATACCCGCCTCACTCATATACTTATACGTTGTCGATTCTTGGACCATTTCGCGTAGATTGCTGGTGGGATTACAAACTCTCGCCCATTCTGGCAATGATCTACGCGAGTGCGGCGCTTTCACGAATTCCTTTTCAATCTCTGTGGCCGGTGGTGGCCCTTGCGCTTCCCGCGCTTATCGTCTGCGCGAGTTATGTAAGCATTCTCAATGATCTGACCGACGCCAAAGACGATCAGGCGAGCGGAAAACCTGGCCGATGGTCTGGAGGGGCCCGCACCTATCCGGCGTTGCTTCTTGTTGGCTGCATGGCTGCTGGCGTTGCTTTTTTGATTGGTTGGCGTAAGGATGCGTTGCTTTTTTGTCTATATCTTCTCCCGTGGCTGGCCTTTGCACTCTATTCGACACCTCCTTTCCGTCTCAAGGTTCGTGGAATCTGGGGTGTGCTGGCAGATGCATCCGGCGCCCATCTCTTTCCAACGCTATTCGCCATAGTTCTGGTGTATCACTGGAACCGCACGGAAGCGACCGACCAATGGACAATCCTCATCGCACTCTGGTCGTTTGCGGCAGGCGTAAGAGGCATACTATGGCACCAACTGGAAGATGCCATTAATGACAGAAAGATCGGATTGCGCACTTTCGTATGCCTCCATGGGACGAAGGCGGCTGAGCGGCTGGGTCTGCTCACTTTCTTGTTGGAGTCCGCAGCTTTTTCGATGATGCTTTGGCTCACGCGCAACGCGCTGGCCTCGCTCTTCCTGGTCTTATATGGGCTCTTCGCTTTGGTTCGCTGGCGGCTTCTCGGAATAGGTCTTAGCGTCATTAAGCCGGGTCAGGCATCTCGCATGGGCATGACGGAGTATTATATCGTTCTCTATCCACTGGCATATCTTCTAACGGCATCGTGGCAGCAACCTTCAGCGCTATTGTTGCTGTTATTTCACGAGGTTCTGTTTTCCCGCCAGAGTCTTTGTCTTGTGCGAGAGATTGTAGCGATGCTGCGGATCGGCAAGTTGGACGGCGGACCGAAACGCGCACTTAGTTAGCTCTGCAGATTGCGGTATCGCGAAAGAGCTTCGAGGCAAAACCCAGTGGTGACCTCGTCGGATCCCCATGCTAATTTCTTTGTTGGACCGCTATAGTAAAAAGGAAATTTTTGCCATCCGCCATTTTGGCTCCTGGCGAGAAGGATTGCCTGGATCGCATCATCGAGGACAGTGGAATGATCTTTCCAGTCCATCAATGCACATGCGGCAAGCGCCGCATCCAGAATATGGTTGCCAATTACTCCGTCCGGATGCGCATGGGATTTGATTCTCGCCACGATTGTGTCCCCCAATGGTTCAAATGCGCGAATACCCGCAGCGTAGTTTCGCGAAAGGAAATAGTAAAAATTGAAGCGGCTCGCATAATACTTATCACACGTTTCTTCTGCTTGTTCCTCGATTATCTGAACGAGGTATTGGATGATCGGGCGCGTCTCCGGCCTTTCACCCAGATAATGGAGAACGTTGGCATTGACCACTAGGTCGAGGTCATTTGGCTTGCATTCAGTGACTGTGTAGAACCAGTAGAGCTGCCGCAGCTTCAGAAACTGACGTAACGCTACTCGCCAATAAGACATCTGCGTTGTCCACGTCAAGCGGGGAAGAATCCACGTGTAAAAAAGCCCGCGGGAATCGCGGTTGCCAAGAATCACGCCGGTATTGTCTGGGAAAGAAACACCATGCCGCCTGAGCAGGAAGGAAATGCAGGCTGTGTCGTCAACATCAGGAGGAAGATAATCCGGGTTAGGGCTGCAAGTATAGCGCCATACGCAGCCGTCTTGCATGACACTCACAAGGAAGCGAATTGCCTTGCGTACAATTTCCTCGGCCCTTTCCGATTTTGTGAAATTGAGGCAGTAAGAGATTTGAGCGGCTTGAAAAGTCGAGTAGTCCTGTTTGCATTTGTCTTCCAGGAGCGGATGCGGCGAGCAAAAGATCTGAAATGCTCCGGAAGGCAACTGCGCATCATGAAGAAAATCGACCGCCTGCGCGATAGCCTGCTCTAAATCATTGCGACTGTGTGCGAGTGTAGGCATACGGATTTCCGCGATTATGGGCCAGTGAATCCACAAGTCCCAACAGTTTAGCAGTGAAAGAGGCAACCGGATCGAGCGGCACCATGGTTCTCACTGCCCTTCCAGCAGCTTTACCGATGGACTCCCACTCTTTTCGCACGGCCCATGCTCGCTCCATTGCGTGGTCCAGTTCGTCTACTTTCGCCGCGTTCGCGATGAATCCGGTGCGACCTTCTTCCACGACTTCGGAAGTCCCGCCCTCATTTGTGACAATTCCAAACCGGCCGCACATCATCGCTTCGATAAGCGCCAGCGGTAAACCTTCGGTGCGCGAGGGCAGGACCAGCGCGTGATGCGTTTTCCAGATAGACTCAACGTCGTTTACAAAACCTGGAAAACCTACCTTTTTAAGGGCCAAGCGTCCGGCAAGGTCGCGCAAAGCTTCGCCGTTATGGCCTGCGCCGAAAAACGAAACGGACAAATTGCGATTTCTCCACAGCTGTCGCGCCAACACATGCAAAAGAATGTCCTGCCCCTTCTCGCCTGTGTCCAGGCGCGCGATGCAAGCCAGCTTGATCGAATGGTCCTCGTTGCCAGGCCATGGCAGCGGGCTTCCCGACACCAGAAAGGGATTGCACACTATTTCCGCATTTATGAGCGTCTCAGCGATCTGACATTCCGTGAGATGGAGATTGTGTTGGGAGACAAAATAACAGCGTAAGGCGGTCTGAAAGGCGGAGCGCATCACGATGCGGTCCTCGTCCAACGGCCAAAGATAATCAGTCGCTTTCTGTGAAATGATGACGTATGGACGGCCGGAAATACGACAAAGATCGCTGTAAGCGAGCCCGTCGAAGTTTGCGCCTTGGGAAACCACTACTAAATCGGGATTGAGGTTTGTGAGATGAGTTCTCACCAAGGGCCGGATCGCTTTCTGCGCAGGACCTCTTTCTGTTAGCCGGACCAGCGACCTGGGCAACCGAATCCAGTAGGGCAGGCAAACCTGGTGCAAGTCGCGAATATGACAGCCCAGCGCGAGCAACCGACAAATCCGCGGGTGGTTCGGGTCAACACAGGTTTTGAAGATAGTTACAGAATGCCCGCGCTCGGCCAAAAGCGCAGCTGCTCCCGCCCACAGTTCTTCGCTTCCACCCCAGTGGCTTGAGCAGGAACTAAAAAAGACGAAACGCGACAACACCCCTCCTTCAATAGATGGCGACTCTGGGTCACAAGCTTTCAGGCAAAACTTTAGATAACATTCTCTGACCCCACGATCTTTATGCTTTTTTCCGCAATCAAAAGGACTGAGGAGTCGCAGCAGGTCGTCTTTCGATACCTATGCCAGGTCAGTTCGGCCACGATGCAGCCCCACGACATTGCGCATGAGATAGCTGCGTAGCGGGTCGCTCGCCCGAGTTGCGCCCTGTCGCGTAGCAGCGCCTCTATGGTCTGGCCAATAATCTCCACCGGCTTGCATAGTAGTCTCACAAACTTCAGGACTAGCTCTGACTTACGTAGGTCAGTGCCGATGGCCTCACTTCCGAGCTCACGAATGAGGTGCTTGGAAATATTACCGGCCCACCCGATCCGGTAGAAATTCTTGAAGGTGGCAGGTTTCTGATAAGCAACCGAAGCAGTACCGAGATACGCAATGGAGTGCTCCGCCATGACACAATCCAGGACGAACGCCCTATCTTCCGCGTACGGCAGGTCCCGGAACGGAAAACGGAGCACCACCTCGCGCCGAACAATAGCGGCTGAATTGGAAAAACAGCAGATCTCATATACGTCCTGCCCGGACTTGCATTGTTGCACAAGCCTTGTCTTATCCAGTTTGTAATCGTGCTCCGCAAATAGGTTGAATCGCGTTTTTTCTTGCTGGCAGACCCTGCCGTCAGTGAGCTGCCTGCAGTAGGCGGCTGCAACACCGCGGCCCTCGACACAATTGACCATGCGGCTCAACCAATCATCGCCTTGCGGCCATGAGTGTGCCGAAAGCAGGACGATCAAGTCTCCGCGGCAGAGTTTGACTCCAACATTGATTGCTCTTCCATAACCAAAAAGTGATCGCGGTAACGTGAAGACTTTAGCGCCCATCGCCCTGGCCACTTTTGCCGATCCATCGTCCGATTCGTTGTCGATCACCACCACTTCGAAGCGGCGATCGAGCTTCTGGATGCGCAGGCATTCCAAGAGCCGTCGAAGGGCGTTCTCTTCATTGAGGACTCTGATTAACACTGACACGAGGGATTGAGTGGGCTCGCTCAGATTCATGTCAGTATCAGCTACCATCTGAGATAAATCGGGCACCTGGAGATTCCTGTCTTCAACTTTCTAACATGGTCAAGTCGATTCGGCTCGATCTGTCGACGCTGGAGCACGCACACCTGACTGATGTGATCATCAGTCCTCGGGACGAATTATACTTCTCAATTTGATAACGGAGTTGCAGATTTTCTCCAATGTTGCCCAGTCCGAACGCGAGTTTGCGATAGGCGTTGATGTGATGGTCTTAGCTATAGGCCATCATAGCCACCCTGACGTACAATTCTGTGCGTATGAATCGGGAGCCTATTATACTCGCCGCCCTGATCCAGAAACGCATTGCCCTGCTTGTCTCGATGATAAATGAGGCCGGGAGGCCTTCTTGCGATGGGACATTTCCAGTATCCTTAGTGTATGCGCTGATTGTGAGCCCAGCGCCCGCTGTCCCTTCGAGTTCATGCCGCTTCCCTCTCGTAGTATTTCAGCAGACCTCCCAGCCGTTCTCGACACCGCACTGCTCCTTTGTCCTTCTTGCTTCCGGCCGCGAAAACGAAAAGGGTTGGCAACCGACAGGCCCCGCCTAAACCACCGCGTCAGTGCGCCGTGAAAAGACGTGGGTCCTCAGCGGTTCTGGTCACGTTGATAGGTCTGCTCGCATACACGTCGATTGAGCACTTATTGATTTCTGCTCTCGCAGCCGGAAATAAACCTCAGTGAGAACGTTCCGCGGGAGAGCGGCAGGTTCGCCCGACTCTGTCTCCTTCCGGGAAAGCTGTTGCACTCGTCACGGAAGGCGAGTTGCGGTCTCGGAAGATGCTAGCCTTGCGACACGGCGTAATCGGAATGTTCGATACCCGTTGCACTCGCTGGTCCGGCGATGCCTCGCGCCAGCATTTCATCGGGGTGCACGCACTAACCTTGGGTGGGATACCGAATGATCGTGAATTATCTTAGTCTAAATCCTTTGAAATGAGCCGGCCATTTTGTTAGCTTAGCCGCAGGAACCGAAAAAATCGCCATCTTGGACTCAAGTTGTGCCCCAGACTGAAGTGGCTCTATTTTGATGTCTGTATTAGAATGAAAAGAATAGTGTTGCTTAGTTCCCCGGTAGCTCAATGGTAGAGCATTCGGCTGTTAACTTAATACTCATTCGTTGATTCTGCACCGGTTAACCCCGAAAAAGCTGCCTAAAACCGGGCCTAGTGGGACCCAATGTTGGACCCAAAAAAAGAATGGCCCCGACTCACGTTCTACAGAGCCGGGGCTTTTTATTTCCCTACTGCCGTCCTGACATAGCCGAGAACCCGGTCCGGATCGACTTTTCGCCGGTCATTTATAACATGCACGCTCCCCGCCCCCACGGGGTGGTGCCCTCCAGAGTCTTCGTGCCCAATCGACGCGATCATCGTAACAGGAATACTCTACCAAGAACCCCCGTCTTGGATCTCGGCTGAAGCTTGGGAGAACCAAAGGACGAAGAGAATGGCAGGTTGTCCTTCGCAGAATCAAAAGAACAGCGTACGTGTATTCAACTGCTAGGCGCACCGTCTCGAGTCCGCTTGCCGTTCCAACAAGGGCTGGCGAATTGATTGGCCACGCACGAACCGAGCAAGGTCCCACGAAGCAAGGATAGCGCCGGGTATTGCACCGATGCGGTCCTCAGCGGAACGCCCCAGCAACTCCATTCAGCGAAGGTTCTTCTGTTTGTCGAAAACCACCACGTTGTTGATGTCCCGGCCCTGCGCGCCCTTGCCCTTCCAGGTCGAGGTCCGCGTCTTGCCGTCCTTCGAGACGACCGAGGTAATTGTTCCCATTACCTTGCCGCCCTTCTTCTGCTGGGTTTCGATCCCGCCCCCTGGGAGCCGCTTCGCCGACATCGTATCGGCGTCACCGATCCCCGTAGCGGGATAATCCTTGCCGTCAAATTTTGCGTCGTATTCGACGTGAAGCGGAGTCCCATTCGCGTTGGTCCCGTCCCCATTGATTTTAATGTGGTTTTGGTCTGACTCAATCTTAAGCGTGAGTTCTTTCGGCGCGGGCCCCGGGCTGTATATCGTTTTTGCCGCGTTCATCTTCCACGTTCCCGAGTGTTCATCGGCCGCGGCGCTAGGATCGTACGCTACCTCGTTCGGGGACTGTTGCCGCGAATACTCCTGCTTTTTGCGCAGATCGTTCCGGATCGCCGCCTGATCGACAGCAGCTCTCGTAGCAGCGGCTTGGTCAGCGGTCTGCCGCTCAGCAGCCCTTCTAGCCGCCTCTCTCTCAGTAGCCGCCCTTTGATCCTCAGCCGCTTGATTGGCCGCAGCCTCCGCAGCGGCTTGCCTAACCTTAGCCTCCTCAGCTTTTTTGTACTCATACATGCCGAGGACGCCAGCTGTAATAACGACCGCCGCCACCACGGGCACGACTATGCGGCGCCAGGATTTCTTCGTCGGTCGCGTTGGGGCCGCCGAACTTGCGCCGCCAACCACCCTTTCCTGCGAGACACGTGCCGTGCTTTTGGCCGATCGCCGGTCGAGCACCAGTTCGGTTCCTTTGCCACCGGCTTCCTCTCTTGCACCGCTCACGTTGGGGCACAGAGCTTTGATCAGCACTTGAACATCGGAGTCCCAGCGAGCATGGGTCAATTCGACGGCATTACGATAGGCCAAATCCTTAAGGTCCTCGGGGAGTTGTTCCGCCCGCGGCATTCGTCCCCCGTGAACCAACACTGGAATGACCGGAATATCCCTTCTCAGCGCGGAAGCAGTTTCGAGGCGAACAAAATCGACCGGATCGTCGAGGCGACGTCGCCCGGCATCATCCTTGGCGTCGATCCAACCCTTGCCTATCATCGCCAGCAGAACGCCACAAGAGGCTACGTTCTGATCAATAACCTTACGGAAGTCCCGTCCGGGCTCGATGCCGGCCACATCCATGAACACTTTATCCACGCCGAATTCGCTGATGAGATCATCAAACAGGCGACCCGCCTCGCCTTCGGCGTCGTCCCTTCGATAACTGAGAAAGATGGCACGCACGCGAACCTCCTCAGCCCGTCCTTCTCTTGCCGTGACGTGCGTAACGACTGGGCGCCGCTTCGCGAGCAAAGCCGCGGGGGAAGGAGAGTACTCTATCGCAAATCTGCAAAGTAGGCTGATGTTAGTAGGCGCAGCGGCCTAGGTCAACCGGGGTCAAAAGTCGCGATCTGGGACGTGACGGTTCGCACACTACGGCGGCACACCAGATTCCCAAACACGCGGAAATCGACTTCCGTGGACGATGAACGGCGGCGAACGACCAATCGTTTCTGGACCGTGAGGTCTCTTAGCTATTTGTCCGAGATTCCGACTACGGTATGCGTGTCATCTGTCTGAGGTGCAGGTAGGCGGCAGTTCCACATTTTCATAGAAAGGATTATTCGGTGCGATGCCGAATGCTGGTGAATTTGTCAGAAGAACTCCGAATCTAAGTCCCTGAAAATGAATCCGCCGATTCGCCTGCCTCAGTAAGAAACTCGGGAAAATCACGATGTTGGACCCACTCAGAAAGTGGCTTGAATCTGACGTTTGTATTAGAATGAAAACAAATGCGTTGCGCGGTTCCCCGGTAGCTCAATGGTAGAGCATTCGGCTGTTAACCGAGAGGTTTAAATCACCTAACTCGTTTCTCTGGCGTCAGTTAACAGCTCCCGGACCATCCCCAAACACCTATTTCTTGTCCCCAGGATGTCCCCAACATTAGTTCCGTCCGCCTTCCACGCCACGGCATACTTCACGCAGTCAGCCGAGCGGAAGCAATCGGAGACCCGCCTCCGGTCCAGCTCCGATTATGAGAACCCGCGGCCTCTGCCGTGACAGTGCAACTTGATGTGGAAACTCAAGCGCTTATGAGGAGCTCTTAAGGAGCGCAAAGTATTGAAAACACATGGAAGGGAATTCTTATTGTTCCCGGATTGTTCCTGCGACTGAAGCGTCGGATTCCGAAACCAAATTCGCGGACGGATTGGCACTGACGCAGTGAATGCGGTGGACTCTGCGGAAACTCTATCACAACACGATTCGATTGATTCATGACTGTACTTGGACAAAACAATTTTTGGAGAAACGCGCGCGCGTAAACATCGGTACCCGCTGGCCGATAATCAAAGGAAAGGACGGAAAGCACGAGCGGTAAAGTCTTGCAATGAGAGGAGCTCGCAAACGGCTCGATTCAATAGTTGTTGGTACTCCTGCTAGTGGAACCCATGGGAAAGTTCATGCGGCGGAGCAGATCTTGGAAACGTGAGTCCGAGTGCAGGCTGTTAAACCTGGGTTCGACCAAGATGAAGGCCACATCGTGGGATCGTGTTTGATAAGCTTTCTCCAGGAATTCGATTGCATGGTCCTCCTTTCCGAGGTTCACATAAAGCTCGGCAATGTAGTCGGATGAGAAG
>Ga0210406_10005663_pt1 | contig 13041 bp, 7 predicted proteins | sample IncBWC30MmetaG_FD_155454 | JGI IMG/M metagenome (GOLD analysis project Ga0210406, IMG submission 155454) | Forest soil microbial communities from Barre Woods Harvard Forest LTER site, Petersham, Massachusetts, United States - Inc-BW-C-30-M | ecosystem: Environmental > Terrestrial > Soil >...
CGCCTTCATTCCATGTCTCAAGCGGCCAATTACTTGTTGATTGATATCAGCAATTCGTTCACGAAACTGGCGTTCGCTTCGAAAACGCGAATTGTTCGGCCCAGACGAATGGCGACGAACAAATTTACCAGCGCTTATCTTCGTCAATTCGTAAAGCCCCGGAAGATCGAGAGAGTGGTTGTTTGTTCGGTCGTGCCCAAAAAAAATCGCGTCGTCCGCACGGCTGCGGGAAAAACAAAACTGCTCTGGTTAAGTTCGCGATTAAATCTTGGGGTTGGAATCGATTATCCACACCCGCGTTCGATCGGAGCAGACCGATTGGCCAATGCCGCCGCGGCGGCAAATCTTTACGGTTGTCCTTCGATCGTAGTGGATTTCGGCACGGCCGTGACTTTCGACATTATTTCAAAGCGCCGAAATTATATTGGCGGAGTTATTGCGCCGGGTCTGGAAGCGATGACAAATTTCCTTTATCAGCGCACGGCTTTGTTGCCTAAACTCTCCTTAAGGGAACCGCGCCGCGCCATTGGGAAATCGACAATTGCCGCGATGAGGTCCGGCGCCGTCTTTGGTTATCGCGGGTTAGTACGCGAGATTATCACCCGGATCAAATCGGAGCGGTTTCCTCGCGAGAAAGTTCACATTGTAGCCACGGGAGGCTACGCGCAGTTAATCGCGGCAAAGCTGCGCGAAATCGATGCGATCCATCCTCATCTGACCCTGGAAGGGTTGCGCATTGTCGCGAATCTCAATTCGTAAATCGCGCCTGTCAAAGGCTGGTAGCTTCTCGCCGTAATTCTGCTAATCATAATGCCAGAAAAGGGCTCCGATCGGTTCGTAAATTTTATGCTTGTCATCGGTTGCGCAAAGGTTGTAATGCGAACAGCATGAACATTCGGAAAATCGCAGCGATTACAGTTTTGGTGTTCAGTTCCCTCGCGGCCACTAACGTTGCACCGTCGAAATCGGAACTGGAGGAAATGTATAACAAAGCGTTTCGGGATTTCGAGGCGAATAGTTTTCCCGAGGCATTGAAAGAGCTCGATGCGATAGACGCTCGTCAACCGGATCTGGCGGAGTCGCAAAATCTGCGCGGCGTGATCCTGATGCGGGAGGGTATCTATGACAAGGCGGAAGCAGCCCTGCTCGAAGCAGTGCGGATCGATCCGAAGTTTTGGAATGCGCGCTTTAACCTGGCGGAAATTCCGTTTCTCAAGAAAGATTGGGCGGAAGCTCGCACCCGTTTCCAGCAGCTTCTCTCGAGCAACGTGGCTGGTCTGGAGGGTGAAGCGACCCAGCTCATTCAATATAAGATTCTGCTGACCTATCTACTCGAGGGAAAGGAGAACATGGTCGATTCCATTCTGGCCAAGTTCGAGCTTTCGCCCGATACGCCGGCGGTTCATTACGCCAACGCCGCCATCGCGCTCCAACACAAGAAGAATAAGGAAGCACGAGATTTAATCGTTGTGGCGGAGAAGAATTTTTCTCCGCAACTGAACAAGGTTTTTGCCGAATCGTTGTATGAAGTCGGCTGGTTGGAAAAGCCAGCCGGCCAGACGCGCCCCTCGCTGCCGTTGGCGACTGCGGCCGAGCGCACCGCAAAGACGAAAGCTTTGGCGCTATCAAGTTTCGAACAAGCGCAACAAGCCGTCCAACAGCGCGACTTCGCGGCGGCCCAGAAATTTATCGACGAAGCTGACGCAGCCGACCCGAATCAGGCACCGATTCTCAATTTGCGCGGAGAGATTTTGCTGGAGCAGAAGGCATTCGACGAAGCGGAAGCAGCGTTTAAGAAGGCGTCCAAAGCGGATCCGAAATTCCGTGAGTCGCAATACAATCTCGCGCAAATCCCGTTTAAGAAAAAAGATTATGCACGGGCGCGAGAGCGCTTCGACACGCTCCTTAAGCAGACGCCAGGGGGCGATAAGAATCAGGCGGCGCAGATCATTAAGTTCAGGATCTACATGACGCTTTTGCTCGAAGGCAAAGAGAGCCGCGCGCAAAGAATGATGGAACAGTTCCAATTTACGGGAGATACGCCGGCGCTGTACTACGCGCAGGCAGCTTGGGAGTTTCAGCACAATAACCCAAACAAAGCGACCGACTGGATCGCATCCGCCAAGAAGATCTACTCGCCCGCCCTCAACAACCTTTTCGGCGACGCCTTTTACGATCTCGGCTGGCTACAGAGTCCAGCGATGGTGGCTTCCTCCACCCCGACGGCTGAAGCAACGGCTGCCATGTCGGCGCCAACTGAATCCAGCCCGGCAATCGAGCCCAGCCCGATTCCTAGCGCTGTTGCAGCCGCAAATAATTCACTCAAAGAAGCAAAGACGGAATCTTCGCCTTCTTCTTCGCCGGCCGCGAGTCCGGCGATTGCTGGAATAGAGGCGACGAGTTCGCAAGGGGCCGAGTCTCCGACTGCGGTTACTCAACCGCCACTTGTGGCCTCAAACGAATCTACAGCCCCGACCAAGCCGGAGGAGGCATCTGCCGCTGCAGCCGCTGAGTTCTCGCCTGCGGTTGAAACCCAGGTTTCGGCAGGATCGCCTGCCGCTTCCATCGCCGCATCGGCTGCTCCTGTCACCCAAGGTGAACAACCTGGTGTTGCTCAATCGGAGCCTTCGGCGCCACCATCGGCCGCGCCGGCGGCCAGCGCTCCGGCTGCCGTGGCTGCCACGCCAGCGACGGTGCTCGCTCCCACTCGCGTCCGGGAGTGGTCTCGGCCTGTCATGGGCGAGACGCCACAGACGCTGCTCGTCGGCGGATTGCTCGTCGCCGCCACTTTCTTGTTAGCTTGGGTGATTGTTCCTGAGGTTCGCCGCCGCCTGATCAACATTACGATTTACCGCCAGCCAGCACTCGTTACCGGACCACGCTTCGACGAAATTAGTCTTGCTCCATCGCAAGAGCACTTGGCGGCCGTCAGCAATCATTTTGTTGGTGGTCCGCGCCGGGTCTCGCTGGAGCTAAGAGCGTCGGAACCTTCGTTGCGACGCAGCGTTCTGCCGCTGGGAAAACTCGACCGGGCGTTCGGTGGAGGAGCAACTTTAGCCGGTGGCCCAGTGGAAACTTTCGCGTATCGCAATCCCGAACCCGAAGTTGAGTCGGTGCCGCTAGCCGAGCCTGTCTTTCAGTCCTCGGTTGGTCCTGTTCTCGAACAGGTTGAGATTCCAAGCGTCGATTTCACGCCGAGCGCCGAAGTTTTGTCTTCGGTTATTCCGCCAGTGCCGGAAATCCAAGAGCCCGTCGAGTGGGCGAACGGCGCCCTTACTGGTTCGGAAATGACTGCCGCTCCTGTCATTGTGATGGGGGCTGCGCCAGTCGCGGAGCCTGTGTTTGAACCTGAAGTAGAACCGATCGATATCGAGTTTGAATCGTGGACGACGACAGCAGAGCCTGTGATCGAGCCCGAGGTAGAGCCGATCGGACAAGGACAACCGATTCCGTACCAAATGTCTGTCTCCGCGATGGAACCCTCCGTGGCGGAAGCTGTCGAGACGCCCTCTTTTGTCCCGGAGGCCGTTTCCACCGACCCGTCAATCCCGCAAACAACCACACCCGCAACCATGCCTGAACCGATCCAAATCCCAACCGCTCAAGTAACCAGAACTCCAGCCGCCGTAGGTGCACCGCAGCCAGCTGGCGCACCGCAGCCGGCTGGCATCACGCACACCGCCGTGCAGCTCACTTTCTCCTTTGAGATTGCCTCAATGCAACTTACGCCCACCTTCAAGATGGGTGCCTTGCAAGTGCGGCCGACCTCCAGGATCGTCACCATGCGTCTGGCTCCTACCCAGCAGGCACAGCCTGCAATGAATTTGCAGGTCACTTTCGAGATCTCAAAGATTCAGCCGGCGGGAGGAGCGCTTGGCAGTGTCCGATTGACTCCCTCTCAGCAGCAGCGGCCGACGGCCACGGGTTCGCCTTCCTTTACGGTCGGAGGGTTGCAACTCGTCCCGAATTTCGAGGCTGCCCCCTTGCAGCTCACTCCGTCGCAGCAAGGACAAGCCTCCGTTCTGGTAACGGCGCCGTTTCAGATTGGTACGGTCGAGTTTTCACCGTCGTTTGAGATTGCGGCCATTGTCCTGAATTCGAGTTCCAAGCAGGTTGCTGTGCAGTTGCCTGGTGCAGCTCTGGTCCCAGGCGAGGGCGTCCCGATGTTTGAGATCGCAAACTTGCAGCTCACGGGCGCCGGTGAAATCGGAATGATGCAGCTCAATCTGCTTGGTCACGGCGCGAGGCGGGCTTAAGGCGGGTTGGAGGCCGGCTACGTTATTGCGGCGAAATCGTGGATTGCGCGCCGATGCCGCCGCAACTTCTAGCTTACTAGCTTCTGCCGTGTTTAACGAAATGGTTGCGATTGAGCGACCGTAGTTGCTTGGACAGAAATTCTCCGTCTCGCCGGATCAATTTGCCGTCGAAATAAATCTCCCCTCCGCCGTAGTCCGGCCGCTGGATGCTTACCATGTCCCAGTGCACCTGGCTTCGGTTCCCATTATCGGCTTCTTCATAAGCCTGTCCCGGCGTGAGATGAAACGACCCGGCGATTTTCTCATCGAATAATATGTCCCTCATCGGTTGCAGAACGTGGGGATTAAACCCGAGCGAAAACTCGCCGAGGTAACGGGCACCGGTGTCCGAATCGAGAATTTTGTTCAGCTTCTCCGTCTGGTTGCTTGTTGCATCGACAATCTTGCCATCGCGAAACTCCAGGCGGATGCCATCGAAACCGGTGCTCTGATAAATACTCGGTGCGTTGAACGTGACGCAACCTTGAACGGAATTTTTCACAGGGCAGCTGAAAACTTCACCGTCGGGAATGTTGCGATCACCTCCGCAAATCACAGCTGGAATTCCCTTGATGCTAAAGCGGACGTCGGTGCCCGTTCCCTTAATCTCGACACAGTCCGTCCTTTCCATCAACGCCTTAAGCGCTTTCATACCCGGTTGCAGTTTGCCGTAATCCAGCGTGCAGACTTCAAAGTAGAAATCTTCGAAGGCTTCGGTGCTCATTCCGGCCAGCTGCGCCATCGACGGCGTCGGCCACCGCAGCACCACCCATTTCGTTTTTTTGACTCTTTGATCTTGTACGGGCCGCATTCTCTTCGCCATCAACTGCATTTGCTTTGCCGGCACATCAGAAAGTTCGGTGACGTTGTTACTGCCGCGCACAGCGATGTATGCGTCCATCTTCCTCATGCGCGCGAGCTCATGAGTCGCCAGTAGTCTCAATTGTCGATCCGACGCACCGAGTGTGAGTGCGCGACTGACTCGAGCGCGGTGAATTTGCACAAAGGGAATCGCCCCGGCCTTTCGGATCGCACGAATGAGCGCGATGGGCATTTCATCAGGCACGTCGAACGCTTCGACTAAAACGGTTTCGTTGCGCTTAAGGCGCGTGGAATATTCCACCAGAAGTTTCGCGAGTTTGTCGAAGCGGAGATCGTGCATAGAATCGTATGATTCCATCGACAGTGCCGGATGCAACTCACGAACCGGGGTTCATAAGCCTTGCCGCAAAAGCGCCATCGAAGTAGTCGCGAAACGGAATTGAATGCTTCGTCCGCTCCAATCGCAATATCGACAGGTCACCCAGAATGCGCTGCACAAGTTCTTCATTTTCCTCTGGCTCCAGACTGCACGTGCTATAGACAAGCACTCCGCTTGGTTTCAATAAGCCGAAGACCGCGCAGACAATTTCGAGCTGTTGCTTTTGCATGCGAACAAAGTCCGCCGGCTTCAACCGCCATCGGACATCGACGCGCCGTCGCATCACCCCGGTATTGCTGCATGGTGCGTCGATCAGGATGCGATCGAACGGAGCGACCGAAGCAATTTCTTTCGGAACGCGGCCGCGTTGCCAATTATGAGCGAAGACACGGGCAATTCTGACCCCGAGTTGCGCCATATTTTCTTCGAGAACGCGAACGCGCTCTGATGCACGGTCGCAGGCCACAATTATGCCGCGATTTCGCATGAGCTCTGCGATGTAACTTGTTTTCCCGCCTGGCGCGGCGCACGCATCGAGGACTTTTTCTCCCGGCTGCGGATCGAGAAGCTGGCAAGCGATCGCCGTGCTCGGATCCTGAATGTAGCAATGACCCCGCTCGAGCGCTTCGGATGGAAATAGGTTCAGCTCAACGAAGTCAGGATTGTGCAACGAAGAGCGCGATTCCAGATAAGTCTGCAGGAACTTTTCGCGATCGATTTTCAATCGATTGACCCGGGCATACAGAGGCGGTGGCCGGTTGTTCCACCTGCACAGCGCTTCCGCGGCTTCGGCTCCGAAATTTTGTTCCCAGCGCGCGATCAAGAATTTCGGATGAGATGTTCGAACGTCGAGGGGCTGCGTGTTTCCTTGCGCGCGCAACTCATCTTTGCGTCGGAGGCCGGCACGCAGGATTCCGTTAATTAATGCACGATGCCTCTTCCGCGCCAGCTCCACGGTTTCGTAAACGGCCGCGTGCTCAGAAGTTTCGAGGATAAAAAGTTGATAAAGGCCGAGTCGCAGAACGTCGCGAAGATCGGCATCCACGGGAGCAGCCCGCAGACGACCGATCCAGAAATCAAGCAGCATTGAATTGCGCAGGACGCCGTAAAACAATTCCAGAGCAAAAGCACGATCCGATGCGCTCAATTTCGTTTTCGCCAAAAGCTTGAAGATGACCGAATGGGCGAAGCGTTTTTCCGTTCGCCACGCTCGCATCGCGGTAAGCGCGGCTCGGCGGGCAGACAATTGCGCCATGCGGTCAGTCCGCTGCGAGAGAGTTCAGTGCGGCGTCACGCTCGCGCGACCAATTGAATGATAGCCGAAACCGAGCTGGCCCATCGTCTCGGGATCAAACAGGTTTCGTCCGTCAAAGACGATTGGCGTCGTCATTTTTCCCTTTACGACAGCAAGATCGACATTGGCGAATTCGCTCCATTCTGTCGCAACAATCAGCGCTTCGGCGCCGTCCGTCGCTTCCAGCGCGGACGAAGCGAACTTAGCATCGACAATCGTTTTCACCTCGCGCGCCTTTTCCATTCCCTTCGGATCGTAAGCGACGACGTGTGCACCTTCGCGTAAGAGAGCGGCCACGAGGTCGATCGCGACAGAGGAGCGAATATCATCGGTATCTGGTTTAAAGGTAAGGCCCCAGACGGCAATTTTCTTTTCGCGCAATACCCAGAGCGTTTCGCGGATGGCCTTAAGGAAACGCTCTTTTTGCGCCGTGTTTATTCGCTGCACTTCCTTGAGCAAATTAAATGGGACACCGAGTTGTTCGCAGATCGTGACGAAGGCGGCGATGTCTTTAGGAAAACAGGAGCCGCCGTAACCGATTCCCGCATTGAGAAAATCACGACCAATGCGCCGATCCATGCCAATTCCATCGGCGACTTTTTCGATATCCGCGCCGCTGGCCTCACAGATCGCCGAGAGCGCGTTGACATAGGAAATCTTGAGCGCGAGGAATGAATTGGCGGCGTGTTTGATGAGCTCGGCGCTGTTGATGTCGGTCACAAGAATTGGCGCCATGAATGGTTCATAGACCTTCTTCAACAAGTCGATGGCGTGTTCGCTTTGCGCCCCGATTACAATCCGATCCGGATGCATCAAATCACCGACGGCGCAGCCTTCGCGCAAGAACTCTGGATTGCTGACAACATCAAACTTCGCGCCGTGGCGATTGTAGCGTTTGATGGACTCGGCGACCTTTTCGCCAGTTTTCACAGGCACGGTGCTCTTATCGACGATCACGCGATAGCTGGTCAGTACGCCCGCGATTTCCCGGGCGACTTTCTCGATGAAGCTAAGATCGACATCGCCGTCCGGTTGCTGCGGAGTGGGAACGGCGATGAAAACGATCTGTGAGTTATCGACCCCTTCCCGAATGCTGCCGCTGAACCGCAACCGGTGCGCAGAGACGTTGCGATGGATCACTTCCTCGAGACCAGGCTCGTAGATTGGCACTTTGCCAGCTTGCAAGGCTTCGATTTTCCGCGGGTCGTTATCGACGCAGACAACGTTGTGGCCCACGTCGGCGAAGCAAGCGCCGGTGACGAGACCGACGTAACCGGAACCAATGATGGAAAGATCCATACGAATGAAGCGACGCAGCGAGTTAGTCGCAGCAGAGCAAACGGCGGGCCGACCCCGGGAAACGTAGCATTCTTCGCACTATCCCGCTCATTGACCTTGACCTGCGCCCCCTGGATCGAAATTCAAATCGAAACCAAATTTCGGAAATGCTTTGAGGGTGATGGTAAAGAGCACGCCATATTCTTTCACCCCAGCGTTGTCGCGCACCACGGCGCCAAATGAAGCTACCCAGCTCGTCAGATCGCGATAAATCGAGTAACGCTGCTCCTCGAGAGTGTGGGTGGTCGCTTCGTATTGCTCCTGGATGCCGAGACCCCAGTTCTCATCGAAGCGGTAATATCCGCCGACGACAAACAAGCTGCTGTTGTCGAAGAAGGGATTGCCATTCAAATAGCGATGCGCAACAGTCAATTGTAAATTCGCGATTGGTTGGACAATCAGGGTCGTGTCCACTTCCGTAAAACCCTTGTCGAAAGCCGGTACCTGGGAATTGATGCTGAGCGTCACCCACGGCACCGGCGTGAAGCGGATATTATTGAAAAAATTCGAATACGGCGTGCGGTCGAACGGATTATTGAAGTTCACGTCAAAAAAAGTGTCGAGCTCGAGCCAGGTGATCGTCGAGTCATCGCGCCGGGTCTCGAGGCGATTCCGAACGCCGAGGCGCCAGACCGTCCAATTATCGATTGAATCGATGGAAGTGAATTGTGGGAAATCTATTTGGCGAAGTTGGGTAGAAGGTTCAAATCGATCGAACTGGAGAATCGAGGCTGGGTCGGCGCCGAAATTGTCTACGTAGGAGAAGTCTGTGAATGGTTGGATCACGTGGAGAAGTCCATCGAGACCAAGCGCCCGGCTTTGCACATTCTCCCACGTCTGGGAGAGCTTGAAAGAGGCTTCCACTCCGGTGTTAAAAACCGGGCGGAATGTGTCACTGCCGTACTTGATTGGCTGAGCAAGTGTCGGATTAGGCAGGAGAAAATCAGGCACCAGTGGGTTTGAGTCCGGTGTGAACATGGTTTTCCCGAGATCACGGGTCTGGGCATAGTAGGTGCCGCGAAAACCAACCCGCGGCACGATGGAAAGCCAGCCGAAATAAGTGTTGGGGTAGAGGAGCTGGTGAAAGGTATCGAGACGGATGGTGCTGTAATCCTCAAAGCCCGAGCCGTCGGCAAATGCTCGCTCCAGGTTGGCAAATCCCGTTTCGCCTTCGTAGAAAATAGGCCCGCCAAAAAGCGCGTGTCGCTTAATGTCCAAGACCACTTCCGGCAAGCGTTCGGTTTGGTCGAAGAACTCGTTCGCCTGAAAACGCACGATTCCCGTCAGGGTATAAAACGGGTCCGTTTTCGTGACTGCGGCCACGTTGTCCGGAACAGGATCGATACGAAACTCACCTAGATAGAAATCCTGCATCACGTATGGATCGCTCAGCTTCGTAATGTCAACGATGCCGTAGATGTCATCGGTAAAGTTCGTGCGGTCCTGCAGACTGACTCGGTATCGTCCGGTCGGGACCGCTCCTCGCGGTAAACCCGTGCGATTTATTAGCGGGTTTTGATCTTGTAAATAATAAGTTATGAGTTTGGCCGAGCTGTTTTTGTCTTTTCCGTAATCGATATCCGATTCGAACCCGATGGCTACGCCGCGACGGCCTCGATAATCGAGCCGGATCCGGCCTCTGATGTCGTCCGTGATGGGGAAGGTCACCTGAGTGAGAAGCGATGGTCCCCATGAGCTCAAAAACGCCGGTGAGACCGTAAAGCTGAACGCGTCACTGAGCGACTGGTACAGATAAGGCCACCAAAAAATAGGCACCTTCCCAACGTAAAAGGTCACGTTCCGAAAAATGACGCGGTCCTTCTCGTAAATGCGCATGGTTTGCGCCCGGAAATGAAAATCGGAAGTCGGTGCATCATGCGTGGTGAAGGTTCCGTTCTGCACGAGATAACCGTTCCCGGAAATTTCGCTGACATTTTCACCGCTGACGAAAAAAGGCTCGGACTCCGTCCGCATATTAGTCGCTCGAATCTTTTTTGTATCGATGTTGTAAATGCCGCGCTCGGCAATGTAGAAATTGACATCGCGGTAGATTCGCACATGGCCTATCGCCAGCACTTCGTGTGTGCGTGAATTATACTGCGCGTAGTCGGCGTAAATATCTGTGTCGCCCGTGTGAATAGCCACGTTGTCGCGTGCGGTAGCCAGCCCGTTCTCGTAACTGGTTTCCCCGGTTGAGGTAATTTCGATCGGAGCGTTCTCCGGAGTTTTAATTGCTGCCCTGGCGAAACCAGCTGTCAGAAATAGAACAAAGAACAAACGAACCGGCTTTCGCATGGCGGTCGCCGAAGGTACTGGAGGAGGACGCTCTTGCAAAGGCAAAAGCGGAACGCGACCGAGGCCACCGCCCTGCGAAAAAACCAATCCTCAGAAAACCGCTCATCGACTTCAGCGGCCCACGCCGAGACATAAACCTGCGATTTGCTGATTGAGTCCGCAGCTTAAGACAATCGCGCCACGCGCCATCGCTGCGCCTGCGCGCGAAGCTGAAATCCGCAATGGAATTTTTGAAGGCACGTGCAGGAGAGGCGGAAGCTCTCCGTGGCGCAGAGCTTGGCCTCCCACGATAACCTGCCACATTCCCCCGGCGCCGACACTTTCCCCGAGGGCCGGCTTCGCCGTGTACACGACCGCATCCGGAATGACTTGCGAGATCGCCTGGCATTCCGCTTTATCGATAAATGTGCCGTTTGCGCTGGCGATGACAAAGCCGCTTTCGGCCTCAATCAGATCGCAAAGAATTCGCTTCAAAACGCTCTCCGCTTCGTCGCGTTTGCGATAATATCCGCCAGCATGAGTACTCTCGATCTTTATTAGACCTTCGCGTGCGAGTAGGACCGCTCCGGCGCCTTCGCTCAAAATCATTCCTTTGGCGACTTCATTAAATGGTTCCACCGGAGGTTCCAAACGTAGAAGACGCCACTTGTGATACGCATCGCAAAGCAGCCAATCGATTTCTTCCGCGCCGACAACAAGGCAATAATCGAGCGCGTCGTTAGCCATTAAATCCTCTGCCATTTTTATCGCCAGAAGTCCTACCGCGCCGTCACCCACCAGCGTATAAGTGGCGCCGGTAATCCCGAGAATCGCCGCCAGATGACTGGCCGGCGCATTGAAGACCGTTTCAGGAAAGAGGAGTGGACTCGCTGATTGCGCGCCCGATTCAACGATGTCGCGGTAAAAGCGCTTCGTGTAGATGACGCCGCCGTTCGAAATTGCGAAGACGAGCGCAACTCGTTCCGCATTCCGCGGACCGAGTCTCACTCCCGCCTCTTCTAATGCCGCCAAACCGGCGGCCGCAGCGAAGCGGGAGATTAAACTGGCGCGGCGGAGGCGCGGATGAGGCGCCAGGCTGGCCAGCGCCGAATCCGGCACTCGAAAAACGGTATAAGCTTGATCATCAAATTTCTCGGCAATTTTTTCCGCATGCCCCTCGTCGCCTTGAAGCAAACGCTCCCACACCGCATCAACACCACTCCCGAGGGGAGTAATCCACCCCATGCCGGCGATTGCCAGACTCATGCCTCGAACTCTTGCATTACGAGGGAAGCGTTCGTGCCACCGAAACCGAAGGAGTTCGAAAGGACTGTGTGCAAAGATGCCGGCCGCGATTCGTTCGCAACGATGCTAAGATCGGCACCTTCATCTGGAGCGCGAAAATGGATGTTCGGAGGAAGAAATTGATGTTTGAGCGCGAGAAGGCAGACAATAGCTTCGATCGCGCCGGCCGCGCCTAACGAGTGGCCCATCATGCTCTTGGTCGAACTGACCGGCACGCCGCGACCGAAAAGCTCGCCGATTGCTTTGCCCTCGGCCGCGTCGTTAAAAGGCGTGGCTGTTCCGTGCGCGTTGATGTAATCGATCGCACGGGCCGAAAGCTGGGCGCTCTGGAGAGCTTGCTCCATCGCCTGGCGGGGTCCACTGCCGGAAGGGTTCGGTTGAGTAAAATGAAAATTGTCAGTCGAAATGCCGTACCCAGCTATTTCCGCCAGAACGGGCGCGCCACGGGCGCGCGCGGCGTCGAGATTTTCCAATGCAAGAATCGCAGCGCCTTCTCCGAGAACCATTCCAGTGCGATCTCGATCAAACGGGCGGCATTTTTCTGGCGTCGAGGCCTGAAGCGAATCGAAGCCGACAAAAACCAGCTCCGAGAGCGCGTCATAACCGCCGCTCAATACGCGCTCATAGCGTCCTGAGCGAACGCACTCGAAGGCATGGCCGATCGCGTTCGTGCCTGAAGCGCAGGCGTTGGCAATCACCTGGCATGGCGTACGAATTCCGAAAGTATCCAGCGCGTCCACCACTGGCTTTTGCGCAGGATAATTCGCGATCCAGGTCGGCGAACGTCGCAAGTCACCGTGTCGGTGTAACGAGCGAAAATAATCTTCGCCGTAAGACATGCCGCCGCTCGTCGTCCCAATCACTGTCAATTCCGGCTTGAACTTGGCATCTTGCATTAGTGCTTCGGACAGTGCGCGGATCATCATGTGCGCTGCGCGATGGAAGCGTTGCGGGCGCGCCCACTTGTGTCGCTCGGCGAGCAGACGCCCATCAGGCACTTGACCCGCGGTTTTACATCGACATTGGGCTACCGAAAATCGTGTCACTGCCGTGACACAGTCCCGTGCCGCACGCAGCGAATCGAGGGTTTCGCCCAGCCCAAAACCCAGGGGACTGATTACGCCGGCGGCTATGACCGCGACACGGCCCGTGCCATTTTTTCCGCTCGCATCGGTAGATTTAGACATTTTTCAGGTGGCCCATTTGACCCTCGATTTCCTGTTGCTTTCTTAAAAGAAGCCCTTTACTAATGTGACCGAAACGGAAACGGTAGCTTGGCAGTTGGTGGATTGTCAGTTGAGTTTATTCAGTGGCGATTTGAAATCCGATAAGCG
>Ga0210406_10005664_pt1 | contig 13037 bp, 9 predicted proteins | sample IncBWC30MmetaG_FD_155454 | JGI IMG/M metagenome (GOLD analysis project Ga0210406, IMG submission 155454) | Forest soil microbial communities from Barre Woods Harvard Forest LTER site, Petersham, Massachusetts, United States - Inc-BW-C-30-M | ecosystem: Environmental > Terrestrial > Soil >...
CGTGGTCAGCGAGCCATAGCAGCGCGTGATGTATTGCTGCAGGTCAACCTTGTCTGCGTCAGTGAGTTTATCGCTCGCGTTCACCTTCTGCTCGAGCACACGCAGGTTGTTGCGCATCATCACGATCTTGTGAAAGAACGTCTCCAACGGCACTTCCTTCGCCTGCACCGACGCATCGGCCGGGCGCAGCACGAGGGTTCCCCTTTGCCACCGGTTCGCGATGCCTTGCACAATCGTGTCATCTTTCTCCAGACCGAGCGCCTCCAGGACAACCTGCGCAGTTTCGCGGATGAAATTGCTCAGCGGCACCTGCAGCTCGGACACCGCTGCGGTCGGCTCCGCTGGGGTGAGCTCGCTCGACGCGGGAGCGATCGTCCGCAGCGCATCATCGAAGGAAATATCAGCAGTGAGCTCGGTGAGTGTTTTCACCTCACCGACGCCGTATTGCGGGTGCCGCACGTGCATCCCAATGTGAAGGTTCTGAATTGGCATTGACATCGCTCAACCTGCACCAGTCGCACGAACTCCGCCAATGCTGCCAGTAAAAGACCGACGGATCGATCCTCGTATGCATCATAACTGCTTACGATGCATGAGCTGAACAGTTGTAGCGGCGGCTGTGTCAGCCGCAAAAAACTGTAGCCTGCCTGCTCAGGCTGCCCAGAGTTTACTCGCCGCGGCGAGCGGCGGGCGAATGCTTTCGGAGTTTAGACACGACCCCGTTTCTCCGTTTCTTTCGATTGAATGGGCCTTTATTGCGACACAACGTCGTGATTCGATCAAGCAAAAGATCGACAACCAAAAGTTATAGGTCGAGCGCGTCCAAAAACGGCCGAAGAGCCTTTTCGAGTGCCGCGATTCTTTTTACGAGCTCAAGCTGAAATGACGGCCATTGATCTTCCGGCGTGCGGTAACCTTTGCCCGCAATTTCAGACTTAATGCGGCAAGCTCGCCGGTGGTCGAGACGTTCCCATTCCAAGCTAAAAGGAAACGCTTTCTCAATTTCCTCTCGGCGTGCGAACAGCCGGTCAAAGATGGACTTGTTTTCGTCGCGATCTCCTCGGTCGATGTATAGCTCAGCCTTACCTAAGTCCTGAGTAACCGCTAACACGAAGCCAAGTCCGCGGGTCCCAGATCCCGCTCCGATCCATGCATATTTGCCCGGCTTAATGTTTGCATGCCGACCGTTATGCTCCTTCGCACATGCAACAACACCTTCCCAGAATTTCTGTCGAATGTCGTATCTTTCAGCGCGTTGTTTGCGACCTTCGCTGCCCTTCTCGCGCAATTGGACCTGATAATCGTGAGCTTCAGGCAGGGGAATCAATTGCTGGACATCAACCAATGTTCGGTCGCCGTCCTTGTATGGCCTCATCCTAATGCACCGAATATCGACGCCTTGATCGATCAACCAAAGAACCGACGTAGTTAGCTCTTTGCTGAAATCGGCGGACAAAAGAATTATTCGGGTGTCGTTCGCAAAAGCTTCTTCGTCTGGTTCAGACCAGTCGAGAAACTCGAGGAGGCGAGTCTGGGCCTTTGTCGAGTCTTCGCCAATAGCAGCGAGAAAATTCGCATGAATCTGAACGGCGCGCTCGAAAGTCATTGCCGAAACCATCGCGGCATAACGGACTGCCTGTAGCTCCATATGTCCGCCATCACTGCTTCGCTTTATTTCGACGACAACAAGATTTGCGTTCGCGTCAATCGCTAGAAGGTCAATGCGACGCTTGCTTTCCTCCCACTCACTGAATTCCTCGGCCAGTACGTACAGATCATCCGAAATCACGTCAATTTGCGTGCGAAGGAGTCGCTGAATATCCGATCGTTCCTTTAATCCAGCTGCCGAAAACTCTCCTTCCTCGATTCGTCGGAACTGCTTTTGCGTTACCTCGTAGATTGGCATGGTCGGTGTGTATGTAAACTCACGCCGCCCACTCTGCACACAAAAGCTCGGCTTGTTGCAAGACGAGTTTGGTCGCTTCGTCTTGTAGGTCGGGCGGGTAGCCATGTTTGCGAAGGATTCGTTTGACTAACACTTTGATCTTTGCGCGGGCACTCTCGCGCAGGGTCCAATCGATGGTGACGCTTTTGCGCACTTGGGTGACTAGCTCGGTTGCGATGACTTTGAGTGAATCTTTGCCCATAACCTCGAGCGCGCTGTTATTTGCAGCGAGGGCGTCATAAAAAGCGACCTCGTCGTCGTTCAAACCGAGATCAGTGCCGCGTTGGTTCGCGACGCTCATTTGCTTCGCAAGTTTGATCAATTCCTCGATCACCTCCTGGGTTGCGATCGCACGGTTGTGATAGGCGTTGAGCGTCTTCTTCAGCATCTCGGAGAATTCGCGGCTTTGAACGAGATTTCGTTTCGAGCGCGCCCTGATCTCCTCACCTAACAACTTCGCGAGTAGCTCGGCGGCGACGTTCTTGTATTTGAGTCCGCGTACCTCGGCGAGGAATTGATCCGAGAGAATGCTGATATCAGGTTGTTTAAGTCCGGCTGCGCTGAAGACATCGATAATCTCTCCTTCAGGGGCAATCGCCTTGGCGACCAGTTGTCGAACGGCGTGGTCTAAGATGTCGGTTGATTTACCTTCACCACGCTTTTTCGCCAACGCTGCTTTAACGGCTTGGAAGAATCCGATGTCGTCCCGAATTTCGATGGCGTCCTCGCTGCCGGCGCACAATGCGAAAGCTTGTGATAATTCAGTGACGACTTGGACGAAGCGTTCCTTGCCGTTCTCCTGCTTGAGGATGTGTTCTTGTGCACCGGGGAGCAGCGACATTTTCTCGGCTGGAGTTCCGGTATCCCATTTTAACCAATCGAAGCCGTGCATGATACCGCACGCGATCTCGTGTTTTTCCAGCATGACAGCAGTGGCTTTAGCGGTGTCGATACTTGGATCACCTTTGCCGCCGCTTTGCGTGTAAGTGGCGAGTGCGTACTTGAGTTGGTCGGCCAGTCCGAGGTAGTCGACGACAAGACCACCGGGCTTATCACGGAAGACCCGGTTCACGCGCGCGATGGCTTGCATCAAAGCATGGCCGCGCATCGGCTTGTCGATGTACATTGTGCTGAGCGATGGCGCATCGAAACCGGTCAGCCACATGTCGCGCACGATGACGATCTTGAACGGATCCTTGGAGTCTTTAAAACGAGCGGCGAGTTTGCGTCGCTTCTCTTTGTTGCGGATGTGCTGTTGCCAATCAGGTCCGTCTTCCGCGCTGCCGGTCATGACTATCTTGGCAACGCACGACTTGGCTGCGTCATCATCGTTAGACCCGCTCGCCCATTCCGGTCGAAGCTTGATGATCGCGTTATACATTTCGACGCAGACACGACGACTCATGCACACGATCATTGCCTTGCCTTCCATCGCTTCGAGCCTGCGCTCGTAATGCATCACGAGATCTTCTGCGATAAGCGTGATTCGCTTTGGATTTCCAACTAGCGCTTCGAGCGCAGCCCATTTCGTCTTGAGCTTTTCTTTACGCGTTAGCTCTTCGCCTTCCGTGATCTCCTCGAACTCCTCGTCGATCTTCGGAATCTCGCTCGCGTTTAGGCTAAGCTTGGCGACGCGACTTTCGTAATAGATGGGAACAGTCGCCTTGTCGGCGACCGCGCGTTGAATGTCATAAACGCTGATGTAATCGCCGAAGACGGCGCGGGTATTCGCGTCCGTCTTCTCGATCGGCGTGCCGGTGAACCCGATGAATGAAGCGTTCGGCAGTGAATCGCGAAGATTGCGCGCGAGTCCGTCGATGAGGTCGTACTGGCTGCGGTGAGCTTCATCGGCAATGACGATGATGTTTCTTCGCTTCGATAATTCCGGCGCCTTACCGTCTTTCTCTTCCGGCATGAACTTCTGAATCGTAGTGAAGACGACACCGCCGCTGGCGACATTGAGTAGCTTGCGCAGATGTTCGACTGATTCCGCCTGAACCGGCGTTTGCCTAACGATTTCGTGGCAGCGCTGGAATTGTCCGAAAAGTTGATCGTCGAGATCGTTTCGATCAGTCAGGAAAACCAGAGTCGGGTTTTCCATCGCCGGATTTTCGATGATGCAACCGGCGTAGAAGAGCATTGAAAGACTTTTGCCTGAACCCTGCGTGTGCCAGACAACACCAACGCGGCGATCGCCTTCTTTGCCGCCTTCCATTTTGCCAGCCCAGTAAGTGCCTGGTGCTTCGGCCACGCGATCTTTGGCTGTGGCACGAAGCGTTTCATCGACCGCGGCTTTTACTGCAAAGAACTGATGATAACCGGCAATGATTTTGTTCGTTGTGCCGAGGTCCGGATCGTCTTCGAAAGCGATGAAATTTCGGATCAGATCGAGAAAACGTTTCTTTTCGAAAACACCGCGCACAAGCGTCTCCAGTTCGAGCGCAGTCGGCGGCGCATCGAACTCACCCTCGATCGTGCGCCAGACTTTGAACCATTCCTGATTCGCAGTGAGCGATCCGATGCGCGCTTCGAGTCCATCGGAGATAACGGTGACTTCGTTGTAATGCATCAACGAAGGAATCTCCTGCTTGTAGGTCTGAATCTGGTTGTAGGCGGCAGAGAACCATTTGTCTGTGTCTTCCGGAATTTTCAGCTCGACGATTCCCAGCGGCAGCCCGTTGACGAACACGACGATGTCAGGCCGGCGATTGTTCTGGCCTTCAATAACGGTGAACTGATTAACCGCCAGCCAATCGTTCGCGTCGGAATTGTTGAAATCAATCAGTCGGACCTGATCGCCTGCGATACTTCCGTCATCGCGTCGATATTCGACAGGAACACCGTCGCGCAGCATTCGATGAAAGGAGCGATTGTTGCCGACGAGCGACGGCGCGTCGTGACGCAGGACTTTGCGCAGCGCTTCTTCGCGCGCGTCGCTCGGAATCGTTGGATTCAGTCGCGTGATCGCATTGCGCATTCGCCCGATGAGCACAACATCGCCGAACGACTTGCGTTCAGAGGCGATTTCACCCGGCGCTAGATGCGGCGCGTGTGCGACGGAGTAGTCTAACTCCTTAAACCAACATAGTGCTGCCCCCTCTACGGTCGTTTCGTCAAGCGTGCCCATTTCTAGATTCGCCAAATCCTCAATCAACTTCGATTCGCTGATAACTGACGTTGTACCCTAGCCGCTCGATGCGCTGGGCTTCTCTCATCAGGTTTAATCGGCTAAAGAATGGCAACGTCTTTGAAATCTTCCGAATGAGAGCTAGCACAACATTCAAATTCGAAGTTACGAACCCCGCCTCCGGAAACAGCTTCTCAATCTCTGCCGTATGCTTATCGGCGCTTTTGGCGACGTGTAATCTAAATTCTGGGAAATGAAGAAGTGTCTCGGCTGAGATCGCTCCTTGCGCGAGAAGATGACTGAACGTGGATGATTTCGACCATATTTTGACATGGACCAAGGCGCCGGAGCGATGGAGCAGATCGCAGGCCTCCACTTGCGTGCCGCTAATCACGAAATTCTTCTTATGTAAACTCATGAGGTCAGCTGCCTTTGCTGCCTCATCAATGTAATCCTGCTCTTCTTTCCAAATGCTTTTGCTCTTTGGCAACGCAACCGCCGTCTTCGTTATGCTTTTAATGTAGTTAGTGATCTGCTTGTCGAAAGCTATACTCACCTCAAACCATTCGCCCGCGCTCAGCACATATTTTGTTCCGTTAACCGTACTCTCGAAGACGAAGCAGTCTTTTTCCGGAATCTCGGCGATCTCTGTTCCAGCCTCGTCATAACATCGAACACGTCGATCCCGCAGGCTTTTAACTGTTAGAGCATTGAGATTCTCGATTGCAGCCTGCCAGTCGTCGACCTCAAGCTCGGGATGTTTGTCGCCATCGGACTGTTCCTCTGGATAATGGAAGCCGACGACTACGTCTCGATTAACAGTATCTGGACACAAGATCTGAACGGAGTCGTCTTCCGCTTTCAACGCGTCGACCAACTTTTGATCGAGCTGCTTGATCAACGAAGGAGACCTAACGACATTCAAATTGTCGATCCACTCGAATCCTTGTTTGGCGTATTGCTTACCGCGATAAGCAGCGAGGAGTTCTTTACATTTCTTAGGCAGGTCCTTGAAATCCATCGCAGCATCTATCGCGAGGCTGTCGGTTCCGCTGATGCGAGACGCCAGCTTTGCATCGGTCGGCGCACCAGTGACGCCTCGAAGCAAGTCTTGCTGAATATCAACGCCAAAAGTTCGTAACGCCGTGCCCTTGGCGGCTTCTTCGTGTCTTTTTAGGGCTGTTTCTTTGAACACCCTCAGACGGATGCTCCGAATCTTCCCGGGGCTAACGCGATTGACTACGACACGGAGGCCGAAGTCCCTTTTGTACGCATCTGGATCCAAAAAATGTCGTGCGTGTCCAAACGTGATCGCAAAGATGCGCTTTTCTGCCCGGATGAAGAGCAAAGCAGATACGGTTCGATTCTTTTGGACTTGTTGACCGGGAAAGCCCTCTTGAACGAACGACAGCCAGCTCGGTGGATTGTTGTCTGCTTTTGGCAAATAGAGCGCGCCAGTGAATGTTTGGTTGTTCAACGGAACTTCGTCACCAACATCCGCGTCTTCCTTCAAGGCATCCGCGAAGTTCTTCACGCCTTCCTTAATGAGGAACAATGTCAGGTGCTGAGTCTTTTTCTTCTTTGCACTCATTTCGTTTCCCGGTGTGTTTCAAAAAGAAACCTCGACAACGTCGCCGCCGCGCCGACAGCGAGCTTTGCGTGTCTTATATTTAGCCCAGACGCCCTGCCGTGCTTCCCATGCCCGGTACCGTAAAGACCGCGTAATTCAGCCAAGGAATTTCCGATCGTGCCAAGATTGCTAAGCAGACGCTTAATCACGTCTGCTCCGCGAGATGCGTCGGCGACACCTTCTGGAACGAGTTTTAATTCCCTCAACGTCTCCTTTGTGAGTGTCGAGATGTCGGGACTGCCGGTTACTGGTTTACCTCGCTCAGCGAGAATTGTCTTACAGCACGTCTCCACAAGTTCCTTCGCCGTTCCAATCGCTAGTGCTGGATCATTTTCGACAGACGCTTCTAAACGCCGAATTTGTTCTGCCAGATAATTGGCGTTGAACTTAGCGGCGTGTGTCTTGAGATCGTCGAGGCTTGGACCACCTCCCAATAGTCGCGACGCGATTTCGCCTGACCTATTCATCAAATCCAAAACTTCAGGCCAGGGGTTTGCGTCCAAGGAAGTGACGTAGTCGATGAGAGCCGACAGTAGCCGTCCGACAAGATAATCAGATTCGATCTTCCAAAACGCTCTTAGCTTGTTTGCTTTTGATGTTCCTTGCCCTCTGTAGCGTTCGGAGTGGATGTCGACACCAACCGCTTCCTCCACGAATTCGCCAAAGGTGCGGTCGGAAAAATCGAGTACGTATCCGGTCTCCATTTTCAGAAACTTTTCAAGCGTGCGTCGATCCGTCGAGGTCAGCGAACTCACTGGGCATCAAAAGCGGTCTTGCGCACCTGAATTGTCCCGGTTAGCAGCTTTGGCAGCAACGTGTCGCGTACTATGCCGAGCGCGCGGGATTGGCGGGCGAGTTGTTCTCGTTGCAGGAAGAGCGGCTCGACTAATTCGTCAAAGCGCTTGGACACATCCTTTGGCGGAACCGCAAGCTGAATCGCCTTAAGGCTTGTCGTCGGGCGTGAGATCGCGGGAACACCCGTAGTGCTTGTATTGGCCAGGAGCGCTGCTTCACCTTGCGGTGAGCTGAAGAATAAATAAGCAGCCCATGGACTGAGCTTCTCGCGATCGACGGAGAGAAGCATTTGGCTCTGAGATACAACATATCGCGGATACCGCGCGCCGATCGGGATGATGCCGACCTGTCCTAGAGTGCCTCGATGGGTGAACACGATATCTAACGGACGGGCGATTGATGCCTTCAGTTCGTTAGCCTTGGCTTCGGTTAGGAAGACAAAATCATAATCAACAAACCCATTGCTCAGGTTGCCGCCCCGAATTACGGGAACACCATCCGGCACGAAGTTGTCACGAGTGATTCGCGAGCCGAAGGGCCCCATAGCAATTCGTGCCGATACCTCTCCGACGCGACTCACACTCCAACCCTTTGGGATTGGACCAAGCGCTGACTCTTCGAACTCGTTAGGGAAGAAGGCGGCGGTGGCTGGGTCGAGGCCGGTGGGCTGGCGGCCGTCGAGTTTGGCGCGGACGGGATCGAAATCGACGAACCAGCTCTGGAAGAACGCTCGCGCCATCGCCTCCAGCGTCGCGTTCATCCGCCGGTTCAATTCGATCTTGTCGTCCAGCGCGCCAAGCACCGCCGCGATGGCTTTTTGCTCGGCGAGCGATGGAAATATCAAGGTAATCTTTCGCAATTCACTTTGTTTGATTCCAAGAACAGTCGTACCCGATGCGCGCGATCTAAGTTGGTCTTGAATCAACTTTGATTGGAGCAGGTATTTCAAAAAATCGTTATCAAGAAGTCCAGATTTGCCTCGCAGGGCAACCAACCTCTGCGCCAGCGCGACTTTGCGATCATCTAATTGCGCGACTTCTCCCAAAGGCGCTTCCATTGTCAGAAGAACGTCGCCCGCGCGAGGCATGCCGCGACGCATCCACCCGTCGTAATCTTCCGGCGCAATGAATTCATCCGGCGTTTCGATGCGCCCGCCCTTAACCACCTTCGCTGTAATAAGCGGAATTCCAGCGGAGACTTTTCGTGGAGTTTTGCCGCGATAATCGATTATCGTTTCAACGCATTCTTCTAGCGGCAGTGACCTCCATTCTGAAGGCCGTGCTGCTGTCCCGTTCGAGTTCGTTGAGCTCCGCAGAACAACTTTTTGTTTGCGAATTAAAGTACGAAATTCGTCCGAGACACGCGCGAGATCAACGACATCGACCTTGAACGGTAGATAGGACTCCTCGAAAGCGCGTCGTAGTTTATCGAGGGCGTTCGATAAAATCGGGCCTTCGCTTACAACAGCAAGATCGAGGTCGGAGGTATCCTTCGCCGTCCACTTAGCGCGAGAACCGAAGGCCCAGACTTCAGCAGCAGGAACATAAGCCGCCAAGATTGCTTGGATGGTAGACAACTGATCAGGCCGAACATCGACAACATCAGCCATGATACTTCTTAAGCTCTAACAACAAACTCCGCGCGTCCGGCGCGAACTTGCATGCGGCTTCATATACTTCTTCGGCAGTCGCTTCGTCGTAAGTATGCGATGTTTTGTTTCGGGCTCTGTCATACTCAAACCACGTTTCGGTATCTTTAATGAGGCCCACATTCTCGGCTTCCCGAAACAGGTCGCGTTTCGTAGGAGGGTCAGTATTGATCGTACCGGACCATTTCAAATGACGTTTCATGATCTTCCAAGCGAGTTCGTACGTATATTCGAATCGCTGAATCGTAGCGTCGCGAACGATGTCATCTTTCGGCCGCTCTAGTACTTCCTCCAGAGATTTCAGCGCATTTTCAAAGGGAGTCAGGATCAATTTATCGTCACTCATAAGTTCAGTCTCTCAAGACTAGCTCGGATTTGCTGCTCCAGCTTCTCCGATTCGGTGAATTCTTTTTCCAAATCAGCTTTTAGACGCTTCATTTTTTCGTCGAAGGGTTCGCCTTCGTCCTCGACTTCTTCAGCGCCGACGTATCGCCCAGGGGTTAGGACATAGCCGTGCTGCGCGATTTCGTCGGTAGTTGCGCTCTTGCAGAAACCGGCAACGTCCACATACTCGCGAACTTCGGAATGCGGATTGCGAAGAAGGTCGTCAGTACCACGCCACGCGTGATAGGTTTGCGCGATCCGCTGGGTTTCGTCGTCGCTAAATTCGCGATGAACGCGATCGACGAGATGGCCGAGCTTGCGCGCGTCGATAAAGAGTGTCTGGCGGCGACGATCGCGGAACCGGCCGTTCTTTTTATCCCGAGAAAGAAACCAAAGGCAGACCGGGATCTGAGTTGAATAAAAGAGCTGGCCGGGAAGGGAGACCATGCAGTCGATGAGGTCCGCTTCGATGATGGCGCGGCGGATTTCGCCTTCGCCACTTTGATTCGAGGACATGCTGCCATTGGCGAGGACGAAGCCGGCCATACCGGTGGGCGCGAGGTGATGGATGAAGTGCTGCACCCAGGCGAAGTTGGCGTTGCCGCGCGGCGGAAGGCCGAACTGCCAGCGCGCGTCGTCGTCTTTGCGGAACCAGTCGGAGTCGTTGAAGGGCGGATTGGCGAGGACGAAGTCGGCGCGGAGATCGGGATGGAGATCGCGCCGGAAGGTGTCGGCCTGTTCCTCGCCGAGATCGGCTTCGATGCCGCGGATGGCGAGGTTCATCATGGCGAGGCGACGCGTGGTGGCGTTGCTCTCCTGACCGTAGATGCTGATGTCTCCGAGCTTGCCGCCGTGGGCTTCGACGAATTTTTCCGATTGCACGAACATGCCGCCGGAACCGCAGCACGGATCGTAAATGCGCGCTTTGTATGGAGCGAGCATCTCGACGAGAAGACGCACGACGCTCTGCGGAGTGTAGAACTGGCCGCCTTTCTTGCCCTCGGCGCTGGCGAATTGGCTAAGAAAGTATTCGTAAACGCGGCCGAGGATGTCTTTCGAGCGGCTGGCCTTGTTGCCCATGCCGATAGTGCCGATGAGGTCGATGAGTTCGCCTAACCGATTCTTGTCGAGCGCGGGTCGCGCGTACTCTTTCGGCAGGATACCTTTTAGCCGTGGGTTGTCGCGCTCGATCGCGACCATCGCGTCATCGACGATCTTGCCAATCGTCGGCTGCTTGGCGCTGTTCTGGAGATAGTTCCAACGCGCGGCGGGTGGAACCCAGAAAATATTCTCGGCTTTATATTCGTCGGGATCTTCTGGGTCTGCGCCGGCGTGTTCGCCTTTACCTTCTTTCAACTTCGCGTGGCGTTCTTCGAACGCATCTGAGATGTACTTAAGGAAGATGAGCCCGAGGACGACATGCTTGTACTCTGCCGCGTCCATGTTGCTGCGGAGCTTGTCGGCAGCGAGCCAGAGCTTGGCTTCGAAGCCGATGTTAGCGGAGTTCTGCGAGGAGGAGCTGTTGCGTTTTGCGCGTGACATTTTGTGACGCAGGAGCCTAACCGAAACTTTCTCTGATGGAAAGCGCGGGGACTACGTAGTTATGCCGACGCTGAAAACGGAAACGCTGAAATGAAAGCCGAAACGCGAGGAACTCTGGCACGGATTTAGCGGCATTTTCGGAGTATGCCGAACGCCCAGCTTGATCAATTCATCCACGCTTTGGAAATGAAAGCAGTCCCGCCGCTGGTCCTGGCTGTCCTTGGCGCGGCGTTGCTCGGCTTTGCACTAAAGTGGATTGAAAGTCGCCTCGTGCGCATGTTCCGAAACAAAAAAAGGAACGCTGATCCTCCTTCGCCCGCAGCTGCGGGACTACGGCACGACAGGAAGGCTGAAAGGGAACGATTCTAGGTTTTTCGCGCCCTAAGCGCTCGCTCGATAATTTCCTGGCGATCGGCATTGACCACTTCGGCCAGTCGCCGGACCCAAACCGCGCCTTGAACAACATACAGCGGCCGAGCACCCTTCGGGACGAAGAGTCTAAGGACTGTTTTTCCATCGTACGGCAGGAAGGTCGCTGCCGGTAAGACAGGAGGCTGGACCATCCTCTTTATGATCTGCTGAATTCTGCGGAGGAGAGCGTCGCGTTGTTGCAGCGTTTCTTGAGGCAACCCAACGACGCCACCATTGTCGTGGACGCCGACAAAGATGTTACCGGGGTTAGTGTTAGCGAAAGCCGCGATTAGCTTCGCGATGTCTTCGTCATTAATATTCGTCTTAAATTCGATGGATTGGCCTTCACCTTTTTGCAAAGCCTCTTCCAGCGAGATTTCCAGCGACCTCTTTTCGAGTTCGTAACGCAGTAACGGAATCACAAGCAGGATCAGCGCGATCAACCCTGACCCAAGGGCGAGCCATAGGCTGAATAGCCCAGTCTGATGCAGCGACTGTTCCTCGGCCGTAAAATCCTTTGGGACCACAATCTCACCGACCGGTTCGAAACGCCTGTTTAAGATCGGCTTTTCGTAAACAAGCAGTTTTTTCCCATCGCTGTCGGTCCATCGCGTACTCCGGGAGGCAGACAATTTGCCCGCGTTCTGGAGTTTCAAAGGCGGGTTTCCAATGGCGAACTCAACTTTGCCATTGGCGGCGATGATCGCATAGTCGACTCTTGAATCGATTTCTCGCGTATTAACCTTCCGCGCCTGAGCAACGTCTTGTCCGAACTTGCCGGCCGTTTTGACCAAGAGATTATCGATTGAAGCGAGATCGCGAAGCTGATCGTCAAAATCCAAAACGGACACCCAAATAACGCCATCTTCGAAACGCTTTCCGAAGACTCGGTTCGTCTCGCCGACCTCGCTCTTTACAGAATTAGGTCGCACGAAGACAGTCGGGTCGATCGGCTGCGCGAGAGGTAGAAGGCCGTACGCAAATCCGTCCACCTCGATCAGAAATCCTTCGCTTGTGAGGACGAAATAATTAGGCGCGACAATATCAGCATGACGAAATCCATCGAGATCCCATTTGTCCCGGAATGCGATTTCGCCATCAATTTGATTCGCCCAGTCTGTCAGCTCTGCAGTCGCTGTTGAAACAAGCCGTTGCTTTACAAAAAAATACTGTGCAATAGCGGAAACTGTGAACAAGCAGGCGAAGGCGAGTGCAATTGGGGCTAGCCGTTTCGCGATGTTTGGAGACAGCCCGGGTATGCGCTTCGCCTCCATACAGCATTGATGCTATCGAAATCTTTTTCCGATGGAAAGCGCCGAAGGCGGGGGTTCCAGCCGCCTTCACTGATTTCCATCTTTGCCAAGGCTTCGACGTGACCTGCCTTCATCAGACTACGGCACGGCAAGCGAGTTGGCGAGCCAAGGAGGGCGGAGGTTTGGAAAATCGTGATAGGTGAGAAGTGATGGGTGAAAAGTGAGCAGAACAGAAATCAGAAATCAGAGGACAGAGGGACACGTGGAGAACGTGACTGGTGATTCGTGATCAGTAGAGCAAG
>Ga0210406_10005665_pt1 | contig 13036 bp, 11 predicted proteins | sample IncBWC30MmetaG_FD_155454 | JGI IMG/M metagenome (GOLD analysis project Ga0210406, IMG submission 155454) | Forest soil microbial communities from Barre Woods Harvard Forest LTER site, Petersham, Massachusetts, United States - Inc-BW-C-30-M | ecosystem: Environmental > Terrestrial > Soil >...
GATTGGGCGTCCCGCTCCTCTTCGCGGAGGAGTCTGAAGTAGTAATCATGATCGCGGTTGTGACCGAAGAGATGCATGGGTCGGATCGAAATTCCTGACCTGAAGCGATTACGAGCGAACTTTGGTTGGGTATGGCACTTGTTCAGCTAGAGCGAAATGGCGCGCTCCTCGGAGTGCACGGATTACTACGCTCAAAAAGTACTTGACGACGCCGGCATTGTTAGAGACGCCTGATTACAACAGGGGACGCCGTTGTCTCGCGGTCCGTTGATTTTGTCCTATGGACAACCTCATCGACTTCGCGAGTAAATTTGCGATAAACTCCCCCAACCATTGCTCTGGCCGACTTTAGCTTGGGGGTCTTATGTCAGCCTGGAGCACTTGGGGTGATGAGGCAAGTCAGTACGTCTGGGCGGTCATCTGCAAAAACCACAAGGTCCATAATCGTCAAAACATATCCAGCGGCCACAAGATACCATTGGGCGAGACTGACGAATTCGCACCGCCGCCGACTCTTGATTTCCGGATAACCGTTAAGTGTGATGAGTGCGGGGAAGAGTACGAGTACGACCCAAAGGACGTAGTGCGATTGCAGATGGAGTTGGCTTCCGACTTCAAGCCGCATCCACTCTTCATGACCTGAGCCCCTGTCACATTTGGCGTTGTCAGGCCAACCTCATGAGCCGCTTCACTAGAGGTTCCGGCCAGTCCAGCGATTGGCCCCGAGACCGACTCAAAGCCAGATTCTTGATCTGTCTCCCACCGCACCTCATTCCGCTCCGGGACAAACATTACCTCTAGGGTGCCGGCTCTGCGGATCAACGTCAGCTCCAAGTCGGATTCCTTACTCGCTTCAATCAAAACAACGTCGCCCGTTGAACAAAAGATCGACCTCGCTTCCTTGCGCAGTTCGACTTTGAGTGCCTGCCATTGCGAATGGGCGACCATTCCTTACCCCTTTGGTCGGGGATTTTAGGCCGGGGGAGTCTACTGGGGCGTAAAAAGACGTTTTACACGTCACGATTCAGTATCGAAGGAAACATCCGGCGATAGAATCGCTTTTCAGACACGGCTGCCGCTCGAGACGGTGGCTGAGTCGAGGGCCGGGCAGTCGTTGACACCGCTGTCCGGCTGTTAGCTGCTCCGTGGCTTCTCGTTAGCAACCGTCCGCGGCTGGCGTTCCAGCGTCAAAAGCCGTCCAAGCTCGTCTGCCCACACCGCTATCTTTTCGTGGTCCCGCTCGTTGGCGATGAGCTGGGTCAGGGCGCGTATGCGTGCCTCATCCTGTGGCGTCATAGAACATCTTGGGGGGAGGGGACTTCAATTCTAAAGGCAGCCGCTGCGTATATCCAACAGGCGATCCGCGTGGGCTCAACTGTTGCAATATCGCCATTTCACCAATCCTCGATTCGCATATGATGTTGACGTTCGTCAGCCTTCGAGGGGCGGTTGAATGGTTGCGGTCGCGTTCTTGGCACTTGTGATAATGGCTCTCGTCAACAACGCCTTCTGGTGGGCGATGAGAATCCGCCTGATGAGAATGGATTCAGCTAGGGACAGAATCGAATGGCTAAGTTTCCGTACTGGCGACGATGTTCTGGACACGTACGTAAATCTGTTTCCCCACAGCGTGCTCCCGCGCAACTGTCGGTTTGCGTTCTGGACGGGCATTGTGTGCGCGGTCATTTTGGTGTGCGCGATGACGATTCCGAAAGCATTTGGGAGGTGACTGTTAAAATATCCCCATAGCACTCACTGACCGAGATTTTGGCGAACAAAAAGCGTAAAGTTGTGCTATCGCCTGTTTACGATAATCACCCCAAAGAACGCAATCACCTTTTGGCCTTGGGCAATGTCGGCCCGGCGTCGTGGTAGCGTCGGTGAGAAAACGGAGACCGATTCATGTCCACTATGCACATGTTGCTCATAGTCGCCTTGGGAGTGTTGGGGTTCGTCGCTTTAATCTGCATCGTACTTGTCGGAGGGAACTGGCTTTTGTGGCTCGTACAAAGAGACAGAGCCTCTTATCCAAAGGGATCTTGCCTTCCGAGACGGGAGAGGCAAGGAATGGCATGTCGCAGAGTTTTTGCCGGCAGACGTTGAAGCACTAAACCAGACTTGGCCTGACTTGAAAGAGTCCAAGCATTGTCCATTCGCCTGCGATTCGTTCGGAGACTGCTTTTATGTTCCGCTCGAAGGCGCTGATTTCAGCGTGGCGTGTTACAGTATTCGCGCGCCGAACGCTGATTTGAGCGGACGAAACAGATCTCAAAGAAAATCGTAGCACTCCGAATGCAGGTCCCTGAGCACTGGTCCGACTGTAAGCGAACAACCATCCTTGAAGGCTCCGTTAAAATCTCGGGACACGGTTATCTTCTCTTAAGCGTGTGCAGGCGCCGTTGGGGTCGCGTCACCCTTGTAGCCTTCGCTCGTCTGGTGCTGGTTCTTGCCGGAACTGTCTGCGCCGCACAAGCACCTTCAGCCGAAGGGCATGCCAACAGAGCGACGGAACTCGTTCAAGAGGGAAATCTTAGGGAAGCTGAATCCGAACTGCGTAGCGCTGTGGATCTAGCTCCCAACGACGCATCGTTTCTGACAAGCCTCGGAACCGTGCTGGCCATGCAACGCAAATTCGAAGAGTCCACCGGAGTCTTCAAGCAAGCGTTGAAAATAACTCCGAACGACGTAACTGTGCGTCGTTATCTGGCAGCCAATCTGTGGCAATTGCACCGCTATTCAGAAGCCAGGCAGAACCTGGAAATCATCTTGAAGGAAAAGCCGGATGACAAACCAGCCCGTCTGCTGCTTGGCATGGTTTCTGAAAACGTGAAGGATTACGAGAAGGCGGCGCAAATGCTGGCGAGCGTGCCGGAGCAAGTTAGGCAGCAACCGGAATCCATCGCGGCGCTGGCGCGATCGTATTACCATCTGGGGCGAACCGTTGCGGCTCAAGCCACATTGTCGGAGCTTGCACGGTTCTCAGGCAGACCGGATGTGATTTTGCTCGGCGCGCAGATTGCTGATGAGGGAAAAGACTATTCCACCGCGGTACGGATGCTTTCCTCAATTCAGTCCAGTTCTTCGGATCCATGGAAGATCAGTTACAAGATTGCCCTCGTTCAATATCATGCCCAACGGTTTGATGAGAGCCAACATACGCTCTTGATGCTGATAGAGACGCATCCCAGCAGTGAGTTCTACAACCTGCTGGGCTGGTGCTATCACAAACAGAATCACCCGGACAGAGCCAGGCAGAGCCTTGAGCGCGCCATTGAGCTCGCCCCGAGCGACGAGCGGAACTACTTAGACCTGGGGGAAATTCTTGTGGCCGATCGATCGTTTCCGGCTGCATTGGGGCTTGCCAAGCGAATGACCCTCGCGTTGCCAGACGATGCACGGGCTTTTGAGTTCAGGGGGATGGCAGAGGCGAGGGTGGGACAGTTCAGTGATTCAGTCGTCTCCTACTCACGAGCCCTGCAACTTGACTCGTCAAGGCCGGAAACACTCCTGGGGCTCGCGCAAGCCCAGTTTGACGCTGGCATGAAGGAGGAAGGAACCGAGCGTTTCGAGGCTGGGCTCAAGCAGTTTCCGCGAGACGTCCGCTTCAAAGCGCGCTATGCGGCCATCCTTCTGAAGGGGTCAGAAACGGGTGATGCGCACGCCGAAGCTCGCGCGGAGAGTTTGCTGAGGTCGGCACTGGCGAGCGATCATTCGTTACCAGATGTGCACTTTGAACTGGGGAACCTCGCGCTTCGCAAAGGGCGCTTGGCCGAAGCCGTACGACACTTGGAAGAGGCCGAGAAGCTCGAACCACAAAGCGGCGAGGTCCACTTTGCGTTATCCCGTGCTTATCGCCGTTTGGGGCGCAAGGATCAGGCGTCTAGAGAATTGGAATTCTACCGGAACTTGAGCAATGTCCCGCAATCGGCAGTCACACTGTCAGGCGAACAGCCGAGGTAGGTTTTTCTGACCTTCTGGGATCCCAAGCGTCTGCTGTTGCTTCAGATATTCGTACTCATTCTGGCTGCGCTCTGCGCTTTGGGCGTAACGGCTGCTCCATCCGTTGCCGCACCTGAAAAGGACATTTTTACCGACATTACACGAGACAGCGGGATTACTTGGAGGCATTTCAGCGGCGAATCCCCCGATCGTTTTCTAATCGAAACCATGGGAGGTGGGGTCGGATTCCTTGATCTTGATGGCGACGGCCTGCTGGACATCTTCTTCGTGAACGGAGGGGAAACACCCAAGGGAACGAGTGCGCTCCCGGTTCGTAATGCTTTGTATCGCAATCTTGGAAACGGGAAATTCATCGACGTCGCAGCGAAAGCCGGGGTGGATTCGATCGCCTTCTACGGCATGGGGGTAGCGGTCGCAGACTACGATAACGACGGCTTCCCGGACTTGCTCGTCACCGGTTTTCCGAGTTGCGCGTTGTTCCACAACAATGGAAACGGGACATTCACGGATGTTACGGAAAGAGCCGGATTAAGAAACGAGGGAAAGTGGGCAGCCAGCGCCGCTTGGTTCGACTATGACCGCGATGGGTTCCTTGATCTCGTGGTCACCAACTACGCGCGCTTTTCTTTTGATGTGGCCAAGAAGTGCGAAGTCAACGGAAGCCGGACCTATTGCGAGCAGGTGGCGTATGAGGGGATGCCATTAAGTCTCTATCACAACAATCGGGACGGGACCTTTACAGATGTAAGCCGATCCTCAGGATTGGAAAAGTTCGTGGGGCGGGCACTGGGAGTCGTCGCCATTGATGTAAACGATGACGGCTGGCCTGACCTCTTTATCGCACGCGATGCGTCACCAAACTTGCTCCTGTTGAATACACATCGCGGCACGTTTGAAGACGTCGCCGTTGACGCCGAGGTTGCGTACAACCAGTATGGCGCGGCCAAAGCAGGAATGGGAGTTGACGCCGCTGATTTTTCGGGCGACGGCTTGCCCGATTTCGTTGTCACTAATTTCAACGATCAGTATCACTCGTTATTCATCGGCTCCAAATCTCTTCCGTATGAGGACCGGACGGTGGAATCGCACCTGGCCGCCATGTCCAAGTCCTTTGTCGGATGGGGAGCAAAATTCCTCGACTACAACAATGACGGCAACGAGGACCTTGTTCTTGTCAACGGACACATCAACCGGGTTATCGAGAGCACCCGCGCCGATGTGAAGTATCAGGAACTACCACTTCTGCTGCGCAACGAAGGGAACGGGACTTTCCGAAATATGCTGGACCAGGCAGGCCCGGCCTTTGGCGAGGGGTACGTTGCGCGCGGTCTCGCGGTCGGGGATATTGATAATGACGGCGATCCCGATGTCGTGTTCACTCAGCTGAACGAGCGGCCGGTGTTGCTGAGAAACAACATTGGGCAGAATAGTAAGTGGGTTGGCTTTGAACTGAAAGGTACCCGGAGCAACCGCGACGCCATCGGGGCCAAAGTCACGGTTTTCTCTGGTAAACGGCGAATCGTACGCTGGATCACCGGGGGTTCGAGCTACCTGTCTTCCCAGGACAAGCGCATCCTCGTCGGTCTTGGTCGAGCAGTGGAAGGGAGCAGTGTGGCCGCAGAAATCCGCTGGCCGAGTGGTAGTACCCAAAAACTTCAAAAGCTTGAACTAAATCGTTATCACAGGATTTCGGAGAGCTCTACTCCGTAAAGGCATTTTCATGCCGTGGGACATCCTTTCATTTTTGCTTGACAAACTAGCCATTTCCGCATGATAAAACGTTTCAATATAAAATGCCGAGGAGGGTGCGACTACGACTGCGGGCATTTGAATTCGGCGCACCACACGACCTTCAGTCAGTCTGATGGCACTGCGTTTTCCCAACGTGGAGGGGGCGACTCATGCAAGCCAAGCAGATTACAGCGGCGGGAGCAGCAACTGCTTCCAAGCATTTCACGTCGATAGCGATCTCAGCAAATTTTGTGATAGGGCTTGCTGCGGTTCTGTGCTTTTTGGCCGGGTCCGCCAAAGGCCAACTCTATACCGGCTCGATTGCGGGCACAGTCACTGATTCTTCGGGCGCGCTGATCGCAGGCGTGCAGATCAAGGCAACAGACGCGGAGAAGGGCTTTTCCTATACGGCCACTAGCGACTCCGGGGGGCGATACGTGATACGTCAATTGCCTCCGGCAAAGTATACGGTCTCGGCGATGGCGAGCGGGTTCAAGACGGAACGCAGGGAAGGCGTCACGATCGAAGTCAGCCAGAATGCCGGTGTCGATTTTTCCCTGAAGGTCGGTGCCGCTACCGAGATCGTCGACGTAAAGGCGGGAACGGTTCAACTCGAGACGCAAGACGCAACCACCGGCCAGGTGGTGGATCGGAAGTTTGTCAATGATCTGCCCCTGATTGGCCGGAGCGTCCTCGACCTGGCGTATCTTGCTCCCGGGATCACCGACGTGGACACCGACTGCACCGGGTGCATGGCAAATAACTTCATTTCGAATGGCAGCCGCAACGCCACCGCCGACATCCTGCTCGACGGTGTCTCAAGCACGAATTTCGAGCAAAACAGCGGGATATTGGCTCCCACCTACATTCCTTCCGTGGACGCTGTGCAGGAATTCAGAGTCCAGCAATCGAATTTCAGCGCGGAGTACGGCTTCACCGGCGCCACCGTGGTGAATGTGCTGACACGCTCCGGCACCAACCAGTTTCACGGTACCTTGTGGGAGTTTGTTCGGAACGAAAAGTTTGATGCCAACGACTGGTTCAATGCCGGCAATCCCAAGGCGCCCTTGCGCTTCAACAATTTTGGCGGAACCATCGGTGGCCCGATCTGGAAAAACAAGACCTTCTTCTTCTTCGATTACGAAGGCACACGGAGGAGATCGTTCGCTTCGGCAACCGCAGGTGTTCCCACCGAGGCAATGCGGGGTGGAGATTTCGGGGACCTGTGCACGCTGGCTGGAGAAAGCTTCGATTCCAACGGAATGTGCAGTGATCCAAGCCGCCAGCTTTGGGATCCTTATTCGGCCAGCGGAACTCAAGGTGCCGTGACCCGCAACCAGATTATTCCTTTTAATAATTTGGCGACCTACGCAAGCGCGGGGAATCCGGCCCTGAATGGAACTCCGTATCAGGTTGCGAATCCCGGTACCGCGGGTAACCTCATCGATCCGGTCGCCTCGAAATTGATGCAGATGTTCCCCCTGCCGAACAAGTCGATTGGTTCACCGGATGACCTCAGCGAGGACTGGTTCGCCGCCGGAACCAACAAAGATTCTGAGGACAAGTTTGATATCAAGATTGACCATCGCTTTACCGACAACCGGTTGATTAGCGGCAAGTATGCGGAACGACGGGACATCAGTCACAGCTTTAATTGCTTCGGGAACGCTGCCGATCCGTGCACGGGAGGACCGGTCAAAGAGAAAGACCACCTGTTCGCGCTCAACTACTCACAAACCTTCAGTCCCACACTTGTGCTCAATCTGTCCTATGGCTTCACTCGAGGAGCGGTCAACGAAAAAGGTATCCAGGGCGACTTTCCCAGCCTGAACCCGTCAACAGACTTGGGCCTTCCTTCGTACATGACCGTTTCCGGGTACCCACAATATCCGGCGATACGCATAAGCGGATACCAGGGCGCGAACGATCCCCAAAATATCGGGACGCAAACCTTCAGCATCATCAAAGAAGGCCAGGAGACTCATCAGGTCCTGGGCACGGTTGATTGGGTTCGTGGCAAGCACGATTTGAAATTCGGCGGGGAATGGCGGGTCCATCGTATCAATTTTACTCAGCCGGGATGGCCAGCCGGTCAGTTCAGGTTTGATGCGACCGGAACATCCCAGCTACTAGATCCGGGAGCCGATATCGGCGGAGACGGGATGGCCAGTTTTTTGATTGGCCTGGGCAAGATGAATTCGCCGCAACCCGATGCCGGCAACATGCCGTACGAAGTTCCCAATGATGTGGCCACGCAAAATCACCAGTTCGGTATGTTCGTCCAGGACAATATTCGGGTGAATCCCAAACTCACCCTGAACGTTGGCGTTCGCTATGAGCTGTCCTTACCACGCACAGAACGCTTCAACCGGATGAATTGGTTGGATCCGAACCTCGTATCGCCGCTACAGGTACCGGGTTTGCCGACATTGCTCGGGGGCGAGGTTTTTGCCAGTTCCAGTCACCGCTACAATTACGATACTTTTCACAAGGCCATTCAGCCACGTATCGGATTCGCATATCAGGCCGCTAAGAGCACGGTAGTCCGCGGCGGGTACGGTGTCTATTTCTCACAGCCACGCTCCGGTGCGGCGGGAACCGGACCATGGGGCTATCAAGGTTTCGATCAGCAAACACAATGGATCCCGAGCTTTAATAACAACACCATTCTGCCGGGGGCGAAGTTTAGTGATCCGTTCCCGGGTACGGGTCCGAAGCTGCCGCCCGGCAATAGTCTGGGCGCTCTGAACGACATTGGATTTGATGCAGTGGGCCCAATCCCGAGCATCAGCCACAATGTCCCCTACGAGCAGGCCTGGAGCATCGGTGTCCAACACGAACTGCCTTGGAAGATCGTGGTGGAAGGGAACTACGTTGGCAAAAAAGGAACCCACCTGTACCTGGGCGGATTCCGCGATAACAATCGCTTGCCGGCAGCAGTGAAAAATTTGACGACGGACGAGATCAGCCATCTGGCGAATGACCAGGACCCCAACCCGTTCTTCGGGTTCATTACCGATCCGTTGAGCCCGCTGTCGCAGCCGACCATCAGCGCTTACCAAGATCCCAACAACGCGTTCGGCATCTCCGTACCCTTCCCCCAGTTCACAGGATTCTCCGGTGACTCACCACCGATTGCCAACTCCATCTACCACGCAGGACAGTTCCGCGCCGAAAAATCGTTCTCGGGCGACTTGCAGTTCCTTGTGACCTATACGGTTTCCAAGTCGATTGATAACGCTTCCGCAACCGACGACAGCATTTCCTGGCTCGGTGGCGGATTTAATGGGGACACGATCGGTGTGCAGGACCCCTACAACTTGAGGGCCGAGCGATCGGCGTCTACGTTCGACATTCCTCAAGTGCTGCAGTTCAGTTACGTCTACGACCTGCCGGTGGGTCGCGGAAAGCATTTTGGGTCGAACATGCACCCGGTTCTTAACGGCTTTGTCGGTGGATGGCAACTCAACGGAATCTGGCGCTTCGCCAAAGGCAGACCGGTGATTCTAGTTTTGGATTCCGAGAATGCAATTCCCACATTCAGACAACGGCCAAACTTGACTGGGCCATTACAAATCAACCATGGCTCGCACGCCAGCATGACATCGAACTACTTCCTCAATGCCTGCGAGAATGACACATGTGGGGATGCTGGAATTCCGAGTGTGGTAACGCAACCCGAAGCATTCACGCTTGGCAGCGCTCCGAGGACTATTTCCAACGTGCGCCAGCCCGGAAGCCAAAATGTTTCCATGTCGTTGTTCAAAGCATTTCCGCTTTCGCGTCTGCGAGAGGGAGCACGTTTGGAGTTTCGGTTGGAAGCCTTCAATGTATTCAACCACCCTAATTTTGGTCCCGCGGATACAGATCTGGGGGGAGGCAGCTTTGGCACCATCACATTCTTGGCTTCTCCCGCGCGGGAGGTGCAGTTGGGCTTGAAACTCTATTTTTAAGTCGGGTCCGACTGGACCCTGACCAGACTGCTCGGTCGGGCTGTTCTTAGGGGAGGCGCGCCGGTCGATGTTTAGACGAACAGAAACATGACGAGGGCGTGAATACGGGCGCAAATCACATCCGGGACTTCTAGCACCTCTCGTGGCTGTTGATCGCCATCAATCATTCGCGCGCTGTACTATTCGTTAACCTCGCCAACTCGTCCCAATGCCGTGGATGCGGTCGCCGTCGGGCCGCCCGAATATCGGCAGCACATGACTCACAAACACCCAGCGCGGATGACAGGCTGAGATTCTCGGGGCGAACGAACAGCGCAAAGTATTGAGAACGCCTGATTCGACAGTTATCGTTTCCCACTAGCGCAGGGGGTTCAACTCGACATTGAGCGTCATGTGGCTTCCAGGGGGAAGTCGGACTTGCTTTCCTTTCTTATTGCCTTCCTTCCATTCGCGTTATCCTCCCGCAAGCACACGGCATAGCAGATCCGTATTCGCGGGCAGTAGTAATGGTTCGCTCGAATCATTCCTAATCGTAATCCAGTCGTACATTTTGACCTTGGAGGTCTTGAGCATAATTTGCAGCGTAGGAACGGCTGCGTTTGTGCGACTATTGCGGGCGACAACCTCCAGTAACGCAGCCTTCGGTGGCACAACGACGGGCAGTTCAATTCGCAGATGCTCCGTCGTCACCTTCGCCTCGCGCTTACAGCCCAACAGCTAACTCCAAATTTTCGGCGGGTATCCGGCACGCTCGTCATCAACCAGGACAGACGAACCACGGGCTTTTTCTTTCTGTGGATACTGTCACGGGTCCGCATATAGGGCGTGATGCTCCGATCCGCCAACCATTGCAAAAACTCCCCGTTCCCATAGGTCGTGTCGGCTGCGACCGATTCTGGTTCTCGTCCTTGCCTTTGCGCGAAACGTGTCAGCATGGCTTGCGCGGCCACCGTCTCCTGGCTCATGCGCGCCGCCGTTGCCTGCACGCCCACGATCACGCTGCTGTGGTTGTCCACCAGGTAATTGTCGTAGTACCCCAGCCGGGCCGGCGTGCCGCCCTTGGTGGCATAGGTGGAATCTGGATCCGTGGTCGACACTTGGTCTTGCTGATGCACCGGCTCTTCGATTGGGTTCTGCTGCTCCAGTTCGACCAAGTACTGGCGCACGGTTTGGTTCACCTGCGCCGCTTCCGCTAACTGCTAGCGCGGAATGCGGCTTTCCTTCGTCGCATTCGCCTCCACGAAACTGCCATCCACCGACAGATGCTTGCCCTGCACCAAGCCCACTTCCACACACTGCAACACGATCTGCTCAAACAGCTCCTCGAACAGCTTTGATTCCTGAAACCGTCCGTGCCGGTTTTTCGAGAACGTGAACGCAAGTTGGTAGAGGAGCTGCGCATGCATCTGGCGTGGCGCTGGTTCACGGGACTGGGCTCGATCAGGAGATCCCGCATCACTGGTGATGCCATATAAGTAGCCGATCAAGAGGATGCGCAGCAGAAGCTCGGGATCAATCGACGGTCGGCCGGTCTCGCTGTAACTCCGTCTCAACCTCTCGCGCACAAAGACAAAGCGGATGTGTTTTTCGACGTGCCGCAGCAGGTGGGTCTCAGGAACCTGATCTTCCAGGCGGAAGTAGTAGAACAAGGCTTGCGAGCGGTCGTGTTGCCCGATCATGATCAGCAGACCTCCGACGAGAGGAATCAAACAGAGCATGGGCAGATGCTTTCTTCTAGCATGCTTCTGCTGAATCTCATCCTGCTAATCACAGTGACTTTTTCAAAACCCACGCCTGGTTACAACAACTAAAGCGCCAGCGTACCGATTGACCGGCACATCGATTCGAACTATCCTCACTTAACTTTTCGCCGGGCGTGCTCAAGTGATCTATACCCGTGATCTCTCTTCTGGATCGCTTCTCATTGCTCCGGGAGTCGTTTGCACCACTTCTGTTGCTCGTGACACACCTCATCTTTCCGCAACAGCAGTGGTTGACTCCGCCCGGCAAATATCGACCTTTGGTGAGGCTGGGGACTTCAAATACCAATCCAGCAGTCGCACAGAGTTGCAGACTAGAAGGGCTCGTGCCCTCTTCCAGGCGGCGGTTGGTACTCGCGCTGGTGTTCGAGTTCACCGAAACGCCCGAGGGACCACCATGAAGAACGCAATCGCACCCCTGCTTCTCATCTTGCTGGTTGGCTCGACTGGATTGGCCGCACCGGCGGAATTGCCCTCGCAGGAGTTGGGCCTCTCCCGCGGGTCGCCGGCCGCGACATCCGACTTCGCGTCAGTCGCACCAGTGACCGCCCTCCTCGATCTCCCGGCAGTTCCTCCTCCCGACGCTTACTCGATCACCGGCTACCTCTTGCCGCCTTTTCTCCAGGCCGTCATCGCCGCCTGGAATCGCGAATTCCCCTCCACACCGCTCTCCGCAAACAGCATTATCTTCGTCATCCGTCCAGATGAGTTTTACGACGGCCTCGAACCTTTGCAAAAAGCCTGGCTGATGAGCCGCGAAATGCTCGGCATCAGGAATTTCCCCGTGATTATCAATCCGCTCACGCCGCAGGACGACTGGTATCTCAGAGCGCAGCGGGAATGGAAGCAAGGAAATCGCGAACCGATTTACATCCTCCTGACCTCTCTCTTCCACGAAATGACCCACACCCAGAAAGGAGGCACCGAGGTCGCGGCCTACAAGGACCAACTGAAGCAATTCGAGACGTTTCAAAGGCAGGGCAAACTCTCGAGCCCGTACGCCGGAGCGTGTCACGAGTCTCTGCGTAGGCACTATGTGGACGTGAAGAAACATCCCGAACAATACCGGCAGGTCTTCGTCAATCTTCAGCGCCAAACCGTCGCGCTAGTTGTACACGCCGAAGATACGGCCTACTCCACCCTGTCGGGCGGCCGCCAATAGCTAACTGTCGAAAAATCGCGATTTCACCAATTGACGCAGTGGGTTGAGGGTTAGGCGAAACCACGGGGCAGGTTGTCGAAGGCGGCGAGAGCAGTGGGAGCCGAGGATCAGGGAAGATCAAGGATGTAGAAGGCCAAGATGTCGTCCAGCCGGGCTGACATGGAATGAAGGATGCGTTGGTGCTCTGCGACGACACGTTCGTGGCGGCGAATCCGGCTAATCAGTCGGCGGATCATGGCCCCTCCTTCTTGATGGCAGTGCCTTGCGTAGCGAACACGAGAATGGCCAAGATGAAGGCCGCGACACACAGTACAGGGGTGCGTTTACAAAGGATGAGCGTGTCGCCTCCAAAAAACTCGGTGAGATTTTTGGCACCGCGTGGCCGGAGAAAGACGCGGGAAAAGTGATTTCTTTCCCAAATCTTTCCCAAATGCAAAAATGGCCCGCTGAGTCGAGTCAGCAAGCCGTTG
>Ga0210406_10005666_pt1 | contig 13035 bp, 7 predicted proteins | sample IncBWC30MmetaG_FD_155454 | JGI IMG/M metagenome (GOLD analysis project Ga0210406, IMG submission 155454) | Forest soil microbial communities from Barre Woods Harvard Forest LTER site, Petersham, Massachusetts, United States - Inc-BW-C-30-M | ecosystem: Environmental > Terrestrial > Soil >...
TTCAACCGAAACAATCGAGCTTGGGATGCTGTTCTGCGGCCCCGTCGGTTGTCCTACCGGTAGAACTGCATAGAACACGCTTCCTGATCCGAACGTGCTGTGGACACCAACGTGTCCCCCCTGCGCTTCCACAATACGCTTTGTCAACGCCAACCCCAGTCCTGCGCCCTGCCCAGTGCGTTTCTGCGCGCGATCGAGCTGGTGAAAATCAGCGAACATCAATGAAAGTTCCTCTGGCTTGATTCCGCCGCCCTCGTCGGCCACTTCCAGGCGAAACGTTTCACCCTCCTGCCGCATGGCTCGCACCTCCACGAGCCCGCCACGCGATGAAAATTTGATCGCATTTGATAAGTAGTTATAGACAATCTGCCGAAGCCGGACCGGATCCGCAGAAACTTTGCAAAGTGCCGGGTCGGCACGAACTGACACCGTAATGCCGTTCCCCTCCGCTACCGCTCGTAAGACGTCGCGAACCTCGGTAAGCAGCTGCTCTAAGTCGACCATTTGCAGTGAGAATTCCATCTTGCCCAGCTCAACACGTTCTAGATCAAGCAGATTGTTCACCAGATCGAGTAGATGACGACCACTCGAGAGAACATCGCCGACGTATTCTTTTTGCTCCGGAGTCAAGCTTCCCACAAGCTCGTCATATACCAGCTCAGAAAGCCCGATGATTCCGTTCAATGGCGTCCGTAGCTCATGAGACATGTTCGCGAGGAAACGACTCTTCACCGTGTTGGCCTGGCGAGCAGCCTCCAGGGCTTCGACCAGCTCGTCGTTCTTGATCATTAACTCGAGGGTGTATTGCTCGGCTTTCTGCGACGCTAGTTCAGCGATCCTCCGTTGTCTGATGTCCAGAAGCGCGGAACGTAGGCCCCTAATTTGGCCGGTATTATCGCGGATGAGCGTTTCGTGAATTTCTAAGGGGATGGGAGAACCATCTTTACAGAAGAATACGCGTTCAAACGGGCCGATTGGCCTCTCACCACTTAATTTCTCAAATACGGCCCGCCGGCTGCTGTCTTGGCTATGAGGCGCGATGAAGTCCCAAACGAATTTGCCCACTAATTCATCCGCCGTATACCCCAGCAGGGCGCACTCAGCATTGTTGACCCTCCGAATGATACCTTCGCGATCGATTTCGTGGTAGGCGATGGGGGCCTGCTCGAATAAATGCCGAAATCGCTCTTCGCTTTCGCGCAGTATCTGCTCAGCATGCTTTTGTTCGAGCGCTCTTCCTAGCTGCAAACCGATGGAGTTTGCGGTTTCGAAGAGTGGGTTATCAGGCTGTACAGCGTGTGTACTGAAGAACTCGAGAACGCCGACCACCGTGCTGCCGGTCAGGACTGGAAAAGCAAATGCCGTTTTCAATCCGGAAGCCGACGTAGAGGGAAGCCGGAGGAAATCTATCGCGGAAGTCAGGTCGGACACCCATTGCGGTCTGCCAGTGGCCAGCACTTGCCCTGGCAGGTCAACCCCGGAGATCAATCGCATATCTGCCGTCGATTCCCGCAGGGCCCGGGATTGGTCCGCGTCAGCGAGGTGCCACAGCCCCGACGAGACTAAACCGCCCTCCACATCTTTCGACAGCAACCACGCGTGGCCGACTGACCAACCCAAGTGGCGACAGACCAGCGTCAAACACTTCTGGATCGCCTCATAATCTGTTGAAGCTTCATTTGCTGCTACTGTGACGGCCTGAAGCAGCTCCACAACGGCGGATTTTCGTGCAAGCTCCTCAGCGTTGCGCTTCTGTTCGGTGACATCGTTGGCGAGAACCAGCTGTGCAGACCTGCTTTGGAAGGTGATCTGGCTCGCAACCACATCCGCAAGGATATCGGTCCCGTCTTTCTTCCGATGTCTCCAAACTCCGTTCGATTGGATACCACCGATTATTTGCGGCGATCGGGTATCCATGAGGTTTGACACTTCCTCAGGCGGCCGAATGTCCCGAATTGTCATGCCCAAGAATTCGTCGTGCGAGTATCCGTAGTGACGCACCGCGGCATCGTTCACAGCCAAAAAGTTCAGACCTTCGTTGTCAACCACCCACATCGGCAGCGGATTCTGCTCGAACAACAGTCTGTATTGGGCCTCCGACTCCTGGAGCCGGAGATTGACAGCTTCCAGTTCCCCTACTTTCTCGTGAAGCTTGTCAGTGAGCAGACGCAAGTGCTCATGGTCGAATTCCACGGTGGGTATTGCGTTGGCACGAGGTTTGGCGCCAAGAGCGGCACTAACGACTCCTAGCAACACTTCCGGTTCAGCAGGCTTGGTGAGAATGTGGGACACGCCGCAGGCATCGGCTAATGAGCGAGCTTCCAACTCGTTATAGGTGGCTGTGTAAAACATGACCGGCGTGCTGCCGCTGCCAGGATTGCTTCGGAGCCGTCGGACAAACTCGTAGCCGTCCATTTTTGGCATCAGGACGTCGGCAATCACAAGATCCGGATGCTCCACTTGTACCAGCACCAGCGCCGCGTTACCCTCCGACGCCTCTAGCACGGTATGCCCGCTGTACTGAAGAAGATCCTTAAGAAACTCCCGGTTCATCGCTTGATCGTCCAGCACCAGGATTTTGCCCATACTTAACTCGATCTCCGCGAACGAGCGCAACTCTTGGCTTTCGGCGTCCGTGCTCGTGTTTCGACCTTAGTCATGTTGCACCGAGAGACGATAAGCTGGGCGTGCCGGCCTGCTTCGTCTACGAAAGTATGGCCAGGCAGGAAGATCATACCGTGTCAGCGGTCCCGATAATGGCGTTCTTGGGCCTTGAAACCGTAAATCCCAGAGGAATCTGGCTCCCGCACTCGTCCTGAATTCCGCTCGTTCGACGAATAACCACCGAAAACGGCTGCACGACCCCAACGGAATCGGCGAAGTTTAACATGCGCGCAATGACCGAGTCGGTTACCTCTTGACCCTTTGAAAGCAACAGAAGACCATTTTTAGAATAAACCTCGCAGTTGACCACCATCTCGGAGCTCAGGTCGCATACTCCAACCATGCGCACCTCCGTCCCAAACGACGGTACGAGTGCCGTGTGCAGCGCGGAGACCAGGTCTTTATCGTTCGAATGCCTCCTCCGGATCTCTAACATGACAGTATCTCGCGGGAGCCCGCGAATGATCCCTTGATCAAACTCATTGGCAATCTGTAACATTCGGACGCCAATCGCTACACACCCCGTGCCTCCTGGTTTGGCAGCACTCTCTAAATCAGGGTTCTGCTGGCTGCGAATCATTTGGGCAACTTGCTCGAGTCTGGGAATTCGTGCGAGCAGCCTGCCTCCCAGTTGGTAGTGTGACGCAAACGTTTCTGCTTCTGTTTTGGATAAATGTGCCCCTGAGTATACTTTTTCCAAAACATCCGGCGGGACCGTTACGCATCCAATTTGCGAAAGCATAGCAGCCACCTCGTATTGCCAGGGCTCAGGCAAACCAAGCTCACCGGCCATATGCCGGACATAGCGCCGAATCCGGTGAGAACGACTAAACGCCGATGGGTTCACCAAACTTAGAATTTCGCTCAGGACTTCGATACTGCCGATGAGAGTATGTTCGAGCAGCTCACGTTCCGCCTGAACCAGGCGATATTGTTCGAGGGCCGCGTTAAGGGCCTTAACCAGGTGGTCGTTCTCGCAGGGCTTGGTAAGGAACCGAAAAATACTCCCTTCATTTACAGCTTCTATCGTGGCTGCGAAGTCAGCCTGACCGGACAAAATTACGCGGACGCTCTCTGGAAATCTTTCTTTGGCCGTGGCCAGAAACTGGATTCCGTTCATTACCGGCATTCGAAGGTCCGAAAGAATTACCGCGAATGGGCCGTTTTTTTCGAGCGCTTCCAGGCCCTGTACGGGGCCTTCGGCCGTCACGATCTCGAATTGCTTCCTGAGCTGGCGCTCAAGAGCTTGCAGGACATTGGGCTCATCATCCACGCAAAGGATCCGGCTGGTCACGCTTCCTCTCCTCTGCTGGTGAACTCATCGTGAAGGCGCCGCCATTCCGGAACATGATCGGCCAGTTTTATCGTAGTCAGGTAGTTCATGTCTATGTCGGCCCGACAAGCCGGGTCTGGAGCGCCTTCCACTTCGTGTTCTAAAGCATCTGCAACGTGAATTGCCGCCGCGGCGGTAAGGGTCGTTTCGGAACAATAGGCTGGTTTATGATGAAACGCAACGGCCTTGCACATTTCATCGGGCAATCCCCAAAGCCACAGTAGATATGCTCCGATTTCGGCATGCGTGGCGCCGAATACCCGCAGCTCCGCTTCATGCCAGGCGATTCCTTCTTCTCTAGCACCGGCCAAGACTTCGTCGTATTCCTTCGGGCAGTTCGCTGCCAGCACCAACTTTCCAACATCGTGTAACAGCCCACCTATCAGACTACTGTCGCAGATCTTTTTGGGAAGATTCTCGCGCTTGGCAATGAGGCTCGCTACCATGCCGACTTTGATGCTATGACGCTGTAGTTGTCCAATAAATGGCTCTGCCGCTCCACTTTGCTGAAATACCGAGAACACCCCAGTGGATAGCGTGAGCGCCCTGATCGTATCTAAACCCAAATAGATGGCCGCTTCAGACGGACTGGCCACGTACCGGTATAAGCCAAAAAACGCCGAGTTTGCCAACTGCAGAAGCTTGGCTGTCATTCCGACGTCCTGGGCGATGATTTCTCCCATCTCCCGACTCGAAATCTCAGGGTTATCCAGGGACTCGATTAATTTCGCGTGAATCGACGGCAAACTCGGTAGAGAAGTTACCTGAGAAACTAAGGATCGGAGCTTCGGTGATATTAGGATCTCACGGATGCGCAGGGCAGCATCCAGGGTTGCGCGCAAGGTAGTAGCATCACACGGCTTCACTAGGGATTGGTGAGCGGTTGTCGCCGACCTTAACACCAGGTCGTGTTCCACAGTGCCCGAAAGTATTATCCTCACCATGCTCGGATACCGTTGAAGCACTTCAGTCAATAGTTCGGACCCGGTCATGCCCGGCATACGCATGTCAGTAACAATGACATCAAACTCGCGCTCCTCCAGCTTTTTCAGCGCCTCTTCGCCGCTTGTGCTGAAGGCCATCTGCCATTCAGCCCGCATACTGTGAAGTGTTCGCTTAATCCCGTCGAGAATATTCTGGTCGTCATCTACAAACAGGACACGCTTAAGAGGGGGGACAGCCAGTTTGACGCACTTCGCGTTATTATCAAGCAATTGAGATTGTTCGTTCATGGCCCACCATATTCTGTTGATGCCGGTCGGTTGGAGATTCTACAGGTCTGTTCTCTAGCCCTTCGATAGATAGGCGGATCACAAACGTTGTGCCTACGCCTTTCTGAGTTTCGAAGTGAATAGTACCCTGATGCTTCTGCGTGATAATCGCGTGCGCAATGGCTAGCCCTTGCCCCGTGCCCTTTCCGACATCTTTGGTTGTGAAAAAGGGGTCAAAAATTCGAGGCTGTATCGACTCTGGAACTCCCGTCCCGTTGTCGGACACTCGAATTTCAGCCCAGTTTTCACATCGACGAGTACTAATTCTGATATGACCCTTTACGCCCCCCTTTGCCTGGGCAGCGTCTGCTATCGCATCCGCCGCATTGACGATGAGGTTGAGGATCACTTGGCTTAGATCGCCTGCGATGCATTGGATCGTGGGCAGGTCCAAATCGAACTCCGTGGTTACTTCAGCGACAAGCTTCCAGGCATGTTTCGAAACCAGGATCGTATTATTGATCAAATGGTTCAGGTCAACGGCACACTTAGCCGTCGTCCCTGGATGGGAAAGCTCCTTCATCGCGCCAACAATTTCAGCGACGCGTCTTACGCCGTCCAAGGATTGCTGAATGGCCTTAGGTATCTCCGCTTGTAGGTAGTCGATGTCGATTTCCTCTGCAAGCCGCGCCGTTGTATCCCGCAAGCCCGGTACTGCCGCTGCGTTCCCGTTTGGACTATCAAGCTCCCGGTAGGCTGCGAGAAGTGCTGACAGGTCTTTAAATGAATCTGAGAGAAAATGAATGTTGTCGCCGACATACTGGATCGGCGTGTTAATTTCGTGCGCTATACCCGCTGCCAATTGTCCGATGGACTCGAGTCTTTGTGACTGTGCCAGCTGACGCTCAGTACGCTTACGCTCGGTCACATCTCGGATCACAAGCGTTAGCCGATGATTCTGAGGACCCTGTACACACTCTGAAAGCGAGATTTCCAGCGGCATTTCCCGGCCTGTCTTATGTTTCCCAACCAGTTCGATCGGAGCTTCGGGTGAATTAGCGTTTCGTCCACAGCTTGCAAAGCATTCGAGGTAGCCCGGCGCGAGAGATTCGAAATCACGCCAGAGCAGTTCACTATTTGAAAAACCGAAGATCGCAGCGGCTGCGTCGTTCGCAAATTGAACGCGGCCGGTTTCGTCAGCGGTGACTATGCCGTCGGACGCAGTTTGAGCGATAACGCGATATCGCTCTTCAGATTCAAGAACTCGACAGCCCGCACGAAGTCGAAGTCGAAGCTCTTCAGGATCGAACGGTTTCGTCACATAATCGTCCGCTCCTGCCTCCATAACAGTGAGCAGATCACTGCTCTTATTCTTTGCTGTCATGAGCAGAATATAGACATAATCATTCTTGCGCTCGGCGCGGACTCTCCGGCAAACCTCGAGGCCATCCAGACCGGGCATGACCCAGTCCACTATCGCGAGCCGGGGACCGCCTTGGGATCGCACTTGTTTCCACGCCTCGTTACCATCAGTGGCGACCAGCACGTCGTAACCCCACTCGGTCAACATGTGGGTCAGCAACATTTGGAAAACGGGGTCGTCGTCCGCCACTAAGATTTTCATGGTTGTTCTTCAGCGTTGAGCGCTTGTGAACCTTTGGGTGGTCACTTTCATTTACCGTTGCTTTATCTGGTCCCCGTCAAATGTCTTGGCAGAGCACACCTCTTCGCCCGCTGCGGCTGGCGGCTCCGGCCGACTGGCCTCCACTGCTTCCGAAAACAACTGCACCAACCGATCGAGCGATTCACGGACGGACGCCATGGAGCCGGGGCTACTTTGCTGGAGCAGCACTTCCAGTTGGCGGGCAGTCTTGGCTATCTCTGGATATCCAATTTGGCCGGCCGCGCCAACCCAACGGTGCGCCGCGATCCGCGCCTCTGAATCATCGAACCGGGCATCGAGTGCGCTAATGAATCGTTCGCTCTGCCGTATCCCTTCGGCGACAAAGCTCTGTTGTATATTTCGCAGTGAAAAATCGGTTCTGGCCGCTTCCAGGGTACTCGCGGGCGCGAGATTGGTAGGTGTTTCGTGGCTTGGGACGATGTATCGTCGAATGAGATCAGGAAACGTGCGTGTATCAATCGGCTTGGTGATATAGCCATCGCAACCGGCGTCAAAGGCTTTCTGCTCGTCGCTCTTCATGGCAAAAGCTGTGAGCGCGAGAACGATGGTGTTGCGTGTATCAGGATTCGATTTCAATCGCTTGATCAACTCAAGGCCATCCATTCCAGGCAACTGAATGTCCGTCAGAACCATGCATGGCCGGAAGTATTTAAGGACTTCTAGCGCCTCTTCCGCACTGGTCGCGGTACGCACGTCAAATCCCGCACGCTGCATTATGAACTGGACCACTTTCAGATTAACTGGAGTGTCCTCTACGATGAGTACGGAATGGTTGGACATTCGTGCCCGCTCCTACACGGTTGATTCTCTGAGACCCATCGGCGAGGGGTTCGCGACCACCAATAACGCTGGGATAGTCTTACAAAACTCAATGGCCACCTCAATTATATTTAGTTAGACCATGGCGGTACAAGGAAAAACTAGAGCTATCTTTATATATAGTCGGCAGTATTTCTGTATAACTTTTAGCTTTGACCTCAGTTAGGCCATCGAGTCTGTTCGACAATTTAGATCATAACCGTGGATAACATTTCTTCTGGCGAGATGGGTCCAATAACGATGCTGGGGCAAGGAAAGCGCCACAATTAACCATAGTGAGTATTAGGTAATAAAGAACCGCTCTGAACCGACGGTACTCGAGTGACGCGGTGGTAGCGACGATCTCTTGATCGCGCCGTGGTACGAATGAATTTTGGGCCGCGAATGAACGCGAATTCACGCCAATGAAGCATTATCTTATTCGCGTGAATACGCCTCTATTCGCGGCCCATTTACTTGGTGCTTGGCTGTGCCGGCACGGCGTTGTGTATGGCGGCCAGCAGCCATTTGCCGGTCCGCCGGACGAAGACAACGGGAGGTGAACCGTATTTTCGCGCCACGGCCCATGTCGAGAATCCGGCCGGACCGAGCAAATAACTGAATCAGGCTCGCGGCCCGTTTTCGGCTATCCAGCCGTGCTCGGCCCGGCGGGTGTATGATGATCCGTACACGGGGATTACTTATGCCAAAGTTCCTCATCGAGCGGGAGATTCCGGGAGCTGGGAACATGACCTCGGAGCAATTACAGGCCGCTGCCATGAAATCGGTGGAGGTATTGAAGGAACTGGGTCCTGGGATCCAGTGGCTGCACAGCTACTTCACCGACAACAAAGTATACTGCGTGTACCTGGCCGCAGATGAAAACATCATTCTCGAGCACGCGCGAAGAGGGGGTTTTCCAGCCAATCGGATTTCCAGGGTCCGGCAGTTGCTCGATCCGTCGGCGGCCGAGGGAGCTGCCTGACCGTTAAGAATCCTCGAGCCCGTACTCGATGGCTTCTTCGGTGGACGTGGTCCACCCGCGCATCCAAGCGGTAGTGGCTGCGGCCCCCGGCAGCCCCCGGCGAGCCGGGTCGAGATCGGCATCGAGCTTCACCTTCTCGGTGGGCGCCAGCGCGGCCCCAATCCTTTGCCGCAGGGCAGTGGCGGCCCCGGCCAGCCGGAGGGCGCGTTCCCAATTTCTCTGCCGGGCGGCCGAGCGCGCCATCTCCTCCAGCACGCCGGCCACGTCCTGTCTTCGCCCGAGCTGCCGGCTGATTTGCAAGCTTTCTGCGAAAAGGGCATGCGCGCGGACGTGGGCGCCTTCCTCGCAGGCCAGGCGCCCCAGGTCGAGAAGGGAGCTGCCAACACCGGGCCCGTCGTTCCGTTCTCGAAAAATCGTGAGGCCCTGTTCGTAAACGCAACGGGCCGCCGCCACGTCTCCTTGCGCTCGGGCGACATCTCCCTGGTGGTTCAGCGACCACGCCATCCCGGAGCTGTCGCCAAGGGCCTGGAAGCGCGCAAAAGCTTCCTGGTGCAGGTCCCGGGCGCGCGCGTATTCGCCCTCCGCTTTGGAGATATCGGCGAGGTTGCTGAGAATGCGAGCCGCGGACGCTGGCTCGCCCAGATCCTCCCAAGCACGAAGGGCATCTGCACAGGATTCCTTTGCGGCGCTGTGATTCCCCAGTAAGAACTGGGTTACGGCCAGACTATTGAGGCTGGCCGCGATAGCCGACCGGTCTTCCTGCTCGCGAGCGATGGCTAGACTTTCCCGCGTGACCTCGAGCGCCGACGCGAAGTCGCCTTGCCGGTTACAGAGGGCGGCAGCGACGGCGAGCGCCCGCATCCTCATGGCCCCGCTGCCGCCGGGTAGCTTGAGCAGCGCTGCAATCCACTCGCGTCCCTCGGTGGGATGTGCGTGTTCCAACCAGAACTGATAGAGAGCCCGGGCCAGTCGTAGACCCCAGTCGGCGTTGCCGGTCCGGGTGAGCCACCCCAGAGCTGACCGGATGTTGTCGTGCTCGGCGAAAAATCGCTCCAGCCACTGGGCCTGCTCGGCCCCGCCGGCCATGTGAGGCGCTCCGTCCTCGGCCATTACCAGAAAGTAGGCCGCATGGGCCCGCCGTGTCGAAGGCTCTTCTCCACTGGCGGCGAGACGCTCGAGTCCGTACTCCCGTATGGTTCCCAGCATCCCGAAGCGCGCTTCCCCGGCCGACTCCCCCGTCTGCAGCAACAGGCTCTTGTCCACCAGAGACGCGACGCCATCAAACACGTCCAAATCCAAATCCGCGCCGGCGTCTGCGACTGCTTCGGCGGCTTCCAGGGTGAACCCGCCGACGAAGGCTGACAGCCGCCGGAACAGCTTCTGCTCCTCGCCGGTAAGCAACTCATGGCTCCAGTCCATGGCCCCGCGCAGCGTCTGCTGGCGTTCGGGTAGATCGCGAGCGCCGCCGGTCAACAGGCGCAGCCGGCTCTCCAGGCGGCCTAAAATTGCGGCCGGCGTCAGGACCTTTACCCGCGCCGCCGCCAGCTCTATGGCCAGCGGCAGACCGTCCAGGCGGGCACAAATCTGGACCACCGGCGCCGCATTGTCTTCCCCTAAAGCGAAGCCGGGCTTCACGGCCCGCGCCCGCTGGACAAACAGGGCCACGGCGGGATACTCGGAGAGCAACTCGACCGGGCACTGGCTGGTGGGATCGGGGAGCGCCAAGGGAGGTACGTGAAACTCCTGTTCTCCGTAGACATGCAGTGCGGCCCGGCTAGTCACCAGGATCTTGAGCGCTCGTGAAGCTCCCAGAAGGTCTGTTACAACTGGAGCGGCGGCCAGCACGTGCTCAAAGTTGTCGAGCACTAGCAGCGTCCGCGGCGAACGCCGCAGGTGTTCCTTCATGTCCTCAACGAGCGGCCTGTTTTGGCTGACTCGCACCTCCAGAGCCTGCGCGATAGCCGAAACCACCAGCCCGGGGTCCAGGATGGAGGCTAAGCCGGCGAACCACACGCCTCCGGCGAATTGCTCGGCAACGTCCTCGGCCAACTGCACAGCGAGCCGGGTTTTACCAGTGCCGCCGGGACCGGTCAGGGTAATCAGGCGGATGTCGTCCTGCATCAGGAGGTTCTTGGCGGCTTGCAGTTCCCGCTCTCGGCCGACCAACGTGTTGCGCTGAGACGGCAACTGTCGCGGAGACGGAGCGCCGTGCGCATCGGCCACCGCTTCTCCCATATGGTCCCGCACGATCGTCAGATCGCGTACCAAGTCGTCGGTCGATGCATAACGGTCCGCCGGCTTCTTCGCCAGGCACCGCTTCACGATCCACTGCAGAGGAGGTGGAAGCTGCGGATTGAGGTGGCCGACGGACTCGGGCTCATCGCGCAAGATGGCCGCCAGGGTCTCCACTGCGCTGCGCCCCTCGAATGCTCGCTTGCCGGTCGCCATTTCGTAGAGGATGACGCCGAAGGAAAACTGGTCCGATCGGAAATCGACCCTCTCCGCGGCCGCCTGCTGCGGCGACATATATCCCACCGTGCCTAGGACCGTGCCGGGCCGAGTCATGAGATCCGGCGGGCAATTCATGGTGTCTTGATTCTCCGACTCTGCCGAAACGGTGGCTGTCGCCAGACCAAAGTCGAGGACCTTCACCCAATCTTCCCGGTTCACCAGGATATTCTCGGGCTTGAGGTCCCGGTGAACGATTCCCTTAGCGTGCGCCGCTGCCAGCGCGCTGGCCGCTTGTACAGCAATATCGAGCAGTTTTTGGGCCGGCACCGGCCCATTCGAGAGAATCAATCGCAGGCTTTGCCCCTCAACCAGCTCCATCGCGATGTAGCAGATGGTTTCCTGCCCGACGGGATGGCTGCCAATTTCGTAGATGGTGATGATATTCGGATGGTTGAGAGCCGAGGCCGAGCGCGCCTCCTGCTCAAACCTTTGCAACGCTTCGCGGTCGCGTACCCTGGTCTCGGATAAGACCTTGATGGCGGCCTCGCGGCCGAGCCGGGTGTCCCGCGCGCGGTACACATCTCCCATCCCACCTGAGCCAAGCGGGGAGAGGATCTCGTATGGGCCGAGGCGGGTGCCGGCGGAAAGAGCCATCGCTGGTTACTGCGCTACTCATTCTAACGCCCGAGCGCAAGAAAAGAGCAACAATGCTTGGGCTGGCACTCTGGCTATCATTTTCACCTGAAAACGGAAGTACGGTCTCCGGCCGCCCGGGAAAGTGTGGTGGTTGGCGAACAGTGTGGCTGGTAAAGTGGTATATGTTGACGCCGACCCCTTCTGTTCCCTCTCCGGAGACCATTCGCAAGCCGATGGTGGCGCTTGTTTCGCTGAGCATCGTCATCGCGCTCTTCCTGATCTGGCTGATCTACTTCAAGGGCAAGGTAGCCGCCCCGGAGTGGGTTGGAGCTTTGCCGGCCGCGAACGCTTCTTTCAATTCATTGAGCGCGCTGTGCCTGACTTTCGGCTATATCAACATCCGCCGCGGAAATCGTGTTGTACACAAACGATTCATGTTGACGGCGACCGTATTTTCGGCGCTGTTCCTGATTTCGTACGTGACGTATCACTTCTTCCATGGGGATACGCTGTTTCCTGGCCATGGTTGGGTCCGGCCCGTGTACTTCTTCATATTGATCAGCCACATCGGACTGTCGATGGCCGCACTGCCATTGATTCTCGCCGCGCTTTGGTTTGGGCTGGGAAACCAATTCCGCGTCCACCGGCGCATCGCCCGATGGACCTTTCCGATCTGGCTCTACGTTTCTGTCACCGGAGTCATCGTCTTCGCATTTCTAAAATACTTTACGGCGTAAGCTGCCGCTTCAGGGCTCGGAGCGCCGTGCCTGAGGGCGAAGTACGTTTCCATCATTCTGGCCTTCGAGCTGACCTGTAGAATAAATGCGTGTGCCGCTAGTTTGCTCCGCACAACATCGACGACCGGCTGACGCCACCACCGCGAGTAAATAGAGTGTACGCTACCGTCATATCGTTTTCGCGCTTCAGTTTGATTACGTTAACAAACCTGTTCTGGCTTCACCCGTGGTCCCAGGCGCAGGTTCGTTGGAAAATAGCCCCCGACGGGGGGATTACATGGGACGTGCGCCAAGGTGATGCTCACCAGGATCGAATCGAAATGAGCGGTAGGAAGGTGTCTGTTATCGTCGCCTATGGCGTGCGGCAGGACGGATCACTCATCCTGACGCGCCGCCTGGCATTTCCTTCGCTGCGCACCATCCCGAACGACAAGTCGGGCACCCTGGCTTACGTCTTCGGAGAAGATGCGAATCCGCGGATTCTGATCGATGGAAAGCCGGCGGGCAACGAGAGGGTGACCCGGTTCCGCCATCGC
>Ga0210406_10005668_pt1 | contig 13031 bp, 19 predicted proteins | sample IncBWC30MmetaG_FD_155454 | JGI IMG/M metagenome (GOLD analysis project Ga0210406, IMG submission 155454) | Forest soil microbial communities from Barre Woods Harvard Forest LTER site, Petersham, Massachusetts, United States - Inc-BW-C-30-M | ecosystem: Environmental > Terrestrial > Soil >...
CTGCGGCGTCGTTGAGAAAAATCATCAGCGCCACCGCGCCTGCAAGAGTGAACAGCAGGAAACGACCACGTGTTGTCATCGTAAACTCCCAAAAAGCAAGTTTCGAGACGCTGAAGCGGTCGATCGGATCAAATACGGGAAGAATGTGCAAAACCGATTAAGGCTTGCAAACCGATGGTGCGAATATGCGGCTGCAATGGTCAGCAATTCTGGCGCGCAAAGGACATTTTATGGCAACGCGAATCTTGAATTGTCTCGGCGGAGTTGGCGACGAGATCGAGTCGGAACTCCCGGATCAATCGAGTCAGGTTTGCGCAGTGGATGATCCCACAACCCCCGATCGCAACGAACCCGATCAGAAGCATCGCCCAAGTTGATAGTTCGGGGACGGCCGCCACTGAAAGCCCATCAGGGAGAGTTGCTTCGGCTGAAAGGTATTGCGGGAACTGCAATTCATAGAAGTTAAACGTGAAAAAGTCGGCCACCGATAGAGACAAAGACAGCTGATGTCGTGGATTGCCAGATCGGCGTTTGTGCCTATTGGAATTTCAATCGCAGACGCCTGCACCGTCGTTGATACAATCAAGGCGCAAAACATGGTGGCAAACGCGCGCATCTTTGCCTACTGAAATGACGGCCTATCCGACGCCCACGCCTTGGTTGAGTCAATGGCTCCCGCGCGAAATGGTGATGGATTGACTTGCGGGGAGGTCGGACGGTGTGGAGGCGAAATCATCAACCCTGAGCACTTTGCCGATCCTTGCTCCGGATTTGTTTGGTGAGGTTGCTAGCCGCAAAAACAGAATTCAAAACTATTGCGAGCAAGATGATCCAACATCCTGCCGTCACGATCGAGAGGATCAGGCCGCGTCGCCGCGTCATTGAGCTTTCCGTCCAAACACGATTGAGCGGGGCCGCCGTCCCCTCGCGAAGCGGCGACCCCTAATCGCACGGTACGCATGGCCTGGCGGGGGTACGTGAGTATCAGGCCAAACCGCACGACTGCGACAACGTTAGGAGTTCGAAAGGCCGCTGCAACAAAACTCGCTCCTTAAGCTTGACGTACGCGCTGCGGATTAATTCTGGAACCGCCAAACAAAAAGACCGCCCGGAAGGCGGTCTCCTGGGCTGAGAACTTCTCAGAGTTCGAACGTGCCGAGACGAAATTCATCCCCGATGTCGGTGGTCGTCGTCCTGACGAGCGTAAACGCCGCATTTGGGTGCTGCTCCCACACAGCGAGATCTTCAGCCGAAATCGTCAGCCAGCCGAATCTAAACATATATCGGCCCGGTTCGGTTACCCGTCCGACTTGTGCCCAGGTGATCTTATTGACGGCCAATCATTTCCCTTTCGCCTTCAGCCCGAGCTCGACCAGGCGGCGGATGGCTTCGGAGCGATCAAGTTTCACGCCCTGACGCGCGATCCACTCGTCAATTGTTTGCAATTCATATTCGGTCCACTGCGGATTTGGGCTAGCCGCAAGAACCCTTTCTGCCATCCCCTTTGCGACCCTGACGGACGCGGTGATTTTGGACAGGGTGGTTTCCTTCATGTGATTTTCGCCTTCTTTGCTGGCCTCCGTTCAGGGTTCTTCAGCGGGACATTTAGGGCCGTCTCGGTGGAATCCCAAGAGTTTCCCTCTCCGTGTGTGAATAGTGACACATAGCGCTGCCGCGAATCGACTAACTTTGGTGTTTCTCCCTAGACTGCGACCCGTCGCCAACGGCGGGTTCTTTTTTGAGAAGCGCCGTCCGCCGTCTCGCGCTGGACTCGCCCGTGCGCTAGCGCTGATCGACCGGCAAAAAGATCGGTGATGGTTGGGGTACCACTGGAAAGGCCTACGTTGACCGAACTACTGCCGCGCTACGGTATTATGGCCTGCTGGAATACCAAGGGGTTGGCAAGGAGCGCGAGTAAGACGGTTTGGAGCAAATTCATTGGTCGCCATCCTCCCCCATTATCTGACGACGAGCGGCTGTCACCCTCGCCCGCAATTCCATGAGTTGCATCCACAAGTCTTGCTGGGCGCCCTCGTGGTAGGCGATCTGACGCTTGATATCCGCCAGCTGGAGTTCAAGTAGCCGGACTTCATCTTCCGTCGTCATTGGCGCCCCCAGATGCCAGAGCCCGTCTGGCCGAAACCTCCGGCAGCGCCGCAGCCGCAAGGAAGGGTCAATCTGATGGTTGGCGAACGCGAATTAACAACGGGCCTTCTGGCAAAAGAGGCGAGCTTCCATCTGAAAATCCGGACTTACCAGCGGGCTTCCTAGGCTCAGGAAGGGGGACCCCGGAGTAGGGCACCGGGCTTCGGTCCCGCGCTCACCCCGTTGGGGCTCTGAAGCCCTCCGGCTTGACTCAGTGAGTTATTGTTTTGGCCCTGCCAGTCGTGGCCAGCTCTTGATCCTGCCTTTCAAACTGACGTTGAGGCGTGTTCGGCGTCGGTCGGAGGAATCTGGCGGCCCACCGCTGTTCGAACCTTCTTTGAAGGTCCAGGGGGATAACACTCATAACAACTCCGGGTTTTCAGTAATTCCACGCCTCAGTCACCAACAGCTTCCTGGAGGCGTGTGGATGGCAATGGGCACAAGTGTGTTCCGAATAAGAACCACAGTTGATTTTCCGCCGGTGTTGAAATCTGATCACACCATGCGGTCGTGCAGTGCCGCCTCGCTTCGTGCCGGGCGGCCCGATTCGTTTTCAGAGGCTCCGGAGCCCGCAAATCCCGGACCCACCAGCGGCCTCCCTAGAGTCGTGCAGGGCATGATCGCTGCCTTGCCTGTCAGTTAGGCCAGCCCGAAATCTCGGGGGCTTCGGTCCCGCGTTCACGCTTCGAAGCTGATCCGTTTGCCGCCAACCGGTAGGTTTACTGGGCTCGCATCAACTGAGAACGCAGCGGATTGCCTCGCACGCGAGACGGCTGAGGCGCTAGAGGGCCGCCACACTGCCGGTTGTGTGCGGCCCTCAAGGCCCTAGGAAGTAAGTCGGGTGAAGTTCTGGACCCTACCGGGTGCAGTCAGCACCACCGGGAGAACAAGCAGGGCGCTTATGTCCACCGCCGTTGGTACGTCCGAACGGCGGCCAAATATTTCCTGCAGGAATGCTGATAAATAAAGCCGAGTATGAATGCCAACATGACCGCACCTCGTTGTTTGGTCGCGGCCATTGATGCAGATCTTCGTTTCGGGCTGACTTCGCGGTCCAGGGAAAACGGCTGCAACGGCGTTTCGTCGGGAACCCGGTCCGGTTCGTGCCGCGCAGCCTTTCGCTTGAGCAATTAATTAGCAGGCGCCGCAGAGCCTGCGGTGCGAACCAACCTATCCGCCTTTTTCAGAACGTAGGTATTTGCCGGCTGTTCTCTCGCAAAAAAGCTGATCACCACGAACGCCGCGCAAAATAGCAAGCCTACCAGCATAACTTTCCGATAGGTACGTCTGTCTGCACTGTGAAAAGAACTCGACATGAATCACCACTCACACAACGCGCATCCGCGTTGACGGTAGCTGGTGATCATTTCCGGACGGCTTCGCGGCGATCGGAAAATGGTTTCGTCGTAGCTTTTGACCGGTCGAAAAATGGCCGTCGCAGCCGGGTAGTTGCGACGGCCAAGGTATGAAGGGCCCACGAGGGGGTAGGAATCAGACCCTCCTAGGCGCAAATTTACATCCACGTTTCGGGCCGCCTTCAGCCGCCACAACCGCGCTCACGGCTGAGTAATCGCCGACGTCAGGAAGGGTGCACTCGCCCCGGTGTTATTCTCAGAGTACACATATCCTTTAGGGGAGAAACCCAATGTCGAGCTCAAGGCTCTTTGCAGTGGTGGCCGTTCTGTCGAGCTTGTCTGCAACCCCGGTGTTGGCCCAGGCGGTGATCCAGAATCCGGGCTACTGCGCTTTCTACTATCCCAATGCAAACTGCCAGAACAAAGGGCCGGGCAATCCTTATGGCAACTATCAGCAACCCGGTGTCCAAGAGAATGATTGGTCAAGCCGCGAAACCGTCGCCATGGCACCGAAGCGATCGCGCGCCCACCACCGATCCGGTCCTTCCGCGACGCGCGTGCAGTAACGCAGCGATTGCTCTCGGGGCCACCGTTAAAGGCTGCCAAGTTTCAAGGGCCTGCGGCCCATGCCATCCCCGGAAATCTCCCGCACCCGAAACAGCCGGGCAAATCCCGGACCCGCCAGCGGCCTTCCTAGACTCGGCGAGGGCCTATCCGGCGCTCGGGACGGTCTCAGGTCAGCACCACACTGCTTAGGATTCGCAGCGGGACGCCTTCAGGGGTAGCCTTATCGGCCGGCGATAGGGACTTCACCATGTCAGATGACCAAGATGTACAAAAGATCCTTCGCAATGCGCTGGCAGGAATGCCAGCCACGATCGAATCCGGGCTTTCGAGCCCGAGAACGAGCGCCATCGACAGATTGAGATGGGTCGGGCTTGCCATAAAGGTTTTTCACGGGCCCGACGTCGAAAACAAAGGTAAGGCCGCCCGGATTTTGAAAGCCACCGTGCCGGCGCTCGAGAAGATTCGCGACGAGCATCAGTCTGAGCGCTTGCGCAATGCCGCCGCCAAATACCTCGAGCAGATCGCGCGCGAAGTGGGTTGACCGTCGGCCTGCAGCCCAATTCGGTCACCCGCCTGTCCAATACAGCCAATATATGACGACGATCGCCGTTCCCGCGACGACGAACGCAAAGAGAGCCATCACCAACCAGTCTCGCCGCGAAAGCTTTTCCATCTTTCCGACCCTCAAAGGGCCGCGTCAGTTGGCGGCCTCTTCCATAATCCGGTACTGGGATCAATCTTGCTGTCGTAATCGAGCGAAAGTTGATGCGCTTTTTTGACGGCAATGGCGTTGGGCTAACTTTAAGCGCGCCGGTTGACTCACAATCGGGCGGCCCTGCGATTCCACGCCAGCCGGCACACCGGACCAACCCGCAATCCGAACCCGCACCAGCGGCCTTCCCGGAGTCGTGCAGGGCTACCGGAGCCGCGGGGCTTCGGTCCCGCGCTTTCGTCTTACCAGATGCGCTGACACCAGCCGTGAATAGGCCGGTAGTTGCTATTCGAGCAGGCAGGCGTGCCGTCAGCCATTCGCATAGCAGGATAAGGTTCGCCATAGCCCACGGGCTGATTGCGTGTGTAAACCCAACCGAGGTCTTGCGGCGTCAGGGCGCAGCAGATGCCGGCGGGCGACCCATAATAATAGTAGCCACCGGGTGGGCCATAGTATTGTGCTGACGCTGTGCTGATTTGGCCGATGACCGCTGCAGTGCAGAGAACGTCCGCAACGATAAGTTTCATCACGGTTCCTCCCGAAGGACTAAGACCGAATTGGAAGGTATCGGTTGGTTTGAGGCGTATCCTAAAACCGAATAAGATCAATCATTTCGGGATGAGCGCTGACTACTCGGTACAGCCTCAAGAGAACTGCAAAACCGTTTGCACCAGTTCAATTCTGGTCGTGGCCTCCATCAAAATCAATCAGTTAGCAAGAAGCGACCGCAGGCTGACATTCTCCTGCAACCATGCCGCATTGGGGACGCTTATGCCTGGTGAGCGTTGCAGGGGGCGCGAACCCTGAAAGCCTCAATGCTCATTTGCTGACCGGGCAAGATCCCGGGCTGTCGCAAGGCGCGGGGGTTGCACGTGTCGTGGCTGTGGTGTCGGTGGAGGCGGGACCCTCCGCTCCGTTTGCGATGGCCGAGACGTGCCAGCGGTAGGTCGTTTGCGGCGTGAGACCGGAATCGCCGAAGCTTGGTCCCGCTACGTCGCCGATGGTGTGGAACGTGCCACCATCGGCACCCGCGCGCGATACCCTGTAGGTCGCAGCGCCTGGGACCGGAGACCACACGAGATCGGCGGCGGTATCGGAGGTGTCTATGACCGAAAGCCCTTCGGGGGCTGCCGCGGATGACACAGACGTCTCGACCGGCGGCGCCGCGCCAGCGGCGAGTGCATCCAGCATGGCCTTGATGGCTTTGATCTGAGGCCCTGATTTGGTGACGTAGCTGTCGAGGTAGTCGACGTAGCCCCACCAGTCCCAGCAGGCGTACCAATTGGTCGGCCAGTATCCGCTCGCCTTGGTCTGCGGATAGAGAACGATAAGGTGGTTGTTGTCCGCCCACGCATTGAAGCCGGCATCGTCCACGAACTGCCGTTTGACGTCGCCTTCGTCCTGCTCGCAGCCGTGGAGCACCACGTGGACGCGACAGCGAGCGCCTTCTTGCTCGCAATCCTTTGGGACGAATACGTATCCTCTGTCGGCCAGGCTCAACGAGTCCGGTGCGAGCGGCTTGGTGTAAATTGATTGATCAAAGCTCTTTACGGTGCCTGCAAGCTGCCCAGAGTTGGGCGCATTCAGGCGGCCGTAAATGTGCTGCAGTATGATGCCGGCCTGATCGTAACCGCATTGGTCGATGAACGGAGCCTGGTTGGCGTTGCAGGCGTTGACGCCGCCGGCCTGTTTCGCCACCACGAAGGAGTGGCCGGCGCCGAGCGCGGTCTGATAGAAAAGATTGGCGCGATTGGCATCGTGCAGATAGTGGCGATAGAAATCAGCGGCGGCATCGGTCGCAGCGCTGGCGACTTTGGAATCATTGTAGCCATGGAAAAGATAGATCTTCTGCCTGCCGAGATTGTCGAGAGGATCGATCCTGTCGGCCGATGCCTCTGCGTCCGCCTTCGCCGTGAAATCGCTTAACGTCAGCTCCGACGCCGGTCCTTTCATGCAGGGACCTTCGGCCCGGCTGGCCGGGCCCCCCAAGTACCAAAACGACCAGGCGATAGCGTCGGCTTTCGCGCACCAATAGGGCCCACCGGCCACCACCCCGACGCCTTTGATGATCGACGACCATGCCGTTGCGAACTGCACGGCCATGAAGGCACCGGACGAAATGCCGGAAATTGAGCTCTCGCCAATCGGTGCGTTGTAGCCGCGCAAAGCGGCCGTCTCGGCGGCGAGCGGCGATGGTGTGAATGCCCCGGCGCAGAGCAAGGCTGTAGCGAGGTATTGACCCAACTTCGCGGTGCTCATGACGGCCTCGCGGATGAGCTTCGCGTTCACGTTAAGATTGTAGCGGTCCGGTCGATAAGCTCAAGGATGATCGTTCAAAAAGACGCACGCGTCAACGCCGGGGCTTCAGTTAGAACCGAACCCACTCGAACCCACTCGAGGGGAGCCAGACTACGCTCGGTAAACCTGCCGCGTGGCGAAGTCGCAACGGCGATCGAAGTAGTCGTTGTCGGCAGGTAGTGGTCGACATGCCGCCTCCAAACCGATTGGTAAAGCAGTTTAGTGTTGGCGAAGGGGCAGGAGCTGGGACTCTGGGGCGGCTTCGGGGAACGGTCAATCTCTATCCGCCCAATTTAGCTGAGCTAAGAGCTGCCGGAACCGACCGCGATCAGGGAGCACGCCGCCCTGGCATGATGGGGAAGGGAGGCGCCTTGAGCGTTTCAATTCTGGTCGTGGCCTCCACCAAAATCAAAGACTTAAGCCTGGATTACCCAAGCCCCGATGGCGTTCGTCAGCGATAAGTCGGGTCGTGAGCCGGCGGAAGCGAGGAATGGGCGGTCCGGAAGGCGGTGATGCGACGATGTTGGCGCGCATCGGCGTCTGTGCGGGCGCTGAACGGGCACGGGAACCAAGTCGACGGATGGGAGTTGTAAGCCGGATTGCCTGCAGGGGGTTCCGGCAAAATGCTCGAAAATTTCACCTGGCGCAATATCGCTTTCTTCCTGGTCGCGCTGCTGATCCTCAGTTACGTCATGGTGTTGGGCGTGATCATCACGGTCGACCGGCTCCTTTACAGCAATTGGGACCGGGAGGTAGACGCGCCAATGGTTCAGCGCGTGAAGCTCTAGGCGGATCGACTTTGGCGCTTGGCGCGTGATTTGAGCGACCGTCGAAAGTTCCAGCCAAGTCAGCAGGCGGCGTACCAGCCATCGGGGAACGGGATCAGCGGCCAGGCCAACTGGTTGTCGTTGCTGGCGGCCTCGGGAGGGATGCTGACGAGCATCGGCTTGGGAGCGGGGGAGGCCATGGAATCCTCCTCCCGAACGGGCGCAACGGCCGTTCGCACGGCATCCAGCAATCGGTCGAATTCGACTTCGCTCATGGCGCTCTCCCACCTTCGGAAGAGCACGGTCGCAAAACCCCTTTGTTTTCCGATTGCGCAAATCATTCGAATTTTATCGATCCGGCGATCGCGCCTTGATTGGTTACTGATCTCTTTCAATTTCTCGCAATTTCTCGCTGGAAAAGTAGGCGGTTCGTCGGCGTAGCAAGTGTGAGAAAAATCACATTTGCGTGGGGATGGTTCGCGTATTGGCTGTGCAGACGTGGTGTTGCCGACAGCGCCGCGAGGTGAGGGAACACTGCCATGGACGCAAGATTTGCTCGATCCTTCAAGCTCATTCGCGGCGCTGCCGTCGCGCTTGGCCTGATGCTCACGCTGTTTTCGGCCGGTTCGGCGTTTGCGCTCGGCACGCCCGAGCAGAGAAAGGCCTGCACGCCGGATGTTTATCGGCTCTGCGCCGGCGAAATTCCGAACGTCCGCGCCATTACGGCCTGCCTGCGGCGGAATAAGCCGAGCTTGAGCGACGCCTGCCGGGCGGCATTCGAGCAGTCGGGAAACTGACGCCGTCTGGCGCGTCGAACTGCAGGCGGTGTCATTTCAGTTACACAGAATTGACATCATCGAAGGCTGTGAATTTGTGCGCAGCAAGTCATTGTCAGCCATTCAGATTCTCGTCTTGTATAGCTGTGGAAATGCTGCGGATAATTGTGACCGTGGTCTGCCGCGTCATCGTTGGTATCGATCCACCATTCGGCTCATAAAGGGCGGCGTCGCCTGGTTGCGGGTTCTGAACCGGAGCATTTCCACTGGATCCAGCCTGCCTCGCTTGCACGACGTCAGCGAAAATTTCGTGCGTTCGGCGAAAGTTGGCGTTCGCAGTCAGCGCTCGACGCCTGGATGGCGGCACACGACCACGCGGCGGACAGGCCGTCGGCCGCAAGCCCTCCAATCGAATTTACATGCCGCCACCACCACCGCCACCACCCTGTGTGACTACATCGGTGATATCTCTGGGTTCACTAGGCGCGTAACCGGAGGCGCCCGGATAGCCCGTTTTAGATCTATTGGCCTGCATCCGTTGGCCCGGAGCGTAGCCGGAAGCATGATGACCAGCGTTCTTTCCGTGCATTTGCGCGTGGCCGGGTGTCTTGCCCGATGCACCTTGTGCAAACACGGCAGGCGCGGAAGCAATCATCGCAGCGGCGGAAAGCGCGATTACTGCGAGTTTCATTCACTCCTCCTTTGGATTCCCCCGCAATTGCAGCTAGGGGGCTGGTGAGGCGGGAGCCGCGCCCAGACCACGGACCAGCGCGGGAAACGTGGCCCGATGACTGAAACCCCGCGCCAGTTCCGATCTTCCCGACACTTGGGCGGAGCTGCGCCGCGCCTGGTTATTTTAGCAGGCGCACCAATTGTCGGCCGGCCTTCGTGGTCAGTTCCTTCGCATCCAGCGTGCCGTCGCCATCCGGATTTGCAGCATTAAAGCGCTGCTCGACAACCGCGAGATATTCATCCTTTGTCAGGGTCCCATCGTGATCCGGATCGGCAGCGGCAAATTCTTTCGCGGTCAACCTGCCGCCAAGTTCTCGCTTGTCGAGCGTGCCGTCGTGATCTCGGTCAAGTTTATCGAACAAGGTCGAGGCTGCTTTTTTGGCCTCCGCAAGGTCGACGGTACCGTCGTTGTCCGTATCCAGCATTAGGGCGGGACTGGAGCGGCTCGATTTTCCGAACGCGGGGAGGCTGCTGCCGACCAACGTCGCGGCGGCCAAGGTGTGTAGAACGGTGCGTCGTGATATCATCGAGAATCCTCCGGGCTTACATTTGTTGACAGCGTGCTTGCCTTGGCGGCTGCACTCGGAAGTCATAATCTTTTGGCGGCAGCATTCATACAGGGAAAGGCGGCATTCGGTTGAGGCGCTGGCGCGCTGGCTTCATCGGACTGTCAACCATAAGCAAGAGTCAGAGGATGCGAAGCCGCAACCTGGTTATCAGAGTCGGAAAAGATCGGAAACAGCAGAGACAAAAATGCCCCGCCCGCCAATGAATGGAGGACGAGGCACGAGAACAGCCGGAGGGACGCACAAACGAAGCTGGAGACGCGGGGAAGCCGATGACCGCGGGTACGGAGGTGGTCCGCAAATTGCAATCTTCCGCAAATTGCAATCGTCCTTAAATTGCCGTCGCCCTTAAATTGCCGTTGTCCTTTTTTGAACACATCGTCGCAACGACGGTCCATCTCCGTCGAATGCGGTAGTTATCGCAACTGGCTATTTGCGAGCCGCGCAGGCGTACATGTTGATTTCCATCCCCACCGGAACTTCCACGATTTTTGGGGTCTTCCAAGTCATTTTTGATCTCCTTTCGCGCGGACCGACAGGTGACCGCGCGCGACAACGATAGGACTGCGATAGCAACGGCGCAAGCAGACATTGTGCGCTCGCCGTTTTGAAATCGTGCCCACCAAATTGGCGAAGCGATGGCATAAACGATCGCGGTGGGCGTAATCTAACCCAGTGGGCAAAACACGACCCACCAGAACGCATTAGCGAATGATCCAGATCGCGACGACAGAAATCGCTGCTGCGGTGCCGTCATTTGAGTTTGCATTTGGTCTCGGGGCGATCGAGACCGAGCGTATCAAGCGTCGATACCTGATGAAGAAACCCTTCTTGAGGTGACACCGATACGGTGTTCCTGCCGTCGAACAGCAGGACCGGCTGCCGAAGTTGCAAGTTCCAGTCGCGAATGGTGAGCTTCTGTCCCTTGAAGGCAGCGACCGAGAAGTCCGGGCCTTTCATGTAGGCGAGCATCTTGCCGGAATCGTCGGAGCCGGTTCGGCTCGCCGCTTCGCCGACCATGCGTACTGCCGTCCAGACCTGCATGTCATGTGCGGTCATCGATCGCTGGAACTTCTTCGTGAAGCGGTTCTGCAACTGCACGGCGCCCCATTGATCGAATGCGGGGTCCCATGTGGTGGGCACCAATCCAGCCGAACCTGCAACCGGGCGAGGGTCCCAGGTCCGGTACGGCAGGTAGCCTGCAAAAACCTCGTTCTCGTCAGCCGCAACCAGCACATCGTGGTCGGGCGCGCCTTGCGTCACCATCGGCATTTGCTGCTGAATCTCGGCGACCCCGCTGTCGGTCCGCCGCGCCCCGCCGGTGTCCTTGAATACCCGCTCCTCGACGATCTTGGCGCCGAACCGCGTCGCAGCATGGCGGAGCGCGTCTGCGAACAACCCGTCGCTTTCGTGCGAACCTGACATCAGCATCCATTTGCGCCACTTCTTCCAGACCAGATATTGCGCGAGCGCATCGGCGAGCATGGAACGCGTGGGGGCAACATGAAAGACATTGGCCCGGCAGTCCTGCTCCCGCAGCCGTTCATCCAGCGCTAATGCGTTGATCAGGGTCTCGCCGCGCGCTTTGCCGGCATCCGCGATTTTCAAGAGCCGATCCGCCTCAAGGCTCGTTACGATAAATGACACCCCTTGGTCGGCGAGCCCCTGCATCGCCGCCACGGGGTCGTCATTTTCGCCGAGCAATTTGTCGATCAGCGTGTAGCGCTGATTGAGGAAGCGGCCCGTGGCATTATCGTCCTCGGCGGCCAATTGCGCTCCGGCAAGGCCGTCATTGGCGGCAGGGACATCGATCAGCGAGATCCTGATCCTTGATGGCGCCTGACGGAGGTAGCCGATCTTGATTTCCATTTGCTGCTCGGAAGCGCCGGCTTCGCAAAAACCAATGAGCGCGAGGACAGAAATCAGAAGGCGGATCAAATCAAGCCTCCTTGCAATTGTCGGACGCCGCAAATGGCCGATCGCGGCGCAACGTCGCCTGCGGTTCGTCCTGTTTGAGCTTTCAGGCTACTCTATCTACTGTCTGGCGCAAGGAACGCCAGATCCGGTTCCGCGGACCAGGCCGGACCTGACAAGGTTGGAGAATGCCACATGTTCGATCGGCGCAGGATCGCGGTGTTCGGCCTTTCGTTGTTGGGGTTGCTGCCTACGTTCGATCCCGCACAGGCCTTCCTCGCGTATGTTTCCAACGAAAAAGGTAATACGATCTCGGTTATCGACACCGACAAGATGGAGACGGTTGCAACCATCAAGACAGGGCAGCGACCGCGCGGTATCGAAGTCAGCCGGGACGGCAAATTTGTCTTCGTCGCACTCGGTGACGATGACGTGATCCAGATCTTCGACACCAAGACGCACAACGACGCTGGCGAGCTGCCGTCCGGTGCCGATCCCGAACAGTTTACGCTCGATCCGGCCGGCAAGCTTCTCTACGTCGCCAACGAAAACGACGCGATGGTGACGGTCATCGATGTCGAGAAACGCACGGCCCTCGGCCAGGTATTGGTCGGAACCGAACCCGAGGGCATGGCGGTCAGCCCGGATTCCAAGGTGCTGATCTGCACGTCCGAGACGACGAGCATGGTCCATTTCATCGACACCGCTAGCCGCGAGATCATGGGCAATTTGCTCGTCGGTTCCCGGCCGCGCTTCTCGGCCTACAAGTCCGACGGGTCGGAGCTGTGGGTGACCTCAGAGATCGGCGGTACGCTTGCTATCATCGATCCGGCAACACGACAGCTCAAACAAACCGTGACGTTCGAAATCCCGGGCCTGCGGTCGGAGGCGATCCAGCCGGTCGGCATCAATATCACCAAGGACGGCAAGCTCGGCTTCGTCGATCTGGGGCCTGCCAACCGCGTCGCGGTAATTGATGGCGTCACCCACGCCGTCCTGAAATATCTCTTGGTTGGACAGCGGGTCTGGCACGGCGCCTTTACACCCGACGAGAAATATTTGCTGGTCGCCAATGGCGTCTCGAACGACGTCTCGGTCATCGACGTGGCGTCGTTGCGGGTGATCAAGTCCATTCAAGTCGGGGAATTGCCTTGGGGCGTTGCCTTCGGTCCAACCTGATCGCCGTATTTGTACGCCTG
>Ga0210406_10005669_pt1 | contig 13031 bp, 7 predicted proteins | sample IncBWC30MmetaG_FD_155454 | JGI IMG/M metagenome (GOLD analysis project Ga0210406, IMG submission 155454) | Forest soil microbial communities from Barre Woods Harvard Forest LTER site, Petersham, Massachusetts, United States - Inc-BW-C-30-M | ecosystem: Environmental > Terrestrial > Soil >...
TCCCACCCCGTACACCCACTGTAGTTACTCCCAAGCGCCGCCGTAGCGGAGCGAAGCCCCTGCACAGCGCAGCGCAGCGGAGGCGGCGCCTCATCGGGCCTCGACCTCTCGACCTTCTGCAGGGGGGGCGCTTTTTCATAATGCATTGAGAGTTGGCCGACCCCGACCGGGTCAGTGAGCACGATGGCGATCTTATGCCAGCTCAGCCTTTCTTCGCCAGATAATAAAGGTTATTGCCAGAGTCCGTATGGACGTTAGCCAATGTGAAGCCGTAATCGCGAAGCATGCACCCATACGTATCGATGCTGTATGAAAAATGCCGGAACTCTATTTTCTGGGAGTGAGAACAGACTTCTGCCGCTCAACTGTGGTTATCAGGCGTTTACGCTCATGGCCGTGTTCACACCTGTAGTCACGAAGTACTCCGAGTCGTCCTCTCTAGCAGCGGACTAGCGGACTTGGATCGCCGCCGGCAGTACTCACTACCGTGGAGGCGTGATCACCTGGTTACCAACGTGACTCCGAAACTGGAGATCGGTGGTCAGTGTCGCGCTGGTATTTAGGACAATAGCTGTTAGCACCAGGCGAAAATGACCACATCGCGGCAAGTCGCTGTCGTGTCGTTCCTTATCTGCCTAACTGCGGGAATCGTCAGGGCAGACGATTTCCCCAAGATCTTCCACGTTCCGGAAGACAAGATTGAATTCCAACTCTATCCGGAGCCCATGCTCGTCTTCGTAGGCGTCAATTCCGCGAACCAACCGATTGAAGGGGAGTTCTCTTTCGAAATAGTAGACATCGTAGCGAAGAATCAGCATTACGAAGAGTCTGTATTTGCGTTCTCGAAGGGCACATTCAAGGAACAACCGGGAGAAACCACTGAAAAGCTGCCGTGGACGGTTAAGAGCCTGCCCTCGACCGAGCTTGCCACATTAGCGGCCATGCGCTTGCGTTACACCTTCACCCCGAAGCCCGGTTACGCCTTCGCGCCCGTTCATGGGGTTTTGCAATTCGGCAAAATCTTTCGCAACCGCTTCAACCTGAGCATGATGAGCTCAGCAAATTCTGCGCCAGGAACTTCGTACCCGGTGCGCGTGCGGGTGGACGACCCCGCAACGGGAAGACCGCTTGCGAACATTCCGGTCGAGCTCGAATTTGAGATCTCAGAATGCGCTCGTGACGCGGACGAGAAGACTGCCGAGCGCACACTAACAACCGATTCTTCCGGATATGGCGTCGTCACGTTTCACATCGACCGGGCAAGTACGTGTACCGAAGGAAAAGTCAGCGCGACCGCTACCCGGGGCGGGTTCTCGGATTCTGCAAGCACTGAATTCAAGCTTCCCGACAGCCCCTGGTTGCGGTTGAGTACGGATAAGCCGCTATACCAACCGGGCCAGACGGTTCATATGCGGTTGCTGGCATTTGGGCCAAACAGGCACGCGCTGGTCGGCGCCAAGCTGAAGCTGACGGTCGGAAGCGACCAATCGCAGGAGCAACAGTTCGAGCGCGTGCTTACCACCTCGAACTTTGGGATTGCTGCCGCCGATTGGGAAATACCGCGGAAGTTGGAGCTAGGAGAATATCGGCTCAAAGCCGAGCTAAGCGACGCTGACGGCAGCAACGAAACCGAGGCACTGGCAAACATTCGCATAAGCCGCTACGAGTTGCCAACCTTTACGGTCAAGGTAAAACCCGACCGAACGTACTACATAAGAGGTCAGAATGCGTCGATTGAGGTGAGTGGCGACTACTTGTTCGGCAAACCAGTCCAGCAGGCTAAGGTTCGAGTGGTGCGCCAGGACAACGGAGAGTGGGACAGCAAAACAGGCCGTTGGACCGCCGATGAGTCCAGTCCTGTGCTAGGAGAGTTTGACCGAACGGGGAAGTTCGTCGCGGCGATCGATCTCCACCCCGATGCGAAGTTTGAAGAAACCGGCTATTCGCGTTTCAAGGACGTCGACTTTGCGGCTTATGTAACCGACCTTTCGACAGGTCGTACGGAACAGAGCCGGTTCAAGCTGCGTGTAACTGTGCAACCCATTCATCTCTACGTTGCGGCGGCCACGTACGAACCGAGCGGTGAACCGCGAGATCTCTACATCACTAGCGCCTACGCAGACGGCATGCCCGCGCCGATCTTCGGAAGGGTGCGTCCCGTCGGTGGCGAAGTTGGCAATCCCCTCGCGCAGTTCCGGACAAACGAATATGGACTCGCGCGTGTCCGGCTGCCGCACATTCCCGAAGCGTCTGTGATGGTTCGTGGTGGGAACTGCTACTACAGCAGCAGCCAAGAGCGCGTGATTCCGTTGACCATCGACGGCGAAGATGCGAACGGTTTGCGCGGCACGTTGGACGATCAGCTTCCGCTTCAAGCCGCACGGAACGAATTCACCGAAGTAACTGCCGATCGCACTCTCTATCGTCCGGGAGAACCAATTCGACTTTCCCTGCTCTCAAGTGCCAAAGATGGGGAGTTCGTCGTCGATATCGTTACCCCAAAGGGAGTACTGTCGTCTCAGATACTCCGCCTGCGCGACCGGCGAGGAGAGGTTCTGATTCCCTATGATTCGCGGTTTCTGGGAGTCCTTACCGTTCAGGCGTATTCCCTCGAGACTCCCCACACCGCGCTGCATGTCAGCACGCGGGTGATCTACGCACGACCAGATCAGCTCAAACTGTCGGTGCGCATGCCACAGACAACGTTCCGGCCGGGCGAGACCGTCGTTACGGACATCGATGTGCGAACGCCGCAAGGTGACGGCATTGCGAGCGCTCTCGGTTTAGTGGTATTTGATCAGGCGGTTGCTGAAAGACTGCGCACCGATCAGGATTTTGGGGACTACGGATTCTCCGGCACCGACTATTTCGACTACTCGCGGTACGGATCGATCGCCGGCATGGGCCTGCGGGATCTTCTCGTGCTCGATCCGAAGCAGCCCTTCTCAAACAGTCTGCAAATGCTGGCCGAAGCGCTCCTGTTGAGCAGCCCGTACGCTCTAAGGGACGAAGAACAAGGCGAGGAGGATGGCGGCTCGTTCTCGGAATACTCCTTGGGATATGAGATTCACCAATGGATGCAGCAGCAACTTCAGCCTACAAAAGAGTTGCTCGATAACTACGACAAAAGAAATTCAGTTTACCCGCCGGAACACGAGTTTCTGGCGACTCTGAAATCCGGGGGCGTCGATTTTGAGTCGTTACGAGACCCCTGGGACGTTCCCTACCGCGCGGCCTACACCACGCAGCCACGCGACAGCGTAATTACCATCTACAGCAACGGTCCTGACAAGGTTCCGAATACCGCTGACGATATCGAAGTCACCAAATTCAGCTGGTCGTACTTCAATCCCATTGCAAACAAAATCCGTCAGGCAACGACTGATTATTTCGAGCGTACCAGCAATTACATTCGCGACTATCCGACTCTTCGCGACGAAATAATAAAGCGCAAGGGTGTCGACCTCGATATTCTGCTGGATCCGTGGGGTCATCCGTATCAATTCCAGTTCGGAATTGTCGGACCGTCCTACGTTATTAACGCGGTGAGCGGTGGGCCGGATGGTGTCATCACTGGAGACAACTGCCACGACATCCTGGAATCGTCCTCGTACATACACTATTTTCAACGCGAGGATGCTGCTCTTGTGCGGGCGCTGGCCGAACATTTTGCGAAGACCGGGATCTTTCCGAAGAACGAAGAGGAATTGAAGCCTGTCTTTGCGGCCTCAGGCCTCACAAAGGAACAATCGCTCGATCCCTGGGGTCATCCATATCAGTTCAAATTCGATCAACGATCACAGTATGGCGACCGAACGGACATCGATTCATTTGCCGTATATCCGAATCAGCCAGTAGTACGAACGCGAGTCACACCCGTGACCCAGCAGGTTGCCTACATCAGCGTTCAGAGCGCGGGTCCGCCAAAGCAACAGTATCCCTTTGACGTAACCAGTTTCAGCCGCGTTCTGTCGGAACAGAGCAGCAAGGATGCTGCACCGGTGCCGACTGCCGCGAACACGCCGCTCGGTGCGGGTGCAGGAACGATTTCAGGGACGGTAACGGATCCGAGTGGCGCTGTGATTCCAAACGCGACCGTCGTTGCAACCGCGGAGGACAATAAGAAGTACACGGCGACTACGAACACGCAAGGTGGCTACACGCTCGCGAACTTAGCGGCTGGTTCCTATGAAGTGAGCGTCAACGCGAATGCATTCATGGAAAGTTTGATTCTAAAGGTTCCAGTCCGGCCCGGTGAAGTCACGAAGTTAGACGCCGCTTTGCGTGTAGCATCATCGACCCAGACTGTAACAGTATCTGCCGCACCGGGGACGTTGGAAACCAGCGCAGAAACCGTACTGGTCGTTGAAAAAAAGCCCAGACACTCGGCCGGACCCGAAATACCGTTATTCACTCCACGCGTCCGTAAGAATTTCACCGAAACACTGCTCTGGCGCCCGGAAGTGATCACGGACCAACATGGTCACGCCCATGTAAGTTTTCCGATGGCTGACAGTATCACAACGTGGAACATGTCCATGGTGGCTTCGACCCAGGACGGCCAAATCGGCGTTGCGGATAGGCAATTGCGAAGCTTTCAGCCATTTTTCATTGAGCACGATCCGCCGAAGACGTTGACCGAGGGCGACCGCATCAGTCTTCCCGTAGTTCTGCGGAACTATACAGACAAGATTCTGAGGCTCCAGGCAGAGATCAGCCCGGAGCCGTGGTCGTCTCTGCTATCTCAACCGAAACAGCAAGTAAGTGTGCCGCCGAACGGAAACGCGAGTGTTGTGTTCGCGCTCCGCGCCGACGCCAGCACCAGGAACGGCAAACAGCGCATCTCGGCGCGCAATCGTACTACCGGCGATGCTGTCGAACACGAAATCTCTGTACACCCGGACGGCCAGCAGATCACATTCATCGCAGCGAAGATTCTCGCGGGAGACGACAATACCGTGAAAGTCGATATTCCTGCCACAGCGATACCCGGCTCGTCCGACATCGAATTAATGCTTTATCCGAGCCTGGTTGCGCACGTCTTGGAGGCGATGCAGGGGATAGGAATGCGGCCCGTAGGCTGCGCCGAGCAGATCACGTCCACGGCGTATGTGAATTTGCTAGGCCTGCAATTGCTGAAGAAGCAAGGAACCATTGATGGCAGTGCGCAAGCAGACCTGGTAGCACAAGCTAAGCAGTCAGTCCAGAGCGGGTACGAGCAACTCGTAAGTTCGCAGCGTGAAGACGGTGGATTCGGGTACTGGAAAACCGGCTCTTCCGATGTGGCGCTGACCGCCTACGTTCTGCGTTTTCTCAACGCGGCGAAGGATTACGTCGAGGTCGATCCGGCGGCGGCCCGTAAGGCGCAGCACTTCCTCCTCGCGAAACAGCAAAACACCGGATCATGGACGAAATGGGATTGGTCGAAAGAGCGCGAAGTGGAAGACGCACAAATCACCTCGGAGGTGGCTCGTTCGCTGGCTGTGACTTTACCCGATCCAAAGCACGTCGAGCGCAAGGCAATCGAAACATCGCTCAAAACGGCAATGGACTATCTGGACCTTCAGGCTTGGCGCGACGCCTACATGATCGGGAATTATGCGATTGCCGCTAGTGCCATGAACGATAAGCAACTGATGGCACACGCTCGTGCCAGTCTGGCGGAATTAGCGCATCCCGAGGGTAGTTCCACTTACTGGAACTTGGAGACGAATACCTCACCTTTCTACGGCTGGGGAAATGCGGGCCGACTTGAGACAACTGCGCTCGCGGTTCAGGCGCTCGCCGCCTTGTCAGACAAAAGTCAGGATGTCAATGAACAAGTAAGTCGAGGAGTTCAATACTTGCTCTCCCACAAGGATCCATATCAGGTCTGGTATTCAACTCATGCCACGTTAGCGGCTGTCGAAGCTTTGGTGACGGCCATTCCAGTGGGAAATGACAAGGGAGAGGGTTCAAAGGCCATACTCGCGGTGAACGGCCACGAAGCCACATCTGTGGATCTGCCGGCTGCCAAGGACGTGGTCGGCGCGATCGCGGTCGATCTGACTGAGTTTCTCCGTACAGGGACGAACGCAGTGCAAGTTCTTCGACCGGAGAACGGCGCTCCCATGAACGCGCAGGCCATCACCTCTTATTACGTTCCATGGAACTATTCTTCCGCAGCTCTCGGCGAGAATGTGCAGAGAGGCGAAACGCGTGCATTACGGTTGAATGTGCATTACGGTCAAACTGCGCCAAAGGTGAATGAGCCGGTGCATTGCGAGGTGCAGGTTGAGAGAATCGGTTTCGTGGGCTACGGAATGATGGTTGCGGAAATTGGCCTGCCGCCAGGAAGCGAAGTTGACAGGCAATCGTTGCAAGATTCAGGCCAACAATATGAGGTCCGTCCTGATCGAGTTGTCTTCTATGTTTGGCCATCGGCGGGAGGAACGAAATTGACCTTCAGTTTCAAGACGCGTTATCGAATGAACGCCAATACGTCGCCGTCAATCCTATATGACTACTACAACCCTGAAGCCAACGCGACGGTAACGCCAGTCCGATTCGCAGTGCAATGAGGATGACGCAAATACAAATGCAAGGACTGCCTTTAAGGGGCCCTAATATGCCTGCTCTTTTCTGAAGCAGGACGAACCTAGTTCGTGGATGGTCGGTAATTACCGGCCAATCTCGTGAATCACACCTGTAGGAACTGCGAAGAAAAGTGCATGGTTCTCCAGGCGGACCTTCTCTCGAGAAGAAGGGTCTGCGGTTCGACGGCAAGGTCTTGAGAGCGGAAGGTCAGGCAGAACCTCCGTGGGCGATGTTGTCTTGCAGTGGTTGGTCTCTGCGTCAACCTGCATTTGCGCCCAATCCAATCGTGAAGTTCGCGGTGCATCTACTTCAGACGGCATCTCCGGCGGAGAACCGAATCAGTGTTTAGCCGCGAAGAACTGCGCAGAAGAAAACCACGTCACAGTTTACGTCGACTTGCTTTGGGCTTGTGCACGGAAGCGGAAACTGGCATAAAGAGCATGCGTTATCGAACCATGCGAAATCGGAATCCTCGAGAGTGGGCAGAGATTGGCCGGTAATGTCGGCAACCCTTCCCTTACAAGATTAGGGAAGAGTTGCCCGTGATTCGACCTGAAGTCAACAAACCAAGTTCCTAAAGACCTGAATCTGTGGCTCGAGATAAGATCCGAATTCCCCGTCGACGAGAATCCGGACCAGTAGCGGCACAGGTCGTGAGGGCTATTGCGTTGTTACCCACTGAGAAGTCCACCGACATGCGCATAAAACCTTCGTCATGCCGGTTGTGCGCCCTGCATGGCGTAATCTATGTCCATGCGCACTCTTCACGCAGCTTACAAAGCAGTCTGCGTGATTGGGGGCTTTCTTTTCATTTGTGTGCTGACTGTCCCAGCAGAGCGGGCAGAGCGCGACAGCCGCTTGGAAAGCCTCTTCAGTTCTGATCCAGTTATACATGGTGCGGCGAAAACGGCGCTGCTGGAGCATCCCGATCCGACCATGCTCCCCGCTTTACTGCAAGCGGTGCAGGGGGCGACGGGAACTACTCGCGACGACCTTCTTGAGATCCTCGCTAAGTATGACGACTCTCGCAAAATTCCCATTCTTCTCGCCATGGTGAAGCAGTCGTTTGACGCCGGTGGCGGCACTTTAGGAATCGACGATCAGCTCTCCCGCTTGGGCGCCCCCGCGGCGGAGGCGCTGCTCGCAAATTGCCCGAACGACGACGACAACTATCCTTATTGGGCCGGTGGAGTGATCGGTCAGATGCATGAAATCGGTGCCCGTTTTCTCATCCAGGCAGTCCAGAGCGACGATAAGTGCCAACACAGCGTCGGAGATTACGGGCTCTCTTTCATGTTCGGCGATGCGGATCCAAACTCGACTTCGCGGGCCGATATTCAATTGGCTATCGCCGCCGCCATTGACGACGATGAGAGAACCCGCCAGGCAACCAGACGCTGGCTATCCTCACTCAGTACGAACGAGCAGTACATCGACTTTTCTGGCATCGTTGACCAGCTCATCTCCGTTTATCAGTCAGGATCTCCTGAAACCATGGTCAAGATCGCCGGTATGCTGTCCCAGCCTGAGCGGCCCCGCGTTACGAGGTTCATGCGCGCCGCAGTGCATTCACCCAATCCGGAAATCCAGCGCATCGCAAATCGGTATCTTTCCCAATTCGCACAAGAAGACTCGCCCCACGCGGGTCGGGTGAGTTCACACCCGCGTACACCACAAGAAAAAATCGACTTCATTGGCCGATTAGTGATTTCGCCGGAGGAAGACGTCAATCCGAAGCTGAGTCCGTTCATTGGTGATCCGGACGCCAGGGTGCGTGCCGCCGCTGCATCTGCTCTTGGAGAGGCGAACGCCCCGAGCAGCGACGTTCACGATGTCCGCGAGATCCATCCAGAGACAGCCTTGCCTGCACTCAGGAAGGCGTTGCAGGATTCTTCACCTCTCGTGCGCTCTGCCGTTGCGAAAGCTCTCGGTAATATTCGCTCCAACGACGACCTTGCACTTCTGGTTGCCGCTTTAGAGGACCCCGACACATCCGTCGCCTTGTCTGCCGCGAAGGCAATCGAGCAGATTCCCGATGACTCCGCGGTCGCCGCGTTGACGCGGATTTATGGCGACGGGAAGAATTCCCCGGAACTCAGACAGCAAGCCCTTTCGGCGCTGGAAACGATCGGCAGCCCGGACAGCATTGCGATCTTTCTTGAGGATTTACGCTCCGGCGGAAACCAGCCGTCACTTTCCGCCGCTTGGGCACTGCAACGTGCGCTCCAAAAGCGCCCGGACCCAACCGCATTCGAACCTATACGGAAAGCGCTGGAACAGGCGCAACCTCCTTGGCCACGCGAAGTTTTAGTGGTTGTGCTTGGCGCCACAAGAAATCCTTTAGCATTCGATGTTCTTGTCCCACTTCTGGAAACACAGGACCCGATCCTGCGGCAAAAGGCCGCCGACGCTCTGGGACTCCTCGGCGATCGGCGTGCGATTCAAACCCTCAGCGGGCTGCTCAAGGACCCCGATTACCAAGTACGCGAGTCCGCCGCGTTTGCGCTCACCCGACTCGCGGATTTCCCCGTTCCGCCCGAACTGGTTGCGGCATTGCACGACACGGATACCACCGTGCAGTTGCACGCATCGCGAGCGCTTCTCCAGTCTCACGATCCGAAAGCCATCGACGCTCTGATTGCGGCCATGCCGAACCCCAACGCCATCTATACACTGGGCGAATCCCACGATTCGCGAGCTATTCCCGCATTGATCAAACTGCTCCAGAACCCCGCAAACGAAACATCAGCTCGTGCTGCGGCAGCGGCATCCCTCGGCACGTTAGGGGACCTTCGGGCCGTTGAACCGCTCATCGCGAGCCTCACGGAGGACAACGCCGCCATCGCCCAGCAGGCCAGCTTAGCGCTCGGAGCCCTCAAGGACAACCGCGCCATTGCACCCCTCAGACAAGCCTACGCTCGCTGGAGTGCCGGACAACGCGAGAACGCGGATTCCGTTCGAAACTTTTTTGTGCAGGCCCTTCTGGAACTCGGGGTTACAGATGTCGTTCAGGGAGCGACTGGAATACCCGCGCATTGATTGCTCTCAGCTCACTTGCCAGCATTGGGCCCATTCAGAATCGATGCTTCATACCCGATCCAACGATTCTGGGCAGATGGTCGCCAAACAGGTAGCTATGGGGTTTTTTGTCGCAAAATTACTTCGCGCTAAATACCCCGATCGCTTGGGTCTATGAATGCCGGGTGACCCACACAGCCGGAGTAAGGTCTGGAAGGCGCCGGATAGGGAGATCGGCAAGCCCGGTGAGAATCATGGAAAAGTAATCGCGCACCGGGACTTGCAGCCGACGGCAGCTTTCCACGACCGAGAGAATCGCTGCAACCTTCAGTCCCGCTTGTGGGCTGCCGATGTGCAACCAATTCTTGCGGCAACGAAAGAATTAGATCGTTAGACCGGCCACTCGCCTGCCTACAGGAACGAACGTTATTCGAGACGCTGCTAAATAACTGTCCAAAACGCTTTGCGGCTCAAAGGCTTAGATGGCGGCGCTACCGTCCCCCAAACTGCGCCCTCCTCCAAAATCGGATTTCCCTGCTTACCGCGCGGGAGCCCTCCTCTGCCTACCAATTCCTAGAATTTCCACAAATCCTTGAACGAGGTAGCGAACGATGATTCAATCCCACCGATTCTGCGACTGGGCAACGGGCAAATGCCATCCTCGCTATATCGCCATAACTCGCAGCCAGAAGCAAAGTAGTGCGCCCACGGTCATCACTACAAAAGCCGGGTAGTGCAATTTATATCCGATCACCACTACGAAGCCAGCGGCTAGCGCAGCAACAGCATAAATATCCGCCTCGAGCACCGTCGGCGTTTGGTTGACAAGCACATCACGCAATATGCCACCACCAATCCCAGTTAGCACTCCATAAAAATCGCCATCACCGGATTGAGTCCCGCGATGAGCGCCTTTTGTGGTGCCGGCGACGGCAAACAGGCCGAGTCCCACGGCGTCGAATAACAACACAAGCCGGCGACGTTTATCGATGTTGGGATTGAAGGGGGTTTTATCGGGCGCATTGGGAAAACGTTCGGATAGACTGGGAGCGCTATGGTTACCCGCATTCTACTCGCCGCGATTCTCTGCCTCATCCCCGCGTACGCCGCTGCCCAGACCGACACCGGCCCTCGGCGTGACATCGCGGCGATCCACCATCTGATCGAGCAGTACGCTAAAGCTGTGGATACGGTTGACCTGAAACTACTCTCGCAAATCTGGTCTCACTCGCCCGAGGTCTCGTTCATCTATCCACTGGGCGAGGAGCACGGCTTCGATGCCATCGAGCAGCAGGTGTTTCAGAACGTAATGGGCGGCATGTTCTCGGCACGCGATCTCGAGACGCACGGAGTGGCCGTTCACGTGAATGGAAAGGCGGGGTGGTCGGAATTCCACTGGATTTTTCGTGCGACGATGCGGAAAGACGGATCGGCCGTGACCACGCATGGCATCGAAACCCAGGTCTACCGCAGAGAATCTGGGAAGTGGCGGCTGGTGCACGTCCACTACTCCGAAGATCGCCAGTCCGTCCCCTGAGCACTCGCCTACGAGTCAACGCTCTCCCTTGGACGAGCTGGCGTCCATGCGTTGGTTTGCTATCGGGAGTGTCCAGGCGCCAGCTATGAACCCGAAGTTTCATCAGTGGCCGTTAGTCACAGTGCGTTGCTGGTGATGACTAGATATGTGGACCAGAACATAAGTGGCCAAGGCACTGACGAATGCCGATTACTCCTCAAAAGTCCGCTTCTCGTCATCAATCGCACAACTGACGCTAAGAGCGTTTTCGGGTGCGATTCTGATGCCACTCGTGTGGTGTAGCTCCAGTGACCCTCTTGAACGTCCGCGTGAAGTGGCTCTGATCTGCAAAACCTGTTGCCGCAGCCACCATGGAAAGGCTCTCTCCTTTCATCACCAGTAGCTCCTGCGCTTTGCCTATCCGGGTATTCAGTTGATAGCGATGCGGGGATACTCCCGTAGACGCCTTGAACATCCTCGCGAATTGCGAGGATGACAGGTCGACCAGACGGGAAAGCTGGAAAACGGAAACGGATAAATCGAGGTGCTCGTGGATGAAGTCGAGAACGAGACGGAGTTGTAAGACCGATAGTCCTGAGTTCTCTTTTTGAGGTCGCCCCTGGAAGCAGGCGCTCAGGAGGGAGATCGTGAGTCCTTCTCCGTACAATCTTGTACTCGGGTCGGATGCGTCACATTCGGCAGCAAGGAGTCGCGCGCACTCGACCGCTCTCTTGTCATGAAACATCAGCTCAGGATTTCCTGCTTTGCCCAGGTCCAGATCGGTGCCAAACCAATCTCCCAGAGATTTCCTGTCGAAGCTCAGGCGAAGTTCGCGTACAGACTCCATGTTATCCGTATAGCCCCAGACCCTCATCTCTGCCGGGACAAAACTGATGTGATTAGGCCGTTGACGTTCCAGGACAGCGGGACGATGCAGATTTGTGCGGGCCTCACATCTGCCGCCTATCTCCGCGAGTAAAACCGTGAGAGTGTCTTGCGGACCCGACAGATCGTGCCAGGCACGGCCTGGGTAATTGAAATGCTGCAGGTGACGAACCGCTATGCCCTCGAAGGTTCGAAGTCTGCTGTGCGCCGCCTTCATACCGTGCGGAGAACGAAACTCAAATCTGTCCGAGCTCTCAGAAACCTGCATCTGTCGTCCTCCTCTTGCGGCTCTCGCCCACAGCGTTTTCATACTATCGTAGCCGTTTCGTACAAGCCATGCTCTGTTCCTTCTGAGTATTTTGAGAGAAATGTCAGGACGAAGAATGGCCGGGAAGATCAAAGGAAAGATCATTACGCTGGCAAAGAGAAAACAAGGGGGAGAAGATGACGGTTGCACAACTGATGCACCACAACTTCGATGAGATCTTCATCGAGCTTGATCCAGTGAAGCGCGAAGCCATGATGCGCGATGCTTATACGGAAGATTGCGTATGGATACACCCGGGTGGCCGCCTGGTCGGCATTGCGGCGATCAATGAGGCAGCGTCGGAAATTCGTAAGCGCATCCCGGAGTACCGCTACAAGGTAGTTGGCGATATTCACACGATGCACAACGTCGGGATGTGCCGTTGGGGGAGCGGACTTCCTGACCAACCGTTCCGCTATACCGGTACGGACGTTCTGGAGGAACGCGACGGCCGTGTTGCGGTGTTCTACACCTTCATCGATAGTGGAACTCCGCCGGTCTCGTCGACGGAATAAGGCCTTCTCTTAGATGGAAAACGTGGCTGACGCACAGTAGCACCGTTAGATACCTGCCGGACTGAACGAGCGCTGCTCGTTGGCCGAGGCGTTGGCAGCCAAACGGCGACCACTACATACGCACACCCAAGATGCGGTCGATCTGCCGAAGATGGTTCAAGTCGTGTGCCGCTTCCAAGCGGACGAACTCCTCGACCGTTTGCCGTCCGCGTAC
>Ga0210406_10005671_pt1 | contig 13028 bp, 13 predicted proteins | sample IncBWC30MmetaG_FD_155454 | JGI IMG/M metagenome (GOLD analysis project Ga0210406, IMG submission 155454) | Forest soil microbial communities from Barre Woods Harvard Forest LTER site, Petersham, Massachusetts, United States - Inc-BW-C-30-M | ecosystem: Environmental > Terrestrial > Soil >...
TCCTCGCCTCGTTTATTGACGTTGGTGGCGACATGAACCTCAAAACCCGCTTTCCGCGCGGCGCGTGCCATCGGCAGGCGACTCATCAGGAACCAGTAATCCTCTCCCACAACATAGAGCACCCGTCGAGGCTGAGCAGGGGGCGCGGGACTTTTTCGGTGCACGGACGCTCTCAAGGCCTTGCTTTGGAGACAGGGGTTACCGATAGCAAAGGTGCAACCCAGGGGCCAGCCCGCATGTCGCGGTTTTCCGGCATGCGTGGCGATGATGTCAGGCCGAGGTTTTCCCCAATTTCGGGAGAGGCGATGTCTTCGGTGGCGTCGCGATTTTACCGGTCTCGGCAAGTTCCATGCGCTTTGAGGCAACGACGCCGGCCGCAAGCCCAAAAAAGAACTGGAAACCGTAAGAATAGGCAAACGAGCCGGAGATTTCGATGCTTGCGAGGTAAAAGACATAAAGAGAGATCGCCGCTCTTTCCGGGCTCGAAAGCCTGTCCCAGTATTTGAGCGAGAACAACAACGGCAGCAGGGTGAGAACGGTGAACACAAGGAAGCCGGGGAGTCCCGTCTCGTAGAGCAGTTCGAGATGAACGTTGTGGGGATAGTATTTATTGCCCTCGGCGGGGCGCAATAACCAGTCGGGTGCGCCGAACCCTTCATCGATCGGAAAGACGCCGATGCCGCGGCCTAACGGGAGTCGACCGGGTTCGGTCGTGATGCGATGGATGGCGCGCGTCCAGATCTGCATCCGGAATAGCGGCCTTGGATCCTGGATCTCCCTGATTGTACGAGAGATCGCATCGGGGGCAACTGCGTCGACGTCCTTGTCCTGGAGCGCGCGCTGATAGAACACGCTCGATGCAACTGCGGCTGTCACGACAATAGCTGCGAAGCCGGCCAGTGCGAACTTCCTGGAGCGGACCCAAAGAGCTGCGCCCCCCAAAAAGAGTAGGCTGCTAACAAGCGCCGCGATCGCCGTCCGCGCGGCAATGTAGAAAAGGAAGCCAAAGAGGAACGGCAAAGCCGCGAACGCCGCGAGCCGGACCTTCTTCGATTCCAGTCCAGTTGCCGCGAGCGCAGCGATTGACAACATAGAGCCAATGTTCTGATGAAATGTAATCGCAATGACAAGGATACCGACGCCAAAGATGTCGTTCAGATAACCGCCCTGCATCAAGTCGCCAAACCGGACGGCGTATTGGGCGATGATCAAGAGGTAGATCGCGGCTCCGGCGAACAAAACGGCAAAAACTGCCTTGTGGGCGCGTGCAGCGGCAAACCCGAACAGCAGAAATAGCCCGTGAAAGATCAGAATGCCAAAGAGGTGTGTAATAGGGACGCGATGGAGCGAATAAATCAGAAAGCTTGCGATAATGACGCAATAGAGAAGAAACAGAAGAGCCAGGACATCGACGATAAAGGTCGCCTGCTCGACGAGATTTCGGCTCGCAAGGGCAACCAGCATCAGGCCCAAAAAGCACGAGGCGACAAAGATTGGCGTCGAACCCACGAGATAGAACGGCACGAAGCTTTTTGCGAATGTCGCGGTCGTGACCACGACCGCAGTCAAGGCCATAAAGACCCGCGAGCTGTCTTTCGATCGTTTGGTGAGGTTCATCCTAGAGCGTACGCTCGCCTTCATCGTTTCCTGCCAACCGCGCACCAAAAAGGTGCATGGTCCGAGAAGCAAACATTGTCAAATCCGGCGTTCGTCAGCATTTGCGCGATCTGCATTCGGGTGAAGCGTTGCTCTAGCCTGGTGCAGAACCGGTCGTAAGCATCAGTGCGCATGACGTAGAAGCTGCGATCGCGATAGGCAGCGAGCGGAATTGAGGCAGGGGATCTTCCGAAATGTTCCACCGCCGCTGCCAGCCGAGCAAGCGGCCAATAGACGAGGAGCGCAATGATCTGGCTGACGAACAATCGGATCCGGGGCGGCAGCCGCGAAATGAGTGCGCGCACGCCGTTGCTCAGCCGCCAGATGGCGCGATACCACCACGGGCGATTTTCAAGGGCATAATAGAGATAGATTAAGAACGGCGCGCCGGTCTTCAGCTTGGTGGCGACGCTTCGGATTGCTGCTATCGTATCCGGAACGTGGTGCAGTACACCGAGCGAGAATGCAAAATCGAGCGAGCCGTCGGGAAGCGGAATTTCGTCGACACTGGCCAGGTGGAACGTGACGTTGCGCTGGCCCGCGAGGTTTTGCTCGGCCACCGCAATCGCTTCGCTGCTTGCATCAAGCAGATGCAAGTGACCGACCCTTGGCGCCACCATAGCAGACCAGCGGCCGCTCCCGCAGCCAACGTCGATGCCCACCGCTTCGCGAGGCAAATCATCCCAGGGAAATATCGAGAAATACGACTGAAAAATCTCTTCGCGGTCCTTGTCGGAGAACTCCTCCTCATCTTGCCGGAAGGTCGACCATTCGTGGCCAAAGCCAGCGGCGACGCGGGGGTCGATGTTTCTTGGCGGGGGATGCATCGAGCAAAATCTCGGACCTAGGCTATCGCGGCCAACCTGGGCCTGCCTTGCTCATATGCCTCGTTCTGTCTGAGCAGTCGATGCATTTTTGGGGAGACAAATCGCAACGGGGGGCTTCAGGGCTCGGCAGTTGACTGATCACAAAAAGTAACAGTTTCAAACTATTAGAGATGTTCACAATATGAACGTTAAGCCTTGACGTTCATTGTGTGAACGCGGTAATAGGGTCTCCGCAGCAAGGGGGGCTCCATGGAGCGGGCGGCACCGAGCCAGAAAAGCGACGACGATCGGATCGTGTTAAGCCTGCTCAATTCGGTCGACGACGGCGCCCAGTCGCAGCGTCGCATTGCTGAAGAACTCGGGATCGCGCTCGGTCTCGTTAACGCCTATCTCAAGCGATGCGTCAAAAAGGGGCTGGTCAAGGTCAGTGAAGCGCCCGCCCGACGCTATGCCTACTATCTGACGCCAAAGGGTTTTGCCGAAAAATCGCGGCTGACGGTGGAATACCTGTCGGCATCGTTTTCGTTCTTCAGACAGGCCAAGGCCGATTGCACACAGGTCTTCGCCCAGGCGAAAGAGCGAAACCTTCGCAATCTTGTGCTGGTCGGAAAATCAGATCTCGCCGAAATCGCGATCCTGTCGGCAGTCGACTCGGGCCTGTCGATCTTTGCCATCGTTGATCCGGCTGCTGACGAAACCACGTTTGTCGGCAAACCTGTTATCAACGGCTATGATCGTCTCACCGAGCCGTTCGACGCGGTGGTGATTACCAATGTGGTCGGCGCGCGCGCTGCCTTCGAGGACGCCACCCAGCGCTACGGCGTCGATCGCGTGCTGGCGCCGCGGCTGCTTGGCCTACATGTTCCCGAGCGTTCGGAGCGAAAGCAATGAACGTAACGGGAGGGGCTCTCTGGTATGTTGCGCAGACGCAAGTCAATGCGGAAGCCAAGGCCGCACAAAATCTCCTGCGTCAGGGCTTCGGCGTCTATCTGCCGCGGTATCTGAAGCGCAGGAGCCATGCGCGCAAGATCGAGAAGATCGGAGCACCGCTGTTTCCGCGTTATTTGTTCGTGAGTATTGACATCGCTGCGCAGCGCTGGCGATCCGTGCAATCGACCTTTGGCATATCTCATCTTGTCCTCAATGGCTCCGATCCTGCGCCCGTCGCGGGGGCGGTGATCGACGCGTTGAAAGCGCGTGAGGACGCGAGTGGCTTCGTCAAACTCGATCAGCGCCCGAAATTCGCGATCGGCGAGAAAGTCCGCGTGCTTGCGGGCGTGTTCGCCGAAAATCTTGGATTGTTCGACGGGATTGCCGACCGCGATCGCGTCGCGATCTTGCTCGAACTCTTGGGACGAAAAGTTCGGGTTTCGATCGATGCCGACATGGTCACTGCCGCATAACGAGCGGCAGTGACGTCCGCGTATCGCGTGCGCGGAACTTGGGATTGTTGTGGTCTGGTGACGGTTCGAGTCACCCGGACTGCGGTAGCCTGGGAAGGACGTTGAAAAGTTGTGACGAGTGCCGCTCGATCGTTGAGCGTCGTGGGCATCGGCAAAAGGCTAGCCCGCGATCGAGCGGCAAAGGGGGAATAGATAATGAAGAGTCACTCCGAGAGCTTCTTTTCCGAATCGGGTGCCATATGCTCGGCAATCGATACTGCAAAGGTCGAAGCACTAGCCGATGAGCTTGTTGCGCTACGTGATCGACAGGGCCGTCTTTTCCTGATCGGTGTCGGCGGTAGTGCTGGCAACTGCAGCCACGCCGTGAATGATTTTCGCAAGCTTTGCGCGATTGAAGCGTATTCGCCTGTCGATAACGTGTCGGAGCTCACGGCGCGGGCCAATGATGAGGGCTGGGAAACCATTTTCGCAGGATGGCTTGAGGTCAGCCGGCTCGGATCGAATGACGCCATATTCGTTCTTTCGGTCGGCGGCGGTGACGTTGCGGGCAACGTGAGTACGAACATCGTGAAGGCGGTGGACTGCGCCAAGGCCAAGGGAGCGAAGGTATTCGGCATCGTCGGCAAAGATACCGGCCACACCGCAAAGCAAGGCGATGCGGTGGTTGTCGTTCCGATGGTCAACGAGGCTCGCGTGACGCCGCTGTCGGAAGCGTTCCAAGCTGTCGTGTGGCACTGTCTCGTCAGTCATCCAAAGCTTCAGGTCAAAAAGACAAAATGGTGATGGCCGACAAGGCCGTATTTCTCGATCGCGACGGAGTGCTCGTCATCCCCGAGTTCCGCGAAGGGCGCAGCTTTGCGCCGGTTACGCTTGAAGGCTACCGTTTCTATCCCGATGCGCCCCAGGCGCTGTCCCGGCTAAAGGCCGCAGGTTACAGGCTTATCGTTGTTACCAACCAGCCTGATGTCGGCAAGGGCTTGGTATCGCAACTCGTCGCCGACGAAATGCATGAGCGGCTTCGCAAGGCGTTGCCCCTGGATCTGATCAAGGCATGCTTTCATACTCAGCTGACGAATTGCGCTTGCCGCAAGCCCAAACCAGGAATGTTGCTCGACGCGGCGCGCGAATTGGGGATCGACCTTGCAGAAAGCTATATGGTCGGCGACCGCGCGAGCGACGTGGAGGCCGGCGAGGCTGCAGGCTGCCGCACCGTCTTTATCGATCTCGGTTACGATGAGCGACGGCCGGCAGCGCCGACGTTCATCGTTCGCTCCATCAGTGAAGCTGCCGATTGCATTCTCGGCCTGATTTAAATCTCAAGGGGGGAACATCCATGTCACGTGTGCACGACTTGAAGGTCAAAATCTTCGCGGACGGAGCGGACCTCCGCGGCATCATCGAGATGTCGAGGAATCCGCGCATCAAGGGCTTTACGACCAATCCGACTTTGATGCGAAAGGCCGGGGTCACCGACTATGAGGCCTTCGCGGGCGAGCTTCTCATGTCGGTGACGGATCGCCCTGTCTCGTTCGAGGTGTTTGCCGACGATTTTCGCGCGATGATCAATCAGGGACGCAAAATTGCGAGTTGGGGCAAGAACGTAAACGTCAAGATACCGGTAACGAACACAAATGGCGAATTCGCGGGACCCGTGCTGAAGGCCTTATCGGCGGAGGGCGTCGTTCTGAATGTGACGGCCATCATGACGGTCGAACAGGTCAAGGCCGTCGCGGCCGAGCTTGATGCCGGCGTGCCGGCCATCATCTCGGTATTCGCGGGGCGGATTGCCGACACCGGGATCGACCCGATACCGCATATGAGATCGTGCAAGGAGGTATTGGCATCGCATCCGAAAGCTGAGTTGCTGTGGGCGAGCCCGCGCGAAGTGCTGAACATCTTTCAGGCAGACAAAGTCGGTTGCGATATCATCACCTGCACCAATGATCTGATTGCGAAGCTGTCATTGACGGGCAAGGACCTTACAGAGTATTCGCGCGAAACCGTGCAGATGTTCTACAAAGACGCCACTGCGGCGGCTTATAGCATCGAGTAACCTAATGCCGCCGTCGCGCGGCATCGCAAAATCCAATCTTAAAACGGGAAGAGAATGATGAGCAGACTGTTCGACAAGGTCCTGGTGACGGGCGGCGCCGGCTATTGCGGCAGCAGGCTCGTCCCCCAGCTTCTGAACCGCGGCTACAAGGTCACAGTCTATGACGTGATGTATTTCGGTTGCGACTTCCTGCCGAAAGACAATCCCAATCTCCGAATCGTGCATGGCGATATTCGCAATGCTGAAGCATTGGCTGCAGCGAGCGCCGGCCATGACGCCTTCGTCAGCCTTGCGTGCATCTCGAATGACGCTAGCTTCGAACTCGACGAAAAGCTCTCTACATCGGTAAACCTCGACGCATTCGAGCCGATGGTGGTCGCGGCGAAGAAGGCAGGCATCAAGCGCTTCATCTACGCGTCCTCAAGCTCGGTGTACGGGGTTTCCGATCAGCCCACTGTGACCGAAGATCACCCGCTCATGCCTTTGACGCTCTACAACAAGTACAAGGGAATGTGCGAACCGCTTCTGCGCAAGCACGCCGACGACAGCTTTGCTGGCGTGACGTTCCGCCCGGCAACGGTTTGCGGCTACGCGCCACGCCAGCGGCTCGATCTGTCCGTCAACATACTCACTAACCACGCAGTGAACGCGAACAAGATCACGGTGTTCGGCGGCTCACAGCTTCGCCCGAACCTGCATATTCAGGACTATTGCGACGCGGTCGAGCTATTTCTGACTGCGCCGACCGCAAAGATCCAGAACGAGATCTTCAATGTTGGCTATCAAAACCTCTCGTTGATGGAGATCGCCAAGCTGGTTCAGAAGGCGGTCTCGCGCGAATTTCCCGAGAAGGGCGAGGTCTCCATCGCGACCACGCCCAGTGACGATCTCCGCTCCTATCATATCAATTCCGACAAGATTAAGCGTGTTCTTGGTTATGCGCCAAGATACTCGATCGAGGATGCGATCAAGGAATTGTGCGACGCATTTCGTGCAAAGCAGCTGCCGGACAGCATGAACGACGATCAGTATTTCAACGTCCGCCGGTTGAAGAGGCTGCAAGCCGCCTGATGGAGAATATTGCCGTCGTCACCGGGGGAGCCGGGTTTATCGGTAGCCACATGGTTGACCTGCTGCTGGATTCCGGATTTGCCGTTCGAGTGATCGACAATTTAAGCGGCGGTCACCGCTCGAATTTGGAGCACCGTAAGGATGATTCGGGGCTGACCTGCTACTGGCAGGACATCCTCACGCTCGAGGTCGGCACACCGATCTTCGAAGGCGCCACCTACGTGTTTCATTTTGCCGGCATCGGCGACATCGTGCCCTCGATCGAACGGCCGATCGAATACATGAACGTTAACGTGCAAGGGACGGTTCGGGTGCTGGAATGTGCGCGGGCCGCGCGCGTCAAGAAAGTCGTCTACGCCTCCTCGTCCTCGTGCTACGGACTCGCGGCGACGCCGACCGACGAGGCGCATCCGATCGCGCCGCAGTATCCCTACGCACTTTCGAAGTATCAGGGCGAGCAGGCCGCATTTCACTGGCATCAGGTTTACGGACTGCCGGTGAATGCGGTGTGCATCTTCAATGCCTACGGTCCGCGTGTGCGAACCACCGGCGTTTATGGTGCGGTCTTCGGCGTGTTCCTGCGGCAGAAGCTTGCCGGGAAACCATTCACCGTCGTCGGGGACGGAGCGCAGACGCGGGATTTCATCTACGTAACCGACGTGGCCGCTGCGTTCCTGGCCGCCGCACAGACCGAACTGTCCGGCGAACGTTTCAATATCGGGGCCGGCAACCCGCAATCGATCAACAGGCTGGTCTCCCTTTTGGGCGGCGATGTGACTTATGTTCCGAAGCGTCCGGGCGAGCCCGACTGCACATTCGCCAATATTGGCAGGATCACCTCGCTACTCGGCTGGAAACCTACCGTCTCATTCCCCGACGGCGTGCAGCGCATGCTCTCCGATATCGAGCGCTGGCGTGAGGCTCCGCTGTGGGACCCGGCATCGATTGCCCAGGCGACAGAAACCTGGTTCCGCTATCTCGGCAAAGAAAAAGCTCAATAAGAGTCCCGTTATGGTTTCATTGATGGAGCGGTACCGGCACAAGATCAAGACGCCGGAGGAATTGCGCGCGATCGTCGGCCCGCCGCCGCGGGAAAAGCGCGTGATCATGTGCCATGGTGTGTTCGACGTGGTGCATCCGGGACATGTCCGGCATTTGCTGTATGCCAAGAGCAAAGCGGACGTGCTCGTCGCCAGCATCACGGCGGATAAGCATATCACCAAGGGCGTGCATCGCCCACACGTGACGCAGGACCTGCGCGCGGTCAATCTCGCCGCATTCGAGATGGTCGACTATGTGGTCATCGACCGCAATGACAAGCCGCTGGCAAATATCGAGACGATTCAGCCTGATTATTTCGCGAAAGGGTTCGAATACAACGCAACGGGCCTGGCGCCCAAGACGGCGGAAGAGGCGGCTATCGTCGAGGCCTATGGCGGGGAGCTGCTCTTCACGCCGGGCGATATCGTCTATTCATCGAGCGCGCTGATCAATCTGGCGCCGCCTTCGGTGAAGATGGAGACGCTCCAGATTCTCATGGAGCGCAACGAGATTACCTTCGATCATCTGCGCGACGTGCTCACCAGGATGCCGGAGCAGCGCGTCCACGTCGTCGGCGATACCATCGTGGACAGCTATACCCAGTGCGCGATGATCGGCGGCCAAACCAAGACACCAACGATGAGCGTTCTGTATGAGCGTCGCGTCGATTATGTTGGCGGTGCCGGAATTGTCGCTAAGCACCTGATCGCCGCAGGCGCCAAGGTGACGTTCTCGACGGTGCTGGGCGAGGACGCGCTGAAGAATTTCGCGGTCGACGACATGCGAGCGGCCGGCATCGACGTTCGCGCGGTCATCGACCCGTCCCGCCCGACCATCAACAAGAACGCCATCGTCGTCGGCGGATATCGTCTTCTCAAGATCGATACGCTCGACAACCGCTCGATCTCGGACAACGTCCTGGCGTCGATCGCCAACGCTGTGCGCTCGACGCCGGCGGACGCGGTGGTCTATTCGGATTTCCGTCACGGCCTGTTCAACCGCCGGACCATCCCCGAGCTGATAAAGGCGATTGCACCGGGCGTCTTTCGAGTCGCCGACAGCCAAGTCGCAAGCCGCTGGGGCAACATCACCGAGTTCACCGATTTCGACATGATCACGCCGAACGAGCGCGAGGCGAGGTTCGCGCTCGCGGATCAAGATTCCGGAATCAGGCCGCTTGCATCTGGCCTCTACGACGCGGCGCGCTGCAAACTGTTGATCCTGAAGCTCGGAGAGCGCGGAGTTCTGGCGTGCCGCGACTCCGACCACGAGTCGCTCGACAGTTTCTTCGTCATCGACAGCTTCGTTGATCATGTTGTGGACGCGGTGGGAGCCGGCGATGCGTTGCTGGCTTATTCGACGCTGGCGATGCTGATTTCCAAGAGCGATGCGGTCTCCACCATCCTCGGTGCCTTTGCGGCGGCCTGCGAATGCGAATGCGACGGCAACATTCCGATCACGCCCGATAATGTGCGTGCCAAGATCGCCGACGTCGAACGGCAAATGAACTTCGCCTAACATGCGGGTTGTCGTTGCAGGCCTGGGCGTCCAGGGTCACAAGCGCCGCGAATTCGCAGGGCCGGATTATGTTGCCTCGGTGGATCCGGTCAATCCGGATGCGGATTTTCGCGCGCTGCCTGAGATTCCGCTGGATCGCTACGACGCGGTGCTGGCCTGCATTCCCGACGAGCCGAAGCGGGATTTGCTGTCCTACTGCATCGATCATGGCAAGCATGTGCTGGTTGAAAAACCGCTCTGGGTCGACCGTGAGGGCGATCTAGTCGAACTGGAGCGGCGGGCGAGAGACAGGCGGGTCGTCATCTACACGGCTTACAATCACCGCTTTGAGCCGCACTACATGCGGATGCGTGACCTGATCGCCTCCGGCGAGCTTGGGCGCATTTACAGTTGCCGGATGTTTTATGGCAACGGTACGGCGCGTCTGGTGCGCGAGTCGGGATGGCGCGACAAGGGGGCGGGGGTGTTACCGGATCTTGGTTCGCATCTGCTCGATACTTGCCGCTTCTGGTTCGGCGATGTTGCAGAAAGTTTTGCGGTCACGGCTGCCAATACGTTCGAGAACCTGGCCCCGGACTACGTCGTCATCGCGAGCAAGGGGCAGGTGCCCCGCATCGACCTGGAAATGACACTGCTGATGTGGCGCAACCATTTTACCTGCGACATCCTCGCGGAGAAGGGGACGGCGCACATTGCGTCGCTTTGCAAATGGGGCCCCTCGAGCTTCATCCGGCGAACGCGCGTGCTGCCCAGCGGCCGTCCTCCCGAGACCATCGAGACCTTGACCCAGGACGATCCAACCTGGTCGGCGGAATACGCTCACTTCCGATTGCTTTGTGCGAATCGGACGACGACCGATTTATCGAACGATCGCTGGCTGCACCGCGTCCTGTCTCGTCTCGGCGATGAGGCGACGGCCAAGGCGGCGATGTCATGAAGCCGATCGTAGGATTTGTCGGGATGACCCACCTCGGCCTGGTCTCCGCTTCGGCAGTCGCCGGCGCCGGGTTCGAGACGATCTGCTTCGATCGGGACCAAACGCTGGTTGCCAGTTTGCGGAAGGGTGTGCTTCCGGTCGTCGAGCCCGACCTTCCCGAACTGATTGCGTCGAACGGGACGCGGCAGACCTACACTGCTGATGTCGCGGATATTGCCCGTTGCGACGTTGTCTATGCTGCCCCTGACATCGCCACCGATGACGAGGGGCGCAGCGATGCCAGCGTGCTGCGTGAGCTGATTGATCTCGTCGGACCTGTTCTGCGTAAGGACGCGATTTTTGTGGTTCTATCGCAGGTCGAGCCTGGCTTTACCCGGAGCATGAGCGTTCCGGAGCTGGCACGTCGCTACTACCAGGTGGAAACGCTGGTGTTCGGTCGCGCCGTGGAGCGCGCGACGAAGCCGGAGCGATACATCGTGGGATGCGCAGACCCAGCGCAGCCGCTTGATCCGCGCTATCGTGCCGTGCTCGATGCTTTCAATTGCCCTGTTCTGCCGATGCTCTATGAAAGCGCGGAACTGGCGAAAATCTCGATCAATTGCTGCCTCGTTGCCTCAGTCAGCGTGGCCAACATGCTTTCCGAACTGTGCGAGGGAATTGGCGCGGACTGGTCGGAAATCGTACCGGCGCTCAAGCTGGATCGCAGGATCGGGCCTTTCGCCTATCTGGCGCCGGGGCTCGGTATCGCCGGCGGAAATCTGGAGCGGGACCTTGCGACGGTCCGCCGGCTGGCTGAGGCGCACGACAGCGATGCTGGCGTGGTGACAGCTTGGAGCCACAACAGTCGCCATCGGCAAGACTGGGCGGTGCGGACGATTCGACGGGTCTTGCTGGACAAGAATCCGGACGCCGCGGTGGCGGTGTGGGGACTTGCCTACAAAGAGAACACGCATTCGGTGAAAAATTCCCCGTCGCTCGCGACCATCAAGCAGCTGACTGGGGTGGCGATCCGCGTGCACGATCCCGTGGTTCCCGCTTCAGCGGCGGGGAGCTCGTCCGTGGTCGGCGCGCCCGAACCCCTGCAGGCCATCGCGGGCGCCGATGCATTGATGATTCTGACGCCGTGGCCGGATTACCGGCAAATCGCGCCGGCCGATATCGCGCGCAGTTTGCGCGGCAAGATCGTGCTCGATCCCTACGCGGTTCTTGATCGCAAGGCGGCCGAAGCCGTGGGCCTCGCCTACTACACCCTCGGCCGGCGCGCCGCGGCGAGCGCCTGACCGGAATAAAGTGTGCTGATTCATCTGAACGCGACAGAACGGCTTCCGAAGCGCACGGTCGTAATCGGCGCTGGCGGTTTCATCGGCAGTGCAATTGTCGAACGGCTCCGGGCCGAGGGCGCATCGGTCGTTGGCGTCTCCCGCCGGCAGGTCGATCTGCAGGGGACCGGCGCGGCGGACCGATTGAGGGCGATACTGCAGCCGGGCGACGCCGTTGTTGCCGTCGCGGCGCGGGCGCCCTGCAAGAATCTCTCGATGTTGATCGACAACATGCTGATGACCAAGACGATGCTGGACGCCTTGGCCCAGGCCGAGCCGTCGCATGTCATCAATATAAGCTCCGATGCGGTGTATCCGGATGAGCCGCTCCCCTTGTCGGAAGCCACGCCTGCGGCGCCATCGACGTTCCATGGCGCGATGCATCTTGCGCGCGAGATCGCATTCACCGAGGCCGTAAAGTCGCCGCTCGCGATCCTGCGCCCAAGCCTTCTTTATGGTGCGTCCGACCCGCACAATGGTTATGGCCCGAACCGGTTCCGGCGCCTCGCTAATGCAGGCGAGAACATCGTGCTGTTCGGCGAGGGAGAAGAGCGACGCGATCATGTGTCGGTCGACGACGTGGCGGAACTGGCTGTACGTGTGCTTAAGCACCGCAGCGGCGGTATTCTCAATATAGCGACCGGAGAGGTTCATTCCTTCCGCGATATTGCCGAGCGCGCCGTCGCGCTTGCGGGGCGCGCCGCGACGATTTCTGGATCGCCGCGACAGGGAGCGATGCCGCACAAGGGATACCGGCCGTTTGCGACGGACGCCGTTCGCGATGCATTTCCCGATTTCAAATACACCGCGCTGGCCGACGGGATGGCGAAGGCGCAACAGGCAACTGTGAAGACTGCGTCATGAGCGAGATCGATCTGCTGCGCGCCCTGCCGAAGGTGAAGCGCAATATCCAGAAGCGCAAGGACGCCAAGGACCCCGCCGTCGTTGCGATCTCCAAGCAGTACGGAGAAATGTATTTCGACGGCCCTCGCGATTACGGTTACGGCGGCTACCGCTATGATGGCCGCTGGGTTCCGGTCGCGCGCGACATCGTCGCGCATTTCGGATTGAAGCCGGGCATGCGCTTGCTCGACGTCGGCTGCGCCAAGGGCTTTCTGGTCAAGGACCTGATGACGGTCTGCCCCGGCCTTGAAGTGTTTGGGCTGGACGCGTCACTTTATGCCTTGATGAACGGCGAGCCGG